>Ga0102956_1000170_pt1 | contig 22139 bp, 15 predicted proteins | sample SalPonF2_A_D2_MG_FD_84515 | JGI IMG/M metagenome (GOLD analysis project Ga0102956, IMG submission 84515) | Salt pond soil microbial communities from South San Francisco under conditions of wetland restoration - Salt Pond MetaG SF2_A_D2_MG ...
ACCGTCGAGGAGGTCGCGCTCGACATCTACGAACCGCCGCGCTTCTTCGAGGCGTTCCTGCGGGGCCGCGCCTACACCGAACCGCCCGACATCACCGCGCGCATCTGCGGGATCTGTCCGGTGGCGTACCAGACCAGTGCCGTGCAGGCCATCGAGGCGGCATGCGGGGTCGAGGTCGACGCCTCCGTGCAGGCCCTCCGGCGCCTGCTGTACTGCGGCGAGTGGATCCAGAGCCATGCGCTGCACATCTACCTGCTGCACGCCCCCGACTTCCTCGGTTACGCCAGCGCGCTCGAGCTCGCCAAGGTCGTGCCGGACGTGGTCCAGCGCGGCCTGACGCTCAAGAAGGCGGGCAACGACCTGATGCAGGTGGTGGGCGGCCGCGCCGTCCACCCGGTGAACGTGCGCGTGGGAGGCTTCTACCGGGCCCCCGCCGCGTCCGAGCTGGAGGCGTTGGTCGAACCGCTGCAGCGTGCTCTGGAGGCGGCGGAGGAGACGGTGCGCTGGGTGGGCGGCTTCACCTTCCCGGACTTCGAGCACGATCACGAATACGTGGCGCTGCGCCACCCCCGCGATTACCCGATGGAGGCCGGACGCATGGTGTCCGACCGCGGGCTCGACATCGGCCCCGAGGCGTTCGAGGACCACGTCGAGGAGCTTCACGTCGAGCACTCCAACGCCCTGCACGCGGTGTTGCGCGGGCGCGGGACCTACATGACGGGCCCGCTGGCGCGCTACAGCCTGAACTTCGACCGGCTGTCGTCCAGGGCGCAGACCGCCGCCCGGGAGGCCGGCCTGGGGCCGACCTGCCGCAATCCCTTCAAGAGCATCGTGGTCCGTGCCGTGGAGACGCTCTATGCCGTCGAGGAGGCGCTGTCGCTGGTGCAGCGCTATCGGCGTCCCGAACCCAGCGCCGCCGACGTCCCTCCCCGGGCAGGCAGGGGATCGGGCTGGAGCGAAGCCCCGCGCGGGCTCCTCTACCACCGCTACACGCTCGCCGCGGACGGCACCATCGAGGAGGCCGTCATCACGCCGCCCACGTCGCAGAACCAGCGCGCCATCGAGGACGACCTGGCGCGCTTCGTGGAGGCCCACCTCGACCTCGACGACCAGGCGCTCACCTGGCAGTGCGAGCAGGCCATCCGCAACTACGATCCGTGCATCTCCTGCGCTACGCACTTCCTGGACCTCTCGGTGGAGCGGCGGCCGTGACGCGGGTGTTGATCGCCGGGCTCGGCAACGAGCTGCGCCAGGACGACGGCGTGGGGCCGGCGGTGGCGTTGAAGGTGGCGCACGCCGCCGGGCCGGGCGTGTCGGTGCTCGTGAACGCCGGCGAGCCCACCGACCTCATCGAGGTGTGGCGTGACGTCGACGTCGCCATCGTGGTGGACGCCATGGAGGCCGGGTTGGCAGCGGGGGCGACGAAGCGGGTCGATGCCACGGTCCTGGCCGGAGCCACCCTTCCCGCCGGCGCCTCCAGCCACCTGCTGCCCCTGGCCAACGTGGTCGAGCTGGCACGAACGCTGGGTGCCCTGCCGGGACGCTTGCTCGTCTTTGGCGTCCAGGGGAGCGCGTTCGGCCCGGGCGAGGGGCTCTCGCCCGCCGTGCAGCAGGCGGTCGACCGGGTGGCGGCGGAGATCCTGGAGGAGATCGGCGCGGCGCTCGCGCCCTGACGCCCTCAGCGAGGCCCCTCGCGGCCCGAACGCAGCAAACGCCTGTCCGCGGCCGAAGAGCCGCGGACAGGGTGCGCTAGGAGGTAGAAGGAGAGTCGGAGGTCAGGTGGACGGGGCCTCGCGCTCGAGCTGGGCGACGCGGCCGCCGGTCTCCAGGTCGAGCAGGGACACCAGCGCCTGCAGCAGGTCGGTGATGGTGAGGATGCCCACGACGCTGTCGCCGTCGACGACCGGCAGGCCCGAGATCTTGTGCTCGTTCATGAGCAGGGCCGCCTTCTCGATCGGGTCGTCGGGGGAGATGGTCAGGACCGCCGTCTTCATCACGTCCTGGACGGTGAGGCGGCTGAGCAGGTAGTTGAGCTCGAACACCGAGAGACTGGTCGCCTTGGACGGTGCGGCCTCCCGCAGGTCGCGGTCGGTCACGATGCCAACCAGGCGTCCCCTCGACACCACCGGGAGACGCCGGAACCCGCCGTCGCGCATCACCTTCTGCGCCTCGAAGAGCTTGGTCTCCGGCGTGACGGTGACGGGATCTGCGACCATCCAATCGCTGACCAGCATGGCGACCCCCTTCGAGGTCCTGAACCGGTGTGCTCCAGACGGGCGACCGGCGGGCTCCCCACGGAGCCTCGGCGCCCGAGAGCGCTCCTCGATGTCAGCCTAGGACCACGGCGGCGGGGGCCCATCCCCGTCTTTCCGACGCGGTTGTCGGAGATTCCCCTACACCTTCGGGCTGGCGGCGCTCAGCCGCCCTGCATCCAGCGCTTCACTGAGCGGCCGGCGACGACACCGGCAACCTCGCACGGGATGCTGACGACCAGCGAGGGCACCAGTCCCATGCCGTGGCCGGCGACCAGCCGGAAGAGCCCGAACACGACGCCGAAGAGGACGAAGGCCAGCAGATGTCCGATCACGGCACAGTCTAGGCGGGCCGGTGGGAGGACGGGTGTGGCGGAGTCCGCATCGCCGCGTTCCCGGCGATGCGGTAGATTGGCCGCTCATCATGACCGCATGCCCGCCCCTATCGCCCCCGCACGGTTCGCTCGACGGGCGGCGTCGGTGGTAGCCCGCCGTCTGGTGAGGGCGGCGCCGGCGCCGGCCCTCGAGATCGCCGCCATCGTGTCGATCCACCTCGGGGCAGCGCTCGCCACCCAGCTGTTCGGGGCCTGGGGAGAGCAGGGCACCGCCTTCGTGCGCCTGGCGCTCGGCGCCGCCGTCCTGTTGGCGCTGACGCGGCCGCAGTGGACGGCCCTGACGCGGGCGGACGTGCGGCGGTTGCTGGCCTTCGGCCTCATCCTGGCGGGGCTCAACCTGTTCTTCTACGAGGCCTTGGCGCGGCTCCCGCTCGGCGTGGTCGCCACCATCGAGTTCGCCGGGCCGCTGTGCGTGGCGCTCATCGGCACGCGGCGCGCGCGCGACCTGCTGTGGGTCGCGCTGGCGGCGACGGGCATCGCGTTGCTCGCGCCGCTCGGGCGCGTTCCGCTCGACCCGGTGGGGCTGGCCTACGCCGCCGCCGCGGCCACCTGCCTGGGGTTGTACATCGTGGTGGGAGGGAAGCTGGGGCGCACGCTGCCGGGCTTGCAGGGGCTGGCGCTGGCCATGGCGGTGGCGGCGGTGGTCCTGCTCCCGGCGGGCGTGGGGCGCGCCGGGGCGGCGCTGCTCGAGCCTCGCTGGCTCCTGCTGGGGCTGGCCGTGGCGCTGATCTCGACGATCGTGCCCTTCTCCCTGGAGTTCGAGGCGATGCGGAGGATGCGCGCGCGAGCCTTCGGGGTGTTGCTCAGCAGCGAGCCCGCCATCGCCGCCGTGGTCGGCATCGTGCTGCTGGGCGACGTGCTGGGGCCGCGGCAGATCGTGGCCCTGGCGGCGATCACGGTGGCGTCGGTGGGGTCGACGCTGGCCGAGCGCCTCGACTAGCCGGCAGGCTCGGCCATCGCCTGGGTGGTGCGCCCGATAGGATTCGAACCTATGACCTTGGGCTTAGGAGTCCCCTGCTCTATCCAGCTGAGCTACGGGCGCACGCCTCGCCGCGCGCGGCGCGGTCGCGTCCGGCATTGTACGACGGGCGCGGTGAGCGGAGCAACGCGCCGCGGCGCCCCGGCCCGCATCGCCCTACCGCCCTACAGCGCCGGGACCAGGGCGGCCAGGTCCGCGCGGAGCGCGCCGGTCAGGGTCTTCACCTCGTCGAGGCCGGCATGCCGTTGAATGGCGCGCAGGAGTGCCTCGAAGTCCGCACGGGCCTGGCGGGAGCGGTCGGGGTAGAGGCGGGCGAGATCGGTCGCCTGGTCGAGGTCGTCGAGCCCGCGGCGGGCGGCGTCCTTGGCGGCGGTGAGGCTCTCGCCGGGCTGGGCCGCGGGGTTCTGCCCCCCGCCCGTCGCGCGAGCGTACTCGAGGTCCACCACGTCGAGCGTTCCCTGCGCTTGCTGCACTGCGTAGATCGAGGGCGTGAGCTGGGTGGCGAGGCTCGGGGTCGGTGCCGTGCCGCGGCCCAGCAGGAAGGCCAGCGGGAAGACCACGACGGCGGTGATCAGCGCCGCCAGGTAGGCGGGGAAGTGGCGCTGGCGTCGGTACAGCATGCTCTCCTCCTCAGCTCTCGTTCAGGACCAGCGCCACCTGGGTCTCGAGCCTGAAGGCGCCCCGGAGGAAGCGTCGCAGTGCATCGGGATCGCTCAGGTGGCTGCAATCGATGAGTCGGCGCGGCGTGACGGCGTGCGCCCGGGGGGCGGTGCCGGCGCCGAGGCGGGCCTCGAGCGCGGCCAGCACCTCGCCCGGCGCGCCGGCAAGGGTGGTGGCGTCGTCGAGCTCGAGGAGCCGCGCTCCGCGCCGGTCCATGGCCACCACCGGGTGACGGGTGACGCGGGAGAACAGGCGGCGCTCCTGACGCTCGCCGCTGAGCAGCACCAGCGCCGGGCTCCGGTAGCGCAGCTCGCAGGGACCGCCCCCGAGCTGCTGACGGGCCAGCGTACGCAGCACCTCGTCCTCGAGGTCGCCCTGATGACCGTCGACGGGATGAGCGCCGAACGCGACGGCGCGCAGCAAGCGTTCCTCGGGCAGGTAGTGGACCTCGGACTGCAGGCGTGCCGGGTCCGCTCCGAGGCGCACGGCCTCCCCCTCCACCTCCCGCAGCAGCAGGTCGCTGACGGTAGGGTCGTCGATGCCGGCGTTGCGCTCGCGCTCCACGCGGATCAACGTGAGGGCGGCACCGATGCTCGAGATGATGTCGGGCTCGGGCACGCACTCGAAGGGCATGCCCAGCCGCGCCGCGACCACCGGCCCGAGCACGCGGGCGGCGCCGCCGCCGCCGAAGAGCCGGGTGCCGCCCAGGTCATGATCGGCGGCCACCGCGCGCACCGTGTGGGTGAGCTTCTCGGCGCTGGCCTCCAGCACCGCCGCCGCCACGTCGTCGATGCCGGCGCCCAGGGCGCGCGCCAGCGGCGCGAGCGCCTGGCGTGCGGCGTCGGGCGCCCGCCGTCCCGGGTCGTCCTCCGGAAGGCGGCCCAGGGCGTTGGCCGCGCAGGTGGGGGTGATCGCAAAGCGGCCGCCGGCGGCGTCGACGACCGCGTAGTCGCCGGGGTCGCCGGGGCGCGGCGCGATACGTTCCAGGCGGGCGCCCTCGAGCGCGTCCGGTTGGGCGAGGGAGGCGTAGGGGAGGCCGGCGATGTGCGCGCTGCGGGGCCCCACCTCCTCGATGCGTCGGCCCGAGAGGCGCACCAGGCTGCCTCCGGCAACGCCTGCGATGCGGATATCGGCCGCCCGCAAGGCCGTGGGGAAGTCCATCACCGTCATGTGCTTCATCACCGGGCGCCCGGCCTTGACCGCGCCGATGTTGGTGCTGGTGCCGCCGACCTCGAACAGGATGCCGTCGGACACGCCGTGGTACAGGATGGCGCCCGCCAGCGAGGCGGCGGGACCGCTGACGACGGTGTGGATGGGCGCCTCGCGCAGCCCCTGCAGATCGACGGCGCCGCCGTCACCGCGGACCACCAGCAGGGGAACCCCGGGCAGGGTGCGCTCCAGGGCGCGCTCCACGTGCTCGGCGGTCCGGAGCATGGTGGGGAGGATGGAGGCGTTGATCGCGGCGGTGCTCGAGCGCATCTCCAGGCCGTAGACGCCGGTCAGCTCCGAGCCGCCGGTGGCGGGCAGGCCGGCGTCGCGCAGCAGCTCCGCCGCGCGACGCTCGAGGGTGGGGTCGTCGACGGCGAACGCCTGGCTCACGGCCGCAACCTCGACCCCGTGGGCTCGCCAGGACGCTGCCAGGGCCCGCACCCGCGCGTCGACGTCCGGCGCGTCGGCGGGTACGAAGGCCCAGCTCAGCTCGAGCGGCCGGCCACCGGCCAGGCGTAGCTCGGTGAGCTGCGTGCGCCTGCGGATCAGGCGTTCCTCGGCGGCCGGCCCGAGCGCCAGCAGCCCCACGTGCGCCATGTCGCCCTCGAGCAGCGCGTTGGTGGCCTGCGTGGTGGCGTGCGCCACGAGGGCCACCGGCCTGTCGGCCGGGAGCGCGCCGAGCAGCTCCTCCAGGACCTGCAGCACCCCCGCCACCACGCCCTCGGAGGCGTGATGCGTGGTGGCGACGCGCGCGCGCGCGTAGATCTTCCTGGTGACGGCGTCGAGCGCGACGCCCTTGGTGAAGGTCCCGCCGACGTCGATGCCGATGCGGACGGCGCTGTGGGGCGGCGAGGGGTTCGGGGTGGTCATGGCCTCGGCGCCGGAGCGGGCGGAAGGGGCCCGGCGTTCGGCCGGCGGGCTCGTGGGGCCCCCGGTGGGAGCGGGCCCGTGACCCGAGACGCCGCCGTCAGCTCGAGGAAGCCTCACTCGTTGCGTTGCCGGCGCGTTGCGCCCTGAGCCGGCTCCGGTGCAGGAGGAATGCTACCATCCCGACCGCGTAGACGCCGATCAGGCAGACCTGCGCGAGCACGGTCTCGAGGGTGGGGTGGAACCCCGTCAGTGCCGCCAGGCTGGGGTTGAGGCGTGGCAGCGTCCCCAGGAGACTGGTGATCGGTAGCCAGCCGGCGCCCTGCAGCGCGCGCACGGCGTTGCCCGCGAAGGCGACGGCCAGCAGCGCCGTGACGGTGACCGCGACCCGGAAGAACACCTGCAGGGGCAGCCTTCGTTGCAGGCGCAGGATCAGGAAGGCGACCAGCGCGAGCGCGACGGCGCCGAGAGCCAGCCCGAGCCACAGGTAGCCCATCACCGGGCCGCTGACGCCCACCAGCGCCTGGAACAGCAGGACCGTCTCGAAGCCTTCGCGGTAGACGCTGGCGAACGCGGCTCCCGCCACGGCGAGGAGGCTGCCGCGCTGCACCGCCTGGCCCAGGCGCGCCCGCATGAACTCCATGTGTCGGCGCCGGTCGCTCTGCTGCAGCATCCAGAAGCTCAGGTAGAACAGGATGCCCACCGCCACCACGCTGGTGACGCCCGAGAGCAGCTCACGGGAGGCGGGAGCGAGCCGTAGCACCGTGGAGGCGGCGACGTAGGTCAGCCCGGTGGCGGCCAGTGCCGCCAGCAGCCCGTACCACACGCCGGGCGCGAGCCGGTCGTTGCGGGTGCTGCGCAGGTAGGCCAGGATGGCGCCGAGCAGCAGCACCACCTCCAACCCTTCGCGGAACAGGATGAAGAAGCTCCCGCCCGCGGCCAGCGTCGGCGCCAGCGCGCCGGTGCCGCTGACCACCGTCTCGGCGCGCAGCAGGTTGCCGTAGATCCTGGTGGCGGTGCCGTCGATCTGGCCCATGGGCGCGCCGGCCTTCATCGCGTTGCGGAGATTGGCGAAGAGGAACTCGGTGTCCAGGATCAGGTCGGGATCGAGCACCCGGAGCTTGGGCTCGGCGTACTCGAAGTGGTCGAGGTAGGCCGAGCGCGAGAGCTGGAACGCCTGATCGACCCGACCGCTGCGGTAGAGCCTCAGGCTCCGGGCCACCATGTCGTGCGCGGTGCGCAGCTCGGCGCCGACGTCGACCTGTTGTTGGGTTCGTGTTTGTTGTTGGGCGGCCGCCTGCGGGACCAGCGCCAGCAGCGTCGTTGCCAGTATGAGCGCCAGCAGCGCCGCCAGGGCGCGCCGCATCGGGCGGCGGGCGGTCGCCGGAACCCCGGCGTTGCGTGCCGGCGTCACTTCAGCACCTGCCGGGCGCGTTCGAGGTCGTTCCGGGCGGCCTCTACGGCCGCCTCGAAGCGGTCGGGCGCGACGCCCTGCGCCAGGAGCGAGCGCAGCGTGTCGCGCAGGGTGTGCTCGAGGCGCTCCTTGAGGTCGGGCGCGGCGGCCTCGAGCGGAGGCTCGAGGTCCTCGAAGTTCTCCAGATAGGCGTCGATGAGCGCCTCACGGGCGCCGTCGGCGTTCCCGCCGCGGTAGCGGGCCACGGCCAGATCGAGATCGTGGTCGATCGCTGCGAACAGCCGCGCCGTGTCGGGTGCGCTGGGCGCGACCCCCATCGCTGCCAGCGCGTTGTCCGTCGCCGAGCGGATCACATCGGCGCCGCCGACGGCCGCGCCCGGTGCGCCGAGGGCGCTGCCGAGGGTGGTCACGGCGTCACGGGTGGTCGGGCTCGCACCGTGGCGCTTGGCCAGGTCCAGCGCGGCGGCCGCGAGCGCCGAGGCGTAGGCCTGAGGCTCGGTGGCTGCGGGGCCGGCGGGAGCGTTCGCCGCCTCGAGCCCCTCGCGCCCCGCCTCGCGCACGAGGGCCACGAGTACCACCTGCACTGCCGCAGGACCGTCGAGGCGGCCCCCGAGGCCCGCTGCGATCGCGGTGTCGAGGCGTGCGGTCGCTTCGCGGACGGCGCGACCGTCGTCGGCCTCGACGGCGGCGCGCAGCCGGCCCAGGCCAGCGCGCAGGTCGTCGGAGCCGCCGTCGGCCGGTAATGCGGCCAACGGACCATGCGCCGCGTGGTCGATCTGGGCGCCGGCATCTTGGGTGCGACCGGCCGCGCTCAGGCTCGCTGCGGCATGCGCCCGAGCCTCGAGCCGGAGGAGATCGACGATCTCGGAGGGTGCGGAGGTCGGTGCCGCCTGAGCGGCCGCCGTACAGAGGCCGAGTGCGAGCACGAGGATGGCCCACCGGATCGGAGGGCCGGGGAGGGGCCGCAGGCGGCGCGGGTCGGGCGAGGGCATGCTTCGGGGGTCCTTTCGCGGGAGACGGCCACGCCGGCTCCGGGTTGGTGTGTCCCGTCGGCGGCGCCGACCAGCTGGGCGCAACGCGCGAGGCCGCCGAAGAAACCCGAGTGAGCCACTCAGGTATACGTCGAGTCTAGCTTCGCGCAATCCAGAGAGTCAAGCTCGGGATTCGGGAGCCTGGCGGCGGCCGCAGCCGCGGCGCCGCGACCGGTCCAGCGCGAGGCGGCGCGGCGCCACGATTCGGTGGCGCCGCGGTCCCGGCGTGGTGCTCAGCCGGAGTCACTGAGGCGTCACGGGCAGGTCGACCCGGGGTGCAGGCGCGTCGAACGCGACGTTCACGGTGGCCTGGCCGTAGAGCTCGCCGGTGGCGTCGCCCAGCGTGCCGTCGCCGTTGTCGTCGGTGCCGGCCCGCACGGTCACGCTGCCGGTCGGAACGTTGGGGATGGTGAAGGGTACATCGCGCGTCACGTCGAAGCTGCGGCCGTCCGAGGTCTCGACGACCAACGGGCTGAGCCCGGCGAGCGCCTGCTTGCTGGCCACGGCGTTCGCGAGGCCGTAGCCGTAGGTGTCGTCGAAACCGGAGGGGCCGAGGTCGGTCGCGCCGTCCGCCAGCGCCGTGGCGATCTGGTCCGGTGTCGCGCCCGGGCGGGCGGTCAGGAGCTGGGCGGCGAGCGCGGCGACGGCCGGGCTCGCCATGCTCGTTCCCTCTTCGTAGGCGTAGGTGTCGGCGGGGGGCGAGACGGTCCAGTCGTACCAGGTGCTGAGGATCTGGTCGGAGGCGGCCCCGCGGTCGGTTGCCGTGCCTCCTCCCGGCGCCACCACCCACAGGTTGGGGCCGCGATCGCTGTAGAACGCGATGTCGTTGGTGGGCGTCGTGGCGCCGACGGCCAGCACCTCCGGATACGCGGCCGGGTAGGCCACGGGGGTGGGCTGCGTGGTGGTGTCGTTCCCGGCCGCAGCGACCAGCACGATGCCGGCGGTCTGTGCGGCAGAGAGGGCGTCGCGCACGCCCTGCCCGAGATCGGATGTGGTGCCCAGGCTCATGTTGATCACCCGGGCCCGCGGGTTGCCGCCGTTGGCGACGTAGTTCAGCGCGTCGATGAGGGTGGGCGTCGTCATGGCGCAGTTCGTGGCGGAAGCGTCGCCGATGTTGACGAGCAACAGGCCCGCGCCGGGGGCGACGCCGGCCACGCCGCGCGCGTTGTTGGCGACCGCTGCGGCGATGCCCGCCACGTGCGTGCCGTGGGAGCCGCAGCTCTTGTCGCTCACCATGGCGTCGCTGCCGCCTCCGACGGCGTCGTGGGTGCCGCTGATGTTGGCGCTGAGGTCGGGATGCCCCGTGTCGAAGCCCCGGTCGAGGATGGCGATGGTCGTGCCGGTCCCGTCGCCCGTGGGCCAGGCCTGCTCGGCCGATAGCCTGTCGAGGTTCCACTGGTCCGAGCGATAGGTGTCGTTGGAGAACGTCTCGAGCGGCAAGGCAGCCTCGACGTAGCGCACGCCGGGCAACGTCGCGAGGTGGCGGGCCGCCGCCTGCACGTTGGCGGCGTGGACGGTCACGACCCCGGCGCGGGCGAACGCGCTCCGCACGCGCACCCCCTGCGAGGCCCGGACCTGCGCGAGGTCCAGCGCGGGTGCCTGGGCCGGCACCTTGGCGACGCCCACGACGAGGTCGCCGGGGCCGGCGCCGAAGGCGTGCAGGGCGGGGTTCGGGGTCTTCGGGGCGGACGGCTCGACGGCCTGGCTGCTGAGCCTGTCCCCGCGCGAGACGGTGACGGTGACATCGGGGAAACTGAAGGGAACGTGCGCGCTGGCGGTGGCGCCGCCCGCGCTCAACGTGAGGCCGATGCTGTAGCTGTCGGGCTGGAGGCCGGAGGGATCGACGGTCATGGCGACCTGGGTCGATCCGCTGCCCGACGACGGCTGCAGGGCCACCCAGCCCGGGTGGTCGGAGCCGAGGGTCCAGGCGCCCTCCGCCGTGACGTTCACGGTGGCCGTGGTGACGCCGTTCATGATGCTGGGCGACACCTTCAGCTGCGCCGTGGTGGACGGAGGCGGCGGTGGTGGTGACGTGGGGGCTTGAACGATGTTGCAGGCCCCTAGCAGCACCGTCAGGGACAGCACCGTGAACCCGATCCCGCGTAGCAGTCTCATGGCGAGGTACCTCCGTCCTCCGTCATGCCTCCAGGAGGCCGGGTGCGGGTAAGAGCGCCATGAGTCGAATCGGGGGGCACGGGGCCGTCTGCCTCGTTGGCCGGGAGGTCGCCGGCTGCGCCGGCGGGCACCCGCTGCGGCGTCGAAGCGCCGACGGGGAGGGCGCGGACGGGCGGTGCCGGGCCCGCGGCCGCGGGGCGCCGTGCGCGCCGCCGGAGGTCAAGAGAGGATGAACGCGGGTCGCGCTGGGTCGGCCGGTCAGTCGCCGGTCGGCAAACGCCGCGCCAGGTAGGCGCGCCGGCTCTTCGCGGCCCGCCGGCCGAGGGACCCGACTTCCTCGCCGACACGCGCGTCGGCGCGCGCCAACTGGGTGCGCCGCTCGTCGTCCGACGTCGCCGTGTGCGCCAGCAACAGATAGGCGAGGCTCGTCTCCAGCACGGGGCCGGTCTCGAGGCGCCGTTGGAGCGAGCGTCGCATGGCGGAGGCCTCGCCGTTGGCGCCCGCCAGCACGCCGCCGCGAAGGGCGGCCACGGCGGCGGCGAGTTGCAGGTGCGCGCCGTCGTCGAGCTCGCTGGCCTGCGCGACGCGCTCGCGTACGAGAGCCGGGTCGCCCGTCAGGAACGCCAGCTCGAGAAGACACCAGGCGTAGAACTGCGGGATGTCGAGCTGGGCCAGCTCGGCGAGCACGGCCTCGACGCGGCGCGTGGCCCCGGCACGATCGTCTTCCTTCGCGGTCTCGAGCTCGATGGCCGCCAGGTTGAACCCCGCCACCAGGGCGCCGCGCACGTCGGATGCGGCCTGGCGCAGCCGGACCGCCTCGCGAAGCGCCACCCGCGCGGCGGCCGAACGGCCCAGACGCCGCAACGTGTAGCCGTGCGCGAAGTGGGCCATCGCTGCGGAGCGGTCCGCTCCCAGCGGGGCGGAGACCTCCAGCGCGCGCTCGGCGTGGCCGAGTGCGGCGCCTAGGGCGCCGCGACTCACTTCCGTCAGCGACGTGTTGGACAGGGCGATGGCGCCGGTGCGCCGGTCCGCGGCGTGCAGGGCGACCTCCGCGGCCTCGGTGAAGTGCCCGAGGGCCGGCTCGTAGGCGCCCCGCCGCTCGCGGTCGGCGCCCAGGCTGTTGAGCAGCGTCGCGATGAGCGGGACGTCGTGCAGGTGGCGCGCCAGCGTGAGGGCTTCGCGGTGGTGGTCGAACGCCGCGTCGACGTCGCCGCGCATGGCTTCGAGCGCGCCGAGTCGCTGGAAGGCGCGCAGGCGCCGCGCCTCGTGCCCGGTGCGCGTCACTTCGAGGAAATGGCCGTGCGCCTCGGGGTACGCTCCCGAGAAGTAGGCGATGTCACCGAGCGCCAGCCGCGCACGGTCGACGCGCTCGTCGTCGCCGAGATGGAGGGCATCGTCGAGCGCACGGCGGGCGGTGCGGGCGGCGAGGGCGTGCTCGCCCCGAACCGTGGCCCAGCGTGCCCGGTGCAGCTTGCCCTCGAGGAGCAGAACCGGGTCCTGCAGGGTCGAGGCCACACGCTCGAGCTCGTCCAGGACCGCGCCCGCCGTCTCGCTCCGCCCACGCTGGGCGGCAACGTCGTCCAGCCGGACGAGGGCCTCGCCGCGTCCGCGGTCGTCCGGGGCGGCCCACAACGCCCGCAAGTACCAGTGCTCGGCCTCCTCCAGCGCGAACACGGCGCGTGCGTCGTCGCCCGCTCGAAGGAGGTGCGGGAAGGCGGGGCCGGGCTCCCATGCGGCCAGGTAGTGCCGTGCGATCGCGACGGCCGCGGCTTCGAAGACCTCGAGCTGGACGGCGAGGCGGCGATGCCACAGCCGCGAAGCTTCCGGTGGCGTCTTGCCCTCGATGGCATCGGCTACGAGCTCGTGCGCCAGGTCGCCGTCGTGCAGTAGGCGGTGACGCTCGAGCTCTCCCACCGTGTCCCGCACCGTGCCGACGGGGACCTCCAGGACGGCGGCTGCGAGCTCGGGTGTGTAGGCCGTGCCCGCCATCGCCTTCACCCGGAGCACGTCCGCGGCGGCGGGCGTCACGCGCTCGATGCGCCGAGCGAGGACGGTAGAGGCGTTCCTGGGTCGGGCCCCCCCGGCCACGCCGCCGTTCACCTCCTGCCAGGCGCTCCGGAGGAACTCCAGGGCGAAGAAGGGGTTCCCGCCCGAGACCTGCAGGACCTCGCCGGCCGACGGTGCCGCGTCTTCCAGGCCGGCGCCGGCGATGAGGTCCGCGACGGCGTCCAACCCGAGCGGCTCGAGCGTGACGATCTCGGACAGCCCGCTGTCGGCGGTGGCGTGCATGGTGCGCTTGCGCGCGTTGCCGAGCTCGTCCATGCGGTACGAGACCAGGGCGCGCACCCGACCACCGTCGAAGCGGGAGACGAAGTAGGCGCCCATCTCGAAGCTGGCGTCGTCCCACAGGTGGACGTCCTCGTTCACGAGCACGGCCTTGCCCTCGAGCGCGCGGGCGAAGACGTGGGCGGCGGCCTCGAACAGGCGGAGCTTCTGCGACTCGTCGGCGATCGGCGTCTGGCCGTCGGGTCGTGGGAACAGCTCCGGCAGGATGCGGGCGAGCTCGTCGCGGATCCAGGGCTCGTCGGCGTAGTCGGGGTGGTCGCGCAGGATGGCTGCCAGGGAGCGTGCCTTGCTGGCGTAGGCGACGTTGCGGTCACCGGGCATGCCGCGCGTGAGAAGCATCGCGCCCCGGGTCGCGGCGAACTCGTGCATCAGGTGCGATTTCCCGATCCCCGGCTCGCCCACGACGATGATGGTGTGGACGCGTTGCCAGGCGTCCTCGAGGACCTGCCACGCCTTCTCGCGACCCACCAGCAGCGGCGGCCGGAGGAGCGTGAGCGGGAGTGCCACGCTGGGACGAGGGCGGTTGCCGGGTGCGGTGACGGAGCCGCGGTCGATGGCGCGGGCCAGCTCCACCGTGTCCGGCAGCGGCTCGAGCCCGAACGTCTCGTGCAGGACGTCGCGGCAACGATGGAAGGTGGCCAGCGCCTGTCCGCGGTCGCCCGATAGGTAGTGTAGGCGCATGACCCGGCGGTAATCGGCCTCGGACAGCGGGTCGAGCGCGGAGAGTTGCTGCGCCAGCCGGAGTGCCGGCCGGAGGTCGCCGGCTGCCTCCAGCCGATCGGCCTCCGTTTCGAGCGAGCGGCGCACGATCTCGAGCAGGCGCTCGCGTTCGGCGATCACCCACTCGGCCAGGTCGGGGCAGTCGTCGTAGCTGTGGCCCTCGAGCAGCACCGGCGCCTGCATGCCCCAGCGCTCGGCGACCTGGTCGCTGTGGCCGTCGGCATGCAGCTCCTGCAGCTCGACGACGTCGGCGGCGACGGCGCCGAGCCGGAGGTCGCCGCCCGGCTCGAGGAGATCCTCGAAGGTGCGCAGGCGGTGCAGGAGCTGCCGGAGATTGTTGCGCGCGCGCGCGTCGATCACGTTGGGCCAGAGCAGCCCCGCCACCGTGGCGCGCGGCGTCGCTCCGGCGACGGCCACGTAAGCGAGCAACGCGGCGGCCTTCCGCTCCAGCGTTTCCGTCGGGCGTCCCGGGCCCCGCAACACGGCGGGGCCCAGCACGCTCAGCCCCCATCGGCCTTTCACATCGGACGCATTCTACGGGATGCGGCGCAACGGACGGTTAGAAATCCTTGCCTTCACCGGCGCGCTCGGAGGGGGCGGAGCGGAGCCCGCCGGGCGACGCGTGCGGCGATGCCCCCGCCCTCACGGGAAGATCGCGCCCAGCAGCTCCAGCGTCGCCACGGCGGCGAGGTAGGCGGTCGCGCCGCTGCCGTCGACGAGGGGGTTCGTCTCCATCACGTCGAAGCCGACGATGTCGGTGCGGGCGGCCGCCTCGCGCAGCAGCCTCCTGACCTCGGGGTAGTCGAAGCCGCCGGGCTCGGGGGAGGACACGCCGGGCGCCACGGCGGGATCGAAAGCGTCCATGTCGAGCGTGACGTAGCACCGCTCGAAGCCGGCCACGGCGTCCAGCAGCGTGTCCCAGCCCTCGCGCCCCCGCATCGCGTCGCGCGTGAGGACCAGGTTGCCTCGCGCTCCGGCCTCGCGGTAGCCCGACGCCGACGTCCGCGGCCCGCGGATGCCGACCTGCAGGATGCGCTCGACCTGGGAGGCCTCGGACGCCCGCCGCATCGGGCTGCTGCTGGTGTCCCTGCTGCCCATCACCTCGTCGGTGACGTCGAGGTGGGCGTCGATCTGGAGCACGCCGAGCGGTCCCTGCGCGGCCAGCGCCCGCACGGCGGGGCCGGTGGCGGAGTGGTCGCCGCCGATCAGCACGGGGAAGGCGCCGGCTCGCAGCAGCGCCGTCACGCTCGCATGGACCGCCTCCAGCGTGGCGCCCGGCTGGCTGCGCAGCACGTCGACATCGCCGGCGTCGACCACGGACATCCGGGTCAGCACCAGACGGTCCCGCTCGACGTCGAAGACGCCCTCGGAGGGCAGCGGGCCGAGCCGGGTGGAGGCGTCGCGCACGGCGCGCGGGCCGAAGCGCGCGCCCGGCCGGTAGCCCACCCCCAGGTCGTGCGGCACGCCGAGCATCGCGACCTTGCCGGCGCACGCGCCGAAACTCTCCACCAGCGGCGCCTTGAAGAAGGTGGCGACGCCGGTCGGCGCCAGGTCGGCCGGGTAGCGTTCGCTCATGAGGGTTCCCCCTTCATCGGTGCTCCGACTCCAGGCCGGCCCGCTGCCAGGCCACCCGCCCGCCGGCGATCACGCGCTCGGCGAGGTTGGTGCCGTAGTGATAGGCGAGATAGGCGGGGCTCGGCGCGTCCATCACCAGCAGGTCCGCGCGCTTGCCCACCTCGAGCGACCCTGCCTCGTCGGCCAGGCCCACGGCGTGCGCGGCATTCAGCGTGGCGGCGGCGATCGCCTCCTCGGGGGAGAGCTTGAGGTGCAGGCAGGCGAGGTTGAGGATCATCTGCATCGACTCGGTCGGGCTCGAGCCCGGGTTGGCGTCGGTGGCAAGCGCGACCGGCACGCCCGCGTCGATCATGCGGCGCGCCGGCGCGTAACGGCTCCCCATCAGGCTGAAGGTGGTGCCCGGCAGGAGCACCGCCACCACACCCGCGGCCGCCATGGCCGCCAGGCCGGCATCGGAGGCGTAGACCAGATGATCGGCGGAGACGGCGCCCAACGCGGCGGCCAGCTCCGCCCCACCCGAGCTGGCGAGCTCGTCGGCGTGGAGCTTGGGGCGCAAACCGGCGGTGCGCCCCGCCTCGAGGATGCGCCTGGACTGGGCCACGCTGAACACGCCCTCCTCGCAGAAGACGTCGCAGAAGGCGGCCAGACCGGCTTCGGCCACCGCCGGGATCATCGCCTCGATGACCAGGTCGACGTAGCCGCCGGGGTCGTCGCGGTACTCCGTTGGAAAGGCGTGCGCGCCCATGAAGGTGGCGACGGTCCGAACGGGATGGCCGCGTCCGGCGCGCTTCGCAGCCCGGAGTTGCTTCAGCTCGGTGGCGGTGTCGAGCCCGTAGCCGCTCTTGATCTCCAGGGTGGTGGTGCCGTGGCGCAGCGCGGTGTCGAGCCGGTCGCGCGTGAGCCGGGCCAGCGTCGCCTCGTCGGCGGCGCGCGTGGCGGCGACCGTGCCCAGGATGCCTCCGCCCGCCCGCAGGATGTCCAGATAGGCGGCGCCCGCCAGGCGCAGACCGAACTCGCGCTCGCGGGTTCCGGCGTGGACCAGATGCGTGTGCGGGTCGACGAAGCCCGGCAGGACGGTGCGGCCTCGGGCGTCGAAGACGCGCGCGCCTTCGGCCAGCGAGATCGCGCGCTCGACGCGGTCGCTGGGCCCGACGGCCACGATGCGATCGCCCGCGGCCGCCACAGCGCCGTCGGCGATGACGGCCAGCTCCCCCAGGGCGGCCCCGGTGAGCGGCGCCGCGCCGTGGCCCGCCAGCGTGACGAGCGCGTCGGCGTGGCGCACGAGCAGCGTGGCCGCCGCGGGCCCTGCGCTCCTCACGGCGTGTCGGAGGTGAGCATCGGTAGGTCGATGCCCTTCTCGCGGGCGGTCCGCACCGCCTCGGGGTAGCCCGCGTCGGCGTGGCGCATCACCCCGCTGCCGGGGTCGGTGGTCAGCACGCGTTCGAGCCGCTCGGCGGCCTCCGGCGTGCCGTCGGCCACCACCACCATGCCGGCGTGGATGGCGTAGCCGATCCCCACGCCGCCGCCGTGATGGACCGACACCCAGCTCGCGCCCGCGGCGGTGTTGAGCAGCGCGTTGAGGATCGGCCAGTCGGCGATAGCGTCGCTGCCGTCGCGCATGGCCTCGGTCTCGCGGTTGGGCGATGCCACGGAACCGCTGTCGAGGTGGTCGCGGCCGATGACGATGGGAGCGCTGACCTCCCCCGAGGCCACCAGGTCGTTCATGATGGCGCCGAGCTTCGCGCGGTCGCCGTAACCGAGCCAGCAGATGCGTGCCGGCAGGCCCTGGAACGCCACCCGCTCGGCCGCCATGCGGATCCAGCGCGTGAGGCGCTCGTCGCCTTCGAAGGCCTCGAGGATGGCGGCGTCGATGCGGGCGATATCCGCCGGGTCGCCCGACAGCGCCGCCCACCGGAACGGCCCCTTGCCCTCGCAGAACAGCGGGCGGACGAAGGCGGGCACGAACCCCGGGAACGCGAAGGCGTCCTCCACGCCGGCGTCCTTGGCCTGCTGGCGGAGGTTGTTGCCATAGTCGAAGACCACCGACCCCCGCTCCTGGAGTGCCAGCATGGCGCGCACGTGCTCGGCCATGCTGGCCCTGGCGCGTTCGACGTAGCGATCCGGATCGGCGGCGCGGAGCTCGGCCGCCTGATCGACGCGCAGCCCCGCCGGCACGTAGCCGTTCAGGGCGTCGTGGGCCGAGGTCTGGTCGGTGGTGAGGTCGGGCACCCGGCCGCGCCGCACCAGCTCGCCGAACACCTCCGCGGCGTTGCCCACCAGCCCGATGGAGCGCGCTTCACGTGCCCGCACCGCGCGCTCGACCCGGGCCAGCGCGTCCTCGAGGTCGCCCGCGACCTCATCGAGGTAGCGCGTACGCACGCGGCGCTGCAGCCGCTCGGGGTCGACGTCGACGATGAGGCACACGCCACCGTTCATGGTCACGGCCAGCGGTTGCGCGCCCCCCATCCCGCCGCAACCGGCGGTCAGCGTCCAGCGCCCGGCGAGGTCGCCGCCGAAGTGCTGGCTGGCGGCCTCGGCGAAGGTCTCGAAGGTGCCCTGCAGGATCCCCTGGGTACCGATGTAGATCCAGGAGCCGGCGGTCATCTGACCGAACATGGTGAGGCCGGCGGCCTCGAGCTTGCGGAACTCCTCCCAGGTGGCCCACGCCGGGACCAGCAGGGCGTTGGCGAGGAGTACCCTGGGCGCGTTCTCGTGCGTGCGGAACACGCCGACGGGCTTGCCCGACTGGATGAGGAGCGTCTCGTCGTTCTCGAGGCGCTTCAGGGTGGCGACGATGGCGTCGAACGCCTCCCAGCTCCGCGCCGCCCGTCCGCTGCCGCCGTAGACGATGAGCTCTTCGGGATTCTCCGCCACCTCGGGGTCGAGGTTGTTCATGAGCATCCGCAGGGCGGCCTCCTGCTGCCAGCCCTTGCAACTGCGCTCGACGCCTCGAGGCGCCCTGACCGTCCGTGCGTTCGATGCCATGCGGGTACCGTTCCTCTCGCGGCCGTCGCCTGCGCTCGGGTCACGGTACCGCCGGCGGAACGGCCGGGGGGCGGTTGTCCTTGGAGGTGGCCGGCGGCCCGAAATCAGAAGGCGTAGTCGACACCGGCCCTGAACCCCACGATGATGCCGTGGAACCCCAGGTCGGTGGCGGGTTGCAGCTCGAAGTAGGCGGCGGTGTCGGGAGCCGTGGGCACGTTCAGGCCCGCCGTGAGGTGGATACCGAACGCGGCGAAGGGCCCGACGGCGCCGGGCACACCGACGGGGCTCGCGTAGACCTGGGGTCCGCCGCCCACGTACCAGGAGACCGAGCCGTCGGGCGGCGCGCTGCTGTAGAGCGCGTCCGCCCCCATCTGGAAGAACACGAACGCGAAGTCGTCGACCGTCACGCGGGCCAACGCGTGAGGGACGACCGTGACGCCGAACTGGGCGCCCACCGTCGGAGCGACGCCATCGAGGGCCCCCAGCTCCCAGCCCGCGAACAGCCTCTGTGCTCGGGCCGACGGGGTCCCGACACTCAGGGCGAGTGCGACGACGAGCACGATGACGGCGCTGGCGGGCCGAGCGGGGCGGGTCGGCGGTCGATGGGCGCGTTGCATGGGCCCTCCTCTCGTTCGAGGAAGAGCGTAGGAGCCCCGCCGTTACTCGGGCGTTACTGACGGCGCCGGACGACGCGAGCCGAGGGCGCTCTCCGAGCCGGCGAGATGACGCTGCGCGCCTTGCTGCCGTCGCAGGCGGTGGCGCCGATGGAGGAGTGCCCATGAGCGTGGGACCGCGGCGCGAAGGTCGCGGCCCCACCGAGCGGTCGGCGATGGACCCCTAGCCCTCGAAGGCCTCCATCAGCCGGTTGAACGTTGCGCTGGGACGCATCGCGCGGCTGGCACGCTGGTCGTCCGGACGGAAGTAGCCGCCGAGATCGACCGGGGCTCCCTGCGCTGCCAGCAGCTCGTCGGCGATGGTCGCCTGATTGGCCTCCAACGCCTCGGCCAGCGCCTTGAAGCGTGCCGCCAGCGCCGGGTCGTCGGTCTGGCTCGCCATCTCCCTGGCCCAGTACAGCGCCAGGTAGAAGTGGCTGCCGCGGTTGTCGATCTCGTTGACCTTGCGCGAGGGGGCCTTGTCGTTCTCGAGCACGGCCGCGTTGGCCCGGTCCAGGGCGTCGGCCAGGATCTGTGCGGTGCGGTTGTCGGTCGCGGCGCTGAGGTGCTCGAGCGAGGCGGCGAGCGCCAGGAACTCGCCGAGCGAGTCCCAGCGCAGGTGCCCTTCGGCGACGAACTGCTGCACGTGCTTGGGCGCGGAACCGCCGGCGCCGGTCTCGAACAGGCCGCCGCCCGCCATGAGCGGCACGATCGAGAGCATCTTGGCGCTGGTGCCGACCTCCAGGATGGGGAACAGGTCGGTGAGGTAGTCGCGCAGCACGTTGCCGGTCACCGAGATGGTGTCCTCGCCCCGGCGGAGGCGCTGGCAGGAGAGGCGGGTGGCCTCCACCGGCGACAGCACGCGCAGGTCCAGGCCGGTGGTGTCGTGGTCGGCCAGGTAGCGTTCGACCTTGGCGATGAGCTGGGCGTCGTGCGGGCGCTCCGCGTCGAGCCAGAACACCGCCGGCGTGCCGCTGGCGCGAGCGCGGGTGACGGCCAGCTTCACCCAGTCGCGGACGGCCGCGTCGGTGACGGTGCAGGCGCGCCAGATGTCGCCCGCCTCGACGTCGCGTTCGACCAGCGTCTTGCCGCTCGCCGCAACCACGCGGATGGCGCCGGCGGCGGGCGCTTCGAAGGTCGTGTCGTGCGAGCCGTACTCCTCGGCCTTCTGCGCCATCAGGCCCACGTTGGGCACGCTGCCCATGGTGACCGGGTCGAAGGCGCCATGGGCCTTGCAGTCCTCGATGACGGCCTGGTACACCCCCGCATAGGCGCTGTCGGGGATGACGAACTTGGTGTCGTGCTGCTCGCCGTCCGGCCCCCACATCTGGCCCGAGGTGCGGATGGCCGCCGGCATCGAGGCGTCGACGATGACGTCGCTCGGCACGTGCAGGTTGGTGATGCCCCTGTCGGAGTTGACCATCGCCATCTCGGGGCCGGCGGCCAGGGCCGCATCGAGGTCGGCCTCGACCTCCCGCCGCTTCGCCTCGGGCAGGTCGGCGATGGCGCCGTGGAGGGCGGCGAGGCCGTTGTTCGCATTCACGGCGAGTTCGCGGAAGGTGGCGGCGTGCTTGTCGAACGCGTCGGCGAAGAACACCTCCACGGCGTGGCCGAAGATGATCGGGTCGGAGACCTTCATCATGGTGGCCTTGAGATGGATCGAGAACAGCACGCCCTTGCGCTTGGCGTCCTCGATCTGCTCGGCGAGGAAGGCGCGCAGCGCGTTACGGCTCATGACCGCTGCGTCGATCACGGTGCCTTCCTCGAGCGGAAGCGCTTCCTTGAGGACGGTGGTGCGTCCGCCCGCCTCCACCAGCTCGATGCGGGCCTCACCGGCGTCGGCCGCGGCGACCGTGGCGGACACCTCGTTGCTGCGCAGATCGCCCGAGGTCATGGTGGCCACGTGCGACTTGGAGTCGGGGCTCCACGCCCCCATGGAGTGGGGGTGCTTGCGGGCATAGGCCTTGACCGAGGCGGGCGCGCGACGGTCGGAGTTGCCCTGGCGCAGCACCGGGTTCACGGCGCTGCCCTTGACCCGGTCGTAGCGCTCGCGTACGTCGCGCTCGGCGTCGGTGGCGGGCTCGTCGGGGTACTCGGGGAGCGGGTAGCCCTTGTCCTGCAGCTCGCCGATGGCCGCCTTGAGCTGCGGCAGCGACGCGCTGATGTTGGGCAGCTTGATGATGTTGGCTTCCGGCGTCTCGGCCAGTTTGCCCAGGTAGGCGAGGTCGTCGGCGATGCGCTGGTCCTCGCTGAGGACCTCCGGGAAGCTCGCGAGGATGCGCCCCGCCAGCGAGATGTCGCGCGTCTCGACCGCCACGTCGGCCGCCCGCGTGAACGCCTCCACGATCGGAAGCAGCGAGTAGGTCGCCAGTCCCGGCGCCTCGTCGACCTTGGTGTAGATGATCTTGGGGGTGTTGGTGTGATCCATGGTGGGCTCCGCTCCTCGATACCGCGCGGATCCCGTTCTGCCTGAGACCGTGCACGGTCGTGTCGTTCGATCAAGCCCCAGAGGGCCGTTCAACCCTTCAAGCGTACGCCAACGGCCTGGCGGCGGGGCGCGGAACGCCGGCCGACTCGGACACGGGGTGGTTCTGTCCCGGAGGAGGGTGCGAGGCGGCCGCGCGACCGCTAGGGTGGTGTCCATGGCAGATCCCCATGGTCACGACGCGACCGTGCCGGCCCCGTCGGCGTCGGCGGATTCGACGTCGGCGGATACGAAGTCGGCCCGCTACGCCGAGCTGCTGGAGCGTTTGGAAGGCCTGCTCGAGGGGGAGCCGGACTGGCTGGCCAACCTCGCCAACACGGCCGCCGCCGTCTACGAGTGGTTGCCCGGGCTCAACTGGGCGGGGTTCTACCTGGTTCGCGACGGCGAGCTGGTCGTCGGACCGTTCCAGGGTCGGCCCGCCTGCGTTCGCATCGCGCTCGGAGCCGGGGTGTG
>Ga0102956_1000171_pt1 | contig 22113 bp, 18 predicted proteins | sample SalPonF2_A_D2_MG_FD_84515 | JGI IMG/M metagenome (GOLD analysis project Ga0102956, IMG submission 84515) | Salt pond soil microbial communities from South San Francisco under conditions of wetland restoration - Salt Pond MetaG SF2_A_D2_MG ...
CACTACTTTGCGGCATCGCTCCACGCGTATCGTCGGAGCGACCGTCGCAACAACCCGGGTCAGCTACGAACTGCGGTGGCAAGCTCCGCGACGTGACGAATGTCCGTACCGCAACAGCCGCCGAAAACGTTGAGCCACGGCATCCTTCGGACCAGATTCCGGTACTGCATGGCAAATTCAACCGGGTTGCCATCGTCGAGGGTCTCGCATGCATCGAGTTCGGCATGACTGAGACGCGATGCATTGCAGCGAAGCCCGCGCACCCGTCGCACCCAGTCCGCATCGTCGAATACATCGAAGAAATGATCCGGGTGCGCACAATTGACCATGAAGTAGGCGGCACCTGAATCCGTTGCCGCATCAACGGCGAGAATCGCCTCGGACAGTGGCTGGCCGGACGGCAGCGCGCCATTGGTTTCAACGGTAAAAGAGATCACGGCCGGCAACCCCGCAGCCCGCGCGGCACGTACAACACCGATCGCCTCCTCCGCCTGGGTAAATGTCAACGCGGTAACCATGTCGATCTCGGTGTCCGCGAGCCACCCGATCTGTTGGGCGTGATAGTCCTCGGCCTCATGCGCGGCGATATCGGCCTCCGGCGCATACGCATCGCCGCGCGGACCGATCACGCCATTCAGGACAATCTGCCCGCCGTTTCTACTATACTCGTCGCGCAGCGCTGCGATGAACGCGACGGATTCCCGATTGGCCGCTTCCAGTTCCTCATCCGTGGCGCCCAGATCGCCGCCCCAGTGCGGATGCGCTTTCCAGGTCTGGCTGTCCAGCACGAACCCGGCGTCGAGATCCGCCGCCAAAACCAGAAATCTACCAAGATAATCCGCCAGAGCCTTTCTCCCCGCGCTATCGAGCAATAGCGTGTGGGCCGCAAATTCCCGGATTTCGATGCCGCGATTGAATATCAGGTCGGTCTCGAGGCCGGCATCGGTCAGAAAAAACTTCCCGTCCAGCTGCGGCAATGCGTTGCGATAAGCCTGCATCGGTAACCCTCCCGGATCGGACGACTGTATCGACAAATATCTGCTCTTTCTCGGCCCGCCCCCAAATCTTACCGGAACTTCGGCTCAGTGGACCACGCAATTCCTTGAACCAACAATGTAGCTGCCACGCTGCCTAGCAAGGCCATCGACACCGCGCGGTAGCGCCGGCCGCGCGAAACCAGCCGACAGGGATCGGTATTTCCCAGTCAAGACGGCGATCAGGCAGCCGTTAATCTGGCGGAGCTGAATTGCTGCCGCACCCGCGAAGCTTTAAAGTCGGGAACATCCCGACCACGAGGCCACTGGGCCTGGGCAATTACGTCCTGATTTCATAACGCACCGCTGCCCTTTACCTGTTCACTCTGTTTGCTCGCCCGAACGCAATTGTTCTTCAGTAATCTGGATTCTGAGCAGGCCTGAATAGCAGCATCCTGGCGTGTGCAGGCGCCGAGTCTACTGGCTGCTTAGCGGACAGCAGGGCATCCAACCGCTCGCTGCTCATGGTGTTTCCTCACTTTGAACACGGGCCGTGACCAACCGGGCGGTCCAACGGGGCCCTCGCGCGCCGCAGGCAGAATAACGCAGACAACCACCGGATGCAGTCTACTCTCACCCCGCGATAACCGGCTGGGTAGCGCTAAACCGGGTTCAAAAGGTCACAGGTATCCCGTTGTCGAACAACGTTATCAGACCGGACTTGCCGGATTCCGTACCTTCACTGCTGTCGCCCTCGATAGTGGTACGAATAATCCGTGTTTTATCGGCATCTTCATCATAGGTATGGTGTTCCATTACCCTATAACCACCGAAGTAGTACTTGATCAGTTTGACCGACAGCGAGCCGTCAATGGAATTGACCCGGATCAGAAGATCCTCATAGCCGCTGGTGCGGGAATCCAGCGCAACGACCTCGCAGATACCGAGACCCGCTGCCAGATCCTCCTCGAGCGCGATACCGGTATCCTCGTCGAACTCCCACTCGCTGACGCTATAAAGATCCCACGCCGGGCATGCGGTCGGAGCGCTGTAGCGTTCGTGGTTGAGGCGCACGAATATCTCGGCCTGGCCGTCTCCGTTGACATCCCGGCTGACGACGTCCAGGGCATCGACGAAGACTGCGTCGCCAAGATCGTCCGCGGCGAAACTGTACTCTGCAGTCGTGGCGAGATAGGCCTTTATCGTATCGTTGTCGTCGCCCGCCGCCGGCGCCGGTTTCGCATTCTCGCCAGCGGAAACTGCAGTGCTGGTTCCGGATGTAGCGGGAATCTCCGGGCGCTCGCCCGCCGGGATCCCTGCCTCGGCAGCAGATTCCGGTCGATCCGGAGCGGCCGCGGACACCGAATTTTCCCTCTCATTGCCAGAATCGCCCGGCATTGCCTCCGATTGCACGCGCCCGGCCTCCTCAACCGCCGCCGAACCAGCAACTTCCTCAGCCGAACCTGACGGCGTTTCCGGTGCGCTCTCCGTTATTACTGCGGCGGCTGCCTGCGAGTTGGCAACTGCAATCAGCACCTCCGGCTCACAGCTCCAAAATCCTTTCTCCAGGCGTTTGACATATTCCGCTGCCTTGCTGACGCAATATGAATGATCAAATTGCGCACTGTAGATTTTCCGCGGGGTGCCATCCCGGAATTTCCGGTCGTAGACTTCGCACGGAACCGGCGACGCTGGATCTACCCTGGCGATCGTAACCTCGCGAACGGCATCCCCGTTCTTGCAGTGGTAAATCGTCTCGGCCGTCCCGACCTGGGCGACAGCTTCACCGGACAGAAATGCCAGACAGGCAATAAGGGGAGCGTTCCTGATCATGAATTCGCACCGCGCTTTTTAATAATGGCCCAATCGGGCTTATTGGCTTCGCCGAACGACTATAGGCAATCGCGAATAGTCAGTCCAACCCTTATCGCGAATCGAGATCAAATAATCATCAGTGCAAGGCGAAAATCCCCTAAAACCGCCAACTCGGCGAATGGATGACCGAAGATCTTGCCTCAGAATTGGCCAGCGCCAGAACCCGACGCGGCCTTTCTCCCGCGCCGTTGCGCACGGCAGCCCCCCGTGTCTCTCGACTATTCCGTGACGGAATTAACGGAGCAGGACCCGTTCGATGGGTAGCTTTGACCAATGCAACCGCTCACCAGGTGTTGACGAGCCACGATCCGGGAAAGAAACAATGATTCACAATCGCAAACAGGCGGCTGCGTCTGGCCACCAAATCTGCAACCAGATGGCGCGGATCAGGAAGATTGCTAAATCAGATCGGGAACGCGCTATCATTGCGATGCTGAAAAACCTGACTGACGTTACCGACCTCGCTCTTTACATGCGAAATCAGACGCAGGCACTGGTGCGGCAGGTTCAAGAGAATCCCGGTCAGCTTCAGGTGGAAAAATGAGCGGCAAAAATTAAGCCGCAGCAATTCGAAAGGCGCGTAGCTCAGCGGTAGAGCACTGCTATTACCTGGCAGAGGCATGTGGTTCGACTCCCATCGCGCCTACCATTCCGGACGGTTTCGATCCCGCTGCCTTGCGCGGGAAGAGTCACAAGCATCACATCGTCGCCCTCTGTTCTGTGTCGGCTCACCGCCTGAGCCTCTACCCCTGCCTAAACTGGGCGATGGCACAGATAACCAATAGCGACGAGAAAGAGTACTTTGAGGAACGCGCGGCCATCGGCGAGTTTGACGGTGGCTGGCCCCGGCCTATTGCCGAGGCAGAGGCACAGCGGGCGCTCGATCATCACCGTTGGCAAACCGGTGTGACTTGCGTCAACCGCTGGCTCGAAACTGCCGAGACCGCCAGCCAGGATCAGTCAATTGCGACCTGCCCGGAAGCAACCTGACATTACGGGATCGGAATAGGCCGCGGAGTTGTTGTGGCGGCGACGGACGGCAGCGGAGGCTCGACCGCGGACTTCCGATCGGCGGACCCCAGACCTGGCCACCGCCAGTAGCACCCGCTACCAGACAAACCGGAAGAGCCGGATTCCCAATTGAGTAGCGCGAATGCCGCCGTTCCAGCCCCCGGGGCCGGAAACTCCCCGGGCACCTGCGGCGAACAACAGAACCTGACAGTCTGTCCAGACACGGCCCCCTTTTTCCGCGGCAAAAAAAAACCCCGCCGAGGCGGGGTTTCCGGTAGTAGCCTGCGGGGTCTGCAGGGGACGAGTTATTATTGTTGTTTTATCTCGTTGCCGACCACTACCTGACTCCTCCCTGGAGATATTGGTTTTCCCTTATGAGGCGAACCGAAACGTTTTGACTAAGCAGCTGTTTTGGGCCGGGCGATATCTAAACCCGCAATACCGCGGCCAAACAGCGACAACGAGCCCGGTTCCGCCACGTTTTCGAAGCTGAATCCGGCAAGGTAATAAGGAATGTTTTCGATACGACGGTTGGCAGCTGTCCCTCCCGGAACGCCCAATAATCGGCGATGGCGCCCAACGACGGGCAACTCGCGTTGTCACGGAAGGCGCTTCAGTCACTCTATTCTTCCTCGGTAAAACCACTAGCCTTTACTCTTCAAATGAAACAAACATGACCTTTGCCATTAGCAAAGCAAATCGTGTGCCAGAACACCGGGAACCAGTGTAATTGCTCATTTTTTTACATAAATGAATCACATGCTTACAGCACCTTTGTAAGAGAATTCGACACGCGAGCCGCGATTTACCGTACTACGCGTGGTCGCGTTGGACCGTTCGGAAAACCTCGCTTGGTTCACAGGCAGTTGTTGCCGCCGCAAAATTCCCGCTTGAGCTGGATTGTCGACCCGACCCTGAAACCCACGCGCCTTCGCGTTGATGGCTGTCGAACTTCAGGTGATGACCCAGATCGTCGCGCTAACACCGGCACAACAAGGACCGCGCCAAAACCCTTGCAGCAACTTATTCAGGCCGGCGTGACAGGTTGCCCGACGCTACACCGCCAGGGTCATAAGTCACCACCTTTCGCTCCCGATTTAGATAATACCCGTGATGGTCCGGGACATACCCGACCCGCGATGCCTTCAAAGCCGCCACCATAACTGGCACCATGCGCTTACTATCAAAACGATGTGAAACAGTCATGGGGGAATGATGAGCGACAGTTTCGTCGTCGGTCCGACCGATCTGCCGTTGCTGGACAAGACTATCGGTCACGCACTCGACGAGGCCGCCGGTCTGTGGCGCGACAACGAGGCCCTGGTCGTACCCCATCAGGGAGTGCGCTGGAGTTGGGGTCAACTTGCGGCAAAGGTCGACACTCTGGCGATGGCATTGTTGCGATTGGGTTTCGAAAAAAGCGACCGCCTCGGTATCTGGGCAACCAACTTGTCCGAGTGGACACTGACACAACTCGCCGCGGCAAAAATCGGCGTGATTCTCGTCAACATCAACCCGGCCTATCGTCCGGGCGAGCTCGACTATGTATTGAACAAAGTCGGTTGCGCTGGCCTGGTTACCGGCGTCCGGTTCAAATCTTCGGATTACATAGAGATGCTGAATGGCTTGCTCCCGGAGCTCAAAACATGCGAACCCGGGAGGCTCGCAGCGAAACGGGCGCCCGCGCTGCACACGATTATTCGACTCGGTGATGAGACCACCCCGGGGATGTTCAGTTTCGATGAAGTACTCGGTCTGGGAAGCGACTGTGACCGATCAGACCTGGTGCGCGTCGCAGCCAGCCTCGAATCGCACGATGCGATCAATATTCAGTTTACCTCCGGCACGACAGGTGCACCCAAGGGCGCGACCCTGAGCCATTACAACATTTTGAACAATGCCCGATTCATCGGCCGGATTCTCCGATTTACAACCCGTGACCGAATCTGCGTTCCTGTGCCGCTCTATCATTGTTTCGGCATGGTTGGTGGCACCATGGTCGCGTTGACCTGCGGTGCGACCGTCGTCTACCCCGCCGAGGCTTTCGAGCCCGAGCTGGTGCTGCGAACCATCGAAAACGAGCGCTGTACCGCTCTTTACGGCGTGCCGACGATGTTTGCGGCGATGCTGGAGCACGAGGAATTTGCCAGCCGCGACGTTTCGAGCCTGCGCACCGGGATTATGGCCGGTGCACCGTGCCCGGTCGAGTTAATGAAACAGACGGTGTCACGCTTTCACATGCCGGAAATCACGATCGCGTACGGAATGACTGAAACCAGCCCGGTTTCGTTCCAGAGCGACGTCGAGGATCCCGTGCAAAAGCGCGTCGGTACGGTCGGACGCATCCATCCGCACGCGCGGGCGAAAATCGTCGACCAGGATGGTCATATCGTCGCGCGCGGCGTACAGGGCGAGATTCTCACCTCGGGTTACCTGGTCATGCAGGGCTACTGGGACGATGCCGCAAAAACCGCGGAAGCGATCGACAGCGACGGCTGGATGCATACCGGAGATCTCGGTACGCTCGATGAAGACGGCTGGCTGCGCATCACCGGCCGGGTCAAGGATATGGTGATCAGGGGCGGCGAAAACATCTACCCACGCGGAATCGAAGAGTACCTGTACCAACATCCGAAAATTGTCGAGGCCCAGGTGTTCGGCGTTCCGGACGACAAATACGGCGAAGAGCTTGCAGTATGGATCCGCCTGCGCGACGGAGAACTTGCTACCGAGGAAGAGATTCGCGATTTCTGCAGTGGCAAAATCGCACACTACAAAATTCCACGTTACATTCGCTTCGTCGATGAGTTTCCGATGACGGTAACCGGCAAAATCCAGAAATTCGAGATGCGCCGGATTATGCGAGAGTTGCTCGATCTGCAAGAACAGGAAACAGCCTGAGGATATGATCTCCGCAATTGTGCCGGAGCAAAACAAAAAAATGCCCCGCGCAGGCGGGGCTCAATATAGGGAGGGAGTCAATGATCTCGGTGGCGCCGCATTTTCGAAGCCCTCCGTTTGCAGCGCCCTCGATATGGAGCAAATAATAGTGACCGTGGACTCCCGTGACTTGTCCGAATGCGGCGAAAACTGGTCGGAATCCTTCATGCTCAAGGAACATCGAGCATGCTGACTGCGAGGCGGTATCGAATTCGGCGGCCACAAGGACCAGGACACAGTCCGAGCGTTACCGCAATTTCGGTCGCTTTTTTCTGCCTGATGCTCGCCGCTTGCAGCTCGCGTCCGACCCAGCCGGACACACGACTGGTACTCGCCTTTACCGTCGACCAGTTGCGCGGCGATGTCCTGCCGCGATACCGGTCACGATTCAGCGCCGACCCTTCGTCGGGTTTCGGCTATCTCCAGCGCCATGGCGTCATTTTCAGCGATGCGAATTTCGATCATGCCACGACCTTTACCGCTGTCGGCCACGCCACGCTGTTCACCGGGGCCCAGGCATCCTCGCATGGCATCACCGGAAATGCGTGGTTCGAGGGAAACCGGCAAGTGTGGTCTGTTGACGATCCGGAATCGCCGGTTCTCAACGGCAATCCGAACGCCACCGAAACCGGCTCGCCGCGCAATCTGATGATCGAGACAGTCGGAGATGCGCTGATCGACGAACTCGGCGGGGCTGCCCGGGTGTTTTCGGTCTCGACCAAGGAGCGATCAGCAATCCTGCCTGGCGGACGGCACGGCAAGGCATTCTGGTATGACAGGCAAACCGGCGATTATGTGACGAGTCGCTATTACTACGAGAAAACCCCAACCTGGCTGGTACAGTGGAATGAGCTCGGACGGGTCGAAGAATTGCGCAACAAGCAATGGAATCTGTTAGATGATCGCGCGGCATACATCTACGCCGACGCCGACGACGCACCTTGGGAACCAGATACGGAATATCTGGGCAACACGTTTCCGCATACGCTCGACCGCGGCAAAGACACGGACTTCTTCTCGGTGCTGCGAGCCACACCGATGGCCGACGATCTGACGTTGGATGTTGCGCGCCGACTAATCGAAGCCGAGCGCATTGGCCAGCGATCCGGTATCGACATGCTGGCGATCGGCCTCTCCGCAACCGACTATGTTGGCCACGTTTTCGGGCCTTCAAGCTTGGAGGCCGAGGACAACGTGTTTCGCCTGGACCGGGCACTCGGAAAATTCCTCGACTTTATCGACGAACGTGTCGGCCTGGAGCATACGGTTATCGTCCTGAGCGCCGATCATGGTGTGCCGGAGATTCCTGAGCGCTATATCGCGATGGGTTCGGATTCGGGCCGGATCGACATACCCGATTTGATGCGACGAATTCGCACGGCGCTGAGCGAGAAATTCGACACGGACAGAAATCTGCTAACGGGTTTCTCCAACCCCGCGATATTCCTCGATCACAGCGCAATTGGCGAGTTGCAAATCGATCCTGCGGCAGTAGAGGCGGCCGTAGCGGAAATTGCGAGTGACGAACCGGGAGTTGCCGTGGCCATAACCCGAACCCAGATCAGCGCAAATAAAATGCCCGACCCTGCGCTGGCCGCGAAAATCCGCAATGGCTATTACGCCTCGAGATCCGGCGACGTAATCCTGGTACAGAAGCCCAATTGGTATCTCCATCCAAGACCCGACGCGTACGCAACCATGCATGGATCGCCCTATCGATACGACACTCACATACCGTTGATATTCGTCGTGCCGGGCGTCACCGCGAGAGAAATTGGCCGCCCGGTTCGCGCTGTGGACATGGCTCCGACGCTGGCGAGCATCCTGGGGCTGGGTTCACTCGAGCATGCGAGCGGACAGATTCTGACCGAAGCCGTCCCGGCTTTGCCCGGATTCGCGGCAACACAGCACTAGCCATTTGCCTTTACAAGTTGCCAGTCGTCGCACCACGAGATCCTGCGCGGCAGGAACTTGCGATTTCATTCGCCAGGCGTATATTACTGAGGCACGACACGAGTGAGATTCAAGGGCGAAAAAACCAAATAAGAACCGCCCTCGCAACGTGTCGAAAGATGATTGGGGCTGCCGTTCAACGACTGGAGCGATTCGTTGATCGCGCGTTTTTTCTTCGGTATTTCAGCGGATCTGGAGCCAACGATGACCGAGGCATGGGAACGTTTTTATCTGGCGACACTGACCCTGGTTGGACCGGGGCCAATCAAACAGCGTCTAATCGGTGCCTTTTTGGATAATCTCGGCGATCTAAGCCCAGATCAACTTCCCAAGATTATTCGAAATGATTTCATTGAGTTAACGAATATACTTAAACAAGTTACTCCGATCGGCAAGGAGACTCGCGTGCACGCTACGGTACGCAAAATGTCCGATGCCGAAGCCGATCTCTGTGCGGGCAAGATCGTGCAGATTTACTCGACCGTCACCCGGCAGCGCGCGATCGCCTGATCCGTGCGGGTGAGACGCCCAAGCCGCGGTGAACTTTCGCCACCCCGGGGCACTCAAAAAAACGAGTGTCCAGCCGAGGTGCGGACGTCTGATAGCAGGTCACTTTTGAAGAGTCACTCAGCAGCCGGTTCAGCCTGCCCGACCCCGAAACGGATGGTGCTACTTGCACTGTCTGCATTCGCCCTCGTTTCACCTGCCGCCACTTACGCCGCAACTGCGGGTCCGATGCCGCGAGCCCAGGCGCTCCAACTTGCGCGCGACGGCGTCAGTGATGAGGTTATTCGCGAACTCAAGACACTCGCAACGCGCGGCGATAGCACGGCCCTTGCAGCGCGCATTGAGATATTGCTGTCTGATGCCTCTCTCGAACCGGCAGCTCGGGAGCGAGCGCTGGAGACCGGCACGTTTCTGCTCGGCGCTCTCCCGCCGGAGCGGAAGGCCCGGCAAGTGCTGCGGCAGATATCGCAACTCGAACCGCAGACCTGGGTCTGGCTCGAGGAAGGCGGTCATCGGGTTTCCGTCCCGCTATACGACCCCGCCGCAGCGGCCCGGGTCTCCGAACGGGCCTGGCTCGCGCGTGAGGCCGAGGCACGGTTCAGCAACAAACTCGGGACTACCGCACCCGAGCTGGTTGATGACCTGGCGCGCGCCAGCCTTGCTGAGCGCAGCGGCGTAATCAGCGCGATCGCGCATGCGCCTGCCGCGCAGTTGCTGCACTCCAAACCCTCGATACTGGCGGCGCTCGATCAGGGAGTGGCCGTTGGCTGGTATGCGGCCGAAGTGGCTGCCAGGACCGGCAATAGCGAACTTGCCCTCGCGGCAATCGAGCATGCCGAGCCACGCGAAGCGCTGGATATGCTGGACGCGCTCGGCGACCGTCTTGCACCGGGAGATATTCTTCCGTTACTGCTGCATTCACTGCGCAGTCCGGCACTTGCGTCGCACAGCCTGTTTGTCCTGGCGCGGCTCGCGCCAGTCTCACCGGCGGCACTGTCGCAGATCTGGCAAGAACTGGAAAACGAGGAAAACGGCGGATCTGCGGCGGCGGCTCTGGCCCGTCTTTCCAGCCCCGAGGCAGCGATGCGAGCTGCGGCCGTCACGGTCGACCCCGACCGCGACGATGCGCTCCGGCGCCGTGCCCTGTTGGCTTTGTGCCTCGACAATGGCGACGCTGCGCAGCGTCATTTGCAACTGCTGACGCAGTCGCTTGGCGATAGCAGTCTCGGACAGAAGGCAAGCCAATGCGCCGGGCGCTAGCAGTCCTGGCGATGCTCGTGGCCGGAATGGCAGCACCGGCTGCGGAGGGAGCCTGCCGCCTGAATGGGGCATCGATCAGCAATCCTGACGATCCGAGCTGCCGCGATGCAATGTTCCGCTATGTCGAGAGCGCCACCACCAGCAACGACGAGGTGACTCTCGGCTACCCGGTACCGTTACCGCTCGACTCGCTGACTCCGGTGGACGGTTTTCGCACCTACGAAAGTCTGAAAGCGCGTCACCAGGAGCTCGCTGTAATGCTCGATACTGTCGAAGCCGTGCCTGTTGGCCAGTCGGGAATGGGAGAGACCATCGTTGCTTACAGGATGGGTGACAGCGATCGTACGACTCCGCTTGGCGACCCAGAGCCAGCCGTGCTGGTCAACGGTACGATTCATGCGCGCGAGTGGCAGTCGCCGGAGGTCGTTACCGGCCTGATGGAGATGCTGGCCTTGCGTTCTGCCGACGGCGGTATCGGTCAATACCTGTCCGACAACCTCAACGTGGTGATTCTGCCGATTCTCAACATCGACGGATTCCGGCAGACGCAGCGCTACCCGGAACGATTCAGCGCCGATCCGGATCAGCCCCGTGATGGCCGCATGCGGCGCAAGAACATGCGCTATGACGGCGGACTGGTCGATACGGATCTCGACAATACGGCGGACAACTTCCAGGGCGTCGATCTCAATCGCAACAACGAACACGGCTACGGTCAGAACAACAGCTCCTCGACCGACCCGGTCAGCCTCATCAACCGTGGCCCGGCGATCGCTTCTGAACCGGAGATTCTTGCGCTGCAGGCAGCCGCGGCGCTGGCGCCGGCCGGGCAACTGCGGCTTTACGTCGACGTGCACTCATTCTCGCAGATCTATTTTGCGCCACTGACCGGCAATTCACGGCGTGACGAACTCACAGTCCAGCTGATGCAAAGGATGCGAGCGGTCACCAATTTCAAATACCGCGATGGCCGCAGCACTGCATCCGGAACTGGTAACGATGCTATCGGCACGACGGCCGACTACTTCGCGTACGAGTACCAGGTTCCGTCATGGACTCTGGAGCTCGAGCCTCTCAACGGTGGACAGGACTATGGCGGGACCGCGAGCCATGGCCACAGCGGCTTCATCCTCCCGGACTCGGAGATTGCGCGCGTGCGTGATGAACAGGCGCAGACCCATTTGCTGGGATTTTATCGCCAGGCGGGCCCGCCAAATGTCGTTGCGGTGGAGGTGCGTGCGGCGAGTGACGGGCAAGTCGTGTATCGCGCAGAGTGGACCGGCAATGGTGGGCGGCGCTCGCTGCAGGTGAGCACGAATATGGCGCTTCTCCCCGGGGCGCAATATCGGCTCTGGATCGCATTCAGCAAACCAATGCGTTGGCGCGATGAAAACGGCGAGATGCAGCCCTTTGCCGGGCAGACCGTGGGCGCCGACAGCGGCAGCGCGAGGCTTGAATTTCCAGGCCAGAATGTTGCCAGCCTGCCGCTTCGAATTGACCGCGCTGCGGTTTGGAACATGGCGCCCGGTGGCGCACCGGACGGCTATCATCGTTATGCGGACGACAGCCTGAGCGTTGATTTCACATTGCCCGCAAACGTTGCCGAACGATCGGCTCAGCCCGTCATGCTGGTGCTCGACAATGCCGACCTGTCAGGCCAAAAACTCGATGCTGACCCGGTCACGCCGGTATCATGGACGAATGGACACTGGAGTGGTTTCGAAAACGAGCTTGGCGAAGAAGGCGACATCGGCGGCCTCGATTGCAGCATCAGTTTTTTCGCGGCAACCGATGCGAACGCCAACCCACCCGCCGATTCGCCTAGCTGTAAACCCGCGGCGCCGACATCAACCGGCGGTGGCGGCGGCGGCGCCTTGCTGTGGTTGCTACCAATGCTGGCCGGGTTTTCGTTCGTATCGGCCCGGCCCAGGCGCGCCACCTGATTCAGTTTGAGCGGCCTCAATGCATCCATGCCGACGGCCGGTCTTGGGCGCAGGCTTGCGGCCATGTTTTACGATTCGTTGTTGCTTGTCGCGCTGTACTTCGTAGTGACAGCCGTGTTGCTGTACTTCCGGGATGGCGAAGCAATCGCGCCGGGCAATCCGGCTTATCTTGCCTTTCTTGTTGCGGTCTGCTGGTTGTTTCACGTGGTTTTCTGGCGCCGCGGCGGCAGAACACTGGGCATGCAATCATGGCGGCTTCGGCTGGTGGATGACGACGGCAATATTCCGCCGACGTCGAGGCTGTTCGCCCGCCTCGCTCTCGCCTCGGTGCCGCTGTCTCTGATGGCATTCGGGATATTCTGGGTACCGCTTGGGTTGTTTGCACTGGGTTACATATGGATATTGTTCGACCCCGACGGATTGAGCGTGCATGACAGGCTCAGCGCTACACGCCCGGTAGTTGAAGCCCCGCGCCGCCGATCGGGAAAAGCCGGAACCTAACGCAGGCGAATTAACCCCACCATCGTGATCAGTCCGAGCGCCAGTGACGGTGCCCACGCGATCAGCATAGGGTCGATATCGAATACCTGGCCGCTGTTGGCAAGCGTTCTGCTTGCCAGAAAGTAAATCAGGCCAATAATCACACCGATCGCCATCGTCACGCTGGTACCCGAATCACGCTGGAAACGGAATGCAAACGGCATTGCAAGCAAGGTCATCAGAACAATGGCAACCGGGCCGGCCACCCTGCCCCAAAAAGCGATTTCGTAAGAGGAGGCGTCGAGATCGTTGTCGCGCAGATAGTTGATATAGCCACGCAAATCCCGCCCGGTCATGTTATCCGGGTAGACCTCGGAGAAACGGATCAACTCAGGACTGATTCCGGCCGACAGTTTGCGGGATTCCTCGGTAAGCGACCGTAATTGGCCCGACTCGAGCCGGGTCTCGACGATATTTCTCAGCGTCCAGCGCTGGTCGGGGCCAAGCGAGGCCGAATCGGCGCGCCCGACACCTGTGAGGTTGCGTTCGTCATCGAAATCGAAAACATAAACGCCCCCGCCCCAGTTACTCTCCGAACGCGGACTCGCATTGATTATCAGGCCCTCGTGCATCAACCATATGCTCTGCTCGGCGCTCAGGTTCAGATCGGTATATTTCGCCAGCGCGCGTTGCTGTTCCGCGTAGCGCTCGAGCGGCGGCGATATAAATTCTCCGAGCGCGGCATTGAGCGATGCGATAAGAATTCCCACCGCGACGACGGACGTCGCCAGCCGCAGCGGCGTAACGCCGGCAGCGCGCAGAACGATCAGTTCGCTGTGCGCGGCCAGCCGGCTGAGTCCGAAAAGTGCGCCGAGCAAGGCCGCCACAGGCATGAATTCGAAGGCCCGCTGCGGCAGAACGAGCAAAACAAAACTGAGCGCGTCAGAGATACCGAAATCGCCCTTGCCGACGTTGTCCAATTGACCGACAAATGTAATCAGGCCCGACAATGCCAGCAAGACCGCCACCACCAGCAATACGCTCGACATAACGGTGCGGAGAATGTAGCGATCGACAATCAGCATTTTGTCACCGCGTACCCTCGCGCCGTGGCTGGCGCCGGCTGCGTTCCTGCCACCACAACATAACGGCTGCGACGGCCACTATCGAAACGGGAACCCAGTAGATGCCGATTTTGGATGGAAACAACTCCCGCTCTACCCAGGAGCGGGTCGCCTCGGTCAGGTTGCTATAAAGCACATAGATCAGGATGCCGAGGGCGATCCGCCCGTAACGACCCTCTCGCGGGCTTGCCCGGCAAAGTGGCACGGCAATCAGGGTCAGCGCAAACAGCGACAGCGGCGATGACAGGCGCCATTGCAACTCAGCCTTGTGCGAGGGTTCCGCGGAGCCGATCAGCTGTGAGGTCGGCATCAGTTTGGGGAGATCGGTATTTACCTTGCCGGACTTCACACGCACCGGAATTCCATGCTCGGCAAACCGGATAACCTGGAAATTTACCGAGCCCGGCACGCCTTCGTATCGCTCACCGTCATAAAGCAGCATGGTTCGCAGACCGCTGTCCTGATTCTCGGTAATCCGGCCGCGGCGGGCAACGGCGGCCTCCACCCGCTGCTCGGTCCGGCGTTGCAGAAACAGGTTCCGCAGCATGCCCTGGTCATCCACCCGTTCAACAAAAACCACCGCGCCACCGGTGTTTTCGGTATGAAAGCGGCCGGGTTCCAGGCCGCCACGGTCTATCAGCTTGCTGGCGTCCGCCTGGATCTGGGCCGTGGCCAGGAGAGACTGCGGCACAACGACCAGGGTCAGCCATGCCAGCAACACCGCCAGCAGCGCGGCAAACAACAATAACGGTCGAAGAATTCGCGCATTGCCCACACCGCAGGCGTAAATCGCGGTCAACTCACTGTCACGATTGAATCGCCCCAGGGCGAGCATGATCGCAATCAGCACAGCCACCGGAATCAGCACGCTGACGTATTGCACGGAAGTCAGTCCAAGCAAGGCGAATACCGCGTCTTTTGGCAACTCCCCGCTCGCCGCCTTGCCAAGCACACGAGCGAACTGGTTGGTTACCAGCACGAACAACAGAATCGCGGTCACTCCGAGCCATGTGCGGAAGACTTCGCGCATGATGTAACGATCAAGAATTGGCACTTTGACGTTTCACTGTCGTTTAGCCCGGCCGGTTTTAATCTAGTACACTAGGCGCCCATTCGGTGTCCTGAATGGTATTGGTTTTGCGCAAGTCTACGCCACCGGGCCACACTCGCTAAACAAATTACAACAAAAGCTGAATCGGCCCGATGCAGCCGGTTAGCCTAACGCGCGGCCACGGTGACGTGGACCAAGGGAGCAAATATGCAGTTTCATGCCACCAGCGGTGCACCCGCCCGACAAAAAACAGACTGTGCGATTGTAGGGATATTCGAAAAACAGGCACTGTCACCGGCTGCCGCCGAACTCGACAAGGCCAGCAAGGGCGCGATCAGCAAGGTTCTCGCCCAGGGCGACATCAGCGGCAAGCGCGGCGAGACCCTTTTGCTGCGCCACGTGGCGGGGCTGAATTGCGTCCGACTGATCCTGACAGGTCTCGGCAAACAGGACGAGTATGACGCGCACAATCATCGTCGCGCTCTCGCTGCGGCAATGAAACTGGTTGCGGCGACCTCCAGTCGCGACGCCCTCAGCTTCCTTGGCTGGGGTCCCGCGGACAAGTCGGAGTTTCAGAGAATCGGTCGCGATACCCTGCTTGCCGCACACACCGCGGTTTACCGTTTCACCGAGATGAAGTCAGGCCGCTCCGAACGCCAGCCGAAACTGGACAGCATCGGCATCGGCGTACCCAGCCGCAGCGCCGCCAATGCCGCGCAGACAGGGGCCGAAGAAGGCGCCTCCATCGCCGCCGGCATGCTTCTGAGTCAGGATCTCGCCAACCTTCCCGCCAACGTCTGCACTCCGACATATCTCGCGACGACTGCGAAGAAGCTGGCGCGCCAGCATCGCAATCTCCGGGCCGAGGTTTTTAGCGAAGCAGATATGAAACGGCTGAAGATGGGCGCCCTGCTGTCCGTAACCCGCGGCACGCAGGAGCCCGCGAAACTGGTTGTGCTCCACTACAAGGGGGCGCAGTCACAGGCGCCGGTAGTACTGGTCGGGAAAGGAATCACATTCGATGCAGGCGGCATCTCGCTAAAGCCGCCCCAGGCCATGGACGAGATGAAATTTGACATGTCGGGCGCCGCATCGGTGCTTGGCTGCATGCATGCTGTTGCCAGCCTTAAATTGCCGATCAATCTTATTGTCATCGTTCCGGCCTGCGAAAATCTGCCCAGCGGCCTTGCAACCAAGCCCGGGGACATAGTGCGCAGCATGTCCGGAAAGACCATCGAGATTCTGAATACCGACGCCGAAGGACGCCTGATCCTGTGCGACGCGCTGACCTACGCGCGGCGCTTCAAGCCCTCAATCGTGATCGACGTTGCAACCCTCACCGGCGCCTGTGTCATCGCGCTCGGTGGTCATTTGACGGGGTTGATGAGTCCGGACGATCAACTTGCCGCTGACCTGCTGGCCGCGGGAGAGCGCATCGGCGATCGCGCCTGGCGCCTGCCTCTGTCGGAGGAATATCACGAGGGCCTGAAGAGCAACTTTGCCGATTTCGCCAATGTGGGCGGGCGCGAAGGCGGCGCGATTACCGCGGGCTGTTTTCTGTCCAAATTCACCGAAGGTATGACCTGGGCCCATCTCGATATCGCGGGCACCGCCTGGAAGAGCGGTGCGCAAAAGGGCAGTACCGGCCGCCCGGTGCCGCTACTGGTGGAATACCTGATGGAGCGTGTTCGCTGACGATCCCGAATGACCCGCGTCGATTTCTACGTTCTCGAATCCAGCGGTCCGACGTCCCGCCTCCGCTGTGCCTGCCGGATCGCGGAAAAGGCCTTTCTGCTGGACCACAGAATCTACATCCACGCCGGTAGCGACAGGGAAGCGCGCGCCATGGACGATTTGCTTTGGAGTTTCCGCGGTGGCAGCTTCATCCCCCATGCTGTGGTGACTCCCCACGAGGTGCATGGCGAGGCGGTTCTGATCGGGCATGATGCAGATAACGACCCCGCCGAAACTGACCTGCTGATCAATCTCGCGGACGAAATTCCAATGTTTTTCAGCCGCTTTCAGCGAGTAGTCGAGGTGGTATCTGAAGACAAGCAGAGCCGTGAGTCCGGCCGCAACAGATTTCGCTTTTACCGCGACAGAGGATACGATCTGCGCACGCATCAGCTGCGCTGAGGACAATTGCATGGCCTGGTGGAACAAGCCGGAAGAACAAGACGAGACCAGCGACGACGATATTCCGGTTCTGACCGAGGCGCTGAGCGCCGAGGAGATCGCCGAGCTCGAGGGCGGTGACGCGGCAGAACCGCGCTATGAAATCAGCGAGGAACAGCTGGGAGAAATGCGTGCCGACCTCGCGGCGCGCACCCATGACCTGGCCGACCAGCTCGTTCACACCGCGTTCAGGGACATGGAGGCGGCGCTGTTCGAACAGGTATCGACTCGGCTGCGCGCTGAACTTCCGGAACTGATCGGGCGCGTACTGGGCGACCATCTGAACAAGGACCCGGAGTAGACCCCCGACGGTCCGGTAATTAGCAGAAACTCTAATACTCAGGGCCGCCCAAAACCGGCCCGTGAAACTGTGGACGAAAAGGTCATGGAGAAATCATATTCACCCGCCGACATCGAGGCGCGCTGGTACAAACACTGGGAAGAATCCGGCTATTTTGCGCCGGATGGCGATGGCGAATCCTACTGCATCATGATCCCGCCGCCGAACGTAACCGGCACGCTTCACATGGGACATGCGTTCCAGGACACGATCATGGACGCGTTGACCCGCTACCACAGGATGTGCGGTCACGACGCATTGTGGCAGCCAGGCACCGATCACGCCGGCATTGCGACCCAGATGGTGGTCGAACGACAGCTCAATAACGAAGGCATCAGTCGGCAGGAACTTGGTCGCGAAGCGTTTTTGCAGCGAGTCTGGCAATGGAAGGACGAATCCGGTGGAGTGATCTCGCAGCAATTGCGGAGGCTCGGTGCATCCGTCGACTGGAGCCGCGAACGGTTCACGATGGACGATGGATTGTCGGCGGCAGTTACTGAAGTATTCGTGCGCCTGTTCGACGAGGGACTTATCTACCGCGGCAAAAGATTGGTCAACTGGGATCCGGTCCTGCATACAGCGTTGTCCGACCTGGAGGTTCTCTCCGAGGAAGAGCAAGGCCATCTGTGGCATCTGCGTTATCCGCTCAGCGACAGCGAACAATTTCTCGTCGTGGCCACCACGCGTCCCGAAACGATGCTTGGCGATACGGCGGTAGCGGTAAACCCGGAAGATGATCGCTACAAGGCACTGATAGGGCGCGAGGTCACGCTGCCGTTGACCGGGCGCCGTATTCCAATAATCGCTGATGACTACGTCGATGCGGAGTTTGGCAGCGGCTGCGTAAAGATCACGCCGGCCCATGACTTCAACGACTACGAGATCGGCCGCCGACACGATCTCGAGATGATCAATATCTTTACCGACGATGCGGCGCTCAACGACCAGGTCCCCGAGCCTTACCGGGGGCTGGATCGTTTTGCGGCACGCGAGCGTATTATCCGCGACCTGGAGCAACAGCAGCTCCTGGAACGGATTGACGACCATCGCCTGATGGTGCCGCGAGGCGATCGCAGCGGCACGGTCGTCGAGCCCTACCTGACAGATCAATGGTATGTCCGGGTCGAACCGCTGGCAAAGGAGGCAATCGCAGCGGTCGAGAACGGCAAAATTCGCTTTGTTCCCGGGAATTGGAGCAAGACGTATTTCGAGTGGATGCGCAATATCCAGGACTGGTGTATCAGCCGTCAGCTGTGGTGGGGACATCGTATTCCCGCGTGGTACGACGATGACGGCAACATTTACGTGGGGCGCAACGAGGAAGAGGTCAGGGAAAAGCACGCCATCCCGGCCGACAAGTCATTGCGCCAGGAAGAGGATGTACTGGATACATGGTTTTCCTCGGCACTGTGGCCGTTCTCGACCCTGGGCTGGCCGGAGCAGACTGCGGCGTTGCAGAAATTCTATCCGACCAATGTGCTCGTCACCGGGTTCGACATCATATTTTTCTGGGTCGCACGAATGATCATGATGGGACTCAAGTTCATGGACGACGTACCCTTTCGCGAGGTCTACGTTCATGGCCTGATTCGCGATCATGAAGGCCAGAAAATGTCGAAATCCAAGGGCAATGTGCTGGACCCGATAGACATCATCGACGGTGTCGATCTCGATACCCTGCTTGCGAAGCGGACCAGCGGCCTGATGCAACCGCATCTCAAACCGCGCATCGAAAAAGCGACCCGCAAGGAATTCCCGCACGGCATCGAACCCTACGGCACGGATGCCCTCCGATTCACCTTCGCCGCCCTGGCCACCACCGGGCGTGACATTCGTTTCGACCTGGGCCGGGTCGAAGGCTATCGAAACTTCTGCAACAAACTCTGGAACGCCTCACGATTCGCGTTGATGTATCTTGAGGAACCGGCCCCCTCCGGCGAATCCGGCCAGGCCCCCGCGCTGGCGGAGAATTGGATACGGTCGCGGCTTTCGGTCGCAATATCGGCGGTACATGAGAACCTGGCAACTTACCGGCTCGATCTCGCGGCCAAGGCCGTTTACGAGTTCATCTGGTACGAATTCTGTGACTGGTACCTGGAACTGGCGAAACCGGTACTGAACGATGCCAACGCGAGCAGCGGGCGTCTCGCTGCCACACGTGCCTGCCTGGTAGACGTACTTGAATCCGCGCTGCGCTTGCTGCACCCGCTGATGCCATTTATCACTGAAGAGATCTGGCAACTTGTCGCGCCGCTCGCCGGGCGGTCAGGCAATACGATCATGCTGCAGCCGTTTCCGGTAGCGGCCGATTACATTCGCGACGAGAGCGCCGAGCAGGAGATGCAGTGGCTGCAAGGTTTCATTCTCGGGATTCGGCAAATCCGCGGCGAGATGGACATTTCGCCGGGGCGGCGTCTACCGGTACTGGTTCTGGACGCATCGGCCGACGACCGTCATATGCTCGAAACGCATTCGCTGCTGCTTCAGACTCTGGCACGAATCGAGTCCATTGAAATTCTCAAGGAAGAAGCGGAGGCTCCACCTGCCGCGACTGCGCTGCTGGGATCCACCAAACTCCTGGTACCGATGGCAGGGCTGATCGATGTCGAGGCCGAGCGCTCCCGGCTACGGAAACAACAGGACAAACTCGCAGTGGATCGCGGGCGCGCCGCGCAGAAACTGCAAAATGAGTCGTTCGTCAATCGCGCTCCCGCCGACGTCGTGGCTAAGGAGAGGCAACGCCTGGAAGAACTGGAGGGGGCACTGTCGGAACTGAGCGAACGACTGCAAAAACTGGACACTCTGCGCGCGGCATCCACGGACTGATCGTGATAAGCAACGCAATTTCCAGGCTCAACGACATTGTAGTCGGCAAGGAAATGGAGATCCGGCTGTGCCTGACCTGCCTGGTTGCGCGCGGCCACCTGCTGATCGAGGATCAGCCTGGCGTGGGCAAGACAACGCTGGCCCATGCGCTGGCGCGGGTACTCGGACTGACCTATCAGCGGATTCAGTTCACCAGCGACCTGCTTCCCGCAGATGTCATTGGTGTTTCGGTGTTCGACAGGGCAACCGGCGGCTTCAGGTTTCACCAGGGGCCGGTATTCTCGCAACTGATCCTCGCCGACGAAGTCAATCGGGCCAACCCGAAGGCCCAGAGTGCGCTGCTCGAGGCAATGGAAGAAGGCCAGGTGACAGCGGACGGCAGTACCTACCCGCTGCCCATGCCGTTTTTCGTGATCGCCACACAGAACCCGAGTCACCAGATTGGAACGTTTCCGCTTCCGGAGTCGCAGCTCGATCGATTCCTGATGCGAATTCACCTCGGTTATCCGGACGCCGCGGTGGAACGTGAGTTATTGACCGGTCGCGATCGCCGCGATTTGCTGCAGGAGCTCGAACCGGAGCTCGATCCGGTCATGCTCGCTGATCTGCAGAAACGCGTGCCCGCAATCCACGTGTCCCCCGCGTTGCTGGACTATCTGCAAGCGCTGATCGCCTATAGCCGCGATGCTCCGGCGTTCGAGACCGGCCTCAGTCCGCGTGCCGCGATCGGCCTTCTGCGCGCCGCCCAGGCATGGGCATTGCTCGATGGGCGAAAAAGCGTAGTGCCGGAGGACGTCCAGGCAGTTCTGGCCGCGGTAGCCGCGCATCGGCTGCGCTCGGTCGCCGAAGGTGGCGGAGAAACCGGCTCCGATATCGGAGAGTATCTGCGCCAGGCGGTCCCCGTGCCATGACGCAGACGACGCTCGGCAAGACCGTCGGGCGCTCAAAACCGCGAAGCACGTGGCAGGCGTGGCCGCAGAAAATTCGCCAGCGGATAGCCGCCTGGGCACGACGCCGCCATGGTGAGGATCGCGAACCGGTTATTCTGCACAAGCGACGGGTCTATATTCTTCCGACCCGCGCGGGCATCACGTTCGCGATTTTGTGTTTCGTAATGCTTCTCGGCGCGCTGAACTACGACAACAGCATGGGTCTGGCGCTTGCATTTCTGCTTGCATCCTGCGGCCTGGTTGCGATGCATCAGTGCCATCGCAACCTGCTCGATGTCGTGCTGCGCTCAGCCGCCGTGCGCCCGGTCTTCGCCGGTGAGACGGCGCACTTCAGGGTGCTGTTCGACAATCACGAGTCGCGCGCCAGGTTTCAGCTGCAGCTGCGTCTCAACGATGCTACGGGCACGGCTGCAGATATCGCCGCCGATACCACTGCGACCCTGGAATTGCCTTTACCTACCGATACCCGTGGTCGTTTGCGAGTCGAGCGGTTCAGCGTTACCACGTCGCAACCACTCGGACTGTTCCGCGCCTGGTCATGGATTCACCTGCCCCTGGAATGCATTGTCTATCCGCGGCCCGCAGCACCTGGATTGCCAGCTCCGCCGCGCGAGTCCCAGGCCGGTTCGAATACCGGGCACGCTGATGGCGACGAGGACTTCTCGGGGCTGCGTCCAATGCGGCCAGGCGACTCGCCGCGGCGC
>Ga0102956_1000172_pt1 | contig 22105 bp, 18 predicted proteins | sample SalPonF2_A_D2_MG_FD_84515 | JGI IMG/M metagenome (GOLD analysis project Ga0102956, IMG submission 84515) | Salt pond soil microbial communities from South San Francisco under conditions of wetland restoration - Salt Pond MetaG SF2_A_D2_MG ...
ACCGCCGTCGGCGTGCGCTGATGCTTTCGATAGAGTGTAGCCCCGACCCTTACCCTGTCGAGGGCCGCCCGGACGGTCGACATGAACCGGTTTTGAAGGCGCGGAAGCGCAACCGCACGTAGTCCACCGTCCACCGCCCCTGCCGGTCGCACAGGCTGTCCCGCAAGGCCTCGCGCACGTCGGCGAACAGCGCCGCTCGTTGCCCGGCAGGCAGGTAGGCGGCGATGCCGGTGGCGAACGTCTGCAGCCAATCGCTGATGTCGCCGGGCAGAGCCGTAGGGCGCGGAATCGAGGCCATCTCCTCGACCCGGAAGCCGCCCTGCTCAAGCAGCGCGGCGTACGCTTCCGGCGTCGGAAAGTACCAGGGATCGATGGCCTTCCAGTCCAGGCCGTAACCCTCGACCGCGACCCGCAGGGCGTCCACGATGGAGCCGCAATTGCCACAGCCGCCCAACTCGCCCACGAAGCGACCGCCCGGCACCAGGGCGCGCGCCACACCTTCGATCACCCGCTCGGCCGCGGGTATCCAATGCAGTACGGCATTGCTGAACACGGCATCGAACCGGCCCTCGAAGGTCAGTGCCCGGGCGTCCATGACCCGGGCGTCCAGGCCGTGGGTACGGCGGGCGGCGGTCACGAACGCCGGATTGGCGTCGGTGGCCACCAGCTCGCAACCGGTCGCTGCCAGGCGCGCGCTGAGTGCGCCGTCCCCGCAGCCGAGATCCAGAATGCGTTCGCCGGCGCGGGGCGCGAGCCACTGCACCACCGGCTCGCCGAGCTCGGCCACGAAACCGGCGTGTTCCCGATAGCCCTCGGGATTCCAGTCGGGCTGTCCCTTGATCATGACTGCCCTCCCCGTTCCGAAGCGCCTGCCGTGGAGTGCGCGCTGCGCTTTGCTGTCACACCGGCGCGGTTGACGGCGCTCACCACCGCCTGCAGGGAAGCCGTGACGATGTTCCGGTGGCGCCCCACGCCGAACCAGGTGCGCCCGTCGCCGAAATCGACTTCCACATAGCTGACGGCAACGGCATCGGCACCGGCGCCCACCGCGTGCTCGCGGTAGTCCACCACCTGCAACGCCAGGCCGTGCTGAGTCAAAGCGTCGACGAACGCGTCGATGGGCCCGCTGCCCACGCCCGTGACCAGATGCTCCATGCCGTCGTGGCGAATGGTGGCGCGCACCCGATCCTGGCCGTGGTGTCCGGTCTCCGGCGCATGGCGATAATCCGCCAGTTCGACGCCCGGCCCGGCTTCCAGATACTCGCGCGCAAAGGCCTCCCAGATCCGTTCCGCTGTCAGCTCCTTGCCGGTCCCGTCGGTGATGCCCTGAACAACGGCGCTGAACTCGATCTGCAGGCGCCGGGGAAGGGTCAGTCCGTAGCCCTGCTCCAGCAGATAGGCCACCCCGCCTTTGCCCGATTGGCTGTTGACGCGAATCACCGCCTCGTAGCTGCGCCCCACATCCGCCGGGTCGATGGGCAGATAGGGAACGTCCCAGGCGCCTTCCGGATCCTGCCTGCGGGCGGCGAAGCCTTTCCTGATGGCGTCCTGGTGAGAGCCGGAAAAGGCCGTGAACACCAGCTCGCCGGCGTAGGGATGACGGGGATGTACCGGCAGCTGGTTGCAGTGTTCGGCGCAGCGCACCACGGCGTTGATGTCGGAGAAATCCAGTCCGGGGTCCACCCCCTGGGTATGGAGGTTCAAAGCCAGGGTGACCACGTCCACGTTGCCGGTGCGTTCGCCATTGCCGAACAGGGTGCCCTCCACCCGGTCGGCGCCCGCCATCAGGGCCAGCTCGGCGGCCGCCACGGCCGTGCCGCGGTCGTTGTGAGGATGGACGCTGAGCACCAGATGCTCACGGTGCCGCACCTGCCGGCCGAACCATTCCACCTGATCGGCGAACACATTGGGGGTGGCCATTTCCACGGTGGCGGGCAGATTGATGATGACGCGCTGTCCCTCCCACGGGCGCCACACGGCGTTGACGGCATCACAGATGCGTACCGCGAAATCCAGCTCGGTGGCGGTGAAGCTCTCCGGCGAATACTGGAACACCCAGGCGGTGTCCGGCTGCTCGGCAGCCCGGGCCCGGATCAGGCGGGCGCCGTTGACGGCCATGTCCACGACGCCGTCACGGTCCAGTCCGAACACCACCCGGCGCTGTACGGGAGAGGTGGAGTTGTACAGGTGCACAATGGCCCGCGGCGCACCGCGCAACGCCTCGAAGGTGCGACGGATCAGGTGTTCACGGGCCTGGGTGAGCACCTGGATGGTGACATCGGCCGGGATGAGCTGCTGATCGATGAGCTCGCGCACGAAATCGAAATCGGTCTGGGACGCGGCCGGAAAGCCCACTTCGATTTCCTTGAAGCCCAGCGCGACAAGGGCATCGAACATGCGCCGCTTGCGGCGGGCATCCATGGGTTCGATCAGAGCCTGATTGCCGTCGCGCAGGTCGACACTGCACCAGACCGGCGCCCGCGTTATGGTGCGCGCCGGCCAGCGGCGGTCGGAAAGCTGAACGGGCGCAAACGCCCGGTATTTCTCGCTGCTGTGACTACCCATTGGGATGTCTCTCTCTGTTGAGCCATGAAGGTTGCTGCTGTCGGGTGTGGCGACCGCCACGGCCACCGGGTGGGCTCGGGGCGAGCCCTTAACCCCGGTGACCGCTGGTCAGTCGCAGCAGCGAGAGAGACGGCGTGCGCCGGTGCGCCCGGGCGCAAAGGTCCCGGGCCGGAAGCAACGGCCGGAGTAATACGGAACTGGAAGTGGAAAACTCTGACATGGAACACAACCCTTTTTTGCGAGCGCCCGCAGGCGGACAACGACCCGTCGTTCCCGGCTCCCTCAGGAAACCGGGCCGGTCAGTCGCAGTCGCAGGAACTCGCGGGTGGTTGTGTTCATGGGTTCGAAGCTAGCATCGGGCAACGGTGACAGTCAAGCGCGCCCCGCATGGAACACGCCGGGGCGCACATGCCCCGGCGTGATTTCGGCCCGCTAGGCGTGGACGTTGATGAGGCTGCCCTTCTCGCCTTCGCTGGCCTGCTGAGCCGGCGCCTCGGCCTGTTCGGCCGCGGCGCTCTCGTTGGCTTCGCCGGATGCCGCGTGTCCCTTGGCGGCGGTCGCGGCGTGACTCACACCGGACGCGGCACCGGACATCGGCATCGCGGATGCTGCCATCGGAGATACAACCATAAGACTCTCCCGATCATGCGCGTGGAACGTCCTGGCATGGCGTTGCCGGCCAGGGCTGAAAGACAGTACGCGGGCGCGCGGACTGTCATATCATTGGGCGACACTCGGCAGGAATGCTTTAGGAGAGCCGCATGAAAAGCCCAACCGCACCGCATCGCTTCGCGGCACGAACTATCGTTCTGTTGACACTGGGTCTGCTGGGCACCGGTCTCGCCTCCGCCCAGATGATGGGGGGAGGCATGATGGGAGGCGGAATGATGGGCGGCGGGGAACGTTCGGAAAACGGGCCGGCGCCGGATCTGCGATCGTCCGCCGGCCGCGCCTATGCCCAGACCTGCGCCCAGTGCCATGCCCTCCCCAACCCGCGGCAGCATACCGCCACGCAATGGCCGGGGGTGGTGCGGCGCATGGAACGCATCATGCTCTCCACCGGCAGGCCCATGCCTTCCCACAAGACCCTGGAAGTGATCGTCAGGTATCTCCAGGATCACGCCGACGGTCAGTGACGGCAGCGGCAGCCATCCGCGAGTCCGGCGCAGCCGTCCTGACGGGCCGCTGCGCCGGCACCTGAGGCATCACTTGGGCTGCGGCCCCTGGCTGGCCTGCACCAGGCCCTTCGGTCGCAGCCACTTCGCGAATGCGGCTTTCACCTGTTTGGCGTTCAGAGCCACATAGCGTTTGGCCGCCAACGTGGGCTCGTCCAGGGGCAGGCCCTTGTCGGCACGACTCAGCAACCCCTGGGCGATGCTGTCCATGCTGTCCTCCGAAAGCGGTATCTCGCGCAGCAGCAGCGCCTTGGCCTGACGCAGTTCCCCGGGCGTCACCGGCCTGTTCTGCATTTCCCTCAGGTCCCGCACGATGATCGAGTGGGCCTTGTCCACGTTGTCCGGATCGCAGGCATAGGCGACCATGTAGATGGACCGCTTCCTGCCGAACTGGAACTGGGACTGCACGGTGTAAACCAGTCCGTTCTCTTCGCGCAGGTCGTGGTACAGACGGGTGGCATAGAAGGCGCCGCCCAGCACGTGGTTACCCAATTGAAGGGCGAAATAGTCCGGACTGAAGCGCGTGAGGCCCAGGGTTTCCGCCAGCACCACCCGGTCCTGCACGCGGCTGGAGTCCGGTACGTGGGTGGTGGATGGCTTGTTGTCGGGCACCGCCGGCAACACCGTATCGGGCTTGGGGCCGCTCGCCTTCCAGGCCCCGAAGTATTTCCCGATCACCGCCTCGGCGTGCTTGGGCGTGACGTTGCCGATCACCACGATGGTGGTCAGGTCCGGCCGGAACGTCTTGTGATAGTAGTCCGACACCTCTTTGAGGGACAGCTTCGATACCGTCGGCGGTGTCGGATGCAGCAGGCTCGGATCGGTGGACGGAAACAGCGCCTTCTTCAGGGACTGGTGCATGATGAAGGACGGGCTCTGCAGCTCGCCGGCCACCGAGCGGGCCGTCTGGGCACGCACGACCCGGAAGGCATGGGTCGGCAGCGCCGGGTGCAACTCGTTGTCCGCCAGCAGCTGCACGCCACGGGTGAAATGGTCGTTCAGCACCTGCAGGGAGAAGTCCGAGCCCCCCGATTCGTTGGCGCCGATGTCGTCCAGGGCCTTCTGGAACGCCACCCGGTGCAGGTGTTGGGAGCCATAGTCGAACAATTGCTCAAGCACCTGGTCGACGCCCTGCTCGCTCTTGGGCGCCTCCATGTCCGAACGGTTGCGGATATGGCCGTACACGCTGACCGTATCGCTGATGTGCTCGGGCTGCACGATGAGCTTCAAACCGTTGGGGAACACCTTCACCACCGGATTGACCACCGAGGCGGGCACCTGCAGGCGTCCCAGCGCCTGATGGGCCCAGGCCGGCAGCTTCACCTTCTTGGGGTTCTTGGGGGCGAACGACTCCTTGCCGCCGAAGCCGTGGGAGGTGGTCGGCTTGCTGCCGCTCTGGGGCGTCAGGGTAGCGCGAATGGTGTGCGCGTCCTTGAGATACTTGCGCGCCACCCGGTTGACGTCCGCCACCGTCACCCTGTCGATGGCCTTCATGTCATCGGCGGGCGAATGCCGGTGCTCCACGGCGAGCGCCTGGGACCACGCCGACGCCAGCCCCGGAATGGAGTTCTTCTGGAACGCGAACGAGGATCGCTCCTGACGCTTGGCGGCCGCCACCAGGTCGGGCGGCACACCGTGCTTGACGATGTCGGCCAGGGTGCTCTGCACCTGCTTCATGAGCTTGGCGCTGTCCGCTCCCTTCGGGAACACCGCATAGAGCATACCCATGCCGGTCTGCCGAAACGGGCTGAGCTGAAAGCCGGTCTGCAGGGCCTTACCCTCGGTGACCAGATTGAACAGCTTGCCGCGCTGGCTGCTCAACACGTCCGACAGCACCTGACTGGCGGCGAAATCCTTGCTGTCGTAACCGGGCATGCGGAAACCGATCAGCGTCAGTCCATAGGGCGAATCGGTGCTCATGTGCAGGGACTGGGATTTGACCGGCTGCGGGTTGATGGCCGGGCGCGCCGGCAGCTTCTTGGCAGCTATCGGACCGTACAGGCGCTTGATGTCCGCCAGCACCTTGTGGGGATGCACATGGCCGACCACCACCAGGATGGCGTTGTTCGGTGCGTACCAGGTCTGATGGAAATGCTTCAGCATCTTGCCCGTGGTCTTGTTGAAGGACGGGCGGGTGCCGAGGGCGTCGTGCTCATAGGGCGTGCCCTTGAACATGGCGGCCAGTATCCTGGTGTACATGAGGTATTCCGGGTCCGAGTGGTCCCGGGCCACTTCCTGCTCGATGGCGCCGCGCTCCTTGCTCCACAGCGCCTGGGTGTCCAGCACACCGCGCATGCGCACCGCACCGATGTGCAGCGCCACGTCCACGTCCTCGGCGGGAACGGTGAAGAAGTACTGGGTGACCGTCTGCTGGGTGTCGGCGTCGAAGTTGCCGCCCATGGCGGCGGTGATATCGGCGAGCTGGGCGGCGGACAGGCCCGGGCTGCCGCGGAACATCATGTGCTCCTGGGCGTGAGCGGTGCCCGGGAAGCCCTTGGGGGCCTCGTTGGAGCCCACCAGATAGTTGAGCTCGGTGGTGACCACCGGCGCCAGGTCGTTGCGCACGATGACCACCCGCAGTCCGTTCTTGAGGGTGGCGCGCAATACGCTGGTGTCCTTGCCGGTCGCCGTGCCTGCGGCCGCCAGTGGCGACAGCAGTACGAAGATCAGTCCGATGCACGCGCACAGCATGCTCTTGCCATGGTGTCTGTTGATCATGGAAACTCGCTGTTGAGGTCGCTGAATTGTTGAAAGTTATGTTCTAGGACCGGTGTCGCGGTCCGCTAGTTCAGTCCGTCCCTGTCCTACATGGCTTCCTTGATGCCGGCTTTGAGCAGAAAAATGTTTGCCGGGTAGCTGGTTAGGAAACCCACCAGCATCGCCAACTGCATCATCAACCAGAACGTGGGTTGACCGGCATGCAGCCCGGGACGGAACAGCCACAGTTGAACGAACGCCATCCAGCCGTACATGCCCACCTGCCAGGCGACCAGCGACAGGGTATCGGCCTTGACCGCCTCCTTCACCCCCTCCAAAGGACCCAGTCCCCGCATGGGTACGATCGACAGATACTGGAACAGGATGCCGAAGCCGTAAGCATACAGGAAATCCACCGCATAGCCGGTGGCCAGGGGAGACGCCAGCCACAGCACGGGGCTGGTGGCGACGGTCCACTCCCCCGCGATGTCCCCCAGGGTGCAACCCGCTCCGCAGTGGGTGGTGGACACCAGTACCTGTTGCCAGAACGGTCGCCCGGCAGTGGCCGCTCCCTGCGCCGGCGCCCGGCCGATACGCCGGTAGGCCCACAACCCGAGGGGACCGGCATACAGACCGGTGATGGGCCAGACCACGTTCATGATTCCCATGGGCTGGCGCCGGCCATCCACGATGTCCCCGGCGATGAGCAGCGTACATACGCTGCCGACGGCCAGGGAAAGCCAGGCGATGACATGCAACCAGTGGGGGACGCTCTCCATGTGCAAAAGGCTCCCGCATCCCGATCGATCGAACCGAGCGGCCGGGCCGGCGTCCGGCGCCGGGACTGCCTCAGTCGGATTCGGCCGGTGGCCGCGACTTGCCGGAACGGCGCGCCAGCAGGTTGTACAGCACCGGCAGCACCACCAGCACCAGCGGGATCTGCACGATGAGCCCGGCGATGATGGCGATGGCCAGCGGCCGCTGCATGGCCGAACCCTGCCCCAGACCCAGGGCCAGCGGCAACAGCGCCAGCATGAAGGCCAGTGCACTCATCACGATGGGACGCATGCGGTTGCGCCCCGCCCGTATCAGGTTCCAGGCCAGCGGTTGACCGTTTCCGATCAGGCGCAGTTCCGAGAAGTAGAAGATGGCGATCTCGGTGACGATGCCGATCACCATGGTCATTCCCATCATGGCCGTGATGTTGAGCTCGACGCCGGTCACCCACAGGCCGATGAATACCGCGCTGGCGGCCAGCAGCGGCTGCACCAGGATGGCCAGAGCGACCCGGAAGCGCTCGTAGAGAAACAGCAGCAGAAAGAACACCAGGGCCACGGCGGCGACGAATACCTCGATCATGCCGCGGAATGCGATCTGCTGCTGTTTGTACAGCCCGCCCAACTCATAATAGACGTCACTGGGGATCAGGCCAGGCTTGCGCAGCACCCGCTTGACGTCCTGCACCGTCGTCCCCAGGGAACGGCCACTGATGCGGGCGGTCACGGCCACATCGCTCTTGAGATTGTAGCGGGTGAGCTGCGGCTGGCCGGAGACCCGCTTGACCTTGGCGACCCGGTCCAGGGGCACCAGATGGCCGTCCGGTGCGCGCAGCAGCAGCTTGCCCACCTGGTCCGTCCGATCGCGCAGGGAACGGGGCACCCAGACCCGCACCCCGATGAACCTCACCCCCTTGCGCACGTGGGTGGTCACCACGCCGCCCAGGTAGGCCTGCAGCTGGGCGGTGACGTCCTGGGGCGTCAATCCCTCGATGGCCGCCTTGGTGCGCTCCACGTCGATGTTCAGGGCATCGCCGGCGATCACCACGCCGTTGCGCACGTCCACCACCCCCTTCACTCCGCTGATGGCGTGGGCCACCTTGTGGGCCAGCTTGCGCAGAGCGCCCACATTGTTGCCGAACAGACGGATATCGATGGGCTGGGGTACGGAGGTCAGATCGCCGATCTCGTCTTCGATGAGCTGCGCCAGGTCGATGTCCAGACCGGGCACCCGCTTCTCGACCTTGCGACGCACCTGCGCCATCACCGTCTCGGTGGACGGACGCGGCAGGGGTTTGAGGCGCACGAAGAAGTCGCCGGTATTGGGCTCGGTGATGCCGCCGCCCAACTGGGCGCCGGTGCGCCGCGACCAGGTCTGCACGTACGGGTTCTTCTTGAGTACCTGCGCGACCTGCTCCAACAGCCGGTTGGTTTCCTTCAAGGAGGTGCCGGGAGCGGCCACATAATCCAGCACGAAGCCGCCCTCGTCCATATGGGGCATGAAGCCCGAGCCCACGTGCTGGAATGCGATGAAGGCGACGCCCAGCAATACGCCGACCCCTGCCAGCAGCCACAGCGGCCGACGCAGCAGTCCCACCATCAACCGGGTGTAGCCGCGTGTGATCCAACGGCCCACCCGGCTGGTGTGCCCGTGCTCCACGTCCTTTGCACTCAGCATGAAATCGGCCAGCAGCGGGACCACCAGCCAGGCCACCAGGAAGGAGATGAACAGGCTGACCGCCATGGTCAGGGACAGGGCCTTGAAGAAGGCGCCGGTGACGCCGCTCAGAAACGCCAGGGGCACGAAGATGATGATGGTGGAGGCGGACGAGCCCACCTGGGGATGGGTAAACTCCCGTGCGGCCAGCAGGATACGCCCGATGCCGTGCTCGCCGGTCTGGTGCACCCGTCGCACGATCTGCTCCACCATCACGATGACATCGTCGATGATCAAACCCACGGCGGCGGCCATGCCGCCCAGGGTCATCATGTTCAGAGTCATCCCGAAGGCGTACAGCAGCAGCAACGTGGCCGCCAGCACCGCCGGCACGGCAATCACCGCCACCAGCGTGATCTTCCAGCTGCGCAGGAACACCAGCAGCACCAGCCCCGCCAGAATCACACCGATGAAGATGGCGTCCACCACGCTGGTCTCGGAAGCCTTCACCAGCACGCTCTGGTTGTACCACTGGTGCAGATGCACGCCCTTGGGCATCTTGGACTGGAAGCGTGCCAGGCGGGCCTTGAGGTTGCGGGACAGGTCCACCACGCTGGCGCCCGGCTGCTGGTAGACATTGAGCAGCACCGCCCGCTTGCCGTCGGCGGTGAAGCGCTTGTAGGACGGCGCCGTGGTCAATCCCACCTTGGCCACGTCTTCCAGCTGCACCTCGCCGTCCGAGCCGCTGCGCAGCACCGTATGGCGGATCTGGTTCAGGTTCTGAAAGCGGGTGTCGGAGACCTCCAGATAGAGCTTGTAGTGATCCTGAATGCGCCCCACGGCGGTCAGCACGTTGGAGGCCGACAGGGCCCTGGCCACATCGGCAATGGACAGGCCCAGGGCGTTCAGGCGTGCCGGGTCCACGGTCACCCGGTACTCCGAGCGCAGTCCGCCCTGCACGGTGACCTTGGCCACCCCTTTGACGCTGGACAGGTACGGCACCAGCCGATAGCGGGCAAGGTTGCGCAGGTGCACCTGGTTCACCCGCTCGGAAGTGAGGCTGTAGGCGATGACCGGCCCGTAGTCGGACGGGTCCATGCGCTTGGCCCGAAAGCGGGTACCCGCCGGCAGATCGGGCATGATCTGGTTGATGGCCGACTCCACCTGCAGCAGAGCGTCCACCATGTTGTGGCCCCAGTCGAAGTTGATGGCGATGTCGGTGCTGCCGCGGCTGGTGTTGGAGCGCACCGAGCGCACGCCACGTACCGCCCGTACCGCCCGCTCCACCGGCCGCGTCACCTGCAGCATCATCTCCTGGGCGGGGCGCGAGCCCGCGTCCAGGGTCACCCGCACCCGGGGAAACTGCACCTGGGGAAACAGCGCCACGGGCAACCGCAGGGCGCTGACCGCGCCGCCCAGGGCCAGTAACGCGAGGAGGAACAGGATGGAACGGCGGTGATTCTGGACCCAGGTGGCGAAACTCATGGAGCGAGCCTGACCGCCATGCCGTCGGAGAGCTCGTAATTGCCCTGCACCACCACCTTGTCGCCGGCCTGCAGGGCGCCCCGAACACCGATCAGTCCGCCGCTCTCCAGGCCGGTGTGGACATTGACGCGATGGGCCTTGCCGGAGCGGACCACGAACAGGTAATCGCCCTTGCTGTCCTGCAGCACCGCCGAACGGGGCACGGCCAGCACATTCCTGACCTTCAGGCTGAGGGTACCCTGCACGCGCATGCCGGGCAGGAACGGTCGGGCCTGTTTGCCCGTCAGACGCACAATCACATCCACCAGGCGCGTGTTCGGATCCACCACGGCGTTGACCTGCGACACCGATGTCCGCACGCCGCCGCCGTTGCCGTTGCCGAACAATGGCCTCACCCGCACCCGCTGTCCCTGGTGGACACGGCTCTCCTCGTCCGGCTCCACGCCCAGGGCCACTTCCAGCCGGTCCCGGCGGGCGAGCTGAAACAGCTGGCTGCCGACCTGCACTTCATTGCCCGGTTTGACTGGCAACTGGCTGACGATGCCCGTGAACGGCGCCTTGATTACCCGGGTGAGCTTTCCCGTACCCAGTTCCTGCTGGGCGGCGAAAGCCGCCTTCGCCGTCTCCAGTGCCTTGCGGGCCGCGTCCACATCGCTGTGAGTGGCGAGCTTTTCGTGCAGCAGTCGGCGCTTGCGCTGAAGCTCGAGGCGCGCATAGCGGACATTGGCCTGGGCACTGAGGTAGGCGGCGCGGGCGGACGGTGCGGTTCGCAACTGCAGCAAGGGGTCGCCCTTGTGCACGGGCTGACCGAGGGTGACGTACACCCGCTGCACGAAGGCGGTGTAGCTGGCGTCCATGGTGGTCTGCGCTTCCGGGTCCGGACGCACCGTTCCGAAGGCGGTGATGGTGTCGGCCAGTCGGTGCTTGGCCACCGTGGCGGTGCGCACCTGCACACTGGGCCCGCCGGCCGCCCACAGCGCGGGGGCGGCCAACAGCAGCATGATGGCGGTGAGCGTGCGCATCAAGATGAGCCTCCCGAGGTCAGCAGATGGCGGGTGTCGAGCGTCATGCCCAGCAGGGTTTCCAATGCGGCCTGGGCTTCCTGCAGCGACGCCTGCAGCTTGACCGCCTCGGCCCGTTTGGCGAGCAGATTCGAGCGCAGACTGATGTAGGTGCCGGCGCTCATGTTGCCCTGCTGGAAGCTGCGCCGGGCCGCGCTGGTGGTGTGCTCCAGCACCGGCAGCTGTCCGCGCAGGGTCTTGAGCTGCCCGCTCATGATGTGGGTCGCGCGCCACAGCTCGTGGGCGTGATTCACCGCCTGATCGAGGCGCTGCTGGTAGCTCTGGCGCAGCAGCGCGCGGGTGGCCCGGGCGATGGCGATGTGGCCGCGATTGCGATTGAAAAGCGGCAGGCTGAGGGTCACCCCGATGCCCACGCTGCGCACTTCGCTGGTGTCCTGCCCACCGGTCAGTCCGACACTCAGACTGGGGAACTGCTTGAGGATGGCCTTGCGCACCGCCTGTTGCTGGCTGCGGTAGCCGTATTGCAGAGCCAGCAGGTCGGGCCGGCGCTGGGGCAGGTGTCGGATCGCCGCCTTGAAGGCGGCCGTGGAAAACGGCGTGAGATGTGTGGAGCCGCTCAGTTTCGGCTCCACACCGGGCTGCAGGCCCAGCAACCCGTCCAGTGCATGCCAGGCCTTGTTGCGGGCGCGCTGCAACCTGCGCAGCCGGGTCTGGGCATCCACCAGCCCCACCAGGTCCGCCGAGACCGCAGACAGGGTGAGGTTGCCCTCCTTCAGCGCCTGGCGATCACGCCGGTAGCGGTCATTCAGCAGCCGGCGCTGGGTGTCGAGGATATGCTGCAGGCGCTCCTGGGAACGCACCCGCACGTACAGTTGGCGCGCCCGCTGGGCCACCTGCCATTCCTGCCACAGGATGTCCAGATTGATCTGCTTGGCGTGGGCCCGCGCCTGGGCCCGCGCTGCGCTGCGGCTGACCAGCGCTGTCAGATCCTGACTGAGACCCAGGCTGTAGCCGTTGGAAAGCGGCGGCGGGCCGCCGGTGGGATGGACGAAGGCGGGGCTGAGCTGGGGATCGGGCAGCAGTCCCGCCTGGAAAAGCTCGGCACCGGCCACGCCCGCCTTCAGCCGTTGCGTCCTGAGGCCGGGATTGTTGACCACCGCCAGGGTCACCACTTCGGTCATGTCCAGGCCGTTGGCCGGATTGAACGGCTGGGGCTTGAGGGCCGGTACCTGGATCATCCTGGCAGGCACCTTGAGCTGGGGTGCCGCCGCCAGGTCGGGGCCCGACGGCAGCGGGACCGGGCGGTAGCTGGCGCAGGCCGACACCAGCAGCGGCGACAGGAAACCCACCAGAAGCTTGAGTCTGCGCGACCTCAAGCGCCCGCCGCTGCGCACCGATCGGACGGGCGCACGGTCTTCGCCGGCGGTGGAACGGCTGCCGCAGCCCATCGCTTTCATACCGCTTCGAGGGGCCGGCAGGCGCAGCGCGCCCTCCGCTCCCGCCCGCCGGCGGCGCCCTGGACTGCCCGGCCGCTGTATCGTGGATGCACTGTCTCTACTCCCGTGCAGATTGCCGCCGGCGGCCTTCAGGCCGGACCCAGGCGGAACATGCGCCGCAAGGTGTCATGGCCGGTCAGATGGTGAAGCACGGACATGCCCACATGTCCGATCCAGTAAGCCCACACCAGATTGGCGACGGCGCTGTGCACTTCCGCGGCGGTATGCACCTTGGCGGGCACGGCGCCGGTTTCCGGAAACGTCAGGAACAACACGATGCCGCTGATCGCCATGCCCGTCACCGCCAGCAGGCCCAGTCCATGGATGGCGCCGGCGAGCCCGCCCCGGGGCCCGTCGGCCGGGACCTGGCCGCGCAGCAATCCACGTAGATCCGCGACCAGTCGCGCCCGTTCGCTGCCCACCCACGGAAACAGATGGGCGATGCCGCCGTCCATGTGCGGACGCAGGCTCCACAGCCAGTGCAGGACCACGATCGCCACCGCGGCCAGGCCCACAAACCGATGGGCTTCGAAAGCGCCGTGTACGAAGGCGCCCGGCGGCACGCCGTGGTGGGCGCGGGCCTGCATGACCAGGCTGATGGCCAGCTGGAAGGTGACGGTCACGGCAAGCCCGTAATGCAGAAAGCGGGTGGTTCGGGAGTAATAGTCGGTTTCCATGGGCACAATCGACCTCTTGCGATCATCCGATCGAGACGCAGCTTAACGGCCGGGGCCTTGCCGGCCGGTTGCCGTAACATTACCGATTGTTAAGCCGCCTGTTGGCGAACGCCGTCGCGCTGCAGCGGGCGACGGCGGGCAGGTTGCCGGCCGGTAATGTTCACCGGCGACAGTGCACCGTATCATGGCAGGTATGCGTATTCTCGTCATAGAGGACGATCGGGAGGCGGCCACGTACCTGCTCAAGGGTCTGACCGAGAGCGGTCATGTAGTGGACCATGCGGCCGACGGCAACGACGGGCTGCATATGGCCCTGAGCGGTCATTACGACGTGCTGATCGTCGACCGCATGCTGCCGACGCGGGACGGGCTGTCCATCATTGCGGCCCTGCGGGCCGCCGGGGATCACACACCGGCACTGGTGCTCAGCGCGCTCGGCGATGTGGACGATCGGGTGGACGGGCTCAACGCGGGCGGCGACGACTATCTCACCAAGCCCTACGCCTTTTCCGAGTTGCTGGCCCGTCTGGAGGCGCTCGCCCGCCGTGCCCGTCCCGAGCAGGCGGAGACACGCCTGCAGGTGGCCGACCTGCAACTGGACATAATGACCCGCCGGGTCACCCGCGGGGGGCGTCCGATCCGTCTGCAGCCCCGGGAGTTCCGCTTGCTGGAATACCTGATGCGCCACGCCGGCCAGGTGGTGACCCGTACCATGCTGCTGGAGCATGTGTGGGACTATCACTTCGATCCGCAGACCAATGTCATCGACGTGCACATCAGCCGCCTGCGCGCCAAAGTGGACAAGGATTACCCGACCCCCTTGCTGCATACCGCGCGGGGCGCCGGCTACTGCATTCGCCCGGCGGACGAGTGACGCTGACAGCGCCCAGACTGCTCAAGACCACGGCCTTTCGGCTGTCGCTGCTGTTCGCCGTGCTGTACAGCCTGCTGATGGCCGGTGCCTGCGGCTTCATCTATTGGGCCAGTACCTCCTACATCGACCATGACATCGACGTGGAACTGCAGGCCGAGGCCACCGGCCTGGTACATCTGTTCAGCAGCGGCGGGCGTGAGGACCTGGTGACGGCATTGCAGCAAAGGGCCCGGTACGGACCCCGCTTTTCCCACCAATACCTGCTGCTCGGACCGCGCGACGAAGAGATCGCCGGCAATCTGCGAACATGGCCCGCCACCGCGGCCAGCGAAGGCTGGCATACCTTTGCAGTGCCACGCCGGCCCAGCGATCCCAGAGACGGGGATTCGGAACCCGAATACGTGCGCGCCCGCACTGTGGCCCTGGCGGGCGGCTACCACCTGCTGGTGGGCGAATCCCTGGATGCCGAGCGCGAAGTCAAGGAACACATCTTCGGGGTGGTGGCCGGCGCCATCGGCTTCAGCGTGATCGTCGCCATGGGTCTGGGCGTGCTGATGGGGCGCAGCGTGCTCAGCCGCATCGATGCCGTCAGCCACGCCGCCGGTGAGGTCATGGGCGGCGAGCTGTCCCGGCGTCTGCCGGTGAGCGCGCGCAGCGACGAATTCGACGAGCTGGCGGCACGCCTCAACGCCATGCTGGAACGCATCGAGCAGTTGATGTCCGCCATGCGCCAGGTCACCGACAACGTTGCCCACGACCTGCGCAGTCCGCTGAACCGCATCCGCAACCAGTTGGAAGTCACGCTGTTGGAATCGCGCAACGAGTCCGACTACCGCACGGCCATCGAAACGGCGGTCCAGGAAGCGGACGGATTGATACGCACGTTCAACGCCCTGCTCAGCATCGCACAGGCTGAAGCCGGCGTGCGCCGCAACAGCTGGCACGATGTCGACCTCTCCGCCCTGGGAGAGGATCTGGCGGAGCTGTACGGGGCGGTGGCCGAAGAACAGGGGCTCGCCTTCCACTCGGAGCTGACCCCGGATGTGCACATCCAGGGCAACCGCGACCTGCTGGCCCAGGCGCTGAGCAACCTGCTCGAGAATGCCATGAAATACACGCCTGCCGGCGGACGGGTCAGTCTGCGGGTGAATCGGTCCGGCGGCGCCGCGCAGATCGAGGTGACCGACAGCGGGCCGGGCATTCCGGCGCCGGAACGCGAGCGCGTCATGCAGCGGTTCGTGCGCCTGGATCCGGCGCGCAGCTCACCGGGCAACGGACTGGGGTTGAGCCTGGTGCGGGCGGTGGCACACCTGCACCGGGCCGCCGTGCAACTGGACGACAACCGTCCCGGGCTGAAGGTCACGATGGTTTTCCGGCGTCCCGGGCAGACCTAGGGAACCTCTGCGCAGGCCGCTGAAGCGGCGTTCACGGCGTTGCAAAGACGCTCGGAATGCTCATTTAGGCTCTATAAACTGCGCTTCCCCGCCCCTCAGGCGGCGCCGGCCGCAGGCGGGCCCCCGGCCAGCCATGCCAACGCGGCGCCGAGCTTGCGGCGTGCACGGTGGCGCAGGGGCGGACGCACGGCACGCGAACCCCCGCCACGATAGCGCCGGCGGATGCGGAACTGATGGCGCCCACCGTTGCTGCGCTGCTCCACCATCTCACAGCCGCAATACCGTGCCAGCAGCGGAATCTCCAACAGACATCCCCGGTCGGTGCCGACGAAGCGCAACTCTTCGCCGATCTCCATACGGGCCAGTTCTGCCTTGCACATCAACACGTGCAGCGGGCAGGTCAGTCCCGAGGCATCCAGGGTATGTTCCGGGCCCCGGTCACCTTCCGTTTCCAACGCGGTTTCGGATGCTTTCACGATGGGCTCCTGCATAATGCGCAGCCGGCCTCCGGCATACCCCTGGGCATGAAGGACGCGGCCATTGTGAGCGGTGCAGCGACGGATTCTGCCGCACCGGAGCGTCCCTTTATCACAGTCTGACAGGGACGGGGGTTCAGTGTTCCACAGCCTGTACGTGGTTGTGGCACGACGCCACCGATCGGGTCCCGGGCGTTCGCCCGTCCCGGCGCGGTAAACTCAAGCCATTGATCGCACATTGGCGCAAGCTTGCCGGGCGCCCGAGTCACCCCGTTCGATGCCTGGGTTTGCAGCCCTTGCGAAACGTCAGCGCAACTATACTTGCAGCAGGCTCTGCACAGGTCGACCAGGCGGGTGACCACAAGGGGCAAAGGAGCGGGCCAGCGCTGCTTGCAGGGGTCGGTGTGTATTCCGCGCGCCTTTGCAGCACCGTGAGCGCCTCTTCAGCGGCCTGTGCATAGGTTTCCTGGAGACATTCGCGCTCCTATCCGGGCGTATTCGGGCACAGGAGGAACGGCGCCATGCACACCACTTCCATGCTTCCGGCCGCGGTAATCAAAGAGCGCCAGGCCTTGCTGGATCAGGGTCTGGAAATGCTGCGCGGGCAGGGCTTCCGCAACATGCGGGCCCACGACGTGCCCGGCTGCGAGGAGCCGCAGGAACTGCTCATTCCCGTACTCAACGTGCACGCACGGCCCGACATCACCGCTGAAGCCACGGACGGAGACGGCGCGGCCCTGGCGGTGGTGGAGGTCAGCAGTGGCCTCGGCGAAGAGTCCTGCGGGCGGCGCTGGCAGGTGCTGGCCCGTTGGGCCGAGGAACACGGCGGTACGTTTCGAATCTTTGTGCACCCCGAGGACGAACAGCGCGCCCAGGCCATTGCCGAGCACTGGCATCTGCCGGCGGATCTGGTCATGTCCCTGACCCGGGATTGAGGCCTGATCGGCGGCGCGGCGCGGTTTGACAAGCCGTCGGGCTGAACTAGCCTCGGGATACGGAGCCGGCAGCAGCTCAGTCAATCCTGCGGTAACAGGGGGCCGAAACGCGCTGCGGGGTTTGATTGCCCGCGACCGGGCCCAGTCACCGCCCTGTCGCCCCTCGCATCACGTGCAGCGCCACTGAAACTCACGCCAGCGCCCGCAGTCCATATGAGTGTACAGGACAGGGCCGCAGGCGCCGCGCTTGTCCGCGGCACCCGTCAGCGCTTCCACTGGATTCGTTCCGGAATGGGTTTATCCGGCGTCTGCAAACGGATTGCAGCCGCCGCCGAACGGTCGGGTCCGGGACCGATCGTCAACACGCAGGGACGTTATGAATACGACAAGCCTCTGGCCTATCGTCGTCTACTTCGCACTGGCATCGGTGCTCGTTAGCGGACTGTTGCTGGTGTCCCACCTGCTGGGCGAGCGTCATCGGCCCAATCCGGACTCGGACGAGCCCTTTGAATCGGGCATCGTCACGGTCGGTTACGGACGCTTTCGTCTCACCGCCCAGTTCTATCTGATGGCCGTCTTTTTCGTGATCTTCGATCTGGAGACGGCGTTTCTGTTCGCATGGGCGGTGGCCTTCCGGCAAACCGGCTGGCTCGGCTACGGCGAGGCGATGGTGTTCGTCACCATTCTGCTGGCCGCCCTCGCCTATCTGTGGCGCCTGGGGGCACTGGACTGGGGGCCCGCCAGGCGTGCCATCAATGCGGGCCAACCCCAGGGAAGAGGTACCTGAGCATGAGATGGTGGCTGACCCGACCGGAACTGCCTCTGCGTGACTCCGACGACAGGAGCCAGAGCTTCCACCAGGCCGTGCAGCGCAACGTGCTGCTGAGCCGACTGCAGGACCTGGTCGCCTGGGGCCGCAAGAATTCGGTGTGGCCCTTCAACTTCGGTCTGTCCTGCTGCTACGTGGAGATGGCCACCAGCCTGACCAGCAAGTACGACATCGCCCGCTTCGGGGCCGAAGTCATCCGGGCCACCCCGCGGGAAGCCGATCTGATGGTGATCTCCGGTACGGTGTTCAGGAAGATGGCGCCGGTCATCCAGCGGCTCTACAACCAGATGCTCGAACCCCGCTGGGTTATCTCCATGGGTTCGTGTGCAAACTCCGGCGGCATGTATGACATCTACAGCGTGGTCCAGGGGGTGGATTCGTTCCTGCCCGTGGACGTTTACGTCCCCGGATGTCCACCGCGCCCGGACGCGTTTATTGAAGGCTTGACGCTCCTGCAGGATGCAATCGGCAAGGAGCAGCGCCCGTTGAGCTGGGTGCTCGGTCCCCAGGGCGTGTCCAAGGCGCAACCATCCAGTCAACGCGACCGCAAGCGGGACCGGCGGATTCAGGCCGACACGCTGCCGAGCCCCGACGATGTTTAGCGAGCGGCGGCCCGCCGGAGCCACGGCTGTTGCCGGCGGCCGGCGGAACCGGCTTGGGGACGACGGATACCGGCGGAGTTGCAGCCGCGAGAGGGTGTAAGCCACCGGCCCGGCGAACAACAGCGATACGGCGCTGCGCAGCGGCGCCCGGGTAACATGGACGACACAGTCGCTATACAACAGGAACTGGTACAGACCTTCGGTGCGCGGCACGCCCAGGTGCAGTCCACGCTGGACGAGTTTGCGACACTGTGGGTCCCGAAAGCGCAGCTGCGTGATGTGCTGCGCCATCTGAAGTACGGCGCGGCCCGGCCGTTCTCCATGCTCTACGACCTGACCGCCATCGACGAACGGCTGCGCAGCCATCGGGACGGGCAGCCCGCCAGTGATTTCACGGTCGTCTATCATCTGCTGTCCGTGGACCGCAACCAGGACGTACGCGTCAAGGTGGCGCTGACCGGTACGGAGCCGTCCGTCCCCTCGGTCAGTGACATCTATCCCGCCGCCAACTGGTACGAGCGCGAAGTCTGGGATCTGTTCGGCGTCAGGTTCGACGGCCACCCTCACCTGCGGCGCCTCATCATGCCGCCCACCTGGGAAGGCCACCCGCTGCGCAAGGACCACCCCGCGCGGGCCACCGAGCTGGGACGGTACGTACTGCCGCGCGCTGCGGAGATGGTCGAGCAGGAAGCGCTGCGTTTCCGGCCCGAAGACTGGGGCATGGAACGCAGCCACGAAGGCACCGATTTCCTGTTCCTCAATCTCGGGCCCAATCATCCCAGCGTACACGGCGTGTTCCGTATCGCCCTGCAACTGGACGGCGAGGAGATTGTGGATGCCGTCCCGGACATCGGCTACCACCATCGGGGTGCCGAGAAGATGGCCGAGCGCCAGTCCTGGCACACCTATATTCCCTATACCGACCGGATCGATTACCTGGGCGGGGTCATGAACAACCTCCCCTATGTGCTGGCGGTGGAGAAGCTCGCCGGCATCGAGGTCCCCGAGCGGGTGAAGGTGATCCGCGTCATGCTGGTGGAGCTGTTTCGCATCGCCAGTCATCTGGTGTTCTACGGCACTTTCGCCCAGGACGTGGGCGCCATGTCGCCGGTGTTCTACATGTTCACGGACCGCGAGCGGTTGTTCGACATCATCGAGGCCATCTGCGGCGGGCGGCTGCACCCGAGTTGGTTTCGGATCGGCGGCGTCGCCCAGGACCTGCCGAAGGGATGGGATCGGATGGTACGGGAGTTTCTGGACTATCTGCCGCCGCGGTTGAAGGAGTACGACAAGATCGTCATGAACAACCGCATCCTCAAGGCCCGTACCAAGGACGTGGGCGCCTACAGCACCGAGGAGGCCATAGAGTGGGGCGTGACCGGACCCGGTCTGCGTGCCACCGGACTGGAATGGGACTGGCGCAAGAAGCGCCCCTATTCCGGTTACGAGCAGTTCGAATTCGATGTTCCGACCGCGGTGAACGGTGATTGCTATGACCGCTGCGCCGTGCACGTGGAGGAAATGCGCCAGAGTCTGCGCATCATCGACCAGTGCGTGAACAATATGCCGGCGGGCGATTACAAGGCCCGTCACCCGCTCACCACGCCCCCCATGAAAGACCGGACCATGCAGGACATCGAGACGTTGATCAACCATTTCCTCGGGGTCAGCTGGGGCCCGGTGATTCCCGCCGGAGAGGCTTTCGTGGCCGTGGAGGCGACCAAAGGCAGCAACGGCTACTACCTGGTGAGCGATGGCAGCACCATGTCCTACCGTTCGCGTATCCGCACCCCCTCCTTCCCCCATCTGCAGATGATTCCCCTGGTGAGTCGCGGGATGCTGATTTCCGACCTGGTCGCGTATTTGAGCAGTATCGATTTCGTCATGGCCGATGTTGACCGCTGAGGAAACGTCATGCTGAGTCAGGATGAACAACGGATCATCCAGGAGGAACTGGGGCACTACGAAGCCCCCCACGCGGTGATAATCGACGCCCTCAAGGCCATTCAGCGTCACCGCGGCTGGGTGTCCGACGAAGCGTTGCTGGACCTCGCGGACTATCTGGGCGTCTCGGTCCACGAGCTGGACTCCATCGCGACCTTCTACAACCAGATATACCGGCGCCCGGTCGGCCGCCATGTGATCCGGATCTGTGACAGTGCGAGCTGCTTTGTGATGGGCTACGAAGCGATCCGCGAGAAGGTGTCTGCCGAGCTCGGCGTGGGGTTCGGTGAAACCACCGCCGACGGGCGCTTCACCCTGCTGCCGAACCCCTGCCTGGGAGCCTGCGACCACGCCCCGGTGGTGCTCGTGGATCAGGATCTGCACAAAGACGTGCGTCCGGACGCCATCCGGACGCTGCTTGATGAATATCAGTGACCCGTAAGGAGTGAGCAGACGGCATGGAAACGCCCCTGACCGGACAGATTCGAGACGACGGCACAGCGCTGAACCTCAAAGAGTACGAAGGCAGCGGCGGATACCGCGCGCTGCGTCGGGCCTTGCAGGAGCTCGCGCCCGGGGAGGTCACCAAGGCAGTCACGGACGCCGGTCTTCGCGGTCGCGGCGGCGCCGGCTTTCCCACCGGCAAGAAATGGAGCTTCGTGGACATAAGCGACGAGGCGCGCCACCCCAAGTACCTGGTCGCCAACGCCGACGAAATGGAGCCGTCGACCTTCAAGGACCGCTTTCTCATGGAGGGCGACCCCCACCAGCTGCTTGAAGGCATGATCGTCAGCGCCTACGCCATCGGTGCACGCTACGCCTATGTGTTCCTGCGGGCCTCGTATTCGCTGGCCGCCCGGCGGCTGCGGGAGGCCATCGCGGAGGCCTATGCCCGGGGTTACCTGGGCAGCGATATCCTCGGTTCGGGCTATCAGCTGGATCTTTATCTGCACATCAGCGCCGGTCGTTACATCTGCGGCGAGGAGACCGCGCTGCTCACGGCCCTGGAGGGACGGCGCTCGATTCCCCGCGCCAAACCTCCCTATCCCCAACTCAGTGGATTGTGGGGCAAGCCCACGGTGGTCAACAACGTGGAGACCCTCTGCAACGTGCCCCATATCATCGCCAAAGGCAGTCAGTGGTTCAAAGACCTGGGCCGCGGGCCGGATGCCGGGACCAAACTCTACGGCATGAGCGGCAAGGTGAACCGTCCCGGTCTGTGGGAGCTGCCCATGGGCGCCTCGGCCCGCGAGATTGTGGAAGAACACGCCGGCGGCATGCGTGCGGGCCACCGGCTGACGGCGCTGCAGCCGGGAGGGGCCTCCAGCGGCTTCCTGTCGCCCGCACATCTGGACGTGCCGATGGACTTCTCGTCCATGGCGCACACCGGCACCCGCCTCGGGACCGGGACCATGCTGGCCATCGACGACCAGGTCTGTCCGGTTGCCCTGATCCGCAACCTCGAACACTTCTTCGCGCAGGAGTCGTGCGGCTGGTGCAC
>Ga0102956_1000173_pt1 | contig 21782 bp, 19 predicted proteins | sample SalPonF2_A_D2_MG_FD_84515 | JGI IMG/M metagenome (GOLD analysis project Ga0102956, IMG submission 84515) | Salt pond soil microbial communities from South San Francisco under conditions of wetland restoration - Salt Pond MetaG SF2_A_D2_MG ...
CCCCCCGAAGCAGTAACGGGCCTCACTCAACACTTGATTCAGCGTATGGCGCAGGGTCAGAGCGTTACTAAAAATCAATAAATTAAATAATATTTACAATACGTTGTAATTAATACTAAATGTTTAACTTTAGGTATTATGTAACACTGACTCCGGCGGCTGTTGCGGCGCAAAACCGAATTCTGGAATAATGGTTGCCCTTTTTCGGGAACCGCCGGAGATCGACTTGCCAGCCAAACCAGACCTGCGCGATGAGCTGTTGCCAGCAAACCGGGATCTCGCCCGGCGCCGATTCGTCAAGGGTCTCGTGGGCCTTGCAGCGACACCATTGTTGCCCGCTCCGGCTCTGGCGTTCGCTTCAACCGGCTCCGAAAGGCAATTGAGCTTCACCCATACCCACACCGGCGAGAAGCTTAGCGTCGTCTATCGTAACGGCGACTCCTATGCTTCCGATGCACTCGGCCAGATCAATCATCACCTGAGAGATCACCGCAGCGGTGAGAAGTTCTCCATGGACAAACGCCTGCTCGACCTGCTGTTCGAGCTGGCCAACGTAACCGGCAGCCGCACGCCATTCCAGGTCATCTCCGGCTATCGGTCACCGAACACCAACGCCATGCTTAGAAAAAAAGGAAGTGGCGTAGCAAAACGAAGTCTGCACATGCAGGGAAAAGCCATTGATGTCCGTCTTGCGGATGTCCCGACCAGCCAGTTGCGGCGCGCCGCAATCGATCTCCAGGCGGGCGGCGTTGGCTATTACCCTAAATCTGATTTCGTGCACCTCGATACGGGCAGGTTCCGTACCTGGTGATCCCGTTGCCGCGGGCTTGGCCTGTTGGCGACACAACAATGTGGACGGTGGAGACGGGTGTCCAACCCTTGTCTCCGTGTCAAATCTCCAGCGTCTATATGAGTGTCAAGCCAACAGGCCCTGGCCTGCGCTTTGGTCCGATGCACCTCGATCGCCGGCTTTAGCCATGGCGGCAATCTTTAATCGAACGACACAGACCGGGAATATCCACGTCCTGGCTGGTGTCTACCCTTACTATTCTCGCTGTCGACTCGACCGCCGCCGCGGCCGTTCCTCTCAACTGTGAATCCAACACCCCGAGATCGGCTTCAGACGCATCTGTGCCGTTCCTGGCGCGCTCGGCCAGGCGTTTGCGCAATAGCGGCAGCGGCGCCTCACATGCCACGATCACGCAGCGGAGCCGGCGCCGCGCCGCGAGTTGCACGAAGGAATCCATCCGCCCTTCATCAAGAAATGCCGCATCGACGATAACGTCAATACCGGCACTCAACATGGCGCCTGCGTTGGCAAGGAGGTGACTGTAGGTATGCCGAGTTGCCGCGTCAGAGTAAATGCCGGCCCCCTGACCCGAGTGCGTATCGGCGTCCGGGCTCATGCCGTGCAGCCGCTTCCGCTCGACGTCTGAACGGATTCGCAGCGCCGGCAGGCACTCCAGCAGTTGCTGACTCAGCCAGGTTTTGCCGGAGCCTGACAGTCCGTGCATCAATACGAGCGTCGGTTTCGCGGCACCAATCAGTGAATGCGCAAACCGAATGTGCAATTCCCGGCGCTGATCGAGGCCATGCCGACGCTCCTCCGGCAACCCCTCATCGAGCAGCTGAAGCGCGGCTACTTTTGCTCGCACCATGCTGCGGTAGGAAATGTAAAACGGCAACACACCGGCACCTGCATAGTCGCCGCCGCGTTCGAGGTAGGCATTCAGAAAACGGAAAGCGAGATCGGCACGTTGGCGCACGGCCAGGTCCATATGCAGAAATGCGACATCGCTCAGGACATCGATCCAACGCAATGCGGGATCGAACTCGATGCAATCGAAGGCAAGAATCTCGGAACCAAGCCGCACCAGGTTACTCAGATGCAGATCGCCGTGGCACTCGCGCACCCTGCCGTCGAGCTTGCGCTGCCGGAACAGTGACTGGTGCGCGGCAAATTCGGCCTCGCTCCAGTGCTTGAGCTGATCAAGGGTCTCGCCTTCGTTCGGGGCGAGTTCGTACAAATGGCGAAAATTTTCCCGCGCAGGCTGTACCACCGTCTCCGGGTCGCCCCATGGCTGCCCGGCGTCGGCGATCGCAGCCGACTCATGTAGCGCGGCGATAGTGGCAGCCACCCGGTCCATATCGGCGCCACCCAGCAGTCCCGCCTCGAACTGACGATCGAGCTGGGAACTTTGCGCAAACTCGAGCATTCGCACGCCGAATTCGACCACATCAGCGATTTCAGGGTTGTCCCCGGCATCGACCAGCGCAAGTCCGTCGCCGGACTCAACCAGCACCACCAGTCCAAGATAGATGCCGGGCGCGGCACGCAAATTGAGCCTCAGCTCCTGCTCGCAGGCCATGTGGCGCTTCTCGAGCGAAGAAAAATCAAGGAAACCGAAATTGACCGGCTTTTTGAATTTATAGGCGAAGGAGCCGGTCAGCACGACCCACGAGATATGCGTTTCGATTACCTGGATTTTCGTGACCGGGTGCGGAAACACACCAGCGACGAGTTTCCGCGGATCGAAGCCCTGGCTCATCGATTCGGCGTCAAAGGTCCAGCTGTCTGGAAATAATCAGCTTTTGAACATCGGACGTGCCTTCGTAAATCTGGCAGACACGCACGTCGCGATAGATTTTCTCTACCGGGTAGTCGCGTGTATATCCGTAACCTCCCAGTACCTGGACCGCTCCGGAACAGATTCTCTCGGCGGCTTCCGACGCAAATAACTTCGCCATACATGCCTGCTTGAGGCATGGCTGACCCGCTTCCTTGATCGCCGCGGCCTGGAGCGTCAGGCACTGGGCCGCCTCCAGCTCGGTGGCCATGTCCGCCAGTCGAAACGCAACCGCCTGGTGATCGAATATTCTCTTGCCGAACGCGCGCCGTTCCATTGCATATGCCCGCGCATGCTCGAGCGCCGCGCGCGCCATGCCGACGCTTTGCGCGGCAATGCCGATGCGACCGGTCTCGAGGTTGGCCAGCGCGATTTTGTAGCCATCGCCCTCGTCACCGATCCTGAGCTCCGAACCCAGCATCACATCTTCCAGCGTAAGCTGGGCCGTGTCGGATGCCTCCTGGCCCATCTTTTCTTCTATGCCGGAGACGATCAGACCTTCGCTGTCCGCCGGCACGAGGAATGCGCTGATACCACGCTTGCCGGCACCAGGGTCGGTGACCGCGAACACGATTACGACCCCTGCGATTTTTCCGGAGGTAATGAACTGTTTCGTCCCGTTCAGGCAGTAGCGATCTCCGCTTTTGCGAGCGCGGGTCAGCAAGTTCGCGGCATCCGAACCCGCCTGGGGCTCACTCAGACCAAATGCGCCGATGATCTCGCCACGTGCCAGTGGTTTCAGGAAGTTTTCTTTTTGCTCTGAGTTGCCGAGGCTTTGCAGAATTGCGCAAACTGGGGCGTTGTTGACGCTCATGATCGTGGACACCGCACCGTCGCCCGCCGCGATCTCGATCAGCGCAAGCGCATACGACACGTAGTCAAGCCCGGCGCCTCCCCACTCCTCCGCCACCGTCATGCCCATGAAGCCCAACTCGCCCATTTCGCGGAGAACGGCTTGCGGCACCGCCTTCTGCTCCGCCCACTCGCTGCTATGGGGCGCAAGACTGCCCCGCGCAAACTCGGCGGCAGCCTCACGGACCATTTGCTGTTGCTCAGTCAGAATCACGCGGACCTCCCAGCATCGAACCCGTCACCGGGCAAACTGCCGCCAGCGGCCAGGCAGGGACTCAAAGATGGACGTATGTGCCAGGTGCATCACAAATCGGGGCATAGCCTTCGTCGGCCGCGCCGATCGTGCGCGCACTGACCTTGGCACCGGAGTTTTCGAACAGCCATTTGTTCCAGGTAGGCCACCATGAGCCTTCCGTCGTGGCCGTGCGCGAGCGCCACAGATCGGGATGCACGTAGCCTTCGCCCGGCTCGCGTGTTGCGACCTGGTGCTTGCGCCGCGGATGCACCGGACCGCACGCAATACCGGCGTTGTGACCGCCGTTTGTCAGGCAAAACGTAAGTTCAGCATAAGGCGCGAGGCGATGGATCTTGTAGACCGACTTCCATGGCGCCACATGATCGGTTGTAGTCCCTACAAAAAACATCGGAGTCCGGATGTCGGAGAGGTGAATGTTGCGGCCGTCCACCGCGTAATGATCTTCCGCAAGCGCATTCTCGAGGTATACCTTTTGCAACCAGTCGTAATGCAGTTGATACGGCACACGGGTTACATCGCGATTCCATGCCATCAGGTCGATAAGTTTGGGTTCCTTGCCGAGCATGTAGCGCTCGACAAGCGGCTGCCAGACCAGCGCGTTGGCATTCAGCGCATTGAATGCGGCCGCCATGTACGGGCCGTCAAGATAACCGTCGCGCGACATCGTGTCCTTCAGCATGCTGAGTTGCGCATCGCTGAGGAACATCTTTATTTCGCCCGGTTCGGAGCAATCCGTCTGTGCGGTAAACGTACTAACGGTATTCAACCGGTCGTCGCCATCTCGCGCCATTACGGCCGCGGCGATCGACAACAACGTACCCCCGGCGCAATAGCCGACCGCGTTGACTTTCTGTTCCGGAACGACGGCCCCTACGACATCCAGCGCTTCCATGAAACCAAGCTTCAGGTAGTCGTTCAAGCCAAGACCGGCATCGCCTTCGTCAGGATTCTTCCACGAAATCATGAACACCGTGTGACCCTGCTCGACCAGATAACGAACCATCGATTTGGCCGGCGACAGATCGAGGATGTAGAACTTCATTATCCATGGCGGAACGAACAACAACGGTTCCGCGAGCACCTTGCCGCGTTTTGTCTTGGGCGCATACTGGATCAGTTCAATCAGCCGATTGCGGTAGATCACTTTGCCGGGTGACGCCGCCAGGTCCTCGCCCACTTCGAAACCGCCGGTATCGGGCTTGCGTTCGGGCTGGATCGAAGACTTGACATCCTGCGCCAGCAAGCGGAGCCCGCGCTGCAGATTGCCGCCCGCTTCGGACCGGGTCGAGTCGATGACTTCCGGATTGGTCAACGGCAGGTTATACGGCGAAACCGCGTCGATCATCTGATGCGCCAGAAACGACACCAGCGCCTCATGATCCTTGGTTACGCCATCGATATCCCGCGTGGCTTCCTGCCACCACTCACGCGACAGCAGGTAGCCCTGCGAGATCAGGTTATAGGGCCATCGCTGCCAGCCGTCATAGGCAAACCGGCGATCGTGCGGCGGCGTTTCGGCAACCGGCTCAGCGTCTCGACCAGTAGCAGCCGAAAATGCATATTTTCCGAGCGCCATAGTCTTACGGATACCGCTTTCGGCCAGCTTCAACTGCTTGCCTGGCGACATCGCGAGGTGCATCGCCCAGTCGAGTCCGGCGCCAGCAACATGCGCCGGCGACATACCGAGCGTAAGCCGCGACAATTTCGACCGCAGCTGGTGATCCAGGCGTCGCGCCAAGCCGGCGACAGCATCGCTTGATTGGCCCTGACTATTCGCTTCCGTTGACATGCAAAACCTCCATGGCGCTATCGCTCCCGCCAATCACCATTCCCAAAAACTCCCATTATACGAGAGCGCGGCCCGGATGACGCGCCCGGACAGTGCGACTTTGGTCGGCCCGCGTAACTGGATTTCGCCGTGGCCAGGGCCTAAGCTTCCGCGCTCATCTCTCCAACCCGGGCCTGGCCGTGTACACCCAACTGCTCGCGATAATCGGGCCGATCGTGCTGATCGCCGGGATCGGCTTCTTCTGGGCCCGCAACGTTAGCGGGTTTCGCAGCGATTTCGTTCGTGAACTGGTTTTTTACCTGGGCGGGCCCTGCCTGGTTATTTCGTCGCTGACCGGCTCCGAACTGTCCGCCGCGAGCCTGCTGGCGATGGGGCGAAACGCGGTCATCATCGCTGCGCTCTGCGCAATGATTTTCGCGCTACTGATTCGTCTCCAGGGCCGCGATTTGCGCGTGCTTTTGCCGCCGATGGTTTTCAGCAACAGCGGCAATATGGGTCTGCCGCTCTCGCTGTTCGCATTCGGCGAGACCGGGCTGGTTCTCGGGGTAGCCTATTTCGTTGCAATGACCGTCCTGCATTTCACCTTCGGCGTCGTGCTCGTCAGCGGTCAGTTCGACCTGCTGGCGCTGCTGCGATCGCCATTCGTGCTTGCGGTGATGTTCTCGGCTGCAATGCTGGGCCTCGGGTGGGAATTACCGGCGTTGCTCGATAATACGATCCGGCTGCTGGGGCAAATGACCATCCCGCTGATGCTGCTGACGCTGGGAGTATCGCTGGCAAGCCTGAAAATTCGCGACCTCGTAACCGCATCGGTTTACGGCGGCTTACGCGTAGTTGTCGGGTTTGCGATCGGCCTGGCCCTGGTACTGCTACTCGATTTGCGCGGCGCCGAACGCGGCGTACTGCTGATACAGGCGGCAATGCCCTCCGCCGTGTTTACCTATCTGATGGCGGAGCACTACGAGCGTTCACCCGAGACTGTCGCCGGCGTCATCGTCATGTCCACGCTGATCGCATTTGTCTGCCTGCCGTTCGTGGTATGGCTTGCGACGGCCTGACAGATGAACTTATGAACCGGCAAATACGACAAACGGAAACACGCAGCGAGCGGCTGCGCGGCATCGGCCTGATGCTGCTGGCAGTGCTGTGCATGGTTGGCGTCGACGTCACCGCCAAATGGCTCAGCGCCGACTACGCCTTGTCGCAGATCGTTTTTGTCCGCGGCGCCGTGGCAATTGTCAGTTTACTGTCGTTGTTCTCGGCGACCGCAAGACTATCCGAACTGCGAACGCAGCAGCCCGCGGTCCACGTTCTGCGCAGCCTGCTATCCACCGGCGCGATCTTTGGTTTCTTTTTCGCACTGGCTCATCTGCCACTGGCCGAGGCGGTCACGATTGCATTCGCCGCCCCACTCATCGTCTCCGCACTTTCGCAGCCGTTGCTGGGCGAAAAAGTCGGCGTCCGACGGTGGGGCGCAGTTTTCGTCGGCTTCATCGGAGTTCTGATCGTTCTCCGCCCGAGCGCGGACCTGTTCGATCCCGCTGCGCTGGCAGCACTCGGGGCGACGACCTGCTATGCATTCCTGGTACTGACGGCCCGTATATTCAGCCGTACCGAGACTGCCGCGAGCCTGGCGCTGTACCCATTCATGCTGCCCACTCTGCTCGGGGGCTTGCTGATCGCCGGCGAATGGCGGAGTCCCCCCGCGTTGGACTGGATGCCCTTCATTCTGTGCGGCGCCTTTGGCGCACTTGCCTACCTGACGATGAACCGGGCTCTGGCGCTGGCGCCCCCGGCACTGCTCGCACCGTTCGAGTATGTTTGCCTCATCGGCGCAATAGCGGCCGGATACCTGGTTTGGAACGAAGTGCCCGATGCGACAACTCTGGCGGGGGCTGCCATCATCGTATCCTCCGGCCTGTACATCATTCACCGGGAGAGCCGGCGTTTTAGCCCCGCAGAACTCCCCTCCACAATCCCGTAAGCGCAAAAAACCTGAAGTGCGTCACAGCTCTGCAACCTTACGCTTCGCGCTACCGCCCGAGCATGATAGGGTTGGCCAACATTACATAATGGTTGTGGAAGGATCCTTGTGAGCGGAGACCCAGGGAGCAAATCCGAGCATTTCCGTCAGGAACTGCTCGCGGGCCTCGAACGATTTCTGACCTTGTTCGGACGCATTTTGTTGCGCCTCGGTGTCGGCTATGGCGAATTCACGGTAATTGCCAGACGCGCATTTGCCGCGGGCGGCGCCAGAAGCCTCGGCCTCGAGTCGCCGGCAGACGATCCCGAGCGTGTAGCCGCGCTAACCGGCCTCACTACCGAAGACATTGCCGCCGCAATGATCGTCGACAAAAAGCCGGGAGATGATCACAGCCTGTTTTCCCCGCTGTCGACAATTCTCCATTTCTGGCATCACGACCAGGATTACACAGACCTCGACAAGAAGCCGCGTGAGTTGCCGATCGAAGGCGAGGCACCGAGTTTCGACGCGCTCGCACAGCGCGTCGGCGGCGGTGCCGCGACTGAACAGTTGTTGACCGACCTCGAGGAATGGGGCTGCGTCGAACGCACTGAAGACGGCAGACTCAGGGTTCTCACGGATTGCTTCACAATCTCGCAGCCGGGCCGCCATTTCGCTCATGTCGTGACCCGCTCGATGACCGATCTGTCTCGAACGCTGTTGCACAACATGGAGCAACCGGACAAAGACCAGCGCTGGATGCAGCGATTCGTGTGGACGGACCGGTTGCTCGCACGCGATGTCAGCCAGTTCCGCGAGCTCGCCGTGCGCCAGGGCCGCTACAGCACCGACATGCTGGACGAGTGGCTTGCCGGACATGAAGCCGACACGGACTATCCGCACGGCAACATGCTTCATCGCGCCGGGGTCGGCGTCTACTATTTTGAGGTCGAAAACGACGGCGACGGCGACTAGCCGTGACCTTACGCCGGATCTACCACCTTGCCCGGGTTCAATATCGCGGCCGGATCCAGCGCCGCCTTGAGACCCTTCATTAGCGAGATTTCCGTTTCCGAGCGGCACAGGCGCAGGTACGGTTTCCTGTCCATACCGATACCGTGTTCGGCTGACACCGAGCCACCCAGCTCTCCCAGCGGTCGGTAAACGATTTCCTCGAGCTGCCGCTGCGCCGCAGGATCCGGGTCTGCGGTCGAAATGGCGAGATGAAGATTGCCGTCACCCAGGTGGCCGAAAACGAACAGGCGGTTTTGTGGCCATTGCGCTTCGAGAGACTGGCGCAACAGATCAAGGTATCCGGGTATTGTCGTGAGCGGCAGACTGACGTCAAAAATCTGCATCGGCGAATATTGAAAAACCTGTTCTACATCGTCGCGCAGCGCCCACAATGCAGTGCGTTGCGCGTCCGATTTTGCGACAACCGCGTCGCCGATCAGGCCTCGCTCGATGGCCGCGGACAATATGTTTTCGAACCGGGACTCGTCACCCGCCGGATCCCCGCCCAGAGCTTCCAGCAATACGTACAGACCGAAACCGTCATCCACGGGGGGCTTACCCCGCGTCGCGGCCGTTACCAGCGAATAGAAATCGCGCCACATGACTTCGAATGCCGACAGCATGCCACCGAGCCCGGAATCAGCAAGCCGCAGGAACTGCACTGCCGCGTCGAATTCGTTGATCCCCACAAGCGCAGTGGAACGGCTGCGCGGCGCCTCACGCAACCTGAGTACCGCTCGGGTAATCACACCCAGCGTTCCCTCGGTACCTATGAAAAGCTGCTTCAGATCGTATCCTGCGTTGTTCTTCAGCATCTGGTTCAGCGCCGAAATCACCGTGCCGTCGGCAAGGACGACCTCAAGGCCGAGCACCATATCCCTGACCATGCCGAAGCGGATGACCCGGTTGCCGCCGGCATTGGTCGCGATGTTGCCACCGATCTGCGCCGAGCCGCGCGCACCCAGATCAAGCGGAAACATCAAGCCGTGAGCTTCAGCGGCTTCCTGCACCTGTTGCAGCGGAACACCCGCCTGTACCGTGACGGTCCTGCCAATGGGATCCATGGCTTCGATGTCGCGCATGCGTTCCAACGACAATACGATGTCGGAGGCAGTGCTGTCGGCACCGCGAACCAGCCCGGTGAGTCCACCGTGGATGACGACAGCCTGTCCCGCTGCGTGGCAGCACGCCAGCACCGCCGATAGCTCGTCTGTGGTGCGTGGGCGGATGATCGCGCGCGCCTTGATTGAATCGTCGCGCCAGATACCGGCCTTGCGCAACGCCGCCTCGCGGCCATCGAGGACGCCGCGCTCACCCACGATCGCACGAATGCGCTCGACAATTCCCATCGCGTTCTCCGTCAACTCCGCGGCTATTGTGCGGCAAGCGACAGGGTCAGGTCATCACCGCGGTTCCCGGTGAATGTCTGCCTCGCTGCAGCGCCCGCGGCAATCAGGCGCCAATGGTTTACCGCGGGTGTAAACTCGCGGCTAACCAGCAAAAAAACCAAACTGAAACCAGCCGACTCCCGGAGCGAACATGCCAGAACTGTCCGACATCACACTGCTGAAGACTCAGGCTTTCATTGACGGCGAATGGACGGATGCCGACGATGGCGCCGTGTTCGCCGTTGCCAACCCGGCCACCGGGGCTGCTGTTGCCAGCGTGGCGAATTGCGGCCGCAGTGAGACCCGGGCCGCGATTGCCGCAGCTGCGCGGGCACTGCCGGAATGGCGCGCCAGGACCGCCAGTGACAGAGCCGCCTGCCTGCAGCGCTGGCACCGGTTGATTCTCGAACACCAGGAAGACCTCGCCCGGTTGATGACAGCCGAACAGGGCAAACCTCTCGCCGAGGCACGCGGTGAGGTCGCATACGGGGCAGCTTTCGTGGAGTGGTTTGCCGAAGAGGGCAAACGGATTTACGGCGATGTGATCCCGGGACCCGCGGCGGACCGCAGAATACTGACCCTGAAACAGCCGATTGGTGTCGTCGCGGCGATTACACCATGGAATTTTCCGGTTGCGATGATTACACGCAAGATTGCTCCCGCCCTCGCGGCCGGCTGCACCGCAGTAGTCAAGCCGGCTGAAGACACACCGTTGTGCGCGCTTGCGCTGGCAGAGCTCGCGGCGCGCGCGAAGATACCGCCCGGTGTGATTAATATCGTCCCTACTGCGCATGCGGCTGCCAGCGGTGAAGAACTGTGCAGCAGCCCGCTGGTCCGAAAACTCTCGTTTACCGGTTCGACCGCTGTTGGCAAAATCCTGATGCGGCAATGCGCCGGAACGGTAAAGAAAGTCTCCCTCGAACTCGGCGGCAATGCGCCCTTCATCGTGTTCGATGACGCCGATATTGATGCGGCCGTTGACGGCGCAATTGCATCGAAATACCGCAATGCCGGGCAAACCTGTGTCTGCGCGAACCGCTTACTGGTACAGGACGGCGTCTACGCCGAATTTGCCGCTGAACTTGCGCGCCGGGTCGAGTCAATGACGGTGGGGAGCGGCGACCAGCAGGGCGTCGTGATAGGGCCGCTCATCAATGCCGCTGCAGTGGCGAAAGTAGAGGGTCTCGTTAACGATGCCGCCACCCATGGCGCTCGCATACTGACCGGCGGCCGACGCCATGACGCCGGCCCTAACTATTACGCGCCTACCGTGTTGGGTGACGTAACACCCGAGATGCCGATCGCGCAGGAGGAAATTTTTGGGCCGGTCGCGCCGCTTTTCAGGTTCAGCGACGAAGCGTCGGCGATACGAATTGCCAATGACACTCCGTATGGCCTCGCCGCGTACTTCTATGCTCGCGACATCGGCCGCGTGTGGCGGGTAGCCGAAGCACTGGAATATGGCATCGTCGGCATTAACGAGGGCATTATTTCCACCGAAGTTGCGCCATTCGGCGGAGTAAAGGAATCCGGTATCGGCAGGGAGGGTTCACGCTATGGCATCGATGACTATATCGAGATCAAGTATCTCTGCATGGGCGGCCTGTAGGGAGAATTCGGCGCTCAGGCAACGGCCCGGCGCGCGCTGAGATCGCGCAAACACTCGACGAGAATATCGAGACCCTCACGCACTATCGCATCGCTCGCCGTCAGCGGCACCATGATCCGTATTACGTTGCCGTACATACCGCAAGTGACCAGCACGAGACCACGCTGCGCTGCTTCGCGCATCACGGCCGCAGTGAGCTCGGGGTCCGGTTCACGGGTGGATTTATCTGTCACCAGTTCGCACGCCAGCATCGCGCCCAGCCCGCGGATATCGCCCACACACTCGAGTTCGCCAGACAACGCTTCAAGACCGTCACGCAGGATCTCTCCAATCGCGTCTGCGCGCCCGGTCAGGCCTTCCTCTTCAATGACGTCGAGTACCGCGAGCGCGGCCTCGGTTGCCAACGGCGACGCAGCGTAGGTTCCGCCAAGTCCTCCCGGCTCCGGGGCATCCATGATCTCCTGGCGCCCGGTTACCGCCGCTAGCGGAAAACCGCCCGCGAGACTCTTTGCCATCGTTATCAGGTCGGGCTCGACGCCGGCATGCTCGATCGCGAACATCCTCCCGGTGCGGGCAAACCCGCTCTGGATTTCGTCCGCGATCAATACGATGCCGTGTTTGTCACAGATGTCGCGCAGCCCACGCAGGAATGCGGGCGGTGCCACGTAGTAACCGCCCTCGCCCAGCACCGGCTCAACAATCATTGCGGCGACCCGCTGCGGATCGATGTCGACTTTGAACAGACTGGCTATGCCGCCGAGCGCTTGTTTTTCGGTGACACCCTGGTAGGCCATTGGGTAGGGCGCGTGATAAATCTCGCCCGGCATCGGCCCGAAACTGCTCTTGTAAGGCATCACTTTCCCGGTCAGCCCCATGCACATCATCGTCCGTCCATGGAATCCGCCGCTAAATGCGATGACCCCGGATCGACCCGCGAAGCTCCGTGCGATTTTCACCGCGTTTTCCACCGCCTCCGCCCCGGTCGTAACAAACATGCTGCGCGTCGGCCCGGAAATCGGAACGATTGCATTGAGCTTCTCGGCAAGTGCCACACCCGACTCATACGGTGTCACCATGAAACAGGTATGAGAAAACTTGCCGAGTTGGCGTTCGACCGCCGCCCGAACCCGGGGGTGCACATGCCCGGTGTTCAGCACCGCAATACCGCCGGCGAAATCGATGTAGCGACGCCCGGCCACGTCCCACAACTCTGCGTTTTCGGCCTTCTCGACAAAAACCGGAAGCAGGTTGGTCTGTCCGCGCGCCAGCGCCGCATCACGGCGTTTTTGCAAATCCTGGTTACTGCTCATATCCACCCTCAGACTTCATTTTCGGCTTGCCAAGACGATCATCCTGGACGCAAACGGCATGCGGTGACAATTCGCTACGCCAGCGAGTCCTCGAGAAAATCACTCATTGCGCGCCATGACCTGCGATCGGCAACCGCGCTGTACACCGTTCCAAAATCCGGATCGGCGGCCGCAGGATTGGTAAATGCGTGCATGGTATTGCCGTAGACATGTACCTGCCAGTCGGCCCCTGCCTCGCTGAGTTCCGTTTGCAGGGCCACGACCTGGTCAACCGGCACCATCGGATCGTCGTGTCCATGCAATACCAGAACCCTGGCCGGGATCTGCACGTCGCGGGTGTTTCCAGGGGCGCCAAGCAGGCCGTGAAAACTGACGACGGCGCGCAGGTCCGCGCCGCTTCGGGCGAGATCGAGAACGCACATTCCACCGAAACAGAACCCGATTGCCGCCATCCGCGCAGCATCGACCTCGGGCAATGCACGACATGCCGCCAGTGCAGCGCCGATACGTGCCTGCAACAACGACCGGTTCTCGACGAATGGCTGCATCAATGCCGCATTCTCGTCGGGGTTTCCGCCACGCCGGCCCTTGCCGTACATATCGAGCGCGAAACCGACATAGCCCAGTTCGGCCAAAGCCCGCGCCTTTCCATTCTCAAAGTCACCCTCGCCACCCCAGGCGTGCGCAATCATCACACCAGGCAAAGGACCGCGGGCATCGCCATCCCAGGCGACCATGCCTTCCAATACGACATCTCCGTCGTGGTATTGCAACCGTCGGGTTTCAATCTTCACAACTCAGGCCCTCGCATTGTCATTCACTCCAGCCCATCACGGCTTTCGTTTCGAGATACTCCTCGAACCCCTGAACTCCCCACTCGCGCCCGTTACCCGACTGTTTGTAGCCGCCGAACGGTGCTTCGATATCGACTCCGGTACCGTTGAGATGGACCATGCCGGTACGCAGACGCGCCGCAATCCGGCGTGCCCGCTCGATGTCCGAGGACGACACGTAACCGGACAGACCGTACGGCGTATCGTTGGCGATCGTGACAGCTTCGTCTTCGTCCGCATAAGGAATAATGCTGAGCACCGGACCGAAGATTTCTTCCCTGGCAATCCTCATGTCATTGCGAACCCGGGAGAACACTGTGGGTTTTACGAAGAAACCGGTATCGATCCCGTCCGGCTTGCCGGGTCCGCCGGCCACCAGTTTTGCGCCCTCGGCAATGCCCGCCTCTATCAGCGTCTGGATCTTCTCCCATTGCTGCCCGCTTACAACCGGGCCCATATGCGTACCTTCCTTGCGCGGGTCTCCGACGACGACTTTTCGCGCTACTTCGCCGGCGATCTGCTCAACAGCACCCAGCAGCGCCTGCGGCACCAGCATGCGCGTCGGTGCATTGCATGACTGGCCGGTGTTCTCGAAACAGGCCCGCGCGCCATGCTTTACCGCGCGTTCAATATCCGCGTCGTCGAGAATGATGTTGGCCGATTTCCCGCCAAGCTCCAGGGCAACCCTCTTCAGCGTTGCCGCGGCCGCGACGCTGACTTCACGTCCCGCCCGGGTCGACCCGGTAAATGAGACCATGTCGATATCAGGGTGCGCGGCAATTGCGGCACCGACAGTTGGGCCGTCACCGTTGACCAGGTTGAACACCCCCGGCGGTACCCCCGCCTGATCCAGGATCTCAGCCAGAATGGCAGCGTCGAGCGGCGCAATTTCGCTCGGCTTCAATACCATCGTGCAGCCGGCCGCCAGAGCCGGTGCAACTTTGCATGCGATTTGATTGATCGGCCAGTTCCACGGCGTTATCAGGCCACATACACCAACCGGCTCGCGAACTATCCGGGTGCCCCCCAATTCTTCCTCGAATGCAAACTTCCGCAGAATATTCCGTGCGACCTTGAAATGGGCAATCCCCATTGCCGCCTGGGCGTTCGTGGCCAGCGCAATCGGCGCCCCCATCTCGGCACTGATCGCCGCCGCAACGTCGGCATAACGCTTCTTGTACGCATCGGTAATCCGGTCGAGCAAATCAATACGCTCATCGCGGCTGCTCACCGAAAATGCCGGGAATGCCGCGCACGCCGCAGCGACCGCCCGATCGACATCGGCCGCGGTACCGAGCGAGATCGTTCCGATTTGCTGTTCGCTGGCCGGATCCGTGACTGCCAGACTCCTGGGTTGTGCGGGCTCGACCCACTCACCCCCAATATAGAACTCACTAAAGTTGTACACGAAAAGTCCCTTCCTGGTTTTTCAAAAAATTGGCGGCGGCAGAATGCCCGAAAGATTCGATCGGCGACGCGACTACATTCAGTCCTCAGTATCGGTGGGGAGCCGGTAGTCGCCAAATCGCTCACGCAAACCCACCTTGCTGATTTTACCCGTCGCGGTATGCGGAATTTCGTCAACGAATACGATGTCGTCCGGCAACCACCATTTCGCGACATGCGCCGCAAGAAATTCGAGCAGTGTCTCTTTGTCCAGGTTGCCGCCCTCCCCCGGCACGACAATCATCAGTGGCCGCTCGGCCCATTTCGCATGAGCGACTCCGATCACTGCGGCTTCCAGTACACCGGGGTGGGCGACCGCTGCATTTTCGAGATCGATCGAACTGATCCATTCGCCGCCGGACTTGATAACGTCCTTGGTTCGGTCGGTGATCTGCATGTATCCGCTGGCGTCGATCGTGGCAACGTCTCCGGTATTGAACCAGCCATTGCTATCCAGGGCGCTGCCTTTTTCACCTGTGCGATAGTAATCGCTGGCAATCCACGGTCCGCGCACCTTGAGCGTCCCGAAGCGCTCGCCGTCCCAGGGCAATTCGTTGCCCTCGTCATCGACGATCTTCATTTCCACGCCGTACACCGCGCGGCCCTGTTTCGCACGTACGGCCTGCAACGCCTGATGATCCAGGGTTTCCATTCCGGGCAACAACGAATTAAACGTACCCAGCGGACTCATCTCGGTCATGCCCCACGCATGGTGGGTCTCCACACCGTGTTTTTCGCGAAACTCATCCATTATCGCCAGCGGGCAGGCAGAGCCGCCGACGATGGTGCGTTGAAGCGTCGTCAATGTCACACCGCTGTCGCGCAGGTACTGCAGCAAGGCCAGCCAGACCGTCGGAACGCCGAGTGCGGCGGTGACCCCTTCCGATTCCATCAGGCGATGCAGGGTTTCGCCGTCACCCAGCTTCGGTCCCGGAAATACCAGTTTCGCGCCAACCATTGGCACCGTATACGTCGTGCCCCAACCGTTCGCATGAAACAGTGGCACAACCGGCAATACGACATCGCCGGCCCTGAGATTCATTACATCCGGAAGCGCTGACGCGTAGGTATGCAGCACGGTTGCCCGGTGCGAATACAATACGCCTTTCGGGTTGCCGGTCGTGCCGGACGTGTAACACAACGCACTCGCTGTATTCTCGTCAAGCTCGGGCCATTCAAAATCCTCTGACTCGGCCTCGAGCAGCGTCTCGTAACACAGCAAATTGGGCAGCGTGGATTGCGGCATGTGCGCCGCATCGGTCATGACCACATAGCCCTCTACGCCGGGCAGCTGCGGCGCGAGCTTCTCCAGCAGCGGCACGAACATCACGTCGGTAAAGATGTACCGGTCCTCGGCATGATTGACGATATATTCGATCTGTTCGGCAAAAAGCCGCGGATTTATCGTGTGCAAAACCAACCCGGCGCAGGAAATCGCATAATAAAGCTCGAAGTGCCTGTAATCATTCCATGCCAGCGTTGCGACCCGTTCGGAAGATGCGATACCGAGCCGATTAAGCGCATTCGCGAGTTTTCGGGCGCGGGCGAAGGCCTGACGGTAAGTCAGCCGATGCAAAGGCTGATCGGCGGTGACCGAAACGATCTCACCCTCAGGCGAATTGCGCTCGACGTGACGCATGATCGAAGTAATAGTCAATGGTGTGTTCATCATCAGGCCATGCATGGTTGCCCTCCGTCTATGTCTCTGCCGCGGCTTCGATCCGCGCGCCGCATTACGCGTGTCTGTGACTCTTTTTCCCGCGGCCGCTTTCAGCGATCCGCTTGTGTCCCGGCATCCTCATCGTCGAGCCGCGATGCAGCAAATCGATCATCGACATCCAGATGACCGGCCGGCAGCTCGAGCACGTCCAACCGGTGACCCTCGCGGCGCAGCACCTCCCGGGCGCCGCGGTCTCCGTGCAGTTCGCCAAGCGCCGGAAACAACCGCGCCGGCAGTACCGCCGGGATTCCGAATATACCGGCATACCCGCTGGCAACCGCGCGCAGCGGCCGCTTACGCCAATGTCCGACCAACGCCGCAAGATCCCTGCCATCTACCAGCGGCTGATCGCAGGGCATCACCAGTGCCGCCGGGCAATCGCCCGGCAAAGCCGCAATTCCGGCCCGTATCGATGACCCCATGCCGTCGCGCCAACCTGCGTTATAGACGCACACCGCGCGGTCGGGGCCGAGCACAACATCCAGCTGATTCGCATACGCACCCGTTACAATCACGACGCGATCGGAAACAGTCTGCCGCGCATGAGCCAGTGCATGTTGCAGCAACGTCCGCCCGCGCCAGCGGAAGAGTTGTTTCGGAGTGCCAAAGCGAGTGGACGCACCGGCAGCCAAAATGACCGCCCAGACCTCGTTCGCTGCTGCCGCCGCCGCCGTCAAAACCAGAATGCGAAAACGATAACCGCGGCGAACATCAGCGGCGAAAACCAGCGAGCTACTTCATTGATCCGCAGCGCCAGTCCATCCCTGCCCTTGTCCGCTACATAGGTCACAGCGACCGCAACGGCGAGTGCGCCAAAGACGAGTACCGAGGCGAATACCAGGAACAGGTCCATTCGTGTCATGTACGCGATCGGCGGCAGTATCGACGCCAGAGCGAAGCGGTATGCGATCAGTGTCAGCATCGAGGTCGCGGCGAGACCGAGCCGCGGCGCGACGTGGACCGGGGCGATCCAGAATACCGACCACGACATCATCACGACCAGCACCAGCGGGACGATCAGCTTCCACACATAGTAGCCGGTCAGCCTTTTCGCACTGAACTCGATGTCGAGTCGGGCAACCGTGCGATCGCGAGGCGCTACATAGAGCGCGCCGCTGCGCGCCTCGCGAAAATTCAGATTCCAGTTGACGACAGACAGCCGCTCGGCCATCCCCACCGCGGCCTCATCCGAGCGCAGAACTACTTCCTGCGGCTCGTGAGCGGAAACAATCACGAACGACAACGTCTGCTCGTCAAACGGGAAATCGCCGAGATCGGCCTCGTACGAAAACTCGCCGAAGCGGCGCACGACAAAAAACACGCTGCCGTCCGGAGCGATTCGGATTTGCGGCGGACTCGTGCTGTCCAACGTCCGCCGGTTCAACGACTGGACCTGGGGCGTCCAGACTTGATCAGGCCGGGCCTGACAGGGTAACGGCCCATCGTGGACCAGTCTCGGGTCGGTCCATTCCGCCCGGAAATACACATCGGTCACGAAACTCTGTTCGACATCGAGAATTTTCGTGATATCGACCACGTAGACGCGTATCAGCACCTCGGTCGGCTGCCCGGGCTCGCCCGGCCGCAGCAGGAGATCCGGAGAATCGAAGGTACAGTCCTGCGCCAACGCATTCGCGCACATCAAACAGAGCACAACCGCTGCAATTCGCGGAAACATCGTCATCCTAAACAGACCATTGCAATCGCACCATTATGATGTAAAACCCGATTTCGTCCATTGCCCGGCATGCACGCCCCGCTCTGCATGAGCGCAACACCGGCTCTCAGCAAAGATGTCCGCCGCCGGCATCCTTCAGCACGGCCTGTATTTGTGCGGCAATAGACAGAGCGATGCTGTCGGCATCATCGGCCCCGATATCGAGGCCGACCGGTCCGTATGCCCTGCCCTGCAGCTTCCGGTGCGCTTCGCCGAGGTCGTCGAACAAACGGTTCCTGCGTTTTTCCGGACCCAGCATCCCGATATACGGAACGCGGCTGGGTGCCAGGCAGCGCAGGTATTCGAGATCGGTGAGGTAGTGGTGACTCATGACGACACATGCGTCGAAATTATCGAGATTGAGCGCTTCGCTCAGCCCTTCTGCCGAAGTCGCGCGAATCTCTGCGGACACAACCTGACGCAGACGCTCCACATAAGCCGGGCGATGATCCGCCACGGTGACACGCCATCCCAGCATTTCCCCCATGCGTGCGAGCGGAATCACGTCCGGACCGGCGCCCAGCAGCAATACCCTGGGTATCACGGGCACCGGGGCCGCGAAGATCTCGAGTTCCGTACCGTCAAGCTGCAGGTTATCGACCCTGCCGGCATTGGCCGCCGCGTCGCAGTAGTCGCGCAGAAAGCCGCCGCTACCGGACCCGGAGAGCACCCCAGCGGTTCCAGCGACCATCCACTCCGGGGACGCAGGCGGGGCGCCATTTTCAGCAATTACAAGCGCGTAGGCGCCGCGCCCGGCGTCGCGCATCAGCCGGCTCATTGCCATGAACGGCTCATAGCCGGACACAGGATCGAGAGCCTGGAGAAATATTCGCACCGCACCGTTGCAGCCAAGCCCGAGCCCCCAGACCTGGTCCGCTTCTTCGTCGCGCATGTCATAGACCACCAGCTTTGGCCGCCCGTTTCCCAGTACGTCTCGCGCATGCTCTACAAGGTCGCCTTCGAGACAACCGCCGCTCACGAGGCCCTCGAAATCGCCACCCGGCTCGATCAGCATGTGGGTCCCGGCCTTGCTATAGGTCGAACCCAGGGTCTCGACGATCGTCGCCAGTACCAGGGGTTTGCGTTGTTCGCGCCAGCCGTCGAATGCGGCCAGCAGGTGCTGAACTGCCATAATGAATTACCGTTTCCTTTCCTTTTAATGCCGGAGCGTCGAGCCGGCGCCCGATTTCGCGCAACGAGCAGGCCGCCCGGTCAGCCCGCTACGTATTTTACGCATTGCCGCGAGGTTCGCGGGTTTTCTATCATTGCGGTGCGGGGTCAAGCCATAATATATGGTTCGGAATACGAGAATGCGGAGATCACGCCCGGCATGAGTTGGTTGCACAGAGTGCTCGGGCGACTGTCCGAGAGCGGTCGGGATCTGTTGCCCATCATCCTGGTCATAGCGTTCTTTCAGCTCGTCGTTTTGCGCCAGCCATTGCCGCAACTGGGACAGATGATAGGCGGACTGCTGCTGGTAATACTCGGACTGACGTTTTTTATCCGCGGCCTCGAACTGGGCTTGTTTCCGATTGGCGAGTCGATGGCGCACTCTCTTGCGCGCAAGGGATCGCTGGTCTGGCTGATAGTCTTTGCCTTTGCCCTGGGTTTCGGTACGACCGCAGCCGAGCCGGCACTGATCGCCATTGCCGAGGAAGCCTCACAGGTTGCCGCCGAGGCAGGTGTCATTGGCGCCGACAATGACGCGATGGAAGGCTACGCACTCGGCCTGCGCCTTACAGTCGCCCTCGCCGTCGGATGCTCCCTGGTCATCGGAGTCTGGCGCATACTGAAGGGCTGGCCGATCCACTACCTGATCGCCGGTGGCTACGTGATCGTTATGATCGTCACGGCTTTCGCGCCGCGCGAGATTATCGGAATTGCCTACGACTCCGGCGGGGTCACGACCTCGACGATCACGGTACCCCTCGTTACAGCACTGGGAGTCGGGCTGGCTTCTTCGATCAAGGGCAGGAATCCGGTAGTGGACGGATTCGGACTGATCGCGTTTGCCTCCCTGACTCCAATGATCTTCGTCATGATCTACGGAATACTCGTCTAGATGGACAGTTTTGGCGAAGCGGTCCAGGTCCTGCTCGGCACCATTCGGGATGTATTGCCGATCGCGACCATTCTGCTGGTCTTCCAGTTCGTCATTCTGCGGCGGGCGCTGCCGAATCCGCGCGCCATTGCCATCGGCTTTGGCTATGTGCTGATCGGGCTGTCGCTGTTTCTGATCGGACTGGAACAAGCGCTGTTCCCGATCGGCCGGCTAATGGCTTCGCAACTGACCTCGCCCGAAATACTGGGCACTTCGGCTGTTGTCGATTGGCGCGATTTCGGCTGGATTTATGCATTCGCGTTTGCAATCGGCTTCAGCACGACCATCGCCGAACCCGCGCTGATAGCAGTCGCAATCAAGGCGAGTGAACTCTCTGCCGGCAGCGTAAGCACCTGGGGACTGCGAATCGCGGTCGCCATCGGGGTAGCCGTCGGCCTGACGCTGGGCGTGCTCCGCATCATCATCGGCGCCCCGATCCACTGGTTCATTATCTGTGGCTATTTCGTGGTCACGATTCAGACGATGTTCGCACCACGCAATATCATTCCGCTTGCCTATGATTCCGGTGGCGTTACGACCTCAACCGTCACGGTTCCTATCGTCGCGGCGCTCGGACTCGGCCTCGCGGAGGCAATTCCGGGCCGCAATCCGCTGATCGACGGTTTCGGGCTGATCGCATTTGCCAGCCTGTTTCCGATCATGGCAGTCATGACCTACGCGCAAATCACCGAGTACCGTAAAAACAACCTCGATCCAGAGACAAACCAAGACAACCGCCAGAGCACAACAGCGCATAGCTGAAAAGGAGACAGCAAATGAGATTCAAACTCGTCATTGCATTCGTCAATGACACCAAGACGGAGGCGATCACCGAGGCGGCGCGAAAAGCCGGCGCGACTGGGTGTACGGTTATCACAAATGCACGGGGACAAGGCATCGACGAGAAAAAGACCTTCCTCGGCCTGACCCTCGAAACGCAGCGGGATGTCGTCCTGCTCCTGGTAGAGGAACATCGGGCGCGACCGATCCTGGAGACCATAAGTATTGCCGGTGAGTTCGACACCTCACCCGGCACCGGAATCGCGTTTCAGATCGACGTCGAAGATGCGGTCGGAGTTGCGCATCAGGTCGAAAAAATCGCGCCGGCACTGGAGGAGGAAGAGCAGATATGAACGACACAAAAAGAATCCAGGCCC
>Ga0102956_1000174_pt1 | contig 21779 bp, 19 predicted proteins | sample SalPonF2_A_D2_MG_FD_84515 | JGI IMG/M metagenome (GOLD analysis project Ga0102956, IMG submission 84515) | Salt pond soil microbial communities from South San Francisco under conditions of wetland restoration - Salt Pond MetaG SF2_A_D2_MG ...
ATTTTGCGTACCGCCACGGCGGGAAAGAACGATTGGCCGATTCTGGTTCAGGGAGAGGCGCCTCGTGAGCGGTTGCTGAATCGTTTTCGCGAACATGGCAATGCGGTGCTTCTGGGGACGTCGAGTTTTTGGCAGGGCGTTGACGTACGAGGCGATGCATTGCGGCTGGTCGTGATCGACAAACTGCCTTTTTCGCCACCCGACGAACCGGTTACCCGCGCCCGAATTGAGGCGCTGCGGCGCGAAGGGGGCAACCCGTTTCGCGAGCATCAGTTGCCAGAGGCGGCGCTGAACCTTAAACAGGGAGTCGGCCGACTGATTCGCGATGTCACGGATACAGGTGTTGCGATGCTGTGTGATCCGCGCCTCTCCAGTCGCGCCTACGGCCGACTTTTCCTGTCGAGCCTGCCGCCAATGCCTCGAACGACAGCCTGCGACGAGGCCGCCGGTTTTCTGGCCGCAGATCGGCAATGCAAGGAGGCCGTATTGTGAGTGGGCGAATTCTTGCGCTCGAGACGGCTACCGAAGCCTGTTCCGTGGCGGTGCTGGCGGGCAGCGCGATGTATCGGCGATTCGAAGTCCGGCCTCGTGCCCATCTTCGTCTGCTGCTGCCAATGGTGGAGAGCGTGCTGACTGAGGCGGAACTCGACCTGGGTGACCTCGATGCGATCGCCTTTGGTTGTGGGCCAGGCGGATTTACCGGACTGCGAATTGCGGCCGGTGCCGCGCAGGGATTGGCACTGGGTGCGCGACTCCCGGTGATTCCGGTCTCCAACCTTGCCGCATTGGCTGCTTCGACAATGCGGGATACGACCGCACGCAAGGTAATCGTTTGCCAGGACGCACGCATGGGCGAGGTCTACTGGGGCACTTTCGACCGCGGCGCTGACGATCTGCCGGTTGCGTCAGGGCCCGAGCGGGTGGGACCGCCCGAAGCCGTTTCCGTCGCGGGCTCGGACTGGCTCGGCGCAGGCAGCGGCTGGCTTGCATACCCGCAACTGCATGTGGGTTTTGCAGGGGTAATCGAAACGAACCCACGTTGGCCTGACGCGGCCGATGTGGCCGCGATTGCGCTTGGAGAATTGCAGGCGGGTCGAGTGCTGGCTCCAGAGCTTGCGGCGCCGACCTACATCAGGAACAACGTAACGTACTAGAATTGTGCTGTTTCGCTGTATCGGTACTGCAACATTTTTTCGGCTCGGGTAACAAATTTGTAACCGGATGCTGATTACACTTCGGCAAATTTAGGATCTGACCGGATTTTCGACTGGCATTGCGGGTCGCTCGCGATCGCTTTTGCAGTTGCCTGTCAATGCCGTGCAGACATCCGGGCCAGCTCCATGCAACAGGATTCCAATATGAGCGCAAAACGGATTTTGATCGTCGAGGATGAAAAACCGATCAGGGATATGATTGCTTTCGGTTTGCGCCGCGCGGGTTTCGACGTCGACGAGGCGGAGGACTGCTTTTCCGCCCGCGCTTCGATCGCCGATCACATGCCGGATCTGTTGCTGGTGGACTGGATGCTGCCGGATATGAGCGGCCTCGAGCTGACGCGCTCGCTCAAACGTGACGACAACACCCGGGAAGTGCCGGTCATTATGCTGACCGCGCGCGCTGACGAAAACGACAAAGTCTCGGGTCTCGAGAGCGGCGCCGATGACTATGTCACCAAGCCGTTTTCCCCGCGCGAATTACTGGCACGAATTCACGCGGTGCTGCGGCGTGTCAGCCCGACCGGAGATGACGAGGTCGTCAGCGCCGAAGAATTGCGACTCGATTCCGCCAGTCACCGGGTTACCGCCGGGAACGAAAATATTGCGCTCGGCCCGACCGAATTTCGCCTGTTGTCCTTTTTCATGACTCACCCGGAGCGCGTCTACAGCCGCGGCCAGCTGCTGGATCGGGTCTGGGGCGGCAACGTCTATGTCGAGGAACGCACCGTTGACGTTCATATCCGCCGGCTGCGCAAGGCCCTGGAGCCGCATGCGTATGACCGTTTCATCCAGACTGTCAGGGGCGCGGGTTACCGGTTTTCGACGCGTACCGGCTGAGCGGTGATGACAGTAGTTGTGGCTCAGAAGCGGCGAATCCGCCTCGGGAGTGAAATCGGCGTCGTTCCCGGCCGGGAGATCGCTGCATGACCCAGAGTCGCTGGGGGCGCCTCATCGGCGGATTCCTGCTGATGTTGGCGCTGGCCACGTTCGCGGGACTGGTTTTTGGCGGGCTGCCCTGGTGGCTGCTCGCCTCGGCGCTGGCATTGCTCGGGTGGCATCTTTTTTCTTTGTACCGGCTCGATCGCTGGCTTCGGGGCAACATGCGGTCGCCGGCGCCGGGATTGGGGGGAGTCTGGGGCAGCATTGAATCGCTGGTCAGAGATTTGCGCCGGCGCCTGCGACATCGTAAGGCCCAGTTCCGCAATGTCAGCGAGCAGTTTCGTCGATCTGCCAGCGCATTACCCGACGGCGTATTGATCCTCGATTCGGAACACGCGATTCAGGGCTTCAACGAGCGCGCTTCGCAAATGCTGGACCTGGTGCGCCGCGACCGCGGCAGGCGTATCGATAACTTTATTCGCGACCCCGAGTTCGTCAATTTTCTCAAGGTTGGCGATTTCTCCCAGCCAATTCTGACGCGGTCACGCAGCGAGCCCGACATTCATCTCTCCTGCCTGCTGGTGCCGTATGGCGAGCAGCAATACCTGATGCTGGTGCGCGATGTCACGGTTCAGACCCGCATGGAGCGGGTCCGGCGCGACTTTGTCGCGAATGCATCGCATGAGTTGCGATCCCCGCTTACGGTGCTGAACGGCTATCTCGACAATATGGCAGACGACCCGGAGATACAGGATGGCTGGGCCGGACCGATCGACGAAATGCGCCGGCAGACGACCCGTATGACGGCGATCATTTCGGACCTGCTGGAGTTGTCGCGACTCGAGGCGGAGTCCTCGCGTGCCGGTCAGAACAAGGTGGACGTGGCGGGGCTGTTGTCGGTCATTCGCAAGGATGCGCTTGCGCGCGAGAACCGTCCGGAGGTGATCGAGTTTTTTCTCGAGTCGAGCCAGGGACTGCTGGGCGAGGAGCGCGAATTGCACTCGATTTTCAACAACCTGGTGGACAATGCGCTCAAATATACCGGCACGAGCGGCCGCGTTACCGTGCGCTGGACTGTCGACGAGGAGGGCGGTCATTTTTCGGTGGCCGACACCGGGGTCGGGATCGACCCGGATGAGATTCCGCGGCTTACCGAACGGTTCTATCGGGTTGATCGCGGGCGCTCCCGACTCAAGGGAGGTACCGGCCTCGGGCTGTCGATCGTCAAATACGCCTTGCAACGGCACCAGGCGCAACTCGAAGTAACCAGTTCACCGGGCGAGGGCAGCCGGTTTTCCTGTCACTTTCCACCCGGCCGGCTGTGCAATCCGGGGTTTTGAACAGGTTCTCGTCAGCCCCCGGCCTGCGTCGTTTGTTGCGAAATCGCAACAAATAACGAAACGGGGTTTTCCGCTGAATACGCCATTTTGTTGCGACCAAGCCATACCATTGGAAACGACATGGCTTTGTCATATTTCTGAAATATTCGCTGCCTAGACTGCCGCGCAAATGGTGGCCCTTTCGGGCCCTGGCGTTTTTTCCATAGTATGGAGCGAATCATGACTCTCAAGAAGCTGGCAGCACTTAGTAGCGCTGCTCTGATTGCAACTGTCGCCGCGTGGCCGGCCCAGGCCGAGATGACGGTCAATGTCGGGGGGCGCATTCAGGTCGATGCCGCTGTTTATGACGAGGACGAAACAGACCTCGGCGACGGCACGGAGTTCCGCCGGGCCCGGATTTTCGCGGATGGCAATATTGACGATAGTTGGAAATACAAGTTGCAACTCGACTTTGCCGACAATGACCTCGATATGAAAGACGCGTGGATTTCCCACTCCAGTGGTTTCAAGATCGGCCAGTTCAAGGCGCCGTTCAGCCTCGAGGAACTGACCAGTGGCAAGTACACCACGTTCATGGAACGTGCGATGGTCGTGTCCACCTTCGCGCCAAGCCGGAAAATCGGTATCGGCTGGGGCACGAAGGGCGATGCGTGGACATTTAACGTGATGGGTCATGGCCAGAATGCCGACGATCAGGAAGCGCCGGCAGACGAAGGCTGGGGCGCCGCCGGTCGCTTCACCTGGGCCGCTCTGAACAATGACGACATGGTGCTTCATTTTGGTGGCGCGGTATCCTGGGAACAGGCAACGAATGGCGATGATGAGTCGTTCCGCTATCGCGCCCGTCCGGAGTCTCACGTTACCAACCAGCGCCTGGTCGATACTGGCACGATTGATGGCCTCGACTACCAGCTGCGCACGGGCCTCGAAGCTGCCTGGGTATGGAATTCTTTGTCGATTCAGGGTGAGTACATATTCAACACTGTCGAGTGCGATGACGCCTGTTTCGATGCCGGCTCTGACTCCAACGGCGACGGTACCGATGACCAGTTTAAAGACGACAGTTATGACCTTTCAGGCTGGTACGCCTACGTCTCCTGGCTGACCGGTGGCAACAAGCGCGCTTACAAAGACGGCGTGTTCGGCCGCACCAAGGCCAAGAATGCGTGGGAGTTCGCGGCGCGTTGGAGCAACATCGATCTCAGCGACGGTACTTCCGGATATGACCCGGTCACCGACCGCGTGCAGGGCATTAATGGCGGCCAGCAGGACAACATCACATTGGCGGTCAACTATTACGTGAACCCGTACCTGCGCTTCATGTTCAACTACATCATCGTTGACGACATCAGCGACGGCCCGAAGGATGGTGAAGACCCGTCGGTCTTCCAGGTCCGCGCTTCAATGGATTTCAAATAAATCCAGAGTTGGCGATCTGCACCAGGGCGGGCCCGGAGGCAGTCTCCGGGCCCGTTTGTGTTTGTGACGACCCGTGCGTTGGGCATATCATCAAGCTGTAATAACCATTCACTATTTTCGCAGGGGCAGACGCTGCATGTCGGACGCCGCTGCACCTACGCCCAATTCGAATCAGAGAGTCAAGATGCCATGGACACCACCGAATTCTCAGGACACACTTCGCGCGAGTTCAACGAGGAACTGGAGGCCCTGCGGTCGAAAGTGCTGGAGATGGGCGGTCTCGTCGAAAGACAGATCGAGGGTGCGGTCGAATCCGTCGTCAAGGGCGACAGCGACCTCGGGCTGGATATTGCCGACAACGACGAGAAGGTCAACACCCTGGAGGTCGAGATCGATTCAGAGTGCGCGCGCATTCTGGCTTTGCGGGCCCCGACCGCGGTCGACCTTCGTCTCATCCTTGCGGTGATCAAGATCATTACCGACCTCGAGAGGATGGGCGACGAGGCCAAGCGCGTCGGTATCATCGGCTCGCACCTTGCGTCGATAGAGCGCCCGGCGAACAGCTATCGTGAGGTCAAGAACCTCGGTGCACAGGTCAAGTTGATGGTGCGTGGCGCGCTGGACTCCTTTGCCCGCGGCGATGAACAGGCCGCTGCGCGAGTCAAGAAACTGGATCGTGGAATCGACGAGGAATTCGACGCGGTTTCGCGCCAGTCGGTAACTTTCATGCTCGAGGACCCACGCACCATCAGCCGCGTCCTGGACGTCATGTGGGTTGTCCGGGCGCTGGAGCGTATCGGTGATCACGCAAAGAACGTCTGCGAACACGTGGTTTACATGTCTGCCGGCCAGATTGTCGCACATGGCGATATTGATGCTGTCGCTGCAAGTGTCTCGCGACCGCGATAATTTCCGGCGGAAGTCTGTTCCAGACTCCAGCTAATACGCGCGGACTTTCGGCTGCGGGATCTGTTGTACTATCCTCGCCAATGGCGCGCGGGCCGCGCCCGTTATTGGTGGGGAAGCTATGGCAGTGACGAGAAAACTGGCGAATGGCATCGGTGCGATAGCCTGCGCCGCCTGCATGGCATACGCCTTGTTCGCGCAATATGTGCTGGGCCTCGAACCCTGTCCGCTGTGTGTGCTGCAACGAGTTGCGATGATCGCGCTCGGGCTGGTTTTTCTGGGGGCGTTCGTGCACAACCCGGGCCGTGTCGGCGCCCGGTTCTACGGTGTTTTGCTTTTTCTCGTAGCGGCAGTCGGTGGCTCCATCTCGGCGCGCCACGTCTGGTTGCAGAATCTGCCTCCAAGCGAGGTGCCTGATTGTGGCCCCGGCCTCGAATATATGCTGAGTTCGTTTCCGCTGGGCGAGAGCCTCAACATGATCTTGTCCGGTTCGGGGGAATGCGCCGACGTCGTCTGGTCTTTCCTCGGTTTCAGCATGCCGGCGTGGGTATTCGCTTCTTTCGTTTTCCTCGGCGTTGCGGGATTCCTGTCGAACCTGCACCTGGCCGGACCCCCCGAGTGATAACGTGGCTGCGTTTTGGTGGCTTGCGACCTCAGGCGCCGCCGCCGATCAGCATGCCGAGCAATCGGCGGTAAACCAGCGCCAGCAACTCAATGTCCGCTACGGCCGCGGATTCGTCGGCCTGGTGTATTGTCGCGTTGCGTAGGCCCAGTTCGACGACCTGGGCCCCGGTCGGGGCAATGAAACGTCCATCGGAAGTACCGCCGCCCGTGGACTTTTCAGGATCCTTGCCCGTTATTTCTCGCACGGCCTTACAGGTTGCCGCCACGAGCATGCCATCCGCGGTGAGAAACGGCTCGCCGGAAAGTGTCCAGTCGAGTGCGTAATCGACGTCCAGCGCATCCAGTTCCTGTTTGACACGTCGTTTAAGGTCCGTGGCCGAGACCGCGGTCGAATAACGAAAACTGAATTCGATCTGGACCTCACCAGGGATGACGTTCAGGGCGCCGGTGCCACCGCGGATATTGGAGATCTGACACGATGTCGCGGGAAAGAATTCGTTGCCGTTGTCCCAGGTGGTGCGAGCGAGCATGCGGATCACAGCGCTTGCCGCGTGGATCGGATTCCTGGCTTTCTCGGGGTAGGCAACATGGCCCTGGTTGCCGCGCAATCTCAGATGACCATACAAGGAACCGCGGCGCCCGACGCGTATCACGTCAGCAAGCCGCTGGTCGCTGGATGGCTCGCCCACGATGCACCAGTCGATGGTTTCATCGCGCCCGGCCAGAGTCTGGATGACCCTGCGTGTTCCGTCGACCGCAGGGCCTTCCTCGTCGCTGGTCAACAGAAAGGCGATCGAGCCTGCCGGTGCCGGCGTTGTTTCCAGGAAATCTTCTACTGCGATCAGCATGGCCGCGATCGCTCCCTTCATGTCGGCGCTGCCGCGTCCGTACAGGACGCCGTCACGGACCTCCGGCGCGAAGGGCGGCGACGACCACGAATCTTCCGGCCCGGACGGCACGACGTCCGTATGGCCGAGAAAACACAGCAGCGGGCCATCCTGGCCGCGCCGCGCCCAAAGATTTTTCACTTCGCCAAAGGGCATCGATTCGCAAACAAACCCGAGCGGCGCGAGGCGCGCGGCAATGAGGTCGAGGCAGCCCTCATCTGCAGGAGTCACCGAAGGCCGCGCGATCAAATCCTTGGCGAGCCCAATTAGCGGGTCCTGACTAACCATCGAACACTTCCGCATACCGATCGGGTGAAAAACCGACTTCCACGACAGAACCGGCCACCAGCACCGGGCGCTTTATCAATGTCGGGTTGGCCCGGGCAAGGTTTACGGCGCTGCCCGGGCCGCAGGCGGCTCTGGTTTCCTCGTCCAGGTTACGCCAGGTGGCACTGCGACGATTGATCAAAGCCTCCCATCCGACAGCGTCGCACCACAGGGTCAGCGTAGCCTTGTCCGGGGTGTCGATGCGGATGTCCGTGAATGTGTGATCAATCGACCGGGCGCGGAGCCAGCGCCGCGCGTTGCGGCAACTGTCACACGAATTTAGCCCATACAGGTGGATTTCAGCGCTCATTTTTATCAATTCTTGGTCTGATTATCTGTATTAATAAAGTAACTTAATCAGTAAAAACAACCGGAAAGACGGGGTGCCTGCGGGGCTCCAGAAATATAACTAACCCGTTACCGCAATATTTCCTTAACAATCGGGCTCTAACTTCTTGCTGGCGAAACGGGCGCAATTTTCGCGCCGGTCGATCTCAAACTGCGGCGAACCCGGCTGGGGCGTTGCAACTCGCAACTATTTGGAGGTTCCTCGTGATCAAGAAGACTCTGGCCGTGGCCACTCTTGCAACTTTGGCCGTCGGCAGCATCGCGTATGCTCAGACCGCTCGTGATTATATTTCCATCGTCGGTTCGTCCACAGTGTATCCCTTCGCTACCGTCGTCGCCGAGAAATTCGGTCAGAAGACCAGTTTCAAAACGCCGAAAATCGAATCCACCGGTTCTGGTGGCGGACTGAAGCTGTTCTGCGCGGGCGTGGGTGTCGAGCACCCGGACATCACGAATTCGTCGCGCCGGATTAAACAGTCCGAGGTCGATCAGTGCGCGGGCAACGGTGTCACCAATATCGTCGAAGTGAAAATCGGTTATGACGGCATCGTTCTGGCTAACTCCAAGCAGGGTGAGGAGTTCGAGGTGTCGCGGCAGGAAATTTTCCTCGCGTTGGCAAAGGAGATTCCTTCAGGTGCGGACGGCAACCTGATTCCCAACCCGCACAAGACCTGGAAAGACGTTAATCCGTCCCTGCCGAACGTGGCGATCGAGGTGCTCGGGCCACCGCCCACCTCCGGCACCCGCGATGCATTCGCCGAACTCGCACTCGAGGGCGGATGCAAGTCTTTCGACTGGATCAAGGATCTAAAAAGCGCCGACAAGAACAAGTACAAGACGATCTGTCACACGGTTCGTGAGGATGGTGCCTACGTCGAAGCCGGTGAGAACGACAATCTTATCGTGCAGAAGCTGGTAGCGAACCCGTCCGCGCTCGGCGTATTCGGTTTCAGTTTTCTCGATCAGAACACCGACAAACTGCGTGGGTCCAAGATCGACGGTGTCGCCCCTGAGTTCGACTCCATTGCCGACGGCAGCTACCCGGTCTCGCGCCCGCTGTACTTCTACGTGAAGAAAGCGCACGTTGGCGTCATTCCCGGCATCGCCGAGTACCTCGACGAATTCACCGCGGAAGGCACCTGGGGACCTGACGGCTACCTGTCGGATCGCGGCCTGATCCCGTTGCCGGACCCGGAGCGTAAGGCTGTCGCCAAGAGCGTCAAGAGTCTTGACAATCTGAAGCTCGCCGCCAACTGATTGACGCGCTCGGTGGCGTTTCGTTGGAGACTGCCACGCGACAATGCAGCGGGCAGCGATCCTGACCGGGGTCGCTGCCCGCACTAATTTCAAGCAAGACCACGAAGGCTGTTTACCGACAATGCAGGTTACTCCACTGATCCTCGTTCTGCTGTTTCTGAGCGTTATTGCCTACTATTTCGGCAAACGCCGGTCGCTGCAGATTGCGGAAAGTCACGGTGGAGTCAAGAACCTGCATTCACTGCCCAGTTACTACGGTGCATGGGTCGCGTTCTGGGCGGTCGTACCGGTATTGCTGATGTTGCTGGCGTGGAAGACCTTCGAGCCGCGGGCGCTAAACGCAATGTTGATCAACGAGTTGCCAGCCGAGATGCGCGAACAGGCGCCCGACCGGGTCGGCTTGTCGGTCAACGACATCAAGAATCTCGCAAGCGGCAATATCACGTCCGGCGACGTGACACCCGAGATCCAGGCCGCGGCCAATCGATTCAACGAATTGCGCCGCTCAAGCACGGTCTCGATGACGGTGCTGGCGTTTGCACTGCTCGGCATCGGTGGCGTCTGGACCTACCGCCGAATTCATCCGAATGTACGGGCGCGCAACAATGTCGAACGGTACGTGCGGATCACGCTGATCGTGTGTTCGAGTATCGCGATCCTCACGACGCTGGGCATCGTTCTTTCGGTCCTGTTTGAGTCAATCCGGTTTTTCCAGCGGGTGCCGTGGACCGAGTTCCTGTTCGGTACGCAATGGAGCCCGCAAACTGCGATCCGGGCGGACCAGGTCGGCTCCTCCGGCGCATTCGGTGCCGTGCCGCTTTTCACCGGTACGATGTTAATCGCATTGATCGCGATGGTCGTCGCCGCGCCGATCGGGCTGATGTCCGCGATCTACCTCGTGGAGTACGCGAACCGACGGGTCCGGGCGGTTGCCAAGCCACTGCTCGAAATCCTCGCCGGAATCCCGACGGTCGTCTACGGTTTTTTCGCGGCATTGACGGTCGCCCCGATGGTGCGCGGTATCGGCACTTCGTTAGGGCTCGATGTCGCATCGGAGAGTGCGCTCGCAGCAGGGCTGGTGATGGGAATCATGATCATCCCGTTTGTATCTTCGCTGTCCGACGACGTAATCAATGCCGTGCCGCAGGCAATGCGTGACGGCGCCTATGCGCTGGGGGCCACCAGGTCGGAGACCGTCCGCCAGGTCGTCATCCCGGCAGCACTGCCCGGAATCGTCGGTGGACTGCTGCTGGCGGTTTCGCGTGCGATCGGTGAAACGATGATCGTAGTTATGGCTGCGGGGCTTGCCGCCAACCTGACCGCCAATCCCCTTAGCGCGGTGACCACCGTGACGGTACAGATTGTCACGTTGTTAACCGGCGATCAGGAGTTCGACAGCGCCAAGACGCTGGCGGCATTCGCGCTTGGACTCGTCCTTTTCGTGCTGACGCTCGGGCTGAACGTCTTAGCCTTATATGTCGTCCGCAAATATCGTGAGCAATATGAGTAATTCAGAAAAGGTGACAGCGGCGGCGGGCCGCCCGGCGATCGCCGACAAGGTCCGGGAATCGCTCGGCAAGCGCTATCGGGCGGAGCAGCGGTTCCAGTTGTACGGGATCATTGCGATCACGATGGCTATCCTGTTTCTCGGGTTCCTTTTTGCTTCGATCATTTCGCGTGGAATCAGCGCGTTCCAGGCAACCTATGTCAATCTCGAGATCAACTTCGACGAGTCCGTAATCGATCCGGATGGCGGCCGTGACCCCGAAGTTCTGCACAAGGCCAGTTATCGCGGTGTCCTGCGTCAAAGTCTTCAGGATCTGTTTCCCGAAGCCAGCGGCAGGAGCGAGCGGCGCGCATTGCTGGCACTGATCAGTAACGGCGCGGAGTTTCAGCTCCGCGACCTGGTGGTGGAAAACCCGGAACTGATCGGTACGCGGCAGAACGTCTGGTTGCTCGCGGCGGCCGAAGTGGACTCGGTCGTCAAGGGTCAGGTCGACCTTGATCTGGACGAGTCGCAACGGCGGATGTCGGACCAGCAGGTGGGTTGGATCAATCAATTGCAAAACGATGACCGTGTAGAGCGCCGATTCAACACGACGCTGTTCACGAATGGCGATTCCCGTGATCCCGAGCAGGCGGGTCTGCGGGTGGCGCTGCTCGGGTCGTTTTATACCCTGCTCGTGACGCTGGCGCTGTCATTTCCGATTGGTGTTGCGGCGGCGGTTTATCTCGAGGAGTTTGCGCCGAAGAACAAATGGACCGACCTGATCGAGGTCAATATCAACAACCTTGCGGCGGTGCCGTCGATTGTTTTCGGACTTCTCGGCCTTGCAGTCTTCATAAATTTATTCGGAATGCCGCGTTCAGCGCCGCTGGTCGGAGGGCTGGTACTGACTTTGATGACGTTGCCAACCATTATTATTGCCAGCCGCGCGGCCTTGAAGTCCGTGCCGCCGTCGATACGGGAGGCGGCGCTGGGTGTCGGCGCATCGCAAACACAGACGGTCACCCATCACGTGCTGCCGTTGGCAATGCCGGGCATGCTGACCGGGACCATCATCGGCATGGCTCAGGCTCTTGGCGAAACCGCGCCGTTGCTGATGATCGGTATGATTGCGTTTATTGTGGATCCACCATCTGGCGTCACCGACCCGGCAACCGTTCTCCCAGTGCAAATTTATCTCTGGGCCGACAGTCCTGAGCGGGGTTTCGTCGCCAAGACGTCTGCGGCCATCATGGTCCTGCTGGGGTTCCTGATTTTGATGAACGCGATTGCGGTCTTACTTCGCAAGCGCTTCGAACGACGTTGGTAGCGCTTTGATGATATTCTCAATTCGCAATCTGGAGTGGCAAACATGAGCGAGGCGACGACCTTGACGGATCCGATCATTTCGGCGCACTCACGCGTACCCGAGATGTCGATAGCGGATGTCGAACTCCCGAAGGAGACGGTCGGTGATATCACAGCCGATCATCCGACGATGACGACGCGCAACGTCGATGTCTTCTATGCGGACAAGCATGCCATTATCGACGTCAGTCTCGACATCGGCCGCAACGAAGTGGTGGCGATGATCGGTCCGTCGGGCTGCGGCAAGTCGACTTTCCTGCGTTGTCTCAACCGGATGAACGACACGATCGACATCTGTCGTGTCACCGGCGACATCAAGCTCGAAGGTGACGATATCTATTCGAAGGACATGGACGTTGTCCTGTTGCGGGCACGGGTAGGTATGGTCTTCCAGAAACCCAATCCCTTCCCGAAGTCGATTTTTGAAAATGTCGCATACGGGCCACGGATACACGGGCTGGCCAGGGACAAGACCGAACTCGAAGAAATCGTACACCAAAGTCTCGAGCGTGCGGGATTGTTGAATGAGGTGAAAGACCGCCTCGATCAGCCCGGTACGGGATTGTCCGGAGGTCAGCAGCAGCGACTGTGTATTGCGCGGACAATTGCTGTAAATCCCGACGTAATCCTCATGGACGAGCCGTGCTCGGCGCTCGATCCGATCGCGACGGCACGCATCGAGGATCTGATTGACGAGCTAAAACAGAATTACTCGATTGCGATTGTGACTCACTCGATGCAGCAGGCCGCCCGGGTGTCTCAAAGGACGGCGTATTTCCATCTCGGGCACCTGGTGGAAGTCGGGGCGACAGATCAGATATTCACCAACCCCAGAACCAAGCTGACCGAAGACTACATCACCGGCCGCTTCGGCTGACCGCTGCCCGATTGAGAAGGCTACGGCGCCGTCAGTCGCCGCCGCGGGAATGTCCATGGTCGAGATGGTCGACACCGCCGGTTTGCGAGTATACGTGCGCGAAACCGCGCTGCCTCAACTCTATGGCCAGGCTGCGGCTGCGAGTGCCGCTGGCGCAGCACAGCAGGTATGGCTGGTCGGGTTCGATAGGTGGGGCGTCGAGCGAGAACGTCGACATTGCGATGTGGCGATGAGGCAGCGTAGTGAGTGGACGCGCCGACACTTCGTCTTGCTCGCGAATGTCTATGACGACGTAATCATTGCGTAAGCCGGGATCGACCTCTGCGAGATCCATATCGAGCGCAATCTCGAATTCGCCGGGTCTCGGCAGTTCGATCTGATCGGGCGTGCGACTGCAGATCTCGCAGTCTGCGAGCCGGCTGGCGCTGATCTTGGTGCTGCGAAAACTCAGCAGGTCGAGCATCAGCAACTCCCCGCTAAGTCGGCCGGGCAGTGAAAGCAGTTGCTTGAGCGCTTCCATTGCCTGCAGGCTGCCGAAAACCCCTGGAACCGGACCGAGAACCCCTGCTTCGTTGCAGGTAGGGGCGACGTTGGGTTCGCGCGGCCACACGCAACGCAGACACGGTGCTCCGGTACGCGGGTCGAACACATGCAACTGGCCTTCGTACTGGTAAACGCTGGCGAATACGACCGGCGTCGAGGTTCGCAGAGCGGCTGCATTGAGCAGGAATTTGAGTTTCAGGTTGTCACTGCAGTCGAGCACCAGGTCGTGCTGATTGAAAAGGCTTTCCGCATTGTCGGCATCGAGGCTGACGTCGATGACCGTGATTTCAGTATCCGGATTCAGCTCGCGCAGTTGCTGTGCCGCGATGTGTGCCTTCGACTGACCGACCTGGGAGCGGCGATAGAGGACCTGGCGATGCAGATTGCTGGCCTCGAGGGTGTCACCCTCGCAGATTCCGATGTGCCCGACACCTGCTGCTGCGAGATACATCAGCGCGGGGCTGCCAAGTCCGCCGGCACCGACGACGAGAACACGCGCCTCGGACAGCAGGCGTTGCCCGTTCTCCCCAACCTCTTTCAGCGCGATTTGCCTGGCGTAAAGTCCGTCCGTCGTTGCCGGCAATGCCGGCTGTGGCGGTTCCGGTCCGGAAACGCGTTCGCAGTTGACCCAGCCGGTGACGCCGTCCGAGTAATGTTCCTTCTTCCAGATCGGTACACGCGCTTTTATCTGGTCGATGATGTAACGGCACGCAACAAACGCTTCGCCGCGATGCTCGGCGCTGACCCCCACCCAGACGGCGAGGTCGCCGATCCGAAGATCGCCGACGCGGTGGACACAATGGGCCGCGGTGACGCCAAAACGCTCGATCGCTTCGGTAACGATTCGAGTACCTTCCTTTTCGGCCACAGCGGCGAACGCCTCATATTCGAGGCGCCCGACATCGCGTCCCTCGTTGTGATTGCGCACCCAGCCTTCAAAAGAGGCAAAGCCGCCGGCGCGGGCATGACGGAGGCCGTTTTTGAGCTTCCCGGTATCGAGGGGGTCGGCGCTGAGTTCGAAGCGATTCATCCGCCTGCCACGGGGGGAATGAAAACCACCCGGTCGCCATCGCTGATCGGCGTGTCCCAGTCGGCGAATTCTTCGTTCACCACCGCGCGAAGCGCTGCGGCGGGGAGGCTGAAGTTGTGGCGGTCACAAAGCTCGGCATACAGCTCTCCGGCGGTCGTCGCACCGGTCTCGACGCTTTCGTCGCTGGCGCCGGCCTGCTCGCGAAAAATAGCGTAGTACTGGACATTGACCTGGGTCATCGGTCGCCGTTTTCCGTCGTGTAGTCGCTTTTGCCGCCGCGCTTTTCGAGCAAACGGGTGTCCAGGATCACGATGTCGTGGGACAACGCTTTACACATATCGTAAACGGTCAGCGCGGCGATACTGGCGCCAGTCAGCGCTTCCATTTCCACCCCGGTCTTGTGCTGCACCGATACGGTGCAGTCGATGACGGCGCGCTCGCGATCGTCGACGGTTATCCGGATTTTGCAGTTCTCGAGCCCGAGCGGGTGGCAAAACGGGATCAGCTCATGGGTACGTTTGGCGGCCATCACGCCCGCAATGATCGCGGTCTGAAATACCGGTCCCTTCGGCGAATCGATATCACCGTCCGCCAGCGCATTCCTGACCGGTTCAGGAAGATAGACTATGGATTGCGCCCGCGCCGTCCGCTTGCTTGCGGACTTTGCACTGACATCCACCATGCTCGGCTGGTTGCGGTCGTCGATATGGGTAAGCATTCAGCCTCCGATGTGGTACATCTCCACCTTGCGCCGGCGCGAGATTTTGGCGGGAACGCGTTGCTCGCTGTAGCGATCGTCGCGTTGAGTCCATCGGCTCGTCAATATTTCGGCCAGCTCGTCGTCGCTGGCGCCGTCGCGAAGTGGTGTGCGCAGGTCGAGACCCTCGGTGGCAAACAAGCAGGTATACAGTTTGCCCTCGGCTGACAGTCGGGCGCGGCCACAGCTGCCGCAGAACGGGTCTGTAACCGAAGTTATGAACCCGATTTCGCCACCGCCGTCGGCGAATTCGTAGCGTTTCGCCACTTCGCCCCGATAATTTTCCTCGAGCGACCGCAGCGGCCACTCACTGTCAATCCGTTCCACCAGCTCCCTAGCCGGAACGACATGGGCCATTTCCCAGCCATTCAGTGTCCCGACATCCATGAATTCTATGAACCGGACGATGACTCCGCTACCGCGAAATGCCCTGAGCAGCGAAATCAGGGTATGGTCGTTGACGCCGCGCTGAACGACGACGTTGAGTTTTACGATCAGGCCCGCCGCCTGCGCGGCGCGGATGCCGGCGACAACCACCGACCGCGAATTGCGCCCGCCGCTCATTTTCCGGAACACGTCGTCGTCGAGGCTGTCGATGCTGACGTTGACCCGGTGCAAACCCGCCTCGCTGAGCGCCGGAATCTGTTTTTCCAGCAACACACCGTTGGTCGTAAGGGCCAGATCGTCGATGCCGTCGATTTTCGCCAGATTGCGTACCAGTTCCGCCAGGTCGGGGCGCAACAGCGGTTCGCCGCCCGTAAGCCGGACCTTGTTCACGCCATTGGCGACGAAAAGGCGGGTCAGGCGGTCGATTTCCTCGTGCGAAAGCCACGCCGAACGCGGCAAAAAAGCATAATGCTCCGGGAAATTCTCAGCAGGCATGCAGTACGGGCAGCGGAAATTACAACGATCGATCACCGATATGCGGAGATCCCGAATCGGCCGGTTGAACTTGTCACGCACTGTGTCGTTGGGTTCACTCATCGAAATAATTATATCTGCTGCTGCCTCGAGGTTGCACGGCGACGGCTTTCCCGGTGGTGTTACTCCGATTCCGCCCGCCTGAGCAATTCATTGAGTCCGACTTTTGCCCTTGTTGTCGCATCTACCCTTTTGACGATGACCGCGCAGTTGAGATTGTATCGGCCATTGTCGGCGGGCAATGATCCGGCAACCACGACCGCTCCGGACGGCACTCTTCCATAACTGACTTCGTCACGCTCGCGATCGTAGATGCGGGTACTCTGGCCGATAAAAACACCCATTGAAATGACCGCGCCCTGTTCTACGACCACGCCCTCGACGACCTCTGAGCGCGCGCCGATAAAACAGTCGTCCTCGATGATCGTCGGACTTGCCTGGATCGGCTCGAGAACTCCGCCGATTCCCGCTCCGCCGGAGAGGTGAACATTCCTGCCGATTTGAGCGCACGAGCCGACGGTGGCCCAGGTATCGATCAAAGTGCCGCTATCGACGTAGGCGCCGATGTTGACATAACTCGGCATCAGGACCACGTCCGGGGCCACGTATGCGCCTTTGCGAACCACCGCGGGCGGGACCACGCGGACGCCGTCCTTCGCAAACTCGCGGTTGCCATGATGCGCGTATTTCAGCGCCACTTTGTCGTAAAAGTTTGTGAATCCGCCTTCGCTGACCCGGTTGCGATGGACCCGGAAATATAACAGCACGGCTTTCTTCAGCCATTCGTTGACTACCCATTTGTCGTCGTGGCGTTCGCTGACCCGAGCCTCGCCGCGGTCGAGCATGTCCACCGCGCTGGCGATCGCGTCGAGTTCCTCGGGGCTGGCCAGTTGCGGGTTGATCCGCTCGCGCCGGTCCCACATGTCGTCGATGATGGCGGTAATTTCAGTCATGGATTACGGTCAGCCTGTCGGGTAGCCGGAAAGATCGGGTGACCCAGACTACGAGCGCGGCGACCCGCATTCAAGTCGGGTAACGTTGCAGGCGATCCGATCCGGCGATTGGGGCGTGCCTGACGTACGGCTGCAAACCCACGCTCAGGCGCAAGCGAGTCCGCGGAAACGGGCAGGACAGAAACCGAACAGGTCGCCATCGAAACGCCCGTTTGCCCGGGTCGGCATTTCTCACGTGGCTTTCGCCGAGTCGTCCGCAAGAGCCTTTAGCAGCCGTTCCCTGAGGCGCTCGCAGTGAGATTCGGACAGGGGCTCTCCGCGTCGGTTGGTGATAAAGAACACGTCCTCGGCTCGCTCGCCGACCGTGACGATTTTGGCCGTCCGCAAGTCGATCTCCGACTCTACAAATGCCTTGCCAATCTCACACAGCAATCCAGGCTGATCGCCCGTCGTAAGTTCCATAACGGTTCGCTGGCGCGAGGGATCGACACTGAACTCGATACGAGTCGGCGTCCTGAACATCCGGACCTGGCGTGGTGCCGCGCGGTTGACCCTGGGCGGGCGATCCGCCGGCCGTGCCAGTGCCCGCTTGACGGTCGCCTCGATCTCGCCGATCCGGACCGGGTCGTCGATGGCACCGCCGCCGCTTTCCAGAACCAGGTAGGTATCCAGGGTGTGCGCTTCGCCGGCGGGGGCGATTCGCGCATCGAGCACCGACAGGTGTAATTCGTCCAGGGCCGCGGTGATCCGGGCAAAGGTATACCAGTGTTCCGGCGCGTAGACCATTACCGCGGTACCACCACTGCGTTCGAGCCTGCGCACCGCGACGACTGCCTCGGTGTCGGCCGGTCCGAAATGCACCAGGCGCTGGGTATGCCACGCAACCTCTTCGGCGCTATGAGTGAGGAAATAATCGTCGGAGAATTCGCTCCATACTTTTTCGAGCGTCGGCTGGTCGAGGCCCTGCGCACGGAGAATCTGTTCGGCCTTGTCCCTTGTCGCCCTGACCAGCTCTTCCTTGTCGATCGGATTCTCGAGGCCACGCCTCAATGCCTGCTTCGTGCGCAGGTAAAAGTCCCGGAACAGTGAGGCTTTCCACGAATTCCACAACTTCGGATTCGTACCGCGAACGTCCGCAACGGTCAGGACGTACAGGTAATCGAGATGAGTCTGATCGCCGACCGTCAATGCAAAGTCGCTAATGACCTGCGGGTCGCTGATATCCTTCTTCTGCGCCGTCACGGACAGAAACAGGTGGTGACGAACCAGCCACGCTACCAGCCGCGCATCGTAACGCGACAAGCCTTGTTCGATGCAGAAAGACTCGGCGATGACCGCGCCCAGTTCGGAGTGATCGCCGCCGCGGCCCTTGCCGATGTCGTGGAACAGCCCGGCCAGGTAGGCAAGCTCCATCTTCGGCAAAGCCTGCATAATCTCGCTGCAGAATGGAAACTCATGATCGAAACGCGGGAGTGCGAAGCGGCGCAGGTTGCTGACGACGAACAACGTGTGTGCATCGACAGTGTAGGCATGAAACAGGTCGTATTGCATGCGCCCGACGATTCTCTCGAAGGCCGGAATATAGCGTCCGAGTACTCCGTAGCGGTTCATTCGGCGCAACTCGCGGGTGACTCCCGCCGGGGCCCGCAAAATTTCCAGAAACAACCGATGATGGGTCGGGCGCTGGCGGAATTCTTCGTCCACGAGGTCGAGGTTATTGCGCAGGAGGCGAATCGTGCCGGCGCTGACACCTTTGAGTTCGGGCTTTTGCTGCAGCAGCAGAAATATTTTCAACAGCGTCGAAGGTTCGCGGTTGAAAACGTTATTGCGGGTAACCTCGAGATAGCCGTTACGCACCTGGAAGTGCCCGTCGATTCGTTGCGGCCGGGCTTGCGGGTCCAGCAATATCGCTTCCTCGAATGACTGCAACAGCATTTCGTTCAGCCGCGACAGATCCATTACCGTGCGGTAGTAGCGCTGCATGAATTGTTCGACCGCCAATGATGTCGCGGCGTCCTCGTAGCCGAGCAGGCCGGCAATATTGATCTGGTGGTCGAAAAGCAGACGATCTTCGCGGCGTCCGGTGAGAATGTGCAGCGCGAAACGCACTCGCCAGAGAAAGGCCTGGCCTTCGATAAGCCGAACCAGTTCCTGTTCGGTCAGAAAGCCTTGGTCAACCAGTCCGCTGAGGGTCTCACCGCCAAAGTGACGCTTGGCGACCCACCCGATCATCTGGATGTCGCGCAGTCCGCCCGGGCTGCCTTTGACGTTGGGTTCGAGGTTGTACGCGGTGTCGTGGTATCGATGGTGGCGTGCGATCTGTTCGTCGCGTTTGGCCGAAAAAAACCGGTCGGACGGCCAGATGCTGGCCGGCCCGGTCGCTTCGCGCATCGACTCGTAAAGCTCGTCGGGCCCTTCAAGCAGGCGCGATTCCATCAGCGTTGTAGCGACCGTGACATCGGCCTCCGACTCGCGGATGCAATCCGCTACCGTGCGGACGCTGTGGCCGATCTCCAGGCCGATATCCCAGAGAAACGTGAAAAAATCCGCGACCGCATCCTGCCAATCCGGCACTTCGCAAGCAGGAAGAAGCACCATGACGTCGATGTCCGACGCCGGGTGAAGTTCCCCGCGTCCATAGCCGCCGACGGCCAACAGACACATTTTCGCGCGCAGTCGCGGGTCCAGACGGTGCCATGCGGCAAGCACAATTGCGTCGACCGTGCTGGCGCGCTCGCGGACAAGATCCTCGATCGCGGCGCCATCGCGAAACCGCGCTTCCAGTTGTCGCGCACCTATAGAGAGGGTGTCGCGAAACGCGCTTATCGGTTCCGCTGCAATCGCCAGGCGCCGTTGCAGATCTGCGACGACAGGGTTGTCAGGGCGCGTGGCAACGCGGGCCGCGCCGGCCTCGCGCTCCACTTACACGTGCTCCTGTTCGCCCAGCGTCAGGATCTCGTACCCATCGGCAGTGACGAGGATGGTGTGTTCCCACTGCGCCGAGAGTGAGTGGTCCTTGGTGACGACTGTCCAGCCGTCGGGAAGTAGCTTGACCTGGCGTCGTCCGGCATTGACCATCGGCTCCACCGTGAAAGTCATGCCTTCGACCAGGGCCATGCCGGTTCCGGCGCGGCCGTAGTGGAGGATCTGCGGATCCTCATGAAATACCCGGCCAATACCGTGGCCGCAGTACTCGCGAACCACGGAAAACCGGTTTTTCTCGACGTGCGTCTGGACTGCCGCCCCGATATCTCCAAGCGTTGCGCCGGGCCTGACCACGCTGATGCCCGCGAGCATCGCCTCGCGAGTGACGCGGGCGAGGCGTTCCGCCAGCACGGTTGGCTTGCCAACGAAAAACATGCGGCTGGTGTCACCGTGGAAGCCGTCCTTGATGACGGTGATGTCAATATTGACGATGTCGCCGTTTTTCAGTTTCTTCGGCCCGGGAATCCCATGGCAGACAACGTGATTGACCGATGTGCAAATCGACTTCGGGAAGCCCTTGTAGTTGAGCGGGGCCGGGATTGCATCCTGACGCTCCACGATATAGTCGTGACAAATGGTATTGAGTTCGTCGGTGGTTATCCCGGCACGCACGTGCTCACCGATCATGTCCAGAACGGTCGCGGCAAGCTTCCCGGCCACGCGCATCTTGTCCTGTTCGTCAGGAGTTTTGATCGCGCCGGGCGCGGGCGGCGGTGGCGCGGGACGCGCGGTGTTCTTCTCGAAAAGCTTCATTGTGACCGGATTGTTGCAAATAGCCGTTTATGGTATAAAGCGCGCGCCGTAAAGGCAATTTCAAATCCACACACGTGTTTACAAGCGCAGCCGGGTGCCCAAGAAATATTCTGATTTCAAGGGGTTGCTGCGTGGAGCACGTGGAGGCCTAACCCGAAGGAGAAAACAGGATGTCTAGCGTTTCCATGCGCCAGATGCTGGAAGCTGGTGTGCATTTTGGTCACCAGACCCGCTACTGGAATCCGAAGATGGCCCCATACATCTTCGGCGAACGTAACAAGATTCACATTATCAACCTCGAAAAATCGCTCCCGATGTTCGGGGATGCGCTCACTTTCGTGAAAAATATCGTCGCCGATGGCGGCACCGTGCTGTTTGTCGGGACCAAGCGTTCCGCACGCGATGCCATGCGCGAAGAGGCGATCCGCTGTGGAATGCCCTTCGTTTGCCAGCGTTGGCTCGGCGGCACCCTGACCAACTTCCGTACGATCCGGCAGTCGATCAAGCGCCTGATGCGGCTGGAAGCGCAGTCCGCGGACGGAACGTTCGAGCAGCTGACCAAAAAGGAAGCGCTTGGGCTTCGCCGTGAAATGGAGAAGCTGGAGAACAGTCTTGGCGGCATCAAGGAAATGGGCTCGCTGCCTGACGTGATGTTCCTGGTCGATGTCGAGCAGGAAGAAATCGCGCTCAAAGAGGCGAAAAAACTCGGAATCCCGGTCGTAGCGATCGTCGATACCAACAGTTCCCCGGAGAAAGTCGATTTTGTCGTTCCGGGCAATGACGATGCAATGCGCGCGATTCGCCTGTATGCCGGTGGCGTAGCCGATGCGGTCCTCGAAGGCAAGGCCTCGGTACCGCAGGTAACCCTCGGCGAGGACGAATTCGTCGAACTCGACGAGGAA
>Ga0102956_1000177_pt1 | contig 21614 bp, 18 predicted proteins | sample SalPonF2_A_D2_MG_FD_84515 | JGI IMG/M metagenome (GOLD analysis project Ga0102956, IMG submission 84515) | Salt pond soil microbial communities from South San Francisco under conditions of wetland restoration - Salt Pond MetaG SF2_A_D2_MG ...
CTACGTTTATAAGATCTCTCACCCAAAAAGCGGGTTCGAGATGACGCTTTTGGGTAATATTCCAAAATTTTACCATCCTCTATAGCCCTTTTGCGTCATTTCGAGTGGAAGAAGAAATCTTCAGAGTCAAGTAACCACTTAAAGACGCTTTTTAAAATGATTTTATCTCGAACTCATGTTAAATAGATCATTTGATCATTCTACCATTTCCTGCTCACGCATACTTTGTAAAGTATCTGTCCAGCGAAGAAGTTCGGTTAACATTACATCAGCAGATTGATCGATGATTTCATTGGCTACAAATTCATCGTCTTCATTAATAAAATTTTGAATAAACGGAATACTCACACCTTCGGAAAGTGGCACCATTTTGAGTGCTGTAAGAATTTCTTTAAGCATGTGAACAGACCGGGTCCCACCAGCCACTCCTCCATAACTAACTAAACCCACTGGTTTATACGCCCATTCTTGTGATAAATAATCAATCGCATTTTTCAGTGGAGCGGTAAAACCGTGGTTATATTCTGCTATTATAAAGATAAAAGCATCCGAGGTATCAACCATTTGACTCCATTTTTTTGTGTGTTCATGCTGATATTTCCGGAGTCGAGGATGATTCGGCTCATTCATCATCGGTAAATCGATTTTTGCGAGATCCAATATTTCCACATTAAACGGCACATATCCCCTTGCTTTTTCAGCAATCCATGATGCAATAACCGGACTCTTTCGTCCCGGTCGTGTGGTAGATGTAATAATTCTAAGTTCTGCCATAAACTAAATCGTAAGTATCTTGTTGTATTTAATTAATAAACCGATATGCTTTAACATTAAACTATAGGGTTTATTGTGTAAAAGGGTTAAAAACCTAAAACAAATGGTGTGCTGACGGTATTTCACTGGCAGTGTTATATTCAATACCAACAACTTAGCATTTTAGAATTTTTTTTATAAAAATTTCATTTTTCCTTAGGGGTACAGGCTTTCTGATGTGTATTATAAAAAGTTATTACCCATCAACGTGTCTATTAATGAAAAGATGGGTAGTAAGAAAATGTCGTATGCTGCCAGGAATAATCACGAAATATCATTTACTCATCCACAAAAACGGTTACTCCTATGAAAATGTTAAGAACGGCATTTATTGCCATCCTATCAATTGCGGCATTAAGCGCTTGTAACAGTTTAATTAAATCGGGTTCGAAACAGTCATCTAAAACTCAGCTTAGTTTTAAAGAGACGACATCTACTTCGAACTCAATGACAACCGCCGATTCCACATCAACCAACGCCAATATGATGGTTATTACGGATCCGCATAACGATACCTTAAAAATCGATACGGCGAAGGTAATGATCCGGGAAATTGAATTTCATGGTTCGGAGAAGATGAGGCACAAAGACCACAATTATGGTGATTATACGAAAAATAATGAGGATTCAACGGAATTTGAACCAGGCCCATTTGTACTCGATTTAAACCTTGATACAACGCTGACAACTATTGCGATTAACAAATTACCAGATGGTACTTACAATTACATCTCATTTCAAATCCACAAACCACTTCCAAATCAGAACTTAGCGGATTCTGACTTTGTCGGAGGACCGAATAATGAGCAACGATTCTCGATTGTCATAAAAGGCACTTATAACAGTAAGCCTTTTGTCTTCAAGACCCCCAGAACAATCAGAATACATACAAAAATTAATCCGCCATTGACGGTATCTGATTCGCTCGGCTCTTATAATGCCACTATTAATGTCGATGTCGGTAAGTGGTTTGTGAATAAAAATGGTTATATAATTGATCCAACCAATCCCAATAATGTATATGAGATCAATTGGTCAATTCAACGTTCCTTTTATGCTTTCAAAGATAATAATCATGACGGACATGAAGACCATGATGGCTGGGGCTGGAAATGGAAACATCATAATGAACACAGCAATCAGGATAGTACGAAAACCGATACGACCTCTTCCAATAGTTAATAATAGTGGAATAATGTGAAGCTATTTAAATGATATGCTTTCTTATCATGATTCGACCTAACAGGGTGCAGCTTCAGGCTGCGCCTTTTTTATTATAACATTCCCTTTTAGATTAAGTTGAATTAAAAAAGTCTTTATTTAAGCTACAGTAAAATTATTTCATCTATGTAGTAAACCATTTAGAAATTAAAAATATTTTCACTGACTAAACGCTATCCACTCAAACAATCAGATATTCGTTATAATATCCATGATTTACATTTAATTTTTTGTATAAATATCTTCATTTCATCGATATTCTATTTATTATCTATTATTAATTTATAGTGATTAGAGTTACCAAACATTATCCTTTTAACCTTAATTAATTATAAATCCTTCCTAAAACTATTGTTTTACCACGATATATTTCTATCTGCCACAAATGAGCTTACCATAACTCCTTCAAAGTATATCATGGATTCAGAACCAGAGGCTAATATCTAAAATTCATTGCGGCTCGGTTATTTGTGGGGTTATCAAATAATCACATTTAAATAAAAACAAATATTAAGGAGTTATAAATATGGAAAATACTAAAACGCTTTTTATATCAAGATCTCTACTTGTGGCACTAATGATCCTGTCTTTGGGTGGATGGATGTTACAGGGCTGTACCAATAATACGACCAACGTTAACGAAAATGGGCCCGGGCATGGGAATGGACGGATCAAGGTTCATATGACCGACAAACCATCGCATGGAAATATTCAGGCATTGACTGTAGATATCACAAAAATCGAAATCCATGAAACGGCCTCGGATTCGGGTGGTAACAGATGGCAGACTATCAGTGATTCTGCACAGAAAGTTAATATACTGGATCTCAGCGATGGTAAAACAACATTATTAGGAAGTAAAGATTTACAGTCCGGTACCTATAATCAAATACGTCTTATTCTTGGTTCAGACAATACCGTTACAGCAGATGGTAATACGATGCCCATCAAAATTCCCAGTGGTCAACAAACCGGTATAAAAATTAATGTAAATACAAAAATTCAATTACAGCAGGGAAAAACCTATAATTTATTACTGGATTTCAATGTGGCACAATCCATCCACGAGACAGGAAACGGACGTTATATGATGAAACCGGTCATTCATGCTGTTGATACGCAAATTGATGGCTATATCAAAGGAATTGTACAACCTGATTCTACTAATGCGGTCATTTATGCTATGAATAATCAGGATACGACAAGTACCTTTGCTGATACTACTAATGGGAAATTCAAGTTAATGGGAATCGCACCGGGAACATATTCACTGAAAATCAGTCCTCGAAATACCTCCTTTTCAGACACTACCCTGACCACTGTCTCGGTCAACTCTAACGATACAACAGATGTGGGTACAATTACATTGCCTCAAAAATAATGATGATCTGAACTCAAACTTGATCCCCAACTTCATCTGTGTTGGCATAGTTAACCCGAATTATTCACATACCTAATAAGAAGTAATACTTACCTTATTACAAACTAAGAACTTATAAAAAAAACCGTTCCTTAAAATTGAGGAACGGTTTTTTTTATAAGTTCGTCTATTTACAATATGATATGTATTATTTATTGTTGGTTACATAAATAATTTGGGTTAAGATTATTAACCCGGATTATTCACCAAGAAATTTTGCTGGGATCAAGGCGCTCCGAAAGCTTTCGGAGCAACGCAGTGCACGGTAACCTTTCGCAACTCTTTTTAGACTCCTCAAATTTGAGGAAAACTTTATTTATTACAAGATATTGTTCCTTCAGTATGATAGGTATTGATTCTTGTAGCTTACGTGAATAATTCGGGTTAATCAGAACACGTTGTATTGTCCCCATCTCAATGCCCCATGCATTATACAGGTGGTTTTTAAACCAAAAGCGTCTTGGTATTTAATATATAACAAATATTTATCCGCATAATAAATTTATCCATTATACTTAATGCATAATTCCACCTATTTTAAAAAATATTTTTTTTAAGGAATAAAGGGACTTATTTAATTGTCTAATCTGTAAAGTTTTATTTGATCATAAAGCCGATTGTATTTAATGAAGAATTCGCCTTCAATACTCATTGTGCTCGCTTGCGGAAAAGTAATATCAACGATACTAAAAGAACTTAATTCATTTTTGGGACCGCAGGTTGTTCACGATTTACATTACCTGGCTAATCTTCTTCATAAGTTATTATGATCAAAATGAGCTTTTTTACAAGTTTATATTTTCAATAATTAATAACCGTACATTGATGAAATACAAAACAATTATAATACTTATTGCACTCGCCATTGTGGCCTCGGGTGCCTATTATTATTTCTCAAATAATAAAACAAAAGATATACAGTGGCGTACAGCTAAAGCTCAAAAGGGAGATATCAGTATTATTGTTAATACGACCGGGAGCCTTCAGGCTGATACGACTGTTGATGTTGGTACACAGGTATCAGGAACCATCGCAAAGTTATACGTTGACTATAATTCTAAAGTAAAAAAAGGTCAGCTTGTAGCTTTGATTGACACTACAACTCTTGCCGCCCAGGTAGATAATGCGAAGGCATCCCTTAAAAGCGCCGAAGCTCAGCAAAAACTGGCACAGGAAAATTTTAAACGAACGCAAAAGCTTTTTGCCAAAAACCTCGTTGCTAAATCGACTTACGACCAGGATAAAGTCAATCTTGAAGTGGCCAAAAGTAATGTAGAAGTCGATAAAGCGAGGGTTAAATCAGCTCAGCTAAATTTAGATCACGCCACTATTTATGCTCCCATCAGCGGTGTGGTCATTAATAAGAATGTAAGTGTTGGACAAACTGTTGCGGCAAGTTTTAATACACCGACCTTATTCACTATTGCTAATGATCTGACTAAAATGCAGGTTCAGGCAGATATTGATGAAGCGGACATCGGTCAGGTTAAAGTTGGTCAGCCGGTCGATTTTACTGTAGATGCTTATCCTGATGACACGTTCCACGGTAAAGTTAAACAAATACGATTGAATCCGACTACAACCAATAATGTCGTTACCTATACAGTGATTATTGACGTACGTAATCCCGATTTAAAATTAATGCCTGGCATGACAGCTAATATTTCTATCAAAACAGCTGAATCTAAGAATGTCATTAAGGTTCCGGCGATGGCATTACAGTTTAAACCGCCACAATCTTATTTAAAATCGCATGACCTGGGACAAAAATCGAGCATGAAGGGAAAGCAAAGTTCTAATAATGGTCAACAAGCAAAGCCTCAAAACAGTCGACAAGCAGCAAAAATGCCGGCGGCTACCGGTTTGCATGGACAAAAAATATTTCAACCGGGTGATCATGCTACTATATGGCTCAAAAACGCTAACAATATAAAACAAGTTCATGTTACTTTAGGACTGTCGGATGGAAGTTTTACCGCTGTTAAAGGAAATATACAGGCCGGTGATAATGTTATCATTGGAGCTATCTTACCAAGTCAAAATCAAATTGCCCGAAGTCCATTTAGCAGAAGGAGATAACATGGATCAAACCATAGTTTCCGCAAGAAATATTTCCAAAGTATATGAAATGGGAGAAGTCAAAGTTCACGCTCTGCAAGGCATCGATATGAATATACATAAAGGTGATTTTACCGCAATTATGGGTCATAGCGGATCGGGAAAATCTACTTTTATGAATATTATCGGGTGCCTTGATGTCGCCACATCTGGTCAATACCTGTTAGATGGTGTCGATGTCAGTAAACTAGACAAAGATGAACTTGCAGGCCTTAGAAATCATAAAATAGGTTTCGTCTTTCAATCATTTAATCTTATTGCCCGTACTTCAGCCATAGAAAATGTCGAGTTACCGCTCATGTATAACAAAAATCTGACCAGTAAATCGAGATATGAGCGATCTATGGAGGCTCTCGAAGCTGTCGGACTCGCGGATCGTGCCAAACACTTGCCCAATCAACTATCCGGTGGTCAACAACAACGGGTGGCGATTGCCCGGGCACTGGTCAATGATCCCAAAATCGTATTGGCTGATGAGCCCACGGGTAACCTGGACAGTAGAACAAGTGTTGAAGTGATGGATATTTTCCAACGTTTAAATGAATCGGGTATCACTGTTGTATTGGTTACTCATGAAAACGACATCGCTCAGTATGCAAACAAAAATGTGGTCTTTCATGATGGTAGAATTAAGAAACAGATTGTTGTTGAAAATCGAAGATTTGCGAAAAAAGAGCTGGCTAATATGAGCAACCTTGAAGAGGAGATCCAAGAGGAGGAAAATCAGTGAAATTTAGTAACCTATTTAAAGTTGCCTTTCGTTCTCTTGGTAAAAATAAGATCCGGACATTTCTAACTATGCTCGGAATCATCATCGGTGTTGCTTCGGTGATCGCTGTTTTGGCTATCGGACAAGGTTCCAGTAATAGTATTCAGGAACAAATTAAGAGTTTTGGTACGAATATGATTATTGTGTTCTCCTCTTCACAACGACGAGGTGGCGTATCATCCGGTGCCGGAACCACGCAACGATTAACAGTAGCAGATGCCCTAGCCATTGCTAAGCAATGTCCCGACATTCAATATGTTTCACCTGAAGTCAGTACCGGAGCTCAGGTAATGTATGGCGCTAATAACTGGCACACCAACGTTGATGGTGTCTATTCCAGTTACTTCGGAATTCGTAATTGGAAAATCAAATATGGCGAATATTTTAATCAGGATGAAGAAAGCAGAGCAGCCAAGGTTTGCTTACTTGGTCAGACTGTCGTTGATAATCTTTTCGGTCCCGAAGTTAATCCCGTTGGTCAATACATCCGTATCAATAAAATCCCATTTAAAGTCATCGGGATTTTACAAAAAAGAGGACAAAACGGATTCGGGCGGGATCAGGACGACGTAATCATTGCACCATTTTCAACGGTACGAAAACGTATGAACCATGTCCGTCATATCCATTTGATTTTAGCATCAGCGACCAATGAAAAATTCATGAATCTGGCCATTAACGAGATTGGTAATACCTTGCTCGAACGTCATAAAATAACCAATCCTGCAAATGCTGATTTCACAATACGTACGCAGGTTCAATTTGAACAGGCTGCCTCAGCAACCTCAAAAATATTGACTATCCTGTTAACCGGTATTGCCAGCATTTCATTAATTGTAGGCGGTATCGGCATTATGAACATCATGTTTGTATCCGTTACCGAACGAACCAGGGAAATTGGTATCCGGTTAGCTATCGGAGCCCGCGGTAAAGACGTGTTACTTCAATTCTTAATTGAATCGATTATGATCAGTTTCATTGGTGGATTCATTGGCATGGGACTGGGTCTTCTATCGACACATATCGTGAATACTTTTATGCATTGGCCCGTTCAGGTTACCACGAATTCGATCATTTTGTCGTTCGTTTTTGCGGCGATCATTGGAATATTTTTCGGTTGGTATCCAGCCCGAAAAGCTGCGAATCTGAATCCAATAGATGCTTTAAGATATGAATAACACAAATAACTCGACTCATGTATAAAAACTTAATAGTTACGTATCCTTGATTGATATATCCTAACTTACCTCCTAAAGCACACACTAAATGTACGGTTCATACTTTTCATCGAGAGAGCAAGGAGGTAAGTTATGGATATTCCCTTCTCACCAGAACAATTTTTAAACTTATTTGAAACCTATAATCATTTTATACAGCCCTTACAAATAATAGCTTATATCCTTGGACTGTTATCCATTTTATTCTTATTCAGGAAAAATAAAATCACCCCAAAAATAATAACAGGCATTTTAGCAACTTTTTGGATTTGGATAGGATTTTTTTACCATATTTTATTTTTCAGTTCCATCAATAAAGCCGCTTATCTCTTTGGGTCACTTTTTATTATTCAAGGATTCTTCTTTATGTATACCGGCATTATCCGAAGGAAACTTGATTTTCATATTGAATGGAATATAACCACAATATCAGGCTTTATTATCATTCTTTATGCAATGATCATATACCCAATTTTAAACATTTTACTTGGTCATTCCTATCCGCGAATGCCCGTATTTGGAGTTACACCTTGTCCTACGACAATTTTTACTTTCGGTTTCATTTTATTCATAAAAAATAAAATATCACTCACTTTAATTATCATCCCCTTACTTTGGGCGCTCATTGGTACAAGTGCAGCTCTTTATTTACATATTTACGAAGATTTGGGTTTGATGCTATCGGGAATCCTTACGCTTTCCTTGCTCATCTACAAAAGGAAAATAAGGTTAACCTTTGTTTAAGAATTCTGATTTACTGACACGATATTGCAATTCCATCCGGACTCATCAAAATTTTCAAAACGTTACAACATAGATTATTTACAATTAAATAATTAAGTATCAAGTCGTTAAAATTGCATTATTTATTTTTTTTTAATAATGTTGATCTACATATAATTATTCTTAGGGGGTTATTATGAATAGTTCATCGAGATATAATTATCGTTATTATCTGGGGATCATACTATTTCTTTCAGTATTGCTCTTAAACGCTTGCAATGGTGGTAAGTATGTGATAATCAATGGTGGAATCCAATCCACAAGTCATTCCATGAATGGGTCTTATTCCAAATTCTCCGGATATTACTATAGAAGAGTTGAATTAAGAAAGCAAACTAAAGTCTACATAAATTTCTTTTCCAAAACCAAACGTGGTTCACTCACATTGGAATTAATAGATGACAATGGTAATGTCTTATTTAAAACCAATAGAAATGATGAGGAAAATGAACGAATAAGTATCGACAATTCTGGTATGTACAAGTTTGAAGTTATCGGAAAAAATCACAAAGGAAATTTTAAGGTGGTCTGGCATATCAGTTAGATAAAACCATTTAAAATTTTGGGGAGGATTTGGGAAACCGCTATAATTTAACGTGAGGTTCGTTTAAGCTTATATTCTATCTACTTAATAAAACGTAACTGTTAAATTAGATTCTTCTGTGACCACCGACAACCGACCACAGACGACAGAGAAACGCTCTGATATTAATTAAACATTATTTATTCTGAATAATCGTATAATCAACGTGAGTTCGAAATCGGAATCATGTATTATACATCAAAACAGTTCTCTGTCGTCGATGGTCTGTCGTCCGTCGTCAATATAGGTCATATTTTCTCAGGTCGTATTCTCAATGTAATTATTACAACTCTGCGATTCTTATCCAAATCTCACGTTAATTTAATTAGAGAAGGCTATGCAAAACCATTCTTTTGCCCAATATCTGCATTTTCATGACTTCGAAATCCTCGAATATGGTTAATCCGAATTATTCACGTAAATAATAAAAATAGCACTATAGTATTATTAATATATAATTTGTAAGTATTTAGTCATTACCCAAATTTGAGGAATCTAAAAAAGCTGCGAAATTTTCCCGTGCTCTGCGTTAAAATTAAAAATGCTTAATCAACGTACCAATGTACGCTTCTTACGCATTGTTAACTCCACCTTGATCACGACAAAATTTCTTGGTGAATAACTCGGGTTAGTATGCTGCGGTTTCGAAGTCGCACAGGCTTTGATCTTGAACAAAATCCCTGGTTTTGCAAAGCCTTCTTAGATATATTTTGTAAACTATAATTCTGAAATGTCAATATATTACGGCTTAATCTTTTATGGCCGTAACACAAACTACCGAGATCGGTTTCATTGATTTAAAATCAATTTTGATATCTTTATAGCCGGCGTCCGTCAACCATCCAGAGACCTCTTTACCCATGTGTTTAACTTCTTCATCGGTCTTGGCCCAGCGTGGCTGCATGGTTATGACAATTTTCCCCTCATGTTTTAACACTCTTTTTACCTCTTTTAGATTTTGCAAACGATCCGGCCAAAATTGAAATGAATTAATTGCATAAACTTTATCAAAAGAGTCATTTTCATAGGGGATCTTGGAAACGCTTCCAGGGAATACCTCGATTTTTCCCTCTCTGATTGCTTTTTTATTCCTCTTAGTAGCCTGTTTTACCATAACATCAGAGTGATCAATTCCTGCAATGAAAGTATTTGGGAATTTTTCAGATATTAACTGTATCGTAGTACCCGGTCCGAAACCGATTTCCAAAACATCCTCGCCGTCCATCAACTCTGAAACGAATATTGTCCATTCCCCAAGTTTTCGATTACTTTTTGCCATTATCATTCCAAGAAAGTGACCAACTAGTCCTTCCGGTTTACCAAAAGATTTTGTGGGTTGTTGTTCCATGGCTATTCCCTCATTATTAATTCTGAATATCGTTCTCGATTATGGCTATTTCTGCAACCAAATCGTTTAACGGACCTTATTGCTAACATTAGGCTTGGATAAGCTCAAAAATCTGTAAGATTTTTTTATGTAATTATCGTCTGTAAACAGTTTTCAAAGATCGGAAATGTTTCTTTTCTGACATTACAATAATCTGATGGTTAAGAAGCCGGTTTCAAATTACTTACCTCTTATAAAAACTGATTCAATCATTTCTTAAATTTTACGGTTATAAATATGATTGATTACAAACAAAGTAATGTTGAGCTAATCAGACGGATAAGTAATCGGAAACTCTCAATCTAATTTTTCAGATCAATTATAATGAAATTACATAACTCGAAATTAATCGTATAAAAACGTCCCTTACCAAAAAGGTGATCTCTCTTTTCCTCAATTACCAAGTAATCATATACAAGTATTAATAGTGCTATGATCCTCAGTTCAGGAAAATACTACACCAAACGCTAACATATTTTCATTATCTTACCTATTCTTAACTAATACAATATTAAAAATATAGAATAAAAGCTATATAGAAAGCGTTTTTATATATCTACATATTCCGATTACTTTTGTATCTTAGATATTCTATTAGAAATTTACGTGAAACAGATCAGGACTAATGTCAGATAAACCTCACGATTATTGCGGTATTTTCGGAATTTATAACCATCCCGAAGCTGCAGTACAAACCTATTATGGACTTCACGCGCTTCAACACCGTGGTCAGGAATCGGCAGGTATCGTGGCCTCCCGTTATGACGAGAACAGGAAAACGCGTATCATGCCCGTGCACAAAGACTTCGGTCTGGTGTTAAATGTCTTTGATAATAGGAGATTGCTTACAGATACTTTAGCGGGCACTTCTGCTATCGGACATAACCGGTATTCAACAAGCGGTGCTTCCAATAACCCGATGAATATTCAGCCATTCCGCGTACATTACAAAAAGGGTAATATCGCATTGGCTCACAATGGTAATTTGACCAATGCACGAGAGCTTCGCAAGCGTTTTGAACAGGAAGGAGTTCTTTTCCAAACGACTTCGGATACCGAACTCATCTTACATTTGGTATCCCATAGCAGTAAAACAAATCAGCTCGATCAAATTATAGATGCACTCAGACAAATTGAAGGTGCCTATTGTCTGGTTATTCTTACTGATGATAAATTGATTGCTGTGCGTGATCCCAATGGTTTCCGGCCGCTTTCCTTTGGCAAAATGAATGACACCTATGTCGTAGCCAGTGAAACTTGTGCTTTTGATATTATCGGAGCGGAATATATCCGGGATGTCAAGCCGGGAGAAATTCTCATCATTGATCGTAAAACACTGGAAACAGGCGAACCCGAATCCGTTTTTCTCGAACCCAAAGAAGGAACTGAGACAAGTCAGTGCATTTTTGAGTTTGTTTACTTTTCACGACCCGACAGTCGTATTTTTCAGGAGAACGTCGATAAAGTCAGACGTAAAATTGGTAAATATCTCGCCCGGGAACATCCCATTGATAAAATCATTAGTAAAGATTCAGACAAATCACCAATTGTTATTTCAGTACCCGATTCCAGTAACACGGCAGCAATCGGGTACGCCAGCGAGAATCAAAAAATGGGACAGGATTGTAAATTTGAAATTGGTCTTATCCGTAATCATTATGTCGGACGGACCTTTATCTCTCCGGGACAAAAAAGCCGGGAACAGAAAGTACGAACCAAGTTTAATATCGTACGTGGTGTTCTGGAAGGACGTTCTGTACTAATCGTCGATGATTCAATTGTACGGGGAACAACATCCCGCTATCTGATTGAAATGATCCGAAAAGCCAATCCGCTTGAAGTACATTTTTTAGTTAGTTCACCTCCCATAACCGATCCCTGTTATTACGGAATGGATTTCCCGAGTCCCGATGAATTAATCGCCAATGTTTTTAATCGTGATATCGATGCCATAGCCAAAGATTTAGGAGTCGACAGCTTACACTATTTATCACCATTCGGATTGGTTGCGGCAGTCAAAGAGGCTAACGAATCGAAACTCGGCTACTGTACAGCATGTTTCACCGGCAATTATCCAGTTCCGGTAGAAACAGGGGTGGAAAAGGAAGAAAACGAAATTTATTAATGAAGATAACGGACGCGAAATTTCTACTTAGTGCTCCCCGTTTGGAAGACTGTCCGGATACGACATTTTCTGAAGTTTGTTTTACAGGTCGATCGAATGTTGGGAAGTCTTCCCTTATAAACGCATTAACTAACCGAAAAAAACTGGCAAAAACAAGTAATACACCCGGTAAAACACAACTTATTAATTTGTTCAGTATTAATAATGACATGTTCTACCTGGTGGATTTGCCCGGGTACGGCTTTGCCAAAGTATCCCAAAAGAAGAAAGCCACCTGGGGTAAGGAAATGCAACGATATTTGTTGGAACGATCTCAGGTTAAAATGATCTTTCAACTTGTGGATATTCGGCATAAACCAACAAGACTTGATGAAGAATTTATGTTTTGGATGGCCGAAAACCGATTACCATTTTCAATTATTCTGACTAAAGCCGATAAATTATCTCATAATAAACAACAAAGTAGTCTGGCACACTTAAAAAACATATTGAATGATATGAATATTGAAGTGCCCATTGTCATCAGCTCGGCCATGAATAGAAAAGGAATAGATACAATTCTTTCTATCATAGAAGAGTTTATTTAATATATATAGCATATAGATTCGAAAATAATTGTATGTGGTGTAGTAAATTATTGAACTAAAAAAATAAACAGATGTCTTATAAAATACTCATACTCGACGGAGTGAACCCCGTCTGTGAAAAGGTTTTTAAAGAAAGAGGAATTGAAGCTGTTAACTCTCCTAAACTCCCCAAGGAAGAGTTACTCAAAACGATCCCGGAATACGATGCTATCGTTGTTCGCAGTGCCACTAAAGTGACTCCGGATGTTTTGAAAGCGGCCAAAAATTTAAAAATTGTAGGTCGTGCCGGTGTCGGAGTGGATAACATCGACATCGATGCTGCAACAAAAGCCGGTGTGCTTGTCATGAATACTCCAAATGGCAATACCATATCAACAGCGGAGCATACTTGCGGCATGATGCTGTCTTTAGCACGAAATATTCCGGTTGCCGTCAATACTGTCAAAAATGGTGGTTGGGACCGTAAAAAATATATGGGTACCGAACTCCATGGAAAAAATCTGGGAATTGTCGGACTCGGTAAGATCGGTTCTGAAGTTGCCGCAAGAATGCAGGCTTTCGGAATGAATATTCTGGCTTATGATCCGTTCACAACTCACGAAAAAGCCAATGAAATCGGGGTTGAGCTCGTGGATCTCGATGAATTATTAGGCAAATCAGATTTTCTGACCGTTCATACTCCACTGACGGAAAAAACAAAAGACCTCATCTCCAAGAAAAATGCGGATAAGCTTAAAAAAGGAATCCGTCTGATTAACTGTGCTCGTGGTGGGATCTATGATGAAGGTGATCTCAAAGAATTAATAGAAAGCGGTGTTGTAGCTGGTCTTGCCGTTGACGTTTATACTCAGGAACCCCCAAGTAAAGAATTTCTTGAAGTCCTGAAAATGCCGAACGTCGTTTGTACACCTCACCTCGGTGCCTCAACCGAAGAGGCTCAGGAAAAAGTGGCCGAACAAGTGGCCGAACAAATTTCCGACGCACTCGAGAAAAAAAGTTACAAAGGCAGCCTGAATGGTAAATCCATCGCTCTAAGTACCAATAATGAAGTTCAACCCTATTTGAAACTTGCGGAACGTCTCGGACAATTTTCCGCTCAGATTTCTCCAGAGCATTCCAGTAAAATTTCTATAGAATATACCGGTAAATGCACACAGTACTCTGATGTACTCACCGATTCTATTCTAAAAGGATTTATGGCGAATGAAGTTGATGAAGCTATTAATCTCATCAATGCAAGATTTCTTGCCAAAAATAAAGGTTTGAACATCGAGGAAACGGTAACGACCGCATCGAAGACCTATTCTGATTTGATCACAATCTCTTTCGAGGATGGTTCTTACAATAAAATCTCCGCTACCTTATTCGGAGATAATGATTTCCGTATTGTATACATCGATGAATTCAGCATTGAAATTCGTTTGGAAGGTGATATCGTACTTTACAGAAATGTTGACAAACCGGGTATGCTATCAACGGTTAGTACAACACTCGCGGATGAGCAAATTAACATTGCTTCGCTGAGTCTTGGACGTAATAAGAAAGGCTCTAACGCGATTACCGCAATCGCTGTTGATCAGCCTCTGAATAATGAATTATTGAAACCCATTCAGGATTTGAATGGCATTGATCAAGTGCGTTACATCAATCTGAATTGATGTTTATTATTTATTGACTTATCCTTTCCCCTCTCTGATTCAGGGAGGGGATTTTTTTTAACCACAGAGCTCACAGAGAGTTTACACAGAGCTATCACTTAGTTCTGAAAACCGTAAAATGGTATACAGCAATATGTAATTACTAATTGTTCATTTCTAATTGTCATAAACTATATTTTTCAAAATAATTGTGGCTATTTTCTGTCGCAGCGGATTTAAATTGAAATAATACCCTTCCTTATTCACTCCAGCATTTTCCCTATTGGTAAGTAAAATATAATAAGTATGATATTTGGGCATGATTACCACATTCGTTCCGGTAAATCCGGTATGTCCGAAGGTATCATTCGGAGCGTCTTTCGCCATAATTACATCCGGTGCCATATCCCAGCCAAGTCCGTTTTTATATTTATCCTTCGTAATAAACTTTTTGATAACGGAATACCGGATCATCGTTTTCCTATTATAGATGCCTTTATTTAATAATAAGTTAACAAGTTTCTGAAGATCGCTTATGGTTGAAAATAATCCAGCGTGACCGGCAATACCTTTATTGGCATACCAGGCATTTCCATCACTAACTTGTCCCTTTAAGGTGTAGGTACGCCATCCGTTCCAGGAATGTGGATCGACATTACATTTATAACCAAAATGATCATCGTACACCATTTTCCTCTCAAACGGATTTCCATGAGAGGTGGAAGCAATATTCTTAAAACCAAGTTTATAAGGATTATAAACAGTGTGTTTCAAACCAAGAGGATGATACAAATGTCGTTCCAGGTAATGATCCAGCCGCTCCCCGGTTACTTTTTCGATTAAATAACCAAGCATCATAAATCCCAGATCACTATAATGCCGTGCCGCTCCAACTTTATATTTTAAGGGCATCCGGCATATTTCATGATAGGTTTGATTCTGATTTGATGCTTTGTAATACAATGGCTGCCACTTGTATAATCCGGAAGTATGATTTAATAATTGCCGTATCGTTATCTTATCTTTTTCGGGTCCTGTAAAATCAGGAAGATATTGATGCACTTTATCATTTAAATGTATTTTACCCTGATTCACCAATAACATAATGCCAAAAGTTGTTGCAAAAACTTTACTTAGGGAAGCCAGATCAAACATCGTATTTGTGTTCATTTTAACCGGATGTTTGAGCTTTTGCATATTATAATTAAACTCATCCGCATACCCGAAGGCCTTTTTTTGTAGTACCTTTCCATTTTTAACAACCAATAATACGGCACCGGGAATATGTTCCTGATTAATCTGTTTTTGAATCAGATGATCGATCTTTTGTAATCCGGTATTTACACTCGATTCTTGCTGGGCATGTACATTTATAACTCCAACACATGCGAGAATTATAATTATCAAACCAATTTTATTTTTTCCCATTCGAAAACATTTTAGTATATAACTAACATTTATTTATTAAACACCCTGTATATAAATAGCTAACGAGCTATTCACGCATTTTCCTGCCTTCTGCCTTCTGCCTTCTGCCTTCTGCCTTCTAAAACAAAGCTGCTATCCTGCATAAAAACAAGATAGCAGCTCAATCTTACCAATTATCTATATAATTAGAGCCCTACATAAGAGGGAAGTCCGTATTTGAATTCCGGTTTATAAATGGTTTCTGCACCTTTAACTACGGTTACAGGTAACCAATCTACATCATCGAAATTCGTTTTTGTCCAGCCATCCTCTTTATGAGTACTGGATTTCCAGTATTGATTAGTCATAATCGTTTGTGTGGTTCCATCGGTATACTCAATTTTCAGATAGATATTAGCCGCACCGGAACGGTCATTATGATATACCGATGATTTTTTCTCACTCTGTGGAATTTGCTGATAACTGATGGCACGCGCGGCAATCACATTACGGCCGTCTTTATTCAGTTTTTTCGCAATATCCCAGTACTTGGTCCGTCGCAGATCAATCCTGAGAGCACCTTGTCGTCGAGCCATAACCTTACCAATATCATGTCCGTTTAACCAGACTTTAACATATGAGTCGCCGGCTATTTGCAAATAAGCATGCTTGATCTTCTTGTTCTGGACATAGAATCGTTTCCTCAGATATACTTTCGGGATCGGGTGATCACCAGACGCTCCATTTGCTGCAACAAATTTACTGGGTATTTCATAGGAAGTATCCCAAATATTATTCTTCAGAGAATTTACAATCTGATCCATATATATTTTCTGATATTTAAATAAACGATCCAAATATTCAAGATTATCTTTCCTATTCGTTCTCATCCACAGTTCATCATATTTCTTATGAAGCTGTACAATTTGATCACGAAGTTTTTGTCCCCAGGCAACTCCTTTTGAAACATAAGGTTTTCGGCTTTCCGGAGTTATGTTATCCTGAGATATCCGCTGCATCCAACGGGCAAACTCTGTTGAATTGGCAACCCATTTGGCAAGTTTAGCCGCATAAGCGTCATAATCCATCTGATCTGCATTATACTTCAGCTGAGGTTTGATCGCTTTGGTCAACTGAACAACAGTCTTACAGCTTCGCTCTAAATCAGTCGTTTCATTCAGCAGAGAAAGATGATGACTATGTTCATATGATTTTAGACGAGCAAAAGGCTGTTGCCAAACATTTGGATAATACATGTCTTCACTGACACGATTCAGCATATTCTGAATAGCTGGTAATTCCGGCTGATCCGTTCCAAAAAATATTTTGTCAAAACGGCTGTCGATCGTTGTCTTATCGGCATTTTCAGGATTCCAGCTGCACTCCGCATTATAGGCATATCCCCGATAATTCATTTCGCGGAAGTTTGGTCCGCCCATATCTCCCCAGCTGCTTGTGATAGAACCAAGTGCTCCTTTTTGGTAAGCTTCACGGGTGAAATAATAGGTATTAACCCAGGCGGCACTTTGATTTGGATAGAGACGTGACCAATTGTTTATTCCCGGTGATGCCACAAATGGCTGATGTGATCTGGAAAATGTTTCTGTGGATGGGAATTCATCGTGTGGACCATAATGCCAATCGATAATGATGATATCTTTAGGTATTTGACTTAATGTGGTCGGGCTACGCAGAAGCATATCGCCATACATCATTACTTTTTTACCACGTTTATGGATATAATCATAAACCTTGCTATAATAATCGGCATTTACCGTTGCTAATCCGTAACGATTCACTGCCGCACGACTGGCACCGAGACCAACGGCAAAGGATTCATCTCCACCCATGCTGAAATATTTTGAATGAAATTCAGGAAGGATATCACTCAGCATCTGATCCAAAAACTTATTAGCCACTTTACTTTGTGTATTAAAAGAAGCCGCACCCGGAAATTCGGCATATTTCACGAACTTCTGATTATTCAGAATATTTTCCTGATGACCAAGAGTCTCAAAACTTGGGATAATCTGCACATGATATTTTTTAGCATAAGCTTCTAATTTACGAAGCTCTTTTTTAGTGAAGGCCCCCCGGTTTCTTCCAATGCTGGGATACTGTTTGATATGGATAATATCCTCGATATAAGGCATATAAACATTCATTTTATATTCAGCAATGAACCGGATCACTTTTTCCAAATTCTTTTCCGTAGATACCTGTCCCCGGCTCATATCATCAGATACCCCCCTGAATTGCATCGAGGGATAATCCGTAATTGAAATATCCTTTAAGGCGTTTCCACCGCTCGATTTTAATAATTGTTTAAGCGACATCGCACCATAAAAACGTCCTCTTGTCGTCTTGGCAGCAATGACAACCCGGTTATTTTCAATCTTCATGACATAACCAGCCGAATCCAATTTGGCTGTCAGCTCGGAACGTTTCACATAATTTCTTACCAAACCAGATTTATTCGGATCACCGATGATAATGGTATGATCCGTATTCTTATTTCCGGATTCTCTTACTATCCGGACATGAACATGATATTGATGTGATAATACTTCTTGTATTTGTTCGGCTGTAAAATGATCCGCCGAAGTAGCCCCATTTCCTAAAACAATGGTATTTAATTGAGATATTGATGTCGTGCCATTATGCCATTGCCACTGTTGTGGTATGGGAATGATATCCGGCCCATTTTCCTGTGCATAAACCATGAAATTGGTCAGTAGTAAAAGACCTATGGTTAGTAAAATTTTTTTCGTCTTCATAATAATTAATTGTTATATCCGTGTTTGATATACTTCATTTCATTCTATTCTGTTTCTGCGAAACAATAGGTTACTCTGTAGAAGCCTATGCAAAACCGTTCTTTTGCCCAATATCTGCATTTTCGCGACTTCGAAATCCTCGAATCCCGAAAGCAATCGGGATGCTGCGGTTCCGAAGTCGCTCAGGCTTTGATATGGAACAAAATACCTGGTTTTGCAAAGCCTTCTGTAATAATAATCTTCGTTGCCCAATCTAATTAAAGTGAGAAAAAAATGCGCCAAGCTAATTTCACAAAAATATTCTGAAATCATTATGGATCATGATTCACCAGGCAATTTTTTATGTACAGAATTGATTTAGCGATAACAAGTCGTTAACAATTGGTGACCATCATATTTCACAGGTAAACATCTTTTTAGAAGGATATTAATAATGATTAAATCATTCGTGCTATTGATTAATACCCAATAGCTATTCACAAATCAATATCAGACTTGTTAAAACTCTTAAAAAAAGGTGGGGTTATTGATGAATTCAGAGTTTTAAAATTTAATTATTGGAAATGCTGCGATTAAATGTTTGAGTAGACAGTTTTCTGTTCTATGTTATTTTTACTGAAAACTGTAAACTGTCTACTTCTTTTATCAAAAATCATGATGTTTTTCCAGCCATTCATAAAATTTACGGACCGCTTTACCCCGGTGACTGATGCGATTTTTCTCAGTTTGATCCAACTCCGCAAAAGTTTGATTATATCCTTTCGGTTTGAAAACTGGATCATAGCCGAATACATTATTACCAGTCGGCTCCTTTAGGATATATCCGGGACAACGGCCTTCAAAATACTGCTCTTCATCGTCGTATATAAAAGCAATTACCGTTCGAAAATGAGCTTTCCGTTGTTCCTCTTCAGGAAACGGGCTCATCTCTCTAAGAAGTTTCTGTACATTTTCTTCATACGTAACATCTTCTCCGGCATAGCGCGCAGAATAAACGCCGGGCCTCAAATCCAATGCTTCCACTTCCAGACCGGTGTCATCAGCCAGGGCTGGTAGTCCCGTTTCTTTTGCTACATACCGTGCTTTTTTAGCGGCATTTTCCTGAAGAGTCTCGCCATCTTCAACGACTTCCTCGAGATCGGGAAAATCGGAAGCTGATAGCAATTCAATATCCAAGGGTTTCAGAATTTCGCGCAATTCCACAATCTTGTCAGGATTTCTGGACGCGAGTACTATTTTTTTCATTACGAGGCCAAATTTTATAATAGAGATTTATACCACTTCCAAAAGTCAACAGTCCGTTTAACACCGCAAAGACAGCATCGCTCTGTAAAATAGCGTAAAAAGTGAGCGTTGCGCTTGAAACGACATACAAAATAACAAATAATAGGTTAACAGCCGTCCGACCATTTTTAATAGTCTCCCAGGTCTGAGGTATCCAAGCCCCTAAAAGCAGTGCTAACCCTACCCAGCCAATAATTTGAACCATGCTCTCACTCAAATATATTCCGGTATTTCACTGAGCTTTCTGAATTCGAGATATCGCTCATTAATTTCTTCTGAAGTGAGTTTTTTGAGCCGTCCGGTACCAAATTCTTCTACACAGTAACTGGCTAAAACCGAACCAAAAATAACGGCACGTCTCATATTATCATCGGATAAATCGTTTGTATAGGCCAGCCAGCCGACAAAACCTCCCAGGAAAGTATCACCAGCACCGGTTGGATCATAAATATCGACAATGGGATAAGCCGGGGCGGAAAAGATACTCGAATCTGTAAACAACATGGCTCCATGCTCCCCTTTTTTGATGATCAGGGAGTCGGGTCCCATATCTCTTATGATCTCGGCCGCTTTAATTAGATTGGGATTTTCGGCCAGTTCACGGGCTTCCGAATCGTTGATGATTAAAACATCGACCCGTTTTAACGTTTCAACTAAATCATCTTTGGCACCTTCGATCCAGAAATTCATGGTATCACAGACCACCAACTCCGGATTATTAACCTGATCAAGCACTTTTGATTGCAGGGATGGAGCGATATTTCCCAGACATACATACTTGCTGTCAACATATGTTTTGGGAATGACCGGATTAAATTTCTCAAACACATTCAATTGCGTATCGAGCGTATCACGTTGATTCAGATCGAAATGATATTTACCGGCCCAGAAAAAAGTTTTATCACTCTTATCAATTTGCAATCCTTCCAAATCAATGCTTTTATCTTTCAGAAGCTGCAAGTCATTTGATTGAAAATCATTACCGACCACGCCAACCAAATTAATAGGGTCCGCAAAATAACTTGAAGCCAGTGAAATGTAAGTAGCCGAGCCTCCTAACGTTCTGTCTACTTTTCCAAAAGGAGTCTCAATTCCATCATAAGCTACCGATCCAACTACTAAAACGCTCATATACGATTATTTTCTTTTATTATATTTTATAAGGAGACTTTGCAAAACCCGGGATTTTGTTCATGATCAAAGCTTGAGCGACTTCGGAATCGCAGCATCCCGAATGCTTTCGGGATTCGAGGATTTCGAAGTCGTAAGAATGCAGATATTGGGCAAAAGAACGGTTTTGCATAGCCTTCTATAAATGTTCCAATTTCTAATGTCCTATTTTCAAACAACATAATATAATGATTCATTTCCTTAATGTTAAAGATTGCATTAAGACCTTTTTATAAGCTTAACGTGAGGTTCGTTTAAGCTTATAATCTATCTACTTAATAAAAGAAGCTGTTAATTTAGATTATTCTATGACCAC
>Ga0102956_1000179_pt1 | contig 21560 bp, 22 predicted proteins | sample SalPonF2_A_D2_MG_FD_84515 | JGI IMG/M metagenome (GOLD analysis project Ga0102956, IMG submission 84515) | Salt pond soil microbial communities from South San Francisco under conditions of wetland restoration - Salt Pond MetaG SF2_A_D2_MG ...
CATGGCAGCGGCGATCGGGTTTGCGCTGGTTCAGCCTGCGCCAGTCGCCATGGCAGTGATGCTTGCGGTGGGGCTCGGGCTGGCGTTGCCGTTTCTGGTTCTCACTTTTGTCCCGGCCTGGACGCGCTGGCTGCCGCGGCCAGGAGCCTGGATGACACGATTGAAGCAAGGGCTGGCATTTCCGTTGTACGCGACGGTTCTGTGGCTGCTCTGGGTTGCCGGGCAGCAAATCGGCATCGACGGCATGGTTCGTGTGTGGTCCGGGTTGTTGCTGCTGGCGCTGGCGATCTGGCTGTTTTCCGTATGGCGTCATGACCGCGGTGGTTCGCGCATGGCGGCGATCGGTTGCGCGATTGCGGCGGTAATTGGGTCCATTTTTGTAGCGGTGACATCGGTACGCGCGCCGGAAGCCCCGATTCGGGTAGCGGACTCTGTCAGCGTGCCTTTTGCCGAGGGCGAAATCCCTGCTATTCGTGCCTCAGGGCGGGCTGTGTTCGTCAACATGACCGCGGCGTGGTGTATCACTTGTCTCGTAAACGAGAGAGTTGCGCTCGATACCGAGGCGGTGCGTGATGCCTTGGCTGCCCGCAGCATCGTCTACATGAAAGGCGACTGGACCAATCGCGATGCCGCCATCAGCAGCTATCTTGCATCGTTCGGCCGCGCAGGTGTGCCGTTGTATGTGCTGTACCCGCCGGGCGACGGCGCGCCGCGGGTATTGCCGCAAATACTGACCGAATCCTCGCTGCTGGACGCGCTCGACGAACTGGGCGATGACGGCGAATCCACATGATGTTTTGTTACTAACCCGACCGGAGAGACCCGATGAACATTTCTACCCTGACGAAGTCCTGTATTCTCGCGCTTCTGGTGTTCGCCCAGGCTGCGATTGCCGCGCCGGGCGAGCCCGAGATCGGTAAGCCAGCGCCGCTTTTCTCGGCGACTGACAGCAATGGCAAGACCCATAACCTCGCTGACTATCGCGGCAAAATCGTGGTGCTCGAATGGACCAACCATGACTGCCCGTATGTCCGCAAACATTATGGTGCCGGCAATATGCAGGCGTTGCAGAATGACGCCCGCGAGGCTGACATTGTCTGGTTGACCGTCATTTCCTCCGCACCCGGAAAGCAGGGATATGTCGATCCGGCCGAGGCCAATAAGCTGACTGCGTCACGAAATGCCGCTCCGCATGCGGTTCTGCTGGAGCCCGATGGCGCGATCGGCAAAGCTTATGGCGCAAGAACGACACCGCACATGTACATCATCGACGCCGAGGGCGTGCTTCGATACAAGGGTGGCATCGACGACAAACCCACATCGGACCCGGCCGACATCGATGGCGCCGAGAACTATGTCCGGGCGGCGCTCGCGGATCTTGCCAGCGGATCGGCTGTCCGGACCCCGGTTTCGCGCCCGTATGGTTGTTCGGTCAAATACGGAACCTGATGCGGGTGGCAGTCGCTCACAACGGTTCGGCGCCGGCGCCATCCGCGATACGGCTGCTCAATGTCAGTAAATCGTATCGCGAGGGCGAACGTCTGCATGTCGTCCTGGATGCGATAAATGCCGAGGTCGTGGCGGGAGATACGGTTGCGCTACTCGGCAGCAGCGGCTCCGGCAAATCGACTCTGCTGAACCTGATCAGCGGAATCGATCAGCCGGATGCCGGTGCTATCGAACTCGCGGGTACCCGCCTGACCGCGCTCGACGAACGCGCCAGGACGCTGTACCGACGGCGCAACCTCGGTTTCGTCTACCAATTCTTCAACCTTCTGCCGACGCTGACAGTTGCCGAAAACATTCGTTTACCCCTCGAGTTGAACGGCGTCGCCGCCGTCGCGTCCGAGCGGCGATCGCTGGAGTTGCTGGATGCGGTCGGCCTGGCTGCTCGAGCAACGAGTTTCCCGGAGCGTTTATCAGGGGGTGAGCAGCAAAGGGTAGCCATTGCGCGTGCGCTGGCCCACGCGCCTGCGCTGGTTCTTGCGGATGAGCCAACCGGCAATCTCGACGAGGAAACCGGTGAGCAGGTGCTGGGGGTCTTGCAGAAGATGCTGGTCGAGCACGGTTCGACCATGGTGCTTGCGACGCACAGCCGCAAAGTTGCAGCGATAGCGCGGCGTGTCTGGCGCACACAGAACGGTCACCTGATCGAAGAATCGGGCATTTCGCTTTGAATCTGCTGGCAAAAACCAGCCTTCGTTATCTTCCGCGTCACCCATGGCAGCTTGCCGTGGCGTTACTCGGCATCGCGTTGGGTGTCGCGGTGATCGTTGCGGTCGATCTTGCAAATTCCAGCGCGCAACGGGCTTTCCTGGGCGCCGTTGATGCGGTTTATGGCGAAGCGAGTCACCAGGTTGTCGGCGGGCCGGCCGGTATTCCGGAGAGCGACTATGTCAGGCTACGACTGGATGGCGGCGTGCGTGCGAGTGCTCCTGTCGTAGAGGGATTTGTCAGCATCGGCGAACGAGCTTTCAATCTGCTCGGGGTCGATCCTTTTGCCGAGGCAGGTTTCCGAACCTACCAGATAGGCAGCGGCGGCCAGGGGCGTGCGTGGCTCGATCTCGTCTCGCGCCCGGGTGCGTTCGTACTCGATGAGCGAGCCGCCGCCGCACTGGGCCTGGACGTCGGCGATTCGACCGAGGTCATCGTTGCCGGCAAGAAACGGCCGGGTTTTCTGGCCGCCACGCTTGCCGCGGAAGGTGGCCGCCCGGGGCTCAGCGATGTCGTGATCAGCGATATTTCAAGCGCCCAGGAATGGCTCGGCTGGAACGGCCGCCTTAGCCGAATCGATCTGCGCATTGAAGACGATGCCGGGGTGGCACGCATTGCAGAGGGATTGCCCGAAGGCAGTCAGCTGCTGTCCGCGGCCGGACGCAGCCGGCAAACGCTGGGCATGACCCGATCGTTCTCCACCAGCCTGACCGCAATGAGTCTGCTCGCGGTGCTGGTAGGCGTGTTCCTGATCTACAACAGCGTTTCGTTTACGGTCATTCAGCGTCGGCCATTGCTCGGCGTGATGCGCTCGCTGGGAGTGACGCGTGCCGAGATTGCTGGTCTGGTCCTTGCAGAGGCATTGGTCCTCGGAATGGTCGGCGTCGTGGCGGGTCTCGGGCTCGGATATCTGTTGTCGCGGGAACTGCTCGGCCTCGTGACTCAGAGCATCAACGACCACTACTACTATGTCGGCGCCGCGTCCGTTCAACTTGCACCCTGGTCCGTGGTCAAGGGCATCGTCGCCGGGGTCGGCGCCTCGCTGCTGGCGGCCGCGTTACCGGCGTGGGAGGCGACACAGGCGCCGCCACGCCAGACACTGGCGCGAGCGTCGCTCGAGCAAAGGGTCAGTGAGAAACTGGGGTTGATCGAGATTTGCGCGATCGCAGCAATTGCTGGCGGAATTCTCGCACTTGTTGTGACCGACCGTTCTCTGGTCGTCGGGTTTGCCGGCATGTTTTTGATAGTCGTGGGTCTGGCATTGCTGGTGCCGGGATTCGTTGCGTTACTGAGCCGTCGCCTTGCCGGGCCGATCGGCAGACTTGCTGGCCTGAGCACCCGCATGGCGATACAGGGAATAGGACGGTCGCTTAGTCGCACAGGTGTCGCCGTGACCGCTTTGGCGGTTGCCGTCGCGGCCACGATTGGCGTGGATGTGATGGTGGGAAGTTTTCGCGGCTCGGTAGACGCCTGGCTGCAACGCTCGCTCAACGCCGATATGTATGTCGCGCCGCCACGTCTCGCGGGAGGCCGCGCCGAGCGCGAGATCGACCCTCTGTTATTGCGCCGGATCGTTGCGTTGCCAGAGGTCGATCACGTCGGCTATTCGCGTAGCGTCGACGTGGTGACCAGCGAGGGTGTGCGCCGACTTCTGGCCGTGGACATGACTGACGAGTATCGCGCCAATACGCGTCTGACTCGCGGCGATGCCGCTGCCGCCTGGGCCGGGTTCGATGATGGTAGCGCCGTGCTGATATCCGAGCCGCTGGCATTTCTGCACAACCTCGACGCCGGGGATGAAATCCTGTTGCCGACTGCGCGGGGCGTTCGTGGTTTCCGCATCGCGGGCGTCTATGAAGATTTTGACACCGGTAGCGGTACGGTGATGCTAAATCGCGATCTCTACCGTCAGTGGTGGCAGGACGATTCTGTCACCGCCATTGCGGTGTATCTCGAGGACCCGGCCGAAGCGCAAGCGTTTGAGGCGGCGGTCGATGCGTTATCGGCCGGCCGGCAATCGTTACTTGTGACATCGAATCGCGACATTCTGAAAATGTCTCTGGATATTTTCGATCGCACGTTCACGATAACGAATGTGCTCTATTTATTGACGGTTGCGGTGGCTTTCGTCGGCATGGTGGGGGCGTTCTCCGCGCTGCAGATGGAACGGATTCGCGAACTCGGTACGCTGCGGGCGCTGGGTTTCACGCCGTGGCAGGTCGGTGGTCTCGTCAATGTGCAAACGCTCGGCCTGGGACTGCTGTCCGGCCTTGCGGCATTGCCTCTCGGTGTAGTGATGGCGTGGATTCTGTTGCATGTGATAAACCGCCGTGCTTTTGGCTGGCAAATCGACATGAGCGTCAGCCCGTCGGCGTTGCTGGGCGCGCTGGCGCTGGCTGTCGCAGCAGCGACGCTGGCGGGAATTTACCCGTCGTGGCGGATGGCGCGAACCGCGCCGGCCAGCGCAATGCGCGAGGAATAGGCGAATGCGGGGATTTTGGCACTGCGCAAGCCTGGTGTTGGCTGTGGCGTTCGGGTTGGGCGCCGGCGCCGCGGCGGCCGCGCAGTCCGAAAGCGAGGCGGACGGTCTTGCGGAGTTGCTGGGCGGGGGCGACGTCGCGGGCTTCTCCCGTGCGACCCGGCCCCATCCTTTCTCGTTTCCGTCGGACCATGCGGCGCATCCGGATTACCGCAACGAGTGGTGGTATTTCACCGGAAATCTCGCGACTGACGCCGGGCGTCCGTTCGGTTTCGAACTGACTTTTTTCCGGATCGGCCTCAATAGCGGCGGCATGCTCTCGGATGCCTCCTCGGCGTGGCGCAGCGATCAGTTGTTGTTGGCTCATTTTGCGATCAGCGATATTGACGGCGAGCGATTCCGCTATGCGCAGCGGTATTCGCGGGTGGCGTTGGGCCTGGCCGGGTATCGCAGGGAACCGTTTTCGTTATGGCTCGAGGACTGGACCCTGCGCCATGATCCCGCGACCGATACGTTCGAAATCAGCGCGGCCGATGCCGAGATTTCCATGCAGTTGCAGTTGCGGCCGCAAAAGCCGCCGGTGCTGAATGGCGATCGCGGTCTCAGTCAGAAGTCCGCCGCAGCCGGTAACGCCTCCCACTACTACAGCCTCACACGACTGGATACCCGTGGCGAGTTGCGGGTCGGCGGCGCGAATTTCGAGGTGTCCGGTAACGCCTGGATGGACCGAGAGTGGAGTACCAGTGCGCTTGCCGACGACCAGGTCGGCTGGGATTGGTTCGCGCTGCAGTTCAGCGACGGCAGCGAATTGATGTACTACCAGTTGCGCCGCGCCGACGGTGACACGGACCCGCATAGCGCGGGAACCTATGTCGATCGAGACGGGGTGGCCACGCATATCACCGCGGGCGAAGTTGAGCTCGAGGTGCTCGATGACTGGGATAGCCCGCGGGGAGGCGTATACCCGGCGCGCTGGGCGCTGCGGGTCGAGTCGCTCGGATTGGACGTTACCGTGGTCCCGCGGCTCGCGGATCAGGAACTCGCGACGTTTCCGCGCTACTGGGAAGGCGCCGTAGAGGTGAGCGGTACCCGCCAGGCCGAGCGGGTCGCGGGTTTAGGTTACGTCGAGCTGACCGGCTACGCGGACCGTCCCCTGCCGCAATGACCCGGCGCGGTTCATGGCGTGACCCGGCGGCGTCCGCCACTGGCCGCGCATTAGTTGACCGTGTCGAGATGGTGTTGGCCGTCTCCGGCGCGGAAGGGGTAGTCCGCGAATATCGCCGCCATGACGATCGGCGCGCGCTCGTCGATTTTCTTCAATTTGGCTTCGGTGACGGTGCCCTGGGCCACACCTTGCCAGACCACCTGTTTGCGTGCCGCGTCTATGACATCGACCAGTAACGTGCCCTCGGTGTATTGCCGCACGTCTACGTCGTAACCGCCCCACGCGCCGTAGCGGCTGCGCCAATAAGGGCTGCCACCATAGGTGTCGACCCGCACTTTGTCCTGGGTCAGCAGCTGAAAATCGAGCAACAGGTCAGGATTGTTGTCGCTGTATACGTAACCGCGTTTTTCCATTTCCGCGCGCGAGGTCGTTTCGAGATGACGCGTGATCAGCGACGTGTACTGGCCATCCTGGTTGCCGGGCTGTTTGGAGGCAAACCCGAAGGTCCGGTAGGCTGAGAAATCGGCGGTCGGGTCGTAGTCGCTGCGGGTGCGCGGCGTCGATTCGCACGCACTCAGCAACAATGCGGCGCCGAGCATCATGAGCAGAATTCGGGGATGACGGGTCCAGATCACTGGCATTGTGTTTCTCCTTCGAGCCGCAGGTTTGGCAGACATTATTTGACGCTGGTGGGAAGCTTACTTTGATCGGCCCCGGGTTGCCAAAACGGCCCCTAGCGTTTGTCGGGGATCTGGAACGGCTCGCGCTGAGCACGCTCCCGCAGTCGGTTCAGGGTACGCGCAATTGCAGGGCGCCGGATCAGCTGCTGCTCGAGTCTGTACTTGCCCGGAAAATTTGTCAGGATCAGGCCGATCAGCATGGTAATGAGCCCCTGGCCGGGAATAAACAACATCAACAGTCCGGCCAGAATGAATGCAATTCCGACGGTGTTTTTCACGACTACGACCAGCCCGATAATCAGCGGGTGGGGGCGGTGTTTGCGCTCCGGGTCGCGATGCTCGCGCACGAAGTAGTCGCTGGGCAACTGCACCGCAATGAGGGGAAGCAGCACCGCGGCCACAATCAGGCTGCCGATCGACAGGACTCCCGCGAGCATGCCGTACGTCGCCAGCGGCTCGCGGTACTGATCCAGCCATTCGAGCATCCGTCCCTCCGATGATCATGCCCCGGTCGGGCCGGCGGCGGTGACGACAACGACAGGTAAAGACCGGGTCCGCCACGATGCCGTATATTCTAACAGTCGCCCGGGCGTCCCGGCGCCATTTGGCTATGCTCCCGGATGCATTAGACTGCGCGGCAGCAACGGTCCATTTGAGAGTCAGCTATGCAATTCGCATTCGATCCGCCGCAGCCGGTTTCCGTTCCGGTGGCCGGCGGCGATCAGCGTTTTCCGGTCCATCGCGTCTATTGCGTGGCGAAAAACTATGCGGCGCATGCGCGGGAAATGGGCGAGGACCCCGAGCGTGTACCTCCCGCGTTTTTTCTGAAGCCTGCCGATACCGTGGTTGCGGCGGCGGGAGATGTGGCCTATCCGCCCGCGACGGCGAATTTGCACCACGAGGTCGAGCTGGTCGCCGCGCTCGGGGCCGGTGGCAGCAATGTCGATGTGTGTAACGCGCGCGACATGATTTTTGGCTATGCGGTCGGTATCGATCTTACCCGGCGCGATCTGCAACAGGAGGCTCGTGCCGTGGGCGGCCCCTGGGATACCGGCAAAAGTTTCGAGCAGGCTGCGCCGATCAGTCATCTGTGCCCGATCGAACGAACCGGCTATCTCGAGAGTGGGCGTATCTGGCTCGAGGTTAATGGCGGGATCCGCCAGGACGGGGACATCTCCGCGATGATCTGGAATACCGCCGAAGTCATCTCGAGGCTCTCCGGGTTATTTGAACTCAGACCCGGCGACCTGATTTTCACCGGTACGCCCGAAGGCGTCGGGGCGATCGTTCCAGGAGATCATCTTCGTGGCGGTATCGACGGCGTTGCTGAATTTTCGCTACATATTCGTGGATAAATGATATTTTCGCTGCGGAAAGCCCCTATGTTCCCGGCCCGGACGGGCTGCTACTTTATGGCGCGTGACTATGAATGAAATACGATTTGATACCGATTTGATCGAGCGTTATGGCGGGAGGGGTCCGCGTTACACCTCCTATCCGACCGCCGTTCAGTTTCACGATGGGTTCGGTGAGACCGAATACCGCCGCCAGTGCGCGGCCAGCAACGAGGGTTCCGAGCGCCGGCCATTGTCCATCTACGTTCACCTGCCGTTTTGCGAGTCGCTTTGTTATTACTGCGCCTGTAACAAGGAAGTCACGCGCAACCGCGCCCGGGTCGAGCGATACATGACGCACCTGTATAGCGAGCTCGATCTCCAGGCTGCGTTGTTCGACGATACCCGTGTCGTCGAGCAACTCCATCTCGGCGGCGGATCCCCGACCTATTTCGATACTGACGAACTCGGCGAATTGATCCGCCGGATTGGCGAGCGTTTCCGATTGCAGTCCGACGGCAACCAGGAATTCTCCATAGAGGTGGACCCGCGCACGATCGAACCGGAAGGAATGGCGCCGCTGTACGCACTGGGTTTCAACAGGCTGAGCCTTGGCGTGCAGGACTTAGAGCAACGGGTTCAGGAGGCGGTGAACCGCGTCCAGAGCTTTGCAAAGACCCGGGACCTGATCGATGCCGCGCGCGCCAGCGGCTTCCAGTCGGTGTCGCTGGATCTGATTTATGGCCTGCCACACCAGTCCGTAGCGAGTTTCGATGCGACGATCGACCGGGTCCTGACCCTGAAACCGGACCGGCTCGCGATCTACAACTACGCGCATCTGCCGCAGATGTTCAAGGCCCAGCGACTCATCGATGCCGCGGATCTGCCGGATGCTTCGGCCAAACTCGAAATTTTGCACGGCACGATCGCCAAGCTGACTGCGGCCGGATACGAATACATCGGCATGGACCATTTCGCATTGCCGAGCGATGAGCTCGTGGTCGCGCAAAACAAGGGCGAATTACAGAGAAACTTTCAGGGTTATTCGACCCATGCGCGCTGCGATTTGATTTCGCTCGGCGTGAGTGCGATTTCTCATGTGCACCACTGCTATAGCCAGAACGTAAAAAGCGTCAATCGTTACTGCCAGTTGCTGGAGCAGGGGCATCTGCCGATCGAGCGTGGGCTGGAGCTGTCCGATGACGACGAACTGCGTGCCAGCGTGATTGAGACGATCATGTGCCACGGGCGGCTGGATTTCGCGGCCGTTGCCCAGAGCTTCGGACTCGACTTCGGTGACTACTTCGGCGCCGAGCTCGAGGCGCTTGCGCCGTTGGCCGGGGACGGGCTGATCAAATTTGACGATGCCGGCTTTGAGGTGACGCCCGCGGGAAGATTGTTGCTACGGCCGGTTGCGATGGTATTCGACCGCTACCTGAGAGAAGAGGCGAACAAGGCGCGGTTCTCCAAGGTGATCTGATTGCGGTCCGACCGGGCGTGGTTTTGATGAGTGGATACAGGCTCGCTTATTCGGTACATGTCGTTTGTGTAGTGATAAGCGCGTCGTTGTTCGTTGCCCGCGGCGCCGCCGAGACTGCGGGCGCCGACTGGAGAAAGTGGCGGGTTTTGCGGGTCGCGCCGCATTTTGTCGATACGGTCTTGCTCGCGAGTGCCGTGACAATGGTCTGGCTGCAGGGGCTGTCGCCAATCGCTCAGCCCTGGCTTGCAGCCAAACTGGTCGGCCTCGTTTGTTACATCGGGTTGGGCCTGGTCGCTTTGCGTTTTGGCGGCACCAAAAAGGTGCGACGAATCGCATTTGCAGGGGCGTTGGTGACGCTGGCATACATCGTCAGTGTTGCTTTGAGCCGCGACCCGAAAGGATTTCTGGCGCTGTTGCCGCAGGGTTGAGCTGCGGCGCTGCCTGCACTGGGAGAGTTCCGGCATGGAGTGGTTCTCGACTGAAGTTGTGGCACTTGCGGTTACCGCGGCAACGGTAGGCGTCCTGCATACGTTGCTGGGGCCGGATCACTATTTGCCGTTCGTCGCACTGGCGCGCAGCAAGGGCTGGACGCTGCGCAAAACTCTGGCGGTGACCGGCTTCTGCGGTATAGGCCATGTTGCGGGTTCAATCATGCTCGGGGCACTTGGGATCGTTCTTGGCAGCAGCCTGGCGGGTCTGGTCCGGATCGAAACGATACGCGGAGATATCGCCGGATGGCTGATGCTGACACTGGGCCTGGTGTACCTGGCGTGGGGGCTGAAGCAGGCGGCGCGTAACGAAGTTCATGCACATGCCCACGTGCATGCCGATGGCACTGTCCATAATCACCGCCACGATCACCGTGCGGCCCATCTCCATCCTCACCGGCGCGGCGCGGGCCGGTTTGCGCCATGGGCGCTGTTTATCGTCTTTGTGCTGGGTCCGTGCGAGGCGTTAATTCCGTTGTTGATGTACCCGGCCTCGCAGCATAACTATGCAGCGGTCGGTCTCGTCGCCGCGGTGTTTGCCGCTGCCACGCTGGCGACGATGACGGCGCTGGTCGCGCTCGGTTGCCTCGGTGCCAAGCGCCTGCCCCTCGGCGGAATGGATCGCTATGTGCATGCATTGGCTGGCGCCGCAATCAGTCTTTGCGCAGCCGGGATGCTGGTCGGCCTGTAAGCGACTTGCGCATCGCGCACGGGGCCTTCCCTGGACTCTGCTTGCCGTGGGTCCGTATTTGAATCCGGATCCCTTCCTTTGGCGGATCGCTGGACGAGTGCGCCAATGCGTACCGGGCCGGTTCATGCCCACCGGACGGAGTCCGCATCCAGGGATGTGCGATGGACTGGTGGGTTGAATCCGGTCTGGTTTCCCTGGCGAAATGCTGCTGGAGTTCGCCAATGCGTACCGCGCCGGATTATCCCCACCGGATGGGTCCCGGACACATGGATGCGCCATCAACTGGTGTGTGGAATCCGGTTCCGCTTATTTGGTGAACCGCTGAGAGAGTGGGCCAGTCTGCACGCGGCAGAGAACCCCACCGGATGGGGCCCGCGCACACGGAAGTGCGCTGCTCTGGATTTTTGAATCCAGGCGGGGGCTTTGGCGAGAACACTGGAGCGTGCTCGAACACGTCAGGTTTCAGTTTTCCCCACCGGACGGGGCCCGCGCACAGGGATGTGCGAACATCTGGCGTCTCGGGTCGATCGCGGCTCAACGCGCGGTCGTTTGATCCGCTCCGGCTTCTTCCGGCATCGCGACCCGTTCCGGTTCGCTCGTAGCGCGTTAGAATGGTGCCTGGTTCTGCTGCGGTCGGTCGACAATGCAATTCGATGCGGTAATCAACAACGGTCGTTTTTTTGACGGCACCGGGGCGGCCGGACAGGATGTTCACCTGGGCGTCCGGGACGGCAAGCTGGTTGCCATATCCAGTGAGCCATTCGCCGACGCTGCGGCGCCGGTTGCAATCGATGCCCGCGAGCGCTGGGTAATGCCCGGCTTCATCGACACCCACACGCATTACGATGCGGAACTGATCGCAGCGCCTGGCCTGACGGAGTCGGTCCGTCACGGGGTCACGACCGTTACGGTCGGCAGTTGCTCCATCAGCATGGTGTTGTCGCAGCCCGAGGATTGCGCCGATCTCTTCACTCGGGTCGAATCGGTGCCGCGCGAGCAAGTTCTCCCGTTGTTGCGCGAACGCAAACATTGGTCGTCGCCCGGCGAGTGGGTCGACTTCCTCAGCCGGCATCCACTCGGTCCCAACGTAACCAGCTTTATCGGTCATTCCGATATCCGCGTGCGCACGCTCGGATTGCGGCGCGCTGTCGATCGCGAGATACGGCCCGACGAAATCGAGCTAGCGCAAATGGAGCGCTACGTCGAGGACGCACTCGACGCGGGAATGCTCGGAATGTCGACGATGACGACCAGGTGGGACAAGCTCGATGGTGATCGTGTCCGTTCGGCTTCGCTGCCCTCCACGTATGCGCGCTGGTCCGAATTCAGACGCCTCAACCGCGTCCTCCGGCGCCGAGGCCGGGTCCACCAGGGCGCGCCGGATATCGTAACCAAGTACAACATGTTTCTGTTTTTCGGCCAGAGCATGGGGCTTTTGCGCGCGCCTTTGAAGACCGCCCTGATCTCGCTGATGGACGTCAAGTCCAATCGTCTTTTGGCGCGCACAATCGGCAAGCTGGCCACGGCGATAAATACGATTTTCAATGCGGACTTTCGCTGGCAGGCATTGCCCAATCGTTTCGACCTTTACGCCGACGGCATGGATCTCGTCATATTCGAGGAATTCGGCGCGGGTCAGGCGGCGCTTCATCTCAAGGATGCGTTGGAACGCAACAATTTGCTTGGCGACGAGGAATACCGGCGCTGGTTCCGCCGCGACTACGACAAACGCTTCGGGCCGCGTGTCTGGCATCGCGATTTCCGCGATTCACGAATCCTTGCCTGCCCGGATGCCTCGGTCATTGGCAAATCGTTCGCGGAGGTTGGCACCGAGCGCAATATTCACCCGGTCGATGCATTTCTCGATCTCGTGGTGGCGTATGGCACCGCGCTCCGCTGGTATACGGTTATAGCCAACGACGATGAGCGGATTCTCGGCAAGATCATCGCGGATCGTGGTGCGCTCATCGGGTTCGCCGACTCCGGAGCACACATTCGCAACATGGCGTTTTACAACTCGCCGCTCAGAATGCTGAGGCTGGTGCGCGATGCAGAACTCCGCGGTGAACCGATCATGCCCGTGGAGAAGGCAGTGTGGCGGCTAACCGGGGAACTGGCGGACTGGTACGGCATCGAAGCCGGGCACCTGCGGCTTGGTGACCGGGCCGACATTGTGGTGATAAATCCCGCCGCGCTCGACGAGCGTCTGGAGGGCTACCACGAGGCGCCGATGGCGGGATTGGGCGAAATAGAACGTCTGGTCAATCGAAACGATGCCGCGGTTGATGCGGTGCTGATAAACGGCCGCCTGGCATGGCGGGACGGCAAAATCGAGAGCGGGGTGGGCAGCGAAACCGGTTTCGGTCGCTTCCTCGCCGCGGCCTGATGTGAGCAAAGACTTCGTCGTTCAGGGCGCCGCTACCCATGTGGAGCAATACGGCGAAGGTCGTCCCGCTTTGTTTCTGCACGGAGTGCCTGACTCGGCGGAGCTCTGGAGCCCGGTGCTAGGGGAGGCGAGCCGCAAATATCGGTGTATTGCGCCGGACCTGCCGGGATTTCGCCGTTCGCAATTGCCGCAGAATTTCGTCTTTTCGCTCGATGGTTACGCAGCGTGGGTCAACGATCTCGTCGACGCGCTGGCCATCGACGAACCGCTGACGCTGGTGGGGCATGACTGGGGTGGGATATTCGGGCTCGCATGGGCCTGCAAATATCCCGAACGCGCGGGTCGCGTCGTGGTGATGGATACGATTTTCAGCCATCTCTATCGCTGGCATCCATGGGCGCGGGTGTGGCGCACACCGGTGCTCGGCGAATTGTCGATGCTGCTGATGAACCGCCCGTTGTTCCTTTCCGAAATGCGCCGCGGGTCCGTTGCACTTGATGATGCCTGGCTTGCGCAACTCTGGAATGCGATGCAGGAAAACTACCGCACGCGTTTTGTCACCCTCAAACTTTACCGATCTTTGAATCCGCCCGTATTGCTGCCGTGGCAGCCCTTGCTGCAGGCCCTGGCAGCTTCGACTCCTCTGACTGTGCTGCATGGAGCTCACGACCCCTACATTCCCGGCTGGACGACGCGTCTTTTTCATACCGAAGATGTGCGCGTTCTGGAAGACGCGGGACACTGGGTGCCGGCGGAAGCGCCCGGTGCCGTACTGGCCGCCCTTGGTGTCGCCGCGCCGGAAATCCATAACGGACAAACCTGAAAGCGCGGGTAGTTACGCGTGTCAGAACTGAATCAGCGCATAGCCCTTGTTTTGTAATGTTACCAACGCGGTCATGGCCGACAGCGCCTGTTTGACATTCGGCGCAAATTCCCCGGCTGAGAAACCACGATAGGCAGCGGTTTGCCCGCAGACGATAAATTCGACACCGGCGTCGGCAAGTTGGGCAATCAGTGGCGAATTGGGGTTGGCAATACCATTTCTTTGCTTGTAGGCGCTGTCCGACAACACGTCACCGGCAGCGGCACCATGGATGACGAGCGCAAGGTGCATCTGCGCCGGGTCGATTCCGTTTGCCGCATGCATGTTGAGAAACCGCGCGGCTGTTTCGATGCGGGGGTTGACGAGATCGGCGTCCTGGTCGGATCGCGCAATGTCGAAGACGACGTGGTAGTCGCTTTCGGTGGCGGTAACAAAACCGGGCGCCGCGACCGGGTAGTGCGGCCCGAAATCCTTAATGACCGGCCCGGTCGCGGGTGCGGCGGATTCGGCATGTGCGACGCTGGCGAATGCCAGTCCCGCCACGAAAATGACAATAATGGTAGATCTCACAGTCGTTCCTCTTTACCTGCCCGGCCGGGATACGGCCAAGAGTGTAAACGGCCGAGTCCGGGCCGCAAGAGGAGGCGCCGGAAAACGCCCCCGCCGCACTTTGCTGCGGGGGTGTCGCCCGGCCGGATCAATACATGTGTTGTCCGCCGTTGATCGAAAGAGTCGACCCGGTGATGAAGTCGGCGTCTTCGGCTACCAGGAACATCACGCCGCGCGCAATGTCGTGGGCACGTCCAAGTCGCCCGGCCGGAATACGGCTGATGATCTTCTCCAGTACTTTTTCAGGCACGGCTCGCACCATATCGGTATCGACATAACCGGGAGCGATAGCGTTGACCGTAATATGATGGCGGGCGCCTTCCTGCGCCAGTGCCTTGGTAAACCCGTGAATGCCGGACTTGGCCGCGGCATAGTTGACCTGCCCGTACTGGCCGGCCTGTCCGTTTACTGACCCGACGTTGACTATGCGGCCGAAGCCGCTCTCGCGCATGCCCTCGATCACTGCACGGCACGCGTTAAAACATCCGCTCAGGTTGGTCTGAATTACGTCCTGCCACTGCTCCGGTGTCATCCTGTGCAGAACACCGTCGCGGGTGATCCCGGCATTGTTTATCAGGATCTCGACGGGCCCGCCGAGGTCCTCTGCTATCTGGGCAAATCCCTTCTCGCATTCCGCGAAACTGCCAACGTCGAATTTGTACGCCGGAATTCCGGTTTCCTCGGTGAACTCGCGGGCCCGCTCTTCATTGCCCGCGTAGGTGGCTGCCACCTTATGGCCGGCTTCCTTCAATTCCACCGCGACCCTTGCGCCGATGCCCCTGCTTCCTCCGGTGACTACCGCAACTCGCCCCATGACGGCCTCCTTGGTGATTCGATTACCGATTTCTTGTTTTGGTGTATGTATTTATCGCTCGACGCAAATAGCAATACCCATGCCGCCGCCGATGCAAAGTGTCGCAAGCCCTTTGTTGACGTCGCGCTTTTCCATTTCGTGCAGCAGCGTCACCAGTACGCGGGTACCGGAGGCGCCGATCGGGTGGCCAAGCGCAATCGCACCGCCGTTGACATTGACGATGTCTGTGTTCCAGCCGAGTTCCTTGTTGACCGCGCAGGCCTGGGCGGCAAATGCCTCGTTCGCCTCGACCAGTTCGAGGTCGCCAATATCCCATCCGGCTTTTGCAAGGGCTGCGCTGCTGGCCGGAATCGGGCCACTACCCATGATCGCGGGATCGACGCCTACCGTTGCCCATGAAACGATGCGTGCCACGGGTTTTATGCCGCGATTGGCGGCCTCTTCCGCGCTCATCAAAACGACTGCCGCGGCGCCATCGTTGATGCCCGATGCATTGCCCGCGGTCACACTGCCTTCCTTGCTGAACGCCGGTCGGAGTTTTGCGAGCGAGTCCACCGTGGTATCGGGTTTCGGATGTTCGTCGGTTGCAACGACCGTTTCGCTTTTTCGCGTTTTCACGGTAACCGGGACGATCTCGTCCTCGAAGCGACCTGCTGCCTGGGCTGCGGCAGCCTTGGCCTGAGAGGCAGCAGCAAACGCGTCTTGTGCCTCGCGCGAAATTTCCCACTTGGCGGCGACGTTTTCCGCCGTAGTGCCCATGTGGTAACCCTTGAACGCGTCAAGAAGTCCATCCGCGAGCATCGTATCCACGAATTCCTGCGATCCCATTTTGCGGCCACCGCGAAGATGGGCAGCATGCGGTGCCTGGCTCATGCTCTCCTGGCCGCCGGCCACGACAATGGCGCTGTCGCCGCTGAGTATTGCCTGGTAGCCCATCGCCACCGAGCGCACCCCCGAGCCGCAGAGCTGGTTGATTGTCACGGCCGTGCGGCCGGCCGGAATTCCGGCGCTGATAGCTGCCTGGCGTGCCGGATTCTGGCCGCACCCGGCCGTAAGCACCTGGCCCATGATGACCTCGGAGACCTCATCGGGCTGGACGCCGGCGCGGCGCAATGCCTCGACGATAGCCGCCGAGCCAAGCTCGGCCGCGCTAAGTGTGCTGAGCGCCCCATTGAATGCACCGATTGCGGTGCGCACGGCACCGGCTATGACAACTTCGGTCACGGCGAAATCCTCCTTATTGGTTGATAGCATTGTCTGCCTGCGGCGGACGCGATTCCATTCGACTTTCGGTTAACCGGTTGAGATCTTGCCCGGCGCTGGCTGCCGCCGCGTATCTTGGTTAAGCTTTGATCTCGGTATACGGATAGAGGCGACAGCATGAGTATAGTAGCCCGGGGAGGGCTGGTCGGGCTGGTGCTGCGTTTTGCCGGGCGGCTGCGTTTTCCCTACCTGTTCGCGCTGACTGCGATCATGTTTGTGGTCAATCTGTTCGTACCCGATGCGGTGCCGTTTGCCGACGAGATCCTGATGGGATTGCTTACCGTCCTGCTTGCCAGCATTCGCAAGCGCCGCGACCCGGCCGACGAGTCGCAGCCCGAGCAAACGTCAAAATAGCGGCCCGCGGTCGTCCTGCCGGCTCAGAACAACCCCATTTCCAGACCCGCCGCCAGTGTCATTCCCAGTTCCCGGCAGGCATCGAGCCCGACCTCGTCGAGCTCGCCGCGCACGATCACGGGTTCTGCGACCTCGCGAAAGCGATAGCCGGGGGTAATGCGGCGAATGGCGTTCAGGGCGCCTGTACCGTCGTTGCCGCAACCGATGAAGATCGCAATAGGCAGGCCTTCCGTTTTGCCCTCGCACCGGTAAAAAGTGCGGTCGAAAAAGTCCTTGAGCGCGCCGGACATGTAGCCGAAATTTTCCGGGGTTCCGAAGATTACGCCGTCGGCCCAGAGCAGATCCTCGGCATCGGCGTCGAGTGCCCGGCGCATGCGCACAAAGACTCCGCCGATCGAGTCATCCGTTGCCCCCTCGAAGACGGCTTGCGCCATTCTTTCGTTTTTGACGCCCTGCGTGTGGAAGACGATCAGGAGATTCTTGTGGTTGCCGGTTTCGTCTGGATCCATTGGAAGAACTTCGTGTTGTGTGGATGAGAAGGCCGCGCTCGCTACCGCCATGTTTTGTATCCACAGTCGGTGCTGGCCGTTCCTGGCGGTGGCCCGGGCATCGGCCCGCCCGGCTGCGCAAGCGCTGGCCGAGGGAATGATAGTATCCGCGAATCGGAAGGGCTAACGATCTTCGGAGCTTTGCCAAAGTGCGGCCGTGGGGGTGAGGCTGGCGTCGCCGCCGGCACCGGGCGCCTGGCCAAACGCAAAAGGTGTTACGCAGTAGCAGGGAGAATGGCGGAAAGTGAGAAATCTCAGCGGCAAGGTAGCAGTAGTCACCGGCGCCGGGTCGGGAATTGGCAGGGCCGTGGCCGGAGAATTGGCGCGCCAGGGATGCCATGTGGCCCTTGCGGACGTAAACGAGGCGGGACTGGCGGAGACCCTGCAGGGACTGCTTGGACTGCCGGTAACAGTGACGACCCATGTGGTGGACGTTTCCAGCCGGGATGCAGTCGAGCGGCTGGCGGCTGAAGTAATCGAACGTCACGGTGCCGTCCATATCCTGATCAACAACGCCGGTGTCGCGGTTGCCGAGCGGGCAGAAAAAATCCCGTATGAGGATTTCGAGTGGTTAATGGGCATCAATTTCTGGGGTGTTATTTACGGATGCACGGCATTCCTGCCGCACATGAGAGCAGCCGGTGAAGGACATATCGTCAATATTTCCAGCGTTTTCGGACTGATCGGGATGCCGACCCAGGCCGCCTACAATGCGTCCAAGTTTGCGGTAAGGGGGTACACGGAGGCTCTGGACCAGGAGCTCGAGAACACGCCTATCAGGGTGTCGTGCGTATGTCCCGGCGGTATTCGGACGGAGATCGTTCGTAACGCCCGTGTTCCTGGTGCTTCGGGCGCCATGCCGTCAAAGAAGGAGCTGGCAGGCACTTTCGACAAATTGGCGCGGACCAGCGCGGAAGAGGCGGGCGCCACGATCGTACGCGGTATCCAGAATGACAGAAAGCGAATCCTGATCGGAGCGGACGCACGCATGATAAATCTTATCGTTCGTCTATTTCCGGTTGCCTACCCTGCGCTATTGCGCCGTCTGATGCCGGCTCCCGGTATCAACAAGTAATTACGCCGCTGTGCGGCGGCGCGGTAAGTCCCTGTTTTTTTTCGCTACCGGGTTTGCCGACCCCAGCACTCATCATGTTAGACTTGTTGCCTGTCGATTAGGGGACGGCCGGGCAGTCATATCCGGGCATGGTTTAGTGAGGCCGGAAACGCGGCCGCGTTGCGGGCCACGGGTTGGTCGGGACGAGAACAAATGATGCGATGGATCGAGCGAGCATTTTGGGGTGCCGGCATTGCTTTGCTGGTGGTGTATGGAGCGATCCGTGTCGATGGTGAAGTCGGCCGGCAACGCGGTCTCATCGCGTTTCAGAGCGCCCATGCGACGACGGCGGCCGGCGAGGTCGACGTTGCCAAATACGAAGACGTCCCCGCGCCCGACCAATCGTTGTGGAATGCCAAGCGGGTCAAAGATTACGAAGCCAGCCTTCGTTCCGACATGGCGCCGCCACGCGGAGTCCTCGAGATCCCGGATCTCAACCTCGAAGTGCCGATCTATGCAGGCACCACCGAGCTCGTTCTCAATCGCGGGGTCGGGCTGGTCGACGGTACCGCGCGGCTCAACAAGGGTGGTAACACCGCGTTGTCGAGCCACCGCGATGGCTACTTCAGGGTCCTGAAGGATATCGAGAAGGGCGACGCGGTCATTGTTGACAGCCCGCGCGGAAAAATGACCTACCGCGTGAGCGAGACGTTTGTTCTCGACAAGATGGATGACAGCGTGCTGGACCCGACGCCGGAGCCGACCGTGACGCTGGTTACCTGCTACCCGTTTTATTTTGTCGGGAATGCCCCGAAACGATTTATAGTACGCGCCGTTCTCGAGAAAAACCCCGAGGCGGAGCAAACCACGGATCTCGCTCAATCCGCTCCGAACGCGGTCGCTGAGAACTAGCGCAAAGGGGCTGGCGGGAGTTTATGAAAACAATAGGACAGGAGAGAAAATTAATGAAAAGCAGATGCCTCATCGCTCTTACGGCGCTGATCGGTCTGGGGATGTCGCAGGCGAGTGTTGCACAGAACAAAACCTGTAGCGACATAGATTTCACGCCAGAAGCTCTTTCGATGTACCCGGATCTTGCCAGTGCATGCCAGGCTGTCGTGTACAAAGATGGCAAAGAGTACGTCATGGTTGTTGGCAGAGTGCTTGCCGTGCGTGGCGGCGGTAAACATGTCAACCTGCAGTTCAAGGATGGCGGCCGTTACTGGATAAATCCGAATCAAAACCAGAACATCACGCTGTTGCCGGTTGGTGGTGTGCCGGAGCAGTCGACAGCCACGGGTTCTGGCGAATCGCGCATCAAGCCGTCCGAACTCGTACGCGGTATGGAACTCGGCATCTATCTGCCGACCGACACCTGGGCAATTCACTTCGAAGAAGAAGAAGTATATGTGCCTGTCGTGATGACGCCGGTCGAGACCATCGAGATCATTGAGCTCGAACCGATGCCGACCACGGCTTCCCCGGTTCCGCTGATCGGTCTGCTGGGTGGGTTGTTTGCGCTGATCGGTGCCGGTTTCACGTTCGTCCGCCGTCGCGCCTGAGCGTTTCCGACCCCTGAGTCGGTAGAAGACAAAGCGCGTCGCCGAATGCCGGCGACGCGCTTTTTTTTTGTGGCCGGACCGTACCCCGCTGACCTGGTTGCAGGGTCGATTCCTTAGGCCGACCGCAAGGCGAAAACCGGTCAGGCGGCCTGTGCCTTGGCCAGGTACTTCTCGAGGTCTTCGGAGCCGCCGATCTTCGCGCCGTTGATAAATATCTGCGGGAACGTATTCGCTCCGGCGACCGCGCGCAGAGTCGTATCGGTATAGTCGCGGTTCAGCACCAATTCCTCGAAGTCGATGCCCGCATCGCGCAGAAGACCTTTGGCGCGCACGCAGAATGGGCAACCCTCCCGGCTCAGGACGGTAACGTCAGCCGGCGCAGACGCACTCGGCGCGACATAAGCCAGCATCGTGTCGGCATCGGAGACCTCGAACGGGTCGCCCGGATTGTCGGGCTCGATGAACATTTTCTCCACGATGCCATCGCGCACCAGCATCGAGTAGCGCCAGGAGCGCTTGCCGAATCCGAGATCTTCCTTGCCAATCAGCATTCCCATGCCTGCGGTGAAATCACCGTTACCGTCCGGCAGAAACGTAATGCGATCCGCTTTCTGGCTCCGCTTCCACTCGTTCATGACGAATGCGTCGTTGACGGAAATGCAGATCACCTCATCGACGCCGTTCTTTTTCAGGGCGGGAGTCAGATGGTTATAACGCGGCACGTGAGCCGAAGAGCAGGTAGGGGTGAAGGCGCCGGGCAACGAGAAAACGACTACCGTCTTGCCCTCGAAGATGTCCTTGCTCGTCAATTCGACCCATTCGTGATCGCGCCGGGTGCGAAAGGTGACTTCCGGTACTCGTTTTCCTTCGATATTGTCGAACATGGTAATTCTCCTGTTTGTTGGACTAAATCTGGTTGTCGCAATCAGGCGGCCTTCTCGATCAGGCTCCGCAGCATCCACGCATTTTTCTCATGCACCTGCATGCGTTGGGTGAGCAGGTCCGCGCTGGGTTCGTCGGCGGCCGCCTCCACGACCGGAAATACTTCCCGTGCGGTCCTTGCCACGGTCTCCTGGGCGGTTACCAGCGCGGCGATCATCGCCTGGGCGTCGAGGGTGCCCGCGTCGTCCTGAATCGACGTGAGCGCCTGAAATTCGCCGTAGCTGCCCGGTGCGGGGTGCCCCAGCGCGCGAATGCGTTCGGCGATTTCGTCAACGGCGAGCGCAAGCTCCGAGTACTGCTCTTCGAACATCCGATGAAGCGTCATGAACATCGGGCCGGTAACGTTCCAGTGAAAATTGTGAGTTTTCAGATACAGGGTGTAGCTGTCGGCGAGCAGCCTGCTGAGACCGCTTGCAATTTTGGCTCGCTCGTCGCTGCTGATTCCAATGTCGATGGTCATGTCGCTGTCTCCTGTCAAATAAGCGTTTAACGTATCCTAGGCTCTGCCTTTCTGCATGTAAAACAGATTAAATAATTTAAAATAATAGTTAAAATAGATTATAGTATTGACTTGTGCCGGCCACTGGCTGGCGTGTTACCGCCTCAAACCGGAGAGTGACCCATGGCAGAGCATCGTTCAGGCCAGCCACCGCTCAGACAACTGGGCTATTTTC
>Ga0102956_1000181_pt1 | contig 21501 bp, 24 predicted proteins | sample SalPonF2_A_D2_MG_FD_84515 | JGI IMG/M metagenome (GOLD analysis project Ga0102956, IMG submission 84515) | Salt pond soil microbial communities from South San Francisco under conditions of wetland restoration - Salt Pond MetaG SF2_A_D2_MG ...
CCTGGACGTTGCCAAGCCAGGACAGGACCTGATCGAAAGGCGCATCATCAAAACGCACTCGTATGCCGTTTTCGCCATTTGGCTGGTTGCGCTTGAGCACCCCGGCGAGGCCGCTCTTGCGCGTAGTCTGGTCAACCACGACAACCAGCGACTGGTTGGTATTGATGACGCGAACCGTGCGCCCGCCACTACGCACCTGCGCGGCGGCGGATTTAATGTCGGCAAGAAGCTGGCGTTTTTCCTGAATCCGCGTTTCAGCGCGGCTGACGCCCCCGTAAAGCGGACGCAGCACTGCCAGATACAACACAACCAACGCAACAAAAGCCGCACAGCCGAACACCATCCAGCGCTCCCGCGGCTGCAGACTTTCGAGCCACTCTCTCATGCGCCCGCTCCGCGAATGGCGATCCGCCCCTCGACCCTGTCGTCTTTCGGGTTGGCGGCCTGGATCTGAACGTCGAACCCGTTATCGGCAACGGCTTTCTGAATTTTGTCCAGCACCGCGACGTCTGGCGCGGATAACTGTACGTCAAGCGTATTGTTGCGAAAACTCAATCCTTCAATACGCGTATTGTTGCTTGCCTTGAGTACCTGGCCCAGGGCAACCAGCATTGGCAGAAATTCGCTGGAATTAGCGTCTCCGCCGCCTAGGATCGCAAGCTGCTGACGTAACTGGTTGCGCGGATCACGAACGGCCTTTACGCCTGGAAACGCCGCCAGAAAAACTTCCTCAATAGCACTGTCAAGTTGTGCCTCGGTGCGCTTGAGTTGCCACAGCCGAGCGCCCTGGCTGACCAGCATCACGATGACCAGCGCACCAAGCAGGCTCGCGGCAACCTTCCACGGTCGCCAGAAAAGCCCCACGACGTCGGAGCGGCGCGAAAACTCGCCCTGAAGGAGATTTATGCCCGGGGCGGTGACGATCCATGAAGCCATTTGCGGCAATGCTCCATTTGCCAATTGGCGCACTTCGAGGCTGGTGATTTGTCCGCGAACGAGTTCCAGCCAGTCGCCGTGCTGTTCGAGTTCGTCACTGCCTCCATAAACGTCCAGACGCACGGGCGTCTCCTCATCTTCACTGTCCTCGGTTGCGTCGAGCAGAGCATCCGGAATAAGCAACTCGAGGTTGTCCGATTCGATAGAAACGCACGCTTCGCCGGCCAGGCGCAACAATGCCTCGGGACCATCCAGAATCAGAGTCGCTGTCCCCGGCACCCGCGGCAGTGCCTCGACGTCGGCGTACATAGCATCGGCCTGGATGCCGTGAGTGGCCAAAGCGGCGTGCCATTGCTCCATCAGGCTGCGCTCGACAGCCGCCACGCGGACTTCGCCGTTGCTGCTGCGTGCGCCCGCGGCGAAATGCAATTGTTCGACATCCGCTGCCACACGCTCTTCGAGAGCGAACGGTACTGCCTGAAGTATCTTGTTCTGACCCTTGACCGGGATATTGACCTCGGTCAGAAGCACTTCACTGGCGGGAACCAGAATCCACACCCGCCGATTGGTGGCCTGGGGAGCAGCGAGCGCCAGCGAACCGTGCTGCGGTTCTCCCTGCAGGGCGCCAGACGCATCGGTCTTGACCCAGCTCGCTCTCTCGGGGTTTTTTTTGTCGAGCCGGATTATCAAGAAGTCGGCCATGCTATTCGGTACCCAGGCTACGCAGTATTGTACGGACCGTACCGCCATTACCGCGGCGTAACAAACTGTACATTGTGAGCCTTGACGTGCCAACCGTCACGCGCACAGTCAGACGGAAATACTGGCTACTTAATGTCAACTTTTCAGCAGCTTCCTCGCCTATTCGTTCACGGATTTCATCAAGCGACCCCAGGCCGCCCTCGACCGCTGATTCGACATAACCTTCCGCCGAGCCCAGATCCAGGTCTTCCGACAGCGCATTGAGCACGAATGCCGTGGTTGTATTCGCGTTGATGAGAGTTCCTCGTGGCAATGCCGAAACGTAGGGTGCAATCAGTTGGAAAGCCTCCAGGTTGAACTCCGGCATTGAGTACATTTCGCTAATGCTCGTGACCGCGATATTTGCAGTCCTGTGCGGAGGAGTGAGTCCGGAATACAGGTCATCCTCGGCACCGTCCGGAAATCCGGGGTCGATATCGGGATCGATCCAGTCGCTCAAAAATCCGGCGAAAGCCGGATCGACCTCCAGCGTCTGAAATAACCGGCGTAACTGTTCCAAGGTGACTTCATCGGGTTCGCCCGCGTCATTGACCAGGTTATTCAGGTTGACCCGGCCCTGCAGGTCCTCAATGAATCCTGCCACTTCTCCGATGATCTGGCCGTCCTTTTCCAGCGGCAATGGCGGCAGGTCGACAGCCCACTCTTCGCCTCGATGATCTTCGTCGCCGGCCTGCAGGTCCTGGCGCAGAATCTGTGCGGCAAATGCTTCGGCCCCCAGCGCCGCCTGAAATGCCTGGTCGAAGTACAGGGCGCTCGATACCCGTCGCACCTGCAAACTGACCGCCCATAAAATTTCCGCGGCGAATATCGTTGCCAGCGCAACGATAAGAAGCGCGGTCACGAGCGCGATTCCTTTCTCGCGCCGGCGTGTTGATCGAACGGGCAATCCTGTGTGCCCGGTCATCCCGACACCTCGAACAGACGCGTAATGACGCCGAAATCGGAAAATTCGAGGGTAATCTCAATCAGCAATGGCCGCGCCCGCAGTCCCTCCGCGGGATCCATGTCCAGGGGCGGCCACTGATCGCGCCATTCGCGCTGAAAATCCAGAAAACGCACCTGCACCTGCAAGACGTTTTCCAGCAGTTGAGTCTCCACCGGCTCATTGGAAAGTGTACGGTCGAGCACTCTCCAGTGGCGTCGTATCAAAACCTCATCCTGCAAAAAATACGCAACCCGCTGGAGGGTAGGGCGCGGCAGACCGAGCGGGTTGCTCCAGCCGCCACGGGTAAATTCGAGCGCATACGTTCCACGCCCGTCAGCAAGCAGGGAAGCCTTGTAGCCGTCGCCAAGCTCGTCGCGAATCGGACGCGGTTGAATTTGAGTCAAGTCCTGCGCAAGGCGTCGCATTGCAAACTGCATTGCGGCAATTTGCTCCAGCGAGTCGCGTCCCGAAGTGAAGTTGAGCTGCAGGTTGCTGAGTCCCACGTAGGCTATTACGCTGAAGATCACAGAGATGGCCATCGCCACGATCAGTTCCAGCAACGTAAATCCGCGGCTGCGCGACGCCCGCATCATTGCGGAATCCCTCCCCGCGCTTCTTGCGGCTCGCCTTCCCAGCGGACGTCCCTGGCATTCTCAGGAATCGCGACACCGAGAAATCCGATCAACCTGACGATCTCGACATCGGGCTCTTCTTCGCTGGCAACACCGATCTCGATACGGGTGACATTCTCGACTCCGGTCTCGAGAACCTCCGCGTTCCAGCGCCAGAACCGACCGCCAAGTTCACTGTCGCCGTCCGCCTCGTCGAAATCCGGAACTGCCGCCGCTGCCCGAATTTCGGCCAGCTTGTTCTCGGCAACCCACGAGGCGAGGGTCATTTGCTGCAGGCTGTAGGCGTTGTAAACACTCTGGTTGACCACGGCCACGGCCGCGCCGAGCCCGATCGCCACAACCGTCAGCGCGATCAGCACCTCGACAAGCGTAAATCCAGCGCTGCGAATCCTGGCCGCGTTCAATCAGTAATCCTCGCTCTCGTCGCGCACCTCGAGCACGCCATTTGCCTGGCCGCTGACGACAAACACCGTGTCGTCGAATTCGCGCCGGATCCGCAACTCGAATGGAACCAGGTCACCGCTGGACAGCAGCGGCACCTGCGGCACGAGCCCGTTTTCGGGGTCGGGCGGCTCGGTATCAAGCAATACGGCCTGTCCCTCGACATCGAGTTCGAAATACTGGCCTTCCTCGAGGGTGCGGGGACGAAACATGTCGTCTCCGGCGTACGCAACCCACTCCCTGCGATCGTAATCGAATGCCAGAAACTGATATCCGCGTTGCTCGAACAAAATTCCGAAGTCGCGGCCCTGTAAAAGGGCCTCTTCGGTGGCTAGTGCCATCAACGCATGGGTCCTGCGCGCGGTCTTCTCCAGATTCTCGTCCTCACCAACCAGATTAACCGAGAGCGTGGCCAGGGCCAGAAGAATCCCGATGATCGTGAAAACGACCAGCAGTTCGAGCAAAGAGAATCCGCGCATTGTCGAATTGCGCGGCATGCCGACTCCGATTAGTTGCTGGACCAGTTGCCGACGTCCGCGTTAACCCCTTCGCCACCGGGCTGGCCGTCCGCGCCGAAAGAGTAGATATCTATCTCCCCCTGGGTTCCCGGACTCAGGTATTGGTACGGATTGCCCCAGGGATCGTTGGGCAACTTCTTGAGGTAAGGCTTCCACTTCTTGATATTGGGGTCTACCGGTCGCGTTACGAGTGCCTCGATTCCCTCTTCAGTGGATGGATAACGGAAGTTGTCCAGCCTGAACATATCGAGCGCGCTTTCGATCGCGCGAATATCCTGTTGCGCGGCAGTTGCGCGAGCTTCGTCGACGTTGCCGAGAATATTAGGCACGACGAGGGCAGCAAGGATGCCAAGGATAACGACGACCACCATGATTTCGATCAACGTGAAACCGCGCTGGTGTTTGCGCGCGCCACGCTGCATCGACGATTTAAGGGACTTTTGCTTCATGAGACGTACTGTGTTCACTTTACTGATTCCGGCGCGCATGATACCAGAGGCGGAGGTGAAAAGAGGTGTTTTTCGTGTCAAGACAAGCTCTTGCAATCGAGTTCAGGGCAACACTGCGAATCGCGGGTATCGCGGCGCTGATCCTGGCCGGTGCACAGCTTGTCGGTATCGAAGTGCTGCAATACCAACGCGAACGCGTTCTTGAGGGCCAGTTGTGGCGGTTGCTCAGCGCTCATGCCGTTCATCTGGGCTGGCGCCATTTTTTACTTAATCTGCTCGCGCTCGTTCTGATTCTCGCAATTTTTCCGGACTCGCTGCGTCGCGGAGCCGCGGTGTGGCTGATTTTCGCCAGCCTGGCCGCAATCGATGGCGGATTGCTGCTGCTGCGGCCCGAGATACTCTGGTACGTCGGCTTGTCCGGAGTCCTGCACGGTCTTCTGGCCGGGGCCTGCGTGCTTACTGCCAGGCGGCGGGAAGGCCGGGTGCTGCTACTGCTACTTGGGGCGAAACTCCTCTGGGAACAGCGCTACGGCGCACTGCCTTCAACCGCAACGATTGCCGGCGGACCGGTCCTCGTCGACGCACATCTCTTCGGCGCTATCGGCGGGCTGGTTTGCGCGGGTATGGTGTTGCTGCGTCGGCGTCAGCGGCAGGCGCTATAATTGCAGGCTAACTGCCGCCGTCGCAAACCGGCGGCGAATTCGCAACACGCATCAAACACTGCAGGAGCTGCCCGATGACGCTGGCCTTCGTATTCCCCGGACAGGGCTCTCAGTCGGTGGGCATGTTGGCCGACCTGGCTGCAACCAGTGGTGTAGTCAAAGACTGTTTCGCCGAGGCCTCCGAGGTGCTTGGCTACGATCTTTGGCATTTGACCCAGGAGGGTCCCGCGGAAGAACTGAATCTGACCGAGAAAACCCAGCCGGCCATGCTGACAGCCGGGGTTGCTGTCTGGCGTGCATGGCAGGATCGGGGCGGGCCAAGGCCTACGCTGCTGGCCGGTCACAGTCTCGGCGAAATCACCGCGCTCGTATGCGCTGACAGCATCGGGTTTCGCGACGGCGTCGAACTAGTCCGGTTCCGTGGCGAGGCAATGCAGGCAGCAGTCGCTCAGGGCGACGGGGGCATGGCCGCGATCATTGGGCTCGACGATGCCCGGGTCGAGGAACTTTGCGCCAGCATTGCCGAAGATCAGGTCCTTGACGCGGTAAATTTCAACGCGCCGGGTCAGGTCGTAATTGCCGGGCACAAGGCAGCGATAGACCGCGCGGTTGCGGCGGCTCCGGAATTTGGCGCAAGACGCGCGCTGGCACTGGCCGTCAGCGTGCCAGCGCACAGCGCACTGATGAAACCGGCGGGAGAGAAACTGCGGCAGAAACTCGCTGCAATGACAGTCAACGAAACCGGGATACCGGTATTGAACGTCGATCTTGAGTACCACGGCGGACCGGATCAGATTCGTGATGCAGTGGTACGCCAGCTCTCCAGCGCCGTGCAATGGGTCAGGGTAATTCGAAAGATGCTCGCCGCCGGGGCGGATCAGATCGTCGAATGCGGCCCAGGCAAGGTTTTGACGGGGCTCAATCGGCGAATCGAAAAGAACGCGGCTGACTATGCCGCGATTTTTGATGGTGGCAGCCTCGCTGCAACCCTCGAAACCTGTAAGGGAGCTTCCGATGCTTGATGGTGAAATCGCACTGGTCACCGGCGCCTCGCGAGGGATCGGCAAGGCGATCGCGCAGGAACTGGCAAACCACGGCGCGATAGTAATTGGCACGGCGACCAGCGCCGAGGGTGCAGCGCGTATCGGCGCCGACCTGGCGTCTTGCCCGAATCCGGGTCGCGGCGCGGTGCTCGACGTTGCGGATCCCGAGTCAGTGGACGCGCTGTTTGCCGGGATGAAAGCGGGCGAGGGCGCGCCCACGATTCTGGTCAACAACGCCGGAGTGACCCGGGACAACTTGTTGCTGCGAATGAGCGCGGAAGAATGGGATACGATTCTGAACACCAATCTAAGCGCGATCTATCGCACAAGTAAGGCGGCATTGCGCGGAATGATGAAGGCGCGGCGGGGCCGCATTATCAATATCGCTTCGGTTGTCGGTCTGATGGGGAATCCGGGACAGTCCAACTATGCCGCAGCCAAAGCGGGCATGATCGGGTTTTCCAAGTCGCTGGCCCGTGAAGTCGGGTCGCGCGGAATTACGGTCAATGTAGTCGCGCCGGGCTTTGTCGAGACGGACATGACGCGCGCGATGGACGACGAACAACGCGCGAAACTGGCCGACCAGATTCCACTTCGGCGCCTCGGCGAGCCCGCCGATATTGCGGCGGCGGTACTCTATCTGGCCTCACCCGGCGCCGGCTACGTGACCGGCGAGACGCTGAGCGTAAACGGTGGCATGTACATGAGCTAGACCCGCTCGATGCGCAATATGGCATTGCGTGGCTTTATTCACTTACAATACGCGCGGTCGGTTGCCGGACCCCGGTCTGCGTTACCTTTGAAAATGCGTCTTCCCGCAGAGGATTCAAACGATATGAGCACTGTTGAACAAATTGAGAAGCAGGTTAAAGCGATTGTGGCGGAACAACTCGGTGTAAAAGAGGACGAAGTCACCAAAGATGCTTCTTTTGTCGACGACCTTGGCGCCGACTCACTTGATACCGTTGAACTGGTGATGGCGCTCGAGGAAGAGTTTGAAACAGAGATTCCGGATGAGGAAGCCGAGAAAATCACTACCGTTCAGCTTGCGATCGACTACATTGCCGAACGTAAGGCCAGCACCTGAGAAACGCGGCGAAGGGCATGCGCGTTAACGCGCCCTTCGGTTCTCCTGCCGTGGCAATCGTGCAATCGGGCTCCTAGTCGTGTCGCAACGCCGTGTCGTCGTTACCGGGATGGGTATCGTATCGCCTGTAGGCAGTACGATCGAAAGCGCTTGGGCGGCGGTATGCGAGGGACGCAGCGGCATCGGTCCGATAACCCGTTTCGACACGACGGATTTTCCGTGCAAAATCGGCGGTGACGTTCGCGACTTCGATCTCGGACTATATTTGTCCGCCAAGGAAGCGCGCAAGACCGACCCCTTCGTTCAATATGGCATCGCAGCCGGGCGCCAGGCGATGGCAGATTCCGGCCTGGAAGTCAGCGACAGCAACGCATCCCGCATCGGTGTAGCGATAGGTGCGGGAATCGGTGGCCTGACCACAATCGAGAACAACTACCGGCGCTACCTGGAAAGCGGATCGCCGCGCAAGATATCGCCGTTTTTCGTTCCTTCCAGCATCATCAATATGATCTCGGGCTACCTGTCGATTATGTACGGGCTGCGTGGCCCCAATCTGGCTCTGGTGACCGCCTGCACGACCGGAACCCATAGCATCGGAGTCGCGGCGCGGGCGATCGCCTACGGCGATGCCGAAGTCATGCTCGCCGGTGGCGCTGAAATGGCAACCACCGAACTCGCCATCGGCGGCTTTTGTACTGCAAAGGCCTTGTCGACCCGCAATGAACAGCCAGAGGCCGCGAGCAGGCCCTGGGACGCCGAGCGCGACGGCTTCGTGCTAAGTGACGGCGCCGGTGCGATGTGTCTCGAGGAACTCGAGCATGCGCGGGCGAGAGGGGCGAGGATTTACGCCGAACTCGTCGGTTTTGGCATGAGCGGAGATGCCTATCACATCACCGCGCCTCGTGACGACGGGGCAGGGGCGCAACTTTGCATGGAAAATGCGCTTAGCGACGCCCGTATCGATGCCACCGAAGTCGACTATGTCAATGCGCACGGCACCTCGACCCAACTTGGCGACGTCGCCGAGACTATCGCCATCAAGGCGACATTTGGCGATCATGCGTCAAACCTCGCAGTCAGCTCAACCAAGTCGATGACCGGACACCTTCTTGGCGCGGCCGGTGCAGTCGAGGCGATATTCTCTGTTCTCGCGCTGCGCGATCAGGTGATTCCGCCGACGATAAATTTGCAGGAACCGGGTGAGGGCTGTGATCTGGACTACGTGCCAAACACTGCGCGCGATGCCCGCCTCAGGGTTGCACTAAGCAATTCCTTCGGTTTCGGCGGGACCAACGGCACACTGATCTTCCGTCAACCCGACTGAGGATGCCGTCATGGCACTAGAGGTGCCAATTCTGCCGGAGTCTTCCGGCCGCGCCGTTCCATTGCACGGAATTGACGACCTCGTGGATCTTCACGAGCACGATCCCGAGCGCTATCCCTATCTTCTCGAAAGCGCCGCAAGCGGAACGCCGCATGGCCGTTTCGATCTGCTATTCGCATTTCCGCAGTCAAATTTTTTCCTTGACGGCCGTTTCCGTTTGCGCGGAACCGGCGCTACCGAGGGGGACGACTTTCTCGACCATCTCGATCGGCAGTGGCAAGCCGAGGCCAGTACACCGGAGACTTCGAAATATCCGTTTCTCGGCGGCTGGTTTCTCATGCTCGGCTATGAACTGGCCGCCCAGGTCGAACCGGTGCTCGATCTGGTGGGACCGGTTGATCAGCCGGTGGCTTTTGCGACGCGAATCCCGGCCGTCGTGACGCGTGACCGCGAAGATGGCTCCATATATGCGATCGCCGAGCCGGGGTACGAGAAATTTCTGCCCCTGATCTGCGAGGATTCGCTACAGGCCAGCGCCGCATCAAGGCCGCGGCGGCAACCGCGCATTCGGGTAGTAACCGAGGAGCCGGCCGACGTATATCTGGAATCGGTCAGGCGGGCAAAACGCTATATTCGCGACGGTGACGTTTTTCAGGCAAATCTCTCTCGCACATGGACGGGGCAATGGTGTGATGAGGTCAACGCGAGCGCCGTTTACAGACGATTGCGCCGGACCAACCCCGCACCTTTCGCCGGTCTCGTGCGCTGGGGCGACATGACGATCATCAGTTCCTCACCGGAGCGGCTTTTGCGTATCGCCGACGGCATGGCCGAAACCCGGCCGATTGCCGGCACCCGGCCCAGGGGCACAACCGCGGCCGCGGATGCAGCGCTGCGCCGTGAACTCATCGATCACCCGAAAGAACGTGCCGAGCACATCATGCTGATCGATCTCGAGCGCAATGACCTGGGCCGTATCTGCACACCGGGCAGTGTTCGCGTGGATGAGTACATGACGCTCGAGTCGTATGCGCACGTTCATCATATCGTTTCAAACGTCAGCGGCCGCGTGCGCGACGACGTGACACCGGGCGGCGCTATCCGTGCGGTATTCCCCGGGGGAACGATTACCGGGTGCCCGAAAGTCCGATGCATGGAAATCATCAGTGAACTCGAGCAGAGGCCTCGAGGTGCCTATACCGGGGCAATGGGGTATCTGGGCCGCGATGGGCGCCTCGATCTCAATATCCTGATCCGCACACTCGTACAACACCCCGCCTATTTCACGCTGCATGCGGGCGCGGGCATCGTCGCTGATTCGCAACCGCAGCACGAACTGGAGGAAACGCGGGCCAAGGCCAGGGGCGTGCTGGCGGCACTCGACCCGGAGCAAGTTCATGCCTGAGCCCGGGGCCTGTCTAGTGGATGGGAAGCAAACGCGACTTCTGCCGGTCAGCGACCGGGGGTTCCTCTACGGCGACGGACTGTTCGAGACGATAGCGTGGATTGACGGGCTGGCGCCGCTGCTGGATCGCCACCTGCAACGACTCGCTCATGGCTGTGAACGCCTGGCGCTGGATTTGCCAGAGCGAACTTTGCTCGAATCGGAAATTCATCGCGTCGCGGCCGACTCGTCTCGCGCCGTTATCAAGCTGATCGTTTCGCGGTCAGGCGGCGAGCGCGGCTACCGGATTGACGCCAATGCCGGTTCGCGACGGGTCGTATTATCCAGTCCCTGGCCCGAACGTCCGGCTCACTGGTACCGGGAAGGTGTCGCAGTGCGCGTATGCAGCACCCGACTTTCGTCCCAGCCGCTGCTGGCTGGATTGAAAACACTTGCGCGGCTCGACCAGGTACTGGCGCGTGCGGAATGGGGTGGCGATGAGTTCTACGATGGAATCATGTTGCAGGCCGGGGGCACCGTCGTGTGCGGTACGATGAGCAATGTTTTTGTGGTCCGAAACTCCGTGCTGCTGACCCCGGACCTGTCGCGTTGCGGAGTAGCCGGTGTAATGCGAGCGACTGTGATGGATATTGCCCGTGAGGAGGGACTCAGAGTCGAATGCCGCGACGTTGAACTCGAAGAACTGCACGATTGCGACGAACTGCTGCTGACAAATGCGGTGTCCGGCATCCTGCCGGTCAACCGCATCGATACCCGGGTCCTGCCGGTGGGGCCGCTAACACGAAGACTGCAAGGTCTGGCTGACGCCAGGTTCAGGTTGCGATGAAACGGTTGCTCATATTTGTAATCCTGCTGATCGTTGTCGGCGCCGCCAGTCTGGCGGGTGTAGCGTGGTGGGTCGACCAGTCGATGCGGCAAAGCGTGGACCCGCAGGGCGAACCGATCATAATCGTGATCGAAAGTGGTTCGTCGTTGCATCGCGTCGCGCGGCTGCTGGACGAGGCCGGCGTATTGGATTCGCGCGACGCGTTTGTCTGGTACACGCGTTACCGCGGGCTGGCGCAAGAGATAAAGGCGGGCGAGTATGAGATCCCTCCCGGTATCACCGGCCTTCAGGTGCTTGAAAAGCTGGTGGCCGGCGAGGTGTTTCTCCACACCGTCACGCTGGTCGAGGGATGGACATACCGCGAAGCACTTCTTGCATTGCAGGCGCACCCGGCGATTCGGGTTACCCAGGAGGTGGACGATCCGGCTGCAACCATGGCCGCACTGGGGCGATCCGATCTGCACCCCGAGGGCCGTTTTTTCCCCGATACCTATCGCTTCGAACGCGACACCAGTGACTTGCAGTTGTTGGGGGTCGCGCTCGAGCGAATGGACGTCGAGCTCGAGCGCGCATGGGCCGGGCGCAAGCCTGATCTGCCGATCGAAACCCCGGATGAGCTGCTAACGCTCGCCTCGATCATTGAGAAAGAGACGGCGCTGGATTCGGAACGTCCAGAGATTGCCGGGGTGTTTGTCCGCAGGCTCAACAAAAGGATGCGTCTGCAAACCGACCCGACCGTCATATACGGTATAGGTCCTGCTTTCGACGGCAATCTCAGGCGCCGCGACCTGAATACGGATACCCCCTACAACACGTACACTCGTCATGGACTTACGCCGACGCCGATCTGTTTGCCCGGCCGCGAGTCGCTGGCCGCAGCTGCCGATCCCGCGCCCGGAACAAGCCTGTCTTTCGTCGCAACCGGCGACCCTGATGGCAGCCATTATTTCTCCGACACACTCGAGGAGCACAATGCGGCGGTGGCGAGGTATCTGAAAAAACTGAAAAGCGGTGCAAATCGATGAGGGCCGGGCGCGGAAAGTTTATTACGCTGGAAGGTATCGAGGGTGTCGGCAAGTCCACGCAACTGGAGCATGTGGCCGACCTGATTCGAGCGGCAGGTAATTCGGTAATCTGCACCCGCGAACCGGGCGGTACGCCCCTGGCAGAAGATATTCGCGATCTATTGTTGACCCCGTCCGATGAGCAGGTGCCGCCAAGTGGCGAATTGCTGTTGATGTTCGCCGCACGGGCCGTGCACCTCGAGAACCTGATCCGGCCGGCCCTCGAGCGTGGCGACTGGGTAGTGTGCGACCGCTTCACCGACGCGACCTACGCTTACCAGGGTTTCGGCAGGGGAATGGCACGCGCGGAAATCGGAATGCTCGAGCGGCTGGTACAAGGCGAATTGCGGCCGGATTTGACGATTCTGTTGGATACGCCGGTCGAGGTCGGGCTTGCCCGGGCCCGCAAGCGTGGCGAGCCCGACCGGTTCGAATCCGAGAAAGCGGAGTTTTTCGACCGCGTTCGCTGCGGTTACCTGGAGATTGCTGCGGCTGAGCCGGACCGGGTGCGCGTCGTCGACGCGGCCGTCCCGATTGCAGAGGTGAATCTGGTCGTGGCGACTTTGCTCGAAAAAATACTAAAGTAAAAGTTTAAATATCTTAAATAACTATCTGATAATATGTTGAAAAATATAAATTTTGCCTGGCATGAAAAACAATGGGAACGGGTTGCAACAGCGCACGTTTCCGACCGCCTCGGGCACGCGCCGTTGCTGGTGGGGCATCGGGGCATGGGTAAAAAGGTGTTTGGACAACGCCTGGCGACTCTGCTCTTGTGCCAGCAATCACCGGTATCGAATCAAAATTGCGGCAGTTGCCAGGGCTGCAGACTCCACGCGGCCGGCAATCACCCCGACTATCGCGAAGTTACCGTTGCCGATGGAAAGACCCAGATTACGGTGGACCAGATTCGGGAGTTGTCCGCCTATCTGGCGTTCAAGAGCCACGCCGGTGGGCGCAAGGTGGCGCTACTGTGGCCGGCTGAGAAAATGAATGCCAATGCGGCTAACAGTCTTTTGAAAACGCTGGAGGAGCCGCCGCCGGAAACAACGCTTGTTTTGTGCTGTTCGAGTTTGTCCGCGCTTCCGGCCACGGTGCTGAGCCGCTGCCAGCGAATTGTATTTGCCACGCCGGAACGCGAGGCAACGCTGGCCTGGCTCAGGGCGACTGAGGGGGAGGCGGACTGGGCTCGCCTGCTGGCCGCGGCGAACGGCGCGCCGTTGGCGGCGATGGAGCTTTTTGCGAATGGCTATCTCGACTCCGTCCTCACCTGGCAGGACCAGCTTACCGGCGTCATCGCTGGCAGCGTCGATCCCTGCTCGGTTGCCGCAAAATGGTCCCGAGGCGAAACATTGTTGATCCTGAGCTGGCTGAAGCAGCTGGTTGAGACGGCCGTCCGACTGAAATCGGGTGCTCTGGATGTGAACCAGGTAGAAGAATCCATCCCCGGACCCTTGCAAAATGCGATAGTCGATTTGAATATTGTCAAATTGATGGAGTATCTGGATTGGCTCGAGTGGCTGATTCGCGGAATTGAAAGACCCTTGAACATGCAACTTGCATTCGAGGCCGCGTTAATACCTTGGAGCCAGGGATTACAGCTATCTCAGCCGCGGCCCTCCGGTTACCTTTGAGGTTGGATGAATGAAGAAACCAGGTCTATTGACGTTGACGATCAAGGACAAGAGTGCGCTGTATCTGGCGTATATGCCGTTCGTCGGCAATGGTGGCCTGTTTATACCCACCAACAGCAGTTACAACCTCGGTGACGAGGTATTTATGCTGCTGAACCTGATGGGCGAGGAAGAGAAAATCCCGGTCGCGGGAAAGGTCGTCTGGATAACGCCCAAGGGCGCGCAGGGGAAACGCACCGCCGGGATCGGCGTCCAATTCAGCGATCAGGACCGCGGCAATACCCAGAAGAAGATTGAGAACTATCTCGCCGGCGCACTCGGCGGTGACAAACCCACCCACACGATGTAGACCGCGTGGGGGTCAGGCTGGTTGTTCCGTGTCAGACAGAGTCAGCCCACCTTCCAGAACATAAGCTTCGAAACCGCGTTCGCTGAGGATGAATGCGGCCGCGGAACTGCGTCGTCCGGTATCGCAAACCACGATGTACTTGGTATCCGGGTCCAGTGCCTGAAGCTTGAGTCGTATGAAGTAAAGCGGAATATTGACGGCATCATCGAGATGGTAATTCTCGAATTCACTAGGCAGGCGGACATCCAGCCATTTGGCGCCGTCGGCAACCATCTGCCGCGCCTGCTCCATGTTTGCCCAATGCAGCAGCGGCTCGTTCAAAAGAGTCTTGAAATCGTCTTTGGCAAGACGCATCAGTGAGCCGTCGCTCAGCATCGTCACTGTCGCGTTGCGCTTGGCGTCCGAGATCAACGCCTCCTCACCGAAGGTATCCCCCACCCGCAATTCGGCCAGCTTAATGCCTTCCTTGTTGAGTGGGGTCTCACGTGTCACCAGGCAACGTCCCTTTGTGATCACGTAGAAATAATCGCCTTCATCGCCCTGCTTCAGAACAAGGTCGCCGGCTTTGTGATTGACTTGTTGCATGCGCATAAATATCGCCTGGATATTCGCAGGCGGAATGCGGTGGAATGCCTTGGTCTGCAATAGCGTAGTCATCCAGTCGTCCTGGGTCGGCGCAAGGTCCTCACGCAGCTCGCTGACTTCGTACGAGCCGGTTTGATCCCAGGTCAGCATGACGTCCAGCAGATCGCTATCGATTGAGATATAGGCGACATCCGTTTTTGCCCGCGCGCTAACCGGGCGCGGCAAACGCGGCATCAACGGATTCTGCGCCTCGGCCATCCCGCCGGTTACAGTGCGAATAAGCCGGTCGTCTTCGAGCAGCTCAATTTCACCCGATAAAACGTATATCGTGCGGTGCTCTTCATCCCCTTGCTTGAACAGGAACCGACCGCGCGCGACAGTCCGGACCGCGGTCTTTTTGACCAGCGCCTGCAGGTTCTCCGATTTGAGCCCGTCGAGTGGTGACAGGGTCTTGAGGAGCGCGATGTCGACCTGTTTAGCTTCCATTGATACTCACAAGCAAATACGACGGAATGAGCGACCCGAAACCCGGCAAAAACCAACTGTCGTAGGGGCGGCAGATTCTAGCACAGCACGCTCTCCCGCCATGTCCCGGGCCAACCGACTAATCATCGTTTTGCTTCGCCGCATCAGCATCCCCAGCCAACTGATCCCAACCAGCGTCGGGCAGGAACCTGTCACCATGACTCTTTGCCAGACGCTGCATCGTTGCAACCACGTCACTGATTCCGCGTTTACGTGCATAGTGCAACGGCCCGCCAGTAAATGGCGCGAATCCCGTCCCAAAAATGACACCTGCATCGGCAAGGTCGGCGTCTTCCACGACGCCCTCGCGCAAACATGCCGCAACCTGGTTCAGCAGCGGCAGAATGAGACGATCGCAAAGATCCGGGGGCGCAGTGTAGTCGCCTGCCTCGGGCTTGACCGCCTTGCCATCCTGATAAACGTAGAAACCTTCGCCCGTTTTGCGCCCCAGGTTCTTTTTCCCGACCATCTGATTCAGTTCGTCGGGAACCGGCAGCCCAAAGGCCTCACCGAGAATACGGCCTACGTGCAGCGCAACATCCAGGCCGACCGTATCGGCGAGTTCGACCGGACCCATCGGCATGCCGAATTCTTCCGCCGTCGCGTCGATGACCGCCAATGGGACTCCTTCCTCGGCCAGCAAAAAAGCTTCCATCATGTATGGGCCCAGCACCCGGTTGACCAGAAAACCCGGCGCACTCAGACAGGGCAGGGGTAGACGGTCGATTTGCCGCGCAAAAGCCAGACCGCGATCGACCGCTTCCTGATCCGTAGACGCCGTATGTATCACCTCGACCAGCGGCATCTTTGCGACGGGGTTAAAAAAATGCAGTCCAATCAACCGGTCCGGCTCGCGCAGACTGTCTCGCAAAATCTCCAGGCGAATACTCGATGTGTTGGTCGCCAGCAGCGCGCCCGGTTTCATGCGGGAATCGAGGTCGCGATACAGCGCCTTTTTTGCCTCCGCATCTTCGAAAATCGCCTCGATGACGAGGTCGGCCCTGGCCACTCCCTCACCTTCGACATCGGCTCGCAGCCGGCCAATGGCCTCGTTGAGCGCTACCTCCCCGCGGGTCTTTCGCTCGAACAACTTGCGCGCCCGTTCCAGCGCCGGCTCGACGTACCGAAGTTCGCGATCCTGTAGCGTAACCTCGAGGCCGCGCAGCGCACACCAGGCAGCAATATCCCCGCCCATCACCCCGGCGCCGACGACATGGACATGCGCAACGTCTGCCTTGCGCCTGCTGCCGAGCGCTTTCATCCGGTCCTGAAGAAAAAAGACCCGGACCAGGTTCTGCGCGGTGTCGCCGATCATCAGGCGCGCAAAACTCTGCGCTTCCTGTTCGTACCGTTCCTGGTCGGGGGCGCTGCCGAAACGGCGCCACAAATCGACGATTGCATACGGTGCCGGATAATGTTCGGGACGGGCCTGTCGCGCCACCTGTTTCACCATCTTGTCCGCAATGATGCCGCGAACCGGTGCAAACGAGAGGAACCGCTCCTTGAGCGATGTCTTCCGCGCTGGCGGCGGGTTCAGCGCCATCGCCACGGCGCTGTCCACGAGTTTGTCACGGGCCACTACCTTGTCGACCAGCCCCAGTCGGAGCGCGCGATCAGGGCGCAGAGCGCGCCCGGTCAACATCATTTGCACACCCTCGATTACCCCGGCGAGGCGCGGCGCGCGCACGGTACCGCCGAACCCCGGATGAATGCCGAGCCGCACCTCGGGCAGACCGACGACCGCCTTCGGATCGTCAACGATCACCCGATGGTGGCAGGCCATGGCCAGTTCCAGGCCGCCCCCGAGTGCGAATCCGTTTAGCGCCGCGACTACCGGGAAAGGCAGCGCCTCGATTCGATTGATAAGGCCCTGACCGAGACGAACGAGACGCACGGCGTCGTCCAGCGAGTGGATACTGGTGAACTCCTTGATATCGGCACCGGCGATGAAACCCTTGGCCTTGCCGGAGCGGATGACCAGCCCCCTGGGGGCACGAGCTTCGAGCATATCCAGACAATCGGAAAGCTCTCTCATCACGTCACCCGAGAGAACGTTGGCCGTGGCGTCGGCCTTGTCCAGTGTCAGCAATACCACCCCGCGCGGATCGTCCTCGACTCGCCAATGGGTAGTGCTGTGCGCATCATTCATCGCGGTACTCCTGGATTATGTGCAGCGCGCCATCAGGCCGCACTGCGTATGCGCCGACCAATTTTGAAGTCACAGACCAGCGGCAGATGATCGGAAAAGGTGACGGACGGAATCTCGAAGTTCTCAACCGAGATACCGTCTCCATACAGAATGAAATCGAGTTCCTTGCGCGGCGAGCGGCTGGGATAGGAGGGCAGACCCTCTACGTTCGCACTCTTCAATCCGGCCGCCTCCATAAACAGATAAATCTCGTGCTCACCCCAAAAAGTATTGAAATCGCCGGCGACGATGACCGGTTTGGAGGTCGCCCCGATCAGCTCATGCAGATATCTAAGCTGAAAATGGCGATGACGATATTTAAGCGACAGATGGACCAGAAAGACCGACAGCTGATCCAGTTCGAGTTCGATGATCAGGCGTTTGATGCCGGTATCGAAATAATGGAAGCGCTCACCCTTGACCCGTGGGGCCGCGAGAAAAGCGTTTCCCTGCTTGCGCACGATCGGAAGGCCGCGGTTGAGGCTCTCCTGACCGTACTTGCACTGATAGGTGGAGTAATGCCCCATGGAGTCTGCCATGGCCTCGGCCTGGTTGACGCCGCCGGAGCGGATCGAACCGGTATCAACCTCTACGAGGCCGACGATATCCGGGTCGTAGCCGTGGATGAAGCGGGTGATTCTCTCCAGGTTGTCCCGGTTACTGCGAAGATATCCGGCACCGGGAACGGGAAGATGAAAACTGGGGCCGTAGCCCGAGGCGTAGCGAATGTTCCATAGAAGTAAGCGCATCGAGTCGTATATCTCTCGCGATCAATGTTGGGGCCGGCTTCGAGGCCTCGGCCCATCCCCGGGGCAAGCGACCATTATAGTGGATTTGGTCACTGCGCCGAGACAGATATGGCCGACGTTGGCTAGAATATCCGTTACATGGCAAGGGGAGTTCGCGTAAATGTCCCAGCGCAACCCGTTCAAACTGTTTGTGAGTCACCTCTGGCAGGATCAGGACGACTATTTCCGGGTGTTCGAATACCTCGAAAGCACCACCAATTTTTACTATCTCAACTACAGCAAACCGGCGCAAAAGCCGGCCGGGACAAAAGAAGACCTCAAGGCTGAGCTGCGGCGCCAGATCGAACCGGCCGAGACCGTGATTATCCTGTCGAGCATGTACGAGGATTTTCGCGAATGGATCGAATTTCAGGTCAACGCGGCGCAGGCAATGAACAAGCCGCTGATCGTAATGGAACGGTTTGGAACCGGAGACGTTCCGGACTGGCTTCGTGATCGTGCCGACGAAATTGGCGAATGGAATCACCGCAGTATCGAGGATGCGGTACGCCGCACAGCGCGGCACGAGGACACCAACCGCTGGGAGGTGATCGAATTCGACTGGCCGACGGAGGAGGGCAAGGACTAGACGCGGATACCCGGGACCGTGACCGACGGACATTTCGACAATAAGACCAGGGTCGGCTGGGCGCTTGCGGTCACCGCATCTTTCATGGTCGTCGAGGCCGCCGGCGGCTGGCTTTCCGGCTCGCTGGCGCTGCTGGCGGATGCCGGGCACATGCTCACGGACAGCCTCGCCCTGGCAGTCGCACTGTATGCATTCCGGCTTGCCGAGAAACCGTCCGATCCGCGCAGATCTTTTGGTTACCAGCGCGCTCAGGTCCTGGCCGCGCTCGGTAACGGGGTGGCCCTGGTCGCGATAGTCCTGTGGATAGCAGTAGAGGCAATCGGACGCCTTTTTGCCCCACAGCCGATTGCCGTGGGGACGATGCTGGTGGTCGCGATCATGGGACTGGCGGCGAACGCAGTGGCTTTTCTGATTCTGCATGGCGGCGATCGCAACAACCTCAATATCCGTGGCGCGACCCTTCACGTCTTGAGCGACCTGCTCGGGTCTGTGGCCGCCATCATTGCTGCACTGCTAATCGCGCTGTTCGGCTGGGTCAGCGTCGACCCCATGCTTTCTCTGGTTGTGGCCGCTCTTGTGCTGCGCAATGCGTGGAAGTTGTTGCGGCAGTCCGCTCACATCCTTCTGGAGGGCACGCCCGACTGGCTTGACCTGGACGCCGTCCGGGGCACGCTTTGCGCCGACGTTGAAGGTGTAATCGGCATCCATCATATGCATGCCTGGTGCCTGACCCGCGAGCACCCGATGGTGACACTCCACGTTGAACTTGCCGACGGCAGCGATCCTGGCGCCGCATTGGTCGCAATAAAACGGATACTCATTTCGAATTTCGGCATTGACCATTCGACAATACAGCTGGAGACTCGTGGCTGCGCAGATCAAAACATCGCAAAAAACGAGCTGTGTCTGGAGGGAGAATCGCGCGCACCCGAGTCCGTTTGAACATAACGATGCTCGTGATACCTTCGGAATGGCATCTGGGTGCTTCACCGATTATGCTTTCATGACCAAAAATGATGGGTTTCGCGCATGAAACTTCTTGCAGCACGACTGCCGTCTGCAGTGTGTACGGCCGCGATTTTGGCGCTGGCGCTGCTGCCGGATCCGGTAGCGGCCGGCGATCAGATGCGGTGCGGTAGTCGCATAATCAAGCTCAATGACTCCAAGACCACCGTCCTCAGTAAATGCGGTGAACCCGATTATCGCGAGGTCGTCTCAGGAAGCGATTCGACAAAACGCGAGGTCTGGGTCTACGAGAAGAGCTCAACGGAGTTTGTCCGCACACTGACATTTGTCGGGTTCCGGCTGCAAGACATTACGGTAGAGACCTATCGCTAAAAAAACATAAGGACAAAAAACCCCATGGATGAACAAGCATTGCCGGTCCCGTTCGTAAAGTCGGTATTTCACGCGACCGACTTCTCTGCGGCAAGTGATACGGCATTTGTCCATGCTCTGGCGATTGCGCTTCTGCGCGCCGGAGAGCTGACGATCATGAACACCGGTCCGGAACACCGTGACGGGCCGGACTGGTCGCGTTATCCCGGCGTTCGCAAAACGCTGGAAGAATGGAACGTTCTGCCGCCGCAAAGTCCGGCCGAGGCCGTGTTCGAAAAACTGGGTGTGAAGGTCAACAAGGTAGCATCCGGCAGCCGCAATACCATCGGCGCGCTTGCAGAGTACCTCGATGACAATCCGACTGATCTTCTCGTGCTTGCGACCGATACCGGTACGGGGCTGCCGAAGTGGTTGCGCGGATCAGTAGCCCAAAGCGTTGCCAAACGATCGGATACGATGACGCTGTTCCTGCCCGGCGGCTGTGCAGGTTTCGTCTCATCCGCGGGTGATCTCAACCTAAAACGCATTTTGGTTGCGGTCGACCATCAACCCGATCCCCGTGCCGCATTCGTCTATGCGACGAGAATTGCGCTCATCACCGGGGAACCCGAGGCGGAGGTGCATATTCTGCATGTAGGTGAGCGCCCCCCGGCGGTCCCGCTTGAGCAAAGTGCCGACCCGCGGGTCGTCGTTAGACAACATGTCCGAGAAGGCAATCCGGTGGAAAGTATTTTACGTTTTGCCAGGCAACTGCCGGCAGACCTGATAGTTACAACCGGCAGAACGGAGGAGGGCATATTCGGTGCCGCCGCCAATAGCGTGACGCTCGGCATTTTGAGCGAGGCCCAGTGCCCGGTGCTCGCGGTCCCGGACGAACGTCTATAGGCAGGTCACTGGCCACGCCGCTTTTCAGGCATCGTAGAGCGCGCGTACGTGACGTGCCGCGGACCGTCCGAGTGCGCCGAGGTCGTAGCCGCCTTCCAGGGTTGAAACCACCCGTCCTCCCGCATGGCGCCGGGCGAGATCCAGCAGGATCTGCGTGATCCAGACATAATCGCTCTCGGTAAGCGCGAGGTTCGCCAGAGGGTCGGCAACATGTCCATCGAATCCGGCGGATATCAGGATCAGTTGCGGCGCAAAGCTCTCCAGTTCGGGCAGCCAGCGGCTAAGCACCGCATCGCGGAAACCTTCGCCGCCGGTACCCGCCGGCAAAGGCGTATTGACGATATGGCCGGGTATGCTCGGCGCTCCCGAATACGGATACAGCGGGTGCTGATAACTGGAACACACCATCACCCTGTGGTCATGCCAGAAGATATCCTCGGTACCGTTGCCGTGATGAACGTCGAAGTCGACAACGGCAACTCTTTCGAGTCCACCGACCTCCAGCGCGTAGGCCGCTGCCACGGCTACATTGTTGAAGAAACAAAA
>Ga0102956_1000183_pt1 | contig 21400 bp, 21 predicted proteins | sample SalPonF2_A_D2_MG_FD_84515 | JGI IMG/M metagenome (GOLD analysis project Ga0102956, IMG submission 84515) | Salt pond soil microbial communities from South San Francisco under conditions of wetland restoration - Salt Pond MetaG SF2_A_D2_MG ...
ACCGAGACGCCTGCGGCGCGTGCGACGTCCACGATGCGGACCCTCCGAGAGCGGGCATTCCCCCTGCTAGCCAACGGTTTCCCCTCACGACCCACCACTGAGAAAAGCTTTTCTCAACCGTAGAGGCTCCACGGATCCGTTGTCAAGGACCGATGTCCCGAGGTCGGGGCGTGGGGCGCGCAGGGGCCCGAGGAACCGCCCGGGCACAGCTCTGCCGGGAACGGTAGAATGCCGCGCAAGCCCGGGAGGAGACCCATGAAGCTCGCCCTACGCATCGTCGCCGTGGTGGTCGCCCTGCTCGTCGTGGTGGCGGCCGGTGGTTGGCTCTACCTGCGTACCTCACTGCCCAAGACGCGCGGCACCGTCGTGCTCCCCGGCCTCCACCAGAGCGTCGACGTGGTCCGCGACGCCAACGACGTGCCGCACATCTATGCCAGGGACAAGGCGGACGCCATCTTCGCGCTCGGCTACGTGCACGCCCAGGACCGTCTGTGGCAGATGGACTTCCAGCGGCGCGTCGCCGCGGGCCGGCTGTCCGAAGTGCTCGGCGCCGCCACGGTCGACACCGACAAGTTCCTCCGTACCCTCGGGGTGTACCGGGCGTCCGAGGAGGCGCTGGCGCACCTCGACCCGCAGACGCGCACCCTGCTCGAGGCCTATGTGGCGGGGATCAACGCCTACATCGACCGCCACCGCGGCGCCTGGCCGCCCGAGTACGTCGTGCTGGGCGTGAAACCCGAGCCCTTCACCGCGGCCGACGTGATCGGCTGGGCCAAGATGATGTCCTGGGACCTGTCGGGCAACTGGAGCGACGAGCTGCTGCGGGCCCGGCTCATCGCCAAGCTCCGGCCCACGGACCCGAAGAAGCTCGTCACCACCCTCTGGCCCGGCTACCCGAAGGACGGTCCGGTGGTGCTGCCCGACTTCACGGCGCTCTACGAGGCGCTGCCGCTCGACGCGCTGGCGGCGGCCTCGCCCGCGCCGCCGCCGCCCGGTCTGGGGTCGAACGACTGGGTGGTCGACGGCGCCCATACCTCGACCGGCAAGCCGCTGCTCGCCAACGACCCGCACCTGGAGCTCGATGCGCCCTCGCTGTGGTACCTGGCGCAGATCTCGGCGCCGGGCCTCGACGTCATCGGCGGCACCCTCCCCGGCACGCCGGCCGTGCTGCTCGGGCGCAACGATCGCATCGCCTGGGGCTTCACCAACACCGGGCCCGACACCCAGGACCTTTTCATGGAGAAGGTGGACCCCAGCGACCCCACCCGCTACCTGACGCCCGCGGGGAGCGAGCCCTTCGGGACGCGGCGCGAGGTGATCCACGTCAAGGGCAAGGACGACGTGATCCTGAACGTCCGCACCACCCGTCACGGTCCGGTCATCTCGGACGTGGCCGCGAGCGCCGCACAGGTGGCCAAGCAGCACGGCGGCGACGTGGTACTGGCGATGCAGTGGACGGCCCTCGAACCCGACGACACCACCATCCAGGCCGTGATGGCGATGAACACCGCGCACGACTGGGAGCAGTTCAAGTCCGCCCTGCGCGACTTCGTGACGCCCGAGCAGAACATCGTCTACGCGGACGTCGACGGTAACATCGGCTACTACGCGCCGGGCCGCATCCCGATTCGCAAGAGCGGCGAGGGGACGGTTCCAGTGCCGGGCTGGACGGGCGCCTACGACTGGGTCGGGAGCGTGCCCTTCGACGCGCTCCCGCACACCTTCAACCCCTCCGGCGGCCAGGTGGTCACCGCCAACGACAAGGTGGTGCCGGACGGCTATCCGTACTACCTCACGCGGGACTGGACCGTTCCCTACCGGGCGGAGCGGATCCAGGCCCTGCTGGCGGCCAGCCCCAAGGCCAGCGTCGACACCATGGAGCACATCCAGTCCGATCAGACGTCGCTGATGGCCCGCACCTTCCTCCCCACGCTGCGCGCCGTCACCCCCGGCAGCGACCTGGCGCGCAAGGCGCAGGCGCAGCTCGTGGGCTGGGAAGGGGACATGGCGCGGGACCAGGCGGCGCCCCTGATCTTCGCGGCCTGGTATCGCGCGTTCTCCAAGCGCGTCTACGCCGACGAGATGGGTACGCTGTTCGACGCCTACTACGGGTTCCATCCACGCTTCCTCGAAACGGTCCTGACCAGCGATCCGTCCTGGTGCGACGACGTTCGAACGCCCGGGGTGGAGACCTGCCAGCAGCAGGCGGGTGCTGCGCTCCAGGACGCTGTCGACCAGCTCGCCAAGAGCTACGGGAAGGACCCTGCGCGCTGGCGCTGGGGCGCCGCGCACCAGGCGCTCAGCGCCCACCAGGTGTTCACCAACACCCCGCTCCGGAGCCTGTTCGACCTGCGGATACCCAACGGCGGCGGCGCCTACACCGTCGACGTGGGGCGCTACGACATGGGGGACGCGAAGCGGCCGTACCAGCAGATCGTAGGGCCCGGCTATCGCGCGGTGTACGACCTCTCGCAGGGGGGAACGTCGCGCTTCATCCAGACCACGGGGCAATCGGGCAACGCGCTTTCACGCCACTACCGTGACTTCCTTCGGCGTTGGCGCGACGTGCGCTACCTGCCCATGAGCCTCGAGCGGAGCGACGCCGAGAAGGGGCAGATCGGGACGTTGCACCTCACGCCGGGCCCGTAGCCCCCGTGCGGTCCGGCTTGCCGCTGCGGGTCCGGCTGCGGCCCGCCGGGACCCGCAGGATCTAGTCGCTGTCATCGCCCGGCGTCGAGGGATAGGGGTGCCCGCGGTGTGTCGCCTCCAGGCGGTGGCGCAGGCCGAGGCGGTCGAGCAGGGCCCCCGTGGCCTCGGCCAGGCCGGCGCTGTCGCGCGTCAACAGCAGCGACCAGCCCGGCCGGCCGAGCGGCCGGGCCCGCACGCCGGCCGGCACACGCGCCGGCGGTGCGATGAGGTCCTCGGGGGGGACGGCATCGTCGCGCGCGTACTGCACGGCGACCGCCGCCAGCACGAAGTAGAGGGCGCTACGCGAGGTGATCGGCAACGCCACGCCGTCGAACGCGGCGCGCAGCCGGCCCCGCAGGTTCGCGACGGCCTCGGCGTGGAGCAAGAGGTCGTCGAGGCCGATGGTCGTGAGGGCGTCGGCCTCGCGCACGACGCCGAGCTCGGTCGCGTGCAGGGTGACGTTGACGGCGCGGTGCACGGCGCGCTCGTCGATCGCGCGGCGCTCCCGGAGCAGGTGATGCGCGCGCAACAGCTCGAGCACCCTGCCGGGCTCGACCTCGGCGCCACCCAGCACGCGTCGCAGCTCCTCGAGCCCGATCTCGCGCGAGAGCCGCGCGAGCTTGTCCGCCAGCCACTCCTGCTGCAAGAGCGACCGGGCCAGCTCGACGCGCCGGGCGACGTCGGGCCCACCCACCTGGAAAAGGCGCGCCAGCACGCTGGCGAAGATGTCGTCGTAGAGGCTGAAGCCGTACGCTTCCTCCCCCCGCACCAGCAGCTGCCAGTCGCCTCCGTTGGTGCGGACCGTGAAGGCGCCGTCGACGCCCTCACCCTGACCGATCCCGCGCGTGAGCGAGACGCCAACGGCGTGGACGGCCGCCACCGCCCAGGCGTCACCCGACTGCACGCGGTAGAGCATGCGATCGCCGTCGGTGGTGCCTCGGAGCGTGCGCAAGTCGAAGACGTCCACGCCGCAGGCGTCGAGCAGCGGCAGGAGTGCCACCTGCGCTACGCCGAGAGCGTCGGGTCGAGGTTGGACGACGAGCCGTTCCTTGACGCGCGCGACGGTGGCCATCAGGCTTGCGCCGCTCGACCCGGCATGGCTGGACGTGAGGTAGGCGATTCCCATGGGCGGCGTTCCTGCCGACCAGCATAGCGGGCGCCCGGCCGTTCCCGGCGACGGTTGCCGCTTCCGGTCGCCCGAGGCCCGTCGTTGAGCCCCGGGCGGCCCCGACCGCCCGGGCACGGAGGCGCCCCGCTCCCGTGACCGCTCCCGTGACCGCTCCCGTGACCGCGGTCGCGCGGTCCGGGGGCGGCCGCTAGCCGGCCGGACCCCGGTGGCTGACGATCAGGGCTCGCCCTCCAGATCGGGATCGAGCTCTGCGGCCCCGGCCCCGAGGTGCTGGATCTCCTCGATGAAGCGATCGACCGAATCGAAGTCCCGGTACACGCTCAGGAAGCGGATGTAGGCGACGTCGTCGAGGTCGCGCAGGAACTGCAGCGTGCGGCGGCCGATCTCGTCCGAGGCGATCTCGGGGGCCTGCACCTCGTCCTCGAAGCTGTACGCGAACTCCCGCAACTGCTTCTCGGTGACGGGCCGCTTGTTGCAGGCGATGCGGAGCTTGTCCAGCAGCTTGTCGGGGTTGAAGGCCTCGTGCCGACCCGAGCGCTTGCGCACCATCAGGGCCTCGAACTGCGCGCGCTCGTAGGTGGTGAAGCGTCGATGGCAGACCGCGCACTCGCGTCGGCGCCGGATGGCGGCGCCCTCGTCCGAGGGGCGCGAGTTGATGACCCGCGTGTCGCCCGAGGAGCAGTAGGGGCACTTCACGGCGCCCTCCCCGGCCGCGCGCCCGCCTGCCGTGCGGCCCTGCTCATGGCAGGCGGTGACGCGGCGTGTCGGCCAGGTCGCCCTCGAGTTCGCCCTCGTCCTCGTCGACCAGGTGGCGGCGCAGGGTGGGCGTTCCCTGCATGCGCTCGAAGGGCTCCTGCTCGAACTCGTCGAGCGCGATGTCCTGCTCGCCCTCCTCGTCGACGGCGTCGCCGTCGTCGTAGAGGCTCGCCTCCAGGTCGTCCTGGCGGATGCGGTCGTCGAGTGCGGCGCGGACCTCGGGCAACAGCGTCTCGGTGACCCGGGGCGGCGGCGGCAGCTCCACGAACACCTCCTGGCCCGACACCCCCAGGGCCGACGACGATCCCAGGAAGCGGACACTGCGGACGAGCGCCGCGTCGTGCCGCGGGTCGGCGGCGTCGCGCGAGGGCACCACCAGGTTGGCGCGCGGCGCCTCGTAGCGCCGGGAGAAGCTCGTGGTCAGCCTGGAGAGGGCGCCCAGCACCGCCGCCATCTGCGGCTGGCGGTTGCCGGGGGGAGCGATGACCACGACCCAGCCGCCGTCGAGCAGCCGTGCTGCGGTCTTGAGCGTGAGGTAGGCGCTGCGAAGGTCCTCCGCTACCAGCTCGGCGAACTCTCCTTCGGCCAGGTCCTCGAAGGGTGTGGTGCTCACCTGGCTGGAGACATGCACCACCCCGCCCAGCGCACCGAAGATCTCGAATACCTTGTGGAAGGCGCCCAAAACGTCCATCTGCGTGGTCATGTCGGCCTGGATGGGGATGGCCTGACCGCCCAGCTCCTCGATCTCGGCCGCCGTCTTGGCCGCCAGATCGACGTCACGATCCGCGCACACGACATCGTAATCGGACTGGCCGTAGGCGAGCGCCACGGCCCGCCCGAAGCCCTGGCCCACGTTCGTGACCAGGACGACCCGGGCTGGTTCCATGCCCACCACGATACGACGGGGCGCGGGCCGGCATCCAGCGCCGCGGCGACGTGAACCCCTCCTGTGAAGCCTTTTATGACCGCGCGCCGCAGCGCCGGGGTACAACCTAGGCGAACCCCCGGTCAGTGCACCGCGTCGACCCATCCGTGGGGCCCCTAGCGCGGCGAGGGAGAGGAAGGCATGCTGGGACGCAGCAGCAAGAATCGCAAACAGGAGACGACGGCCAGCGAGCCGTTCACGTACATCCACCGGGGCACCACGCTGGTGGGTGATCTGGAAGCCAGCGGCCGCGTGCGGGTGCACGGTACGGTCCAGGGCAACGTCAAGGTCAGCGGCGTGTTGGAAGTCGCCGAGGCCGGCATCATCGAGGGGGAGCGCGTCGAGGCGGACGAGGTGAAGATCCTCGGCAAGGTCCGCGCCAACGTCGATGCCAAAGGCAAGATCGAGATCTGGAAGGACGGTCTGCTCGAGGGCAACGTGCGCGCCGCCGCGCTCGACATCGAAGAGGGCGCCTCGTTCACCGGCCGCAGCGAGATGACGGCGGGGCAGCGCCCGGCGCCGCGGCTGCCGGAGAGCGCCTCGCCGTCGAGGCCGGCGGCGCTGAGTGGCGAAGCCGCCGCGACGCTCGGCCCTCGCGACGGGGCCCAGGTCGGGGCCGAGGGGGCCACCGGGGCGGAGGAGGACGGCGCGGACCCCAAGGAAGAGGAACGCGCCGGGGGCTGAGGACGTCCGTCCGGGACGCCTTGAGGCGGCGGCGCGGTCGGCTGCTAGAATGGCACGTGCTTTCCGTGGCGGTCAGGCGACACCCTGTGCCCGAGACAGCGAGGAGGCCGCATGGCGCTTGAACGGTGGTTCCGGAGGAACCGGCCCACACGCAAGGAGGACGACAACGCGCCGGCCGGCCTGTGGCTGAAGTGCGAGGCCTGCAACGCCCAGATCTACCGCAAGGATCTCGTCGCCAACGCGTACGTGTGCCCCGAGTGCGAGCACCACTACCGGATGCCGGTGGAGGCCCGGGTCGAGTTGCTGGCCGATGCCGGCACGTTCGAACCCTGGTCCGGCGGGATTCGGGCGGAGGACCCGCTGGGCTTCGTGGACACCCAGGCCTATCCGGAGCGGCTGGAGAAGAACCAGCAGAAGCATGGCCGCCCCGATGCCATCGTCACGGGCGGGGCGCTGCTCGACGGCGAGCCGATCGGCTTGATCGTGATGGACTTCTTCTTCCTGGGCGGGTCGATGGGCTCCGTGGTTGGCGAGGAGATCGCCCGGGCGGCGGAGCGCGCTGCGGCGGAGGACCGCGCCCTGGTGGCCGTGACGGCGTCCGGCGGTGCGCGTATGCAGGAGGGCGCGCTGTCGCTGATGCAGATGGCCAAGACGACGGTGGCTCTCGAGGAGCTGTCCCGGAGGCGCCTGCCCTACCTGAGCGTGCTCACCGACCCCACCACGGGCGGCGTGACGGCCAGCTTCGCGACCCTCGGCGACGTCATCGTCTCCGAACCCGGGGCGCTCATCTCGTTCGCCGGGCCGCGGGTCATCCAGCAGACCATCAAGCAGGAGCTCCCCGAGGGCTTCCAGCGCTCCGAGTTCCTGCTCGAGAAGGGCATGCTCGACGATGTCGTGTCGCGCAAGGCTCTCAAGGAGCACCTCGCGCTCATCCTGCGGTTGCTGCGCGCAGGCCGGCGCGAGCGCGACCCCGGGCCGGAGGTGACGCGTGCCGCTGCCGTTTGAGAAGCCCATCGAGGATCTCGAGACCAAGATCGAGGAGATGCGCGCCTACGCTTCGGAGCAGAGCATCGACCTGGCCGACGAGATCGGCCTGTTGCAGCAGCGCCTCGAGCGCCTGAAGCGCGACACCTTCGACAACCTGACGCGTTGGCAGCGCGTCCAGGTGGCGCGCGCGGCCGGACGTCCGACCGCCCTCGATTACCTCCAGGGCGCTTTCGACGCGTTCACCGAGCTCCACGGCGACCGCACCCTCGGTGACGATCCCGCGATCGTGGCGGGGCTGGCGCGACTGGGCGAGCGAAGCGTGGTCGTGATCGGCCAGCAGAAGGGGCGCGACACCAAGGAGAACATCCACCGCAACTTCGGCATGTCGCACCCCAGCGGCTATCGCAAGGCCATGCGCATGTTCGATCTCGCCGACAAGTTCAACCTGCCCGTGGTCACCCTGATCGATACCCCGGGGGCCTATCCCGGCATCGCGGCCGAGGAGCAGGGGCAGGCGTGGGTCATCGCGGAGAGCATCCGGCGCATGAGCCGCCTGACGGTGCCTGCCGTCACCGTGGTGATCGGGGAGGGCGGTTCCGGCGGCGCGCTCGCGGTCGGGGTCGCCAACCGTGTGCTGATCCTGGAGAACGCCATCTACTCGGTCATCAGCCCGGAGTCCTGCGCCGCGATCCTGTGGCGCGACGCCGCGGAGGCCGAGAAGGCGGCGGAGGCCCTCAAGCTCACCGCCTACGACCTGCTGGAGCTCGGCGTGGTGGACCGCGTGGTCGACGAGCCGGTCGGCGGGGCCCACAAGAGCCGCGAGGAGACCATCCGCCGGGTGCGCGAGGCCGTCCTCGAGGAGATCGCCGGGCTGAGCTCGATGGGGGCGGATGCCCTGCAGGAGCAGCGCCGGCGCCGTTTCCGCGCTCTCGGTCGCTTCCGGGACGCGGCCTGACCGACGCGGCCTGACCGACGCCTCCCGACAGCGGCTCGTCGCCAGAGCTCAGGCCGCTGCGGCCGCCCTCAAGGCTGCGATGTTGTCGGCGACCGAACCGTCGCCGCCGAACAGCGAGCTGCCGGCCACCAGGATCTCCGCACCGGCCGCCCGCACGCGCGCGGCGGTGTCGGGGGCGATGCCGCCGTCGACCTCGATCGCGCAGCCGGGCTTGACGGCGTCGCGGAGCCGTGCCACGGCGGCGATGCGCTCGACGCTGCGAGGGATGAACGCCTGTCCGCCGAACCCGGGGTTGACGGTCATCAGGAGCACCGCATCCAGGTAGGGAAGCGCTTCCTCCAGCACCGTGAGCGGAGTGAGCGGGTTGAGGGCGAGCCCGGGGCGAAGCCCGCACTCGCGTACCTGCTGCAGGAGACGGTGCAGGTGGGGCGTCACCTCGGCATGCACGTGCAGGACGTCGGCCCCCGCCTCGGCGAAGGCGTCGACGTAGCGCTCCGGGTTCTGGATCATGAGGTGCACGTCGAGCGGAAGCGAGGTGGAGCGGCGCACGGCGGAGACGACGCCCGGCCCGAAGGTGATGTTGGGGACGAAGTGACCGTCCATCACATCGAGATGGATCAGGTCGGCGCCGCCCGCCTCGGCGCTGTGCACGGCCTCGCCGAGGTCGGCGAAGTCGGCGGCCAGGATGGAGGGCGCGATGCGGACGGCGTTCACGCCGCGGAGTATAGCAGGGGCACGCGGGCGTGCCGGAGCGCGGGCGGCTCTCCGGCACGGGGCGCGCGGGCGGTGGGGTTCAGGCGACCGAGCCGACGGGTTCGAGCACGGCCCGGATCGAACGTTCCAGGATCTCGAGCCCTTCATCGAGCTCGGCGTCGCTGAGGCGCAGCGGGGGCAGCAGCCGGATGACGTTGCCGTAGGTGCCGGTCGAGAGCAGCATGAGGCCGCGCTCCCGCGCCTGCGCTACGACGGCCGACACGGCGGCGGGGTTCGGCTCCTTGGTGCCCGGCTCGACGAACTCGATGCCGATCATGGCACCGCGCCCGCGGACGTCGCCGATCTGCGCGAACCCGCGCTGCAGCGTCGCCAGGCGCTCGCCGGCGCGCTTCCCGATGACGCGGGCGCGTTCGACGAGGCCCTCCTCCTCCAGCACGTCGAGGGTGGCCAGCGCCGCGGCGCAGCTCACCGGGTTGCCGCCGAAGGTGGAGCCGAGCATACCGGGCTCGATGGCGTCCATGATGCTGGCCTTGCCGATGACGGCGGAGAGCGGGAAGCCGGAGGAGAGCGCCTTCGCGCTCGTCACCAGGTCGGGCTCGAGCCCGTAGGCGTCCACGGCCCAGAGGTCCCCCGTGCGGCCGATGCCGGCCTGCACCTCGTCGTCGATCCAGAGGGCGCCGATCTCGTCGGCGTAGGCGCGCAGGCCTGTCAGGAAACTGCGGGGCGCCGGGATGAAGCCTCCCTCGCCCGCCACCGGCTCGATGATGAACGCCGCCACCTCGGTCTCGCCGATGGTCGTCTTGACCTGGTCGCGCAGTGCGCGCAGCGTGCGCTGGCCGACCTCCTCGGCATCCTCGAGCCCCCAGGGGTTGCGGTAGGCGTAGGGGTAGGCTGCGCGGTAGATCTCACTGGCCCGGGGCGCGAAGTGGGCCTTGTAGGGGTTGGCCTTGGCCGTGAGCGACATCGCCATGTGGGTGCGCCCGTGGAAGGCGTGGGTGAACGCCACGATGCCGGCCCGGCCGGTGTAGGCGCGCGCGATCTTCACGGCGTTCTCCACCGCTTCGGCGCCGGAGTTGACCAGGAAAGTCTTCTTGGGGCTGTCCCCCGGCGCGAGCGCGTTGAGGCGCTCGGCCAGCGCGATGTAGCTCTCGTGCATGGCGACGGCGAAGCACAGGTGCTGGAACGAGGCCGCCTGCTCCTGCACGGCACGGATGACGCGCGGGTGCGAATGCCCGACGTTCATCACCGCGATGCCGACCGAGAAGTCGAGGTAGCGCTTGCCGTCGGCGTCCCACACGTATGCGCCCTCGGCCCGGGTGGGGTAGAAGGGGTGCGTGCTGTAGGCCGCGGGCGCGACGGCGTCCCGTCGACGTTGGGCGAGGCTGGCGTTGCTCATGGGCGTCCTCCTTCGAGCGGGGGCTTGCGATCGTAAGCATGAGAGACCAGGTACCTACGAAGCAGAGGCAAAGCGCGTATCTCACCATAAGAACCGAGGCGCGTGGTGCATATCCCTCTGTATGGTATCACCCGCCCAGGGCGCCGTGAACCCCGTTGAAGGCGCCGTCGAGCGGCCGTGTCGTGGGCTCGTCGGCGTAGCATGGAGGGCGTGAGCCCACCTCTCGTCGAGGCCGTCGTGCGGCCGCAGCATGCCTCTTGCAGCCGTCGCGCCGCCGCCTGGGCCGAACGGCTGGGGCTGCCGCTGCGCCCGACCGGCGCTCCCGTCGAGGGGGTCGTCCTCGAGGTCGGACCGCAGGGGCTGGCCTTGCGCCTGGGGGAGGGGCCGGCCGTCACGGTGGTGCCGCGCGCGCTGACGCACCGCAGGAGCGGCGGGCGTGACCTGCTGCTGCGTGCGGTGGGCCGCATCGAAGCCGACGATCTCATCGTCGATGCCACCGCCGGCCTGGGCGCCGACGCGTTCCACCTCGCCGCCCGCGGCATGCGCGTGCACATGCTCGAACGCCAGCCGCTGGTCGCCGCCCTGCTCGAGGATGCCCTCGAACGTGCGGCCTCGGGGCGTGCGGGGGAGGACGCTCGCCAGGCCGCGGCGCACCTGAGTCTGGCGGCTGGCGACGCCCGTGTCCGGCTCGATGCGATCGATCCGGCCCCCGCCGTGGTGTTGCTCGATCCCATGTACCCCCGCGCGGGGAAGCGCGCGTTGCCCAACAAGGGGATGGCCCTGTTTCGGACCCTGGTGGGCGACGACGACGACGCAGCGGAGCTCCTGCTCGTCGCGCTCCGGGTAGCGCGCCGGCGTGTGGCCGTGAAGCGCCCGCGTCGCGCCGCACCGCTCGGGGCGGGCGCGCCCGCCCCGAGCGGGAGCGTCATGGGTACCACCACGCGCTACGACCTGTACGCGCCGCGCCCGCCGGCGACCTAGACTGGGAGCCGTCGGCGCCGGGCCACGGCGCAAGGCCGCCGGTCGATGGGGACGTGCGGCGCCCCGGCACCGGGCCCGGGAGGGTGAAGCCCGGCACGTAGGAGAGCGAGGATACGGTGACGAGCGAAGCGACGCAGCGAACGACGACGGAACCCGGGGCGGTGGAGCGCGTGGCGGTCCTCGGGGCCGGCACGATGGGTGGAGGGATCGCCACCCTGCTGTTGGCGAGCGGCCTGCACGTGGCGCTGTACGACGTGGCTCGAGAGGCCCGGGAGCGGGCGGCGGAGCGCATCGCCAAGCGCAACGAGGCCGAGGCGGTACGCGCCCGTCTGCGCCTCACCGGCGACCTTGCCGAGGCGGTGGCCGATGCGGACCTGGTCATCGAGGCGGCGCCCGAGCAGCTCGAGCTGAAGCGCGAGCTCTTCGGCGAGCTGAGTCGCCACGCCCCCGCCCGCGCGGTGCTCGCCACCAACACCAGCGAGCTGTCGGTCACCGCCATCGCCGCGGCGTCGACGCACCCGGAACGCGTGATCGGGATGCACTGGTTCAACCCCCCTGAACGCATGGCGCTGGTGGAGATCGTCCGGGCGGTGCAGACCTCGGAGGCCACGCTCGCCACCACACGTGCGCTCGCCGAGCGGTGCGGCAAGACCACCGTCACCGTGGCCGACCGGCAGGGGTTCGTGACCACCCGTGCCGTCGCCGCGCTGTTGCTCGAGGGGGTGAGGATGCTGGAGGAGGGGGTGGCCAGCGTCGAAGACATCGACGCCGCGGTGCGCCTCGGCCTCAACCACCCCATGGGCCCGCTGGAGCTGTCGGACTACATCGGGCTCGACACCATGCTCTACATCGCGGAGTCCATGACCGACGCCATGGGCGAGCGCTTCCGGCCGCCGCAGCGGCTGCGCAAGCTGGTGGAGGCGGGTCACCTGGGCCGCAAGAGCGGGCGGGGCTTCTACGACTACCGCAAGGACGACTGAGCAACCGGATCGCCAGCGCCCACCACGGGAATCGCCTCCCGAGCGGGAGGCGATGCTGGCTGGCCCACAGGGATTCGAACCCCGACCGACCGGACCAAAACCGGTTGTCCTGCCATTAGACGATGGGCCACCGCGGCAGACGGCGCCGACACGAAGTGTCGGGACACGCAGAGTGTATCCGCGCCTCCTTCGAAGTGTCAACCAGACCCGTGGTGGACGCAGCTTCAAGCGGCTCGCGGATGGCGTTGCAGGAGAAAATGGCTGGCCCACAGGGATTCGAACCCCGACCGACCGGACCAGAACCGGTTGTCCTGCCATTAGACGATGGGCCAGCGAGGACGAACACGAGTGTATGGAAACGCCGGGCCCCCCGTCAAGGGCCATCGCGGCGGGGCCCTCTTGCCGTCGACGCTCGCGAGGCTGGTAGGGTATACTCTCGACGCTCCGAGGCCGGGCGGCCCGGCCGTGCGCACGGGCCGGCCCGTCGGCGAGATCCGTGGAGAGGTGCCGGAGTGGTTGATCGGGACGGTCTCGAAAACCGTTGTGTGGCCTTGCTGCACCGTGGGTTCGAATCCCACCCTCTCCGCCAGGCCGGCCGCTCCCCCAGGGGGGCGGCCGTTTCATGCAGCACCCCTCGGACAGGAGTGAGCCATGCCCGTCACCGTCGTCGACCACCCGCTGATCCAGCACAAGCTCTCCATCCTTCGCGACCGCGAGACCACGGTGCGAGACTTCCGGGAGCTGTGCACCGAGATCACCATGCTGATGGCGTTCGAGGCGATGCGCGACCTCCCGCTCGAGGACGCGGTGGTGCAGACGCCGGTGGCCCCCGCCCGCGTCAAACGGCTGTCCGGCAAGAAGCTGGCGCTGGTCGGCATCTTGCGTGCGGGCCTGGTGATGGTCGACGGCATCCTCGGGCTGGTGCCCAATGCGCGCGTCGGGCACATCGGTCTCTACCGCGACCCGGAGACCCTCAAGCCGGTGGAGTACTACACCAAGCTGCCGGGAGACATCGCCGACCGCCAGGTGTTCCTGCTCGACCCCATGCTGGCCACGGGGGGGAGCGCCGCCAAGGCCGTCGAGGTTCTCGAGGCCCACGGCGCGCAGTCGGTGAAGCTGCTGTGCATCATCGGCGCGCCCGAAGGGATCGACGTGGTCCAGCAGGCCCATCCGGAGCTCGACATCATCCTGGCGGCGCGTGACGAGCACCTCGACGAGCACGGCTACATCGTGCCGGGGCTGGGCGATGCCGGCGACCGCATCTACGGCACGCGGTGACCCGAGCCGGCGCCCGCATGGCGGAGCGCGCAGCGGCCGCCGGGGAGGCGAGCGGTGCGTCCGGCGCCGCTCATGACGCCGTCGCGCACCGTCCTAGAATGGTCCCGTGAGCCCTTCCCTCATCGCGTTCCTGCCTGGCGCCTCCATCGCGTTCGTGACGGCGCTGGCCGCGGTCGGGTTGTTCGTCCCGCGACTGCGGCGCTTCGCGCTCCGTATCCACGCCGTGCAGGAGGGCGGAGGGGCCCATGGGCGCGGCCGTCGCCTGCACGACGGGGCCGTCCCCAACATCGGTGGCATCGCCATCCTCGGCGGCTTCCTGCTGGCGCTGCTGGTGGGCAGTCTGGTGGCGCCCGACCTGATCGACCCCTTCCGCGTGCAGCTCCTCGCCATCGCCCTCGGCGCCGCCTTGATGGCGCTGGTGGGATTCATCGACGACATGTGGGAGGTGCCGCCCGCCATGCGGCTGGCGTCGCAGTTCGTGGCGGCCGGCATCCTGGTCGTCAACGGCGTGACCATCGGTTTCGTCACGAACTACTTCGGCCCCACCAGCTACGTCTTCATCCCGGAGCTGGTGACGGTGCTGGTCACCCTGCTGTGGGTGGTCGGGTTCACCAACGCCTTCAACTTCATCGACGGCCTCGACGGGCTGTCGTCGGGCATCGCCGCCATCTCCAGCATGAGCCTGCTGGCGGTGGCGCTGCAGTTTCCCGACCGCGGGGCGGCCGTGTTGCTGCTGGCGTCGCTGGCGGGGGCCGCGCTGGGGTTCCTGCGTCACAACTTCAGCCCCGCCAAGATCATCATGGGGGACTCCGGCGCCTACCTGCTGGGGTACGTTCTCGCGGCGGTGAGTGTGCTGGGGGCCCTCAAGGTGACGGCGGCGGTGACGGTGGTGGCCCCCATCCTGGTGCTGGCGCTGCCGGTGGTGAACATCACCCAGGTGACCTTCCGTCGATTGCGTCGCGGTGCCAGCCCCGCCCAGGCCGCCAACGACCACATCCACGACCTGCTGCGCGCCCGCTCCGGTTCCAAGCGCGGCACCGTCATCGCCCTGTGGGTGGCGACGCTGGGACTCGGGCTGGTGGGCATGACGCTCTCCGACACGCCGCCGGTGCTGACGCTGCTCACCCTGGTGCTGACGGTGGTGATGATCGCGGGTGTGTCGGTGCTGCGCCTGGCCGAGGTGCGCCGGGAGCGGCAGGAGCCGGCGCCGTGAGCCGCGCCGAGGGACCCACGGGGGAGGGCGCGCGGGTGTGCGTGGCCTTCGGCACCCGGCCGGAGGCGAACAAGATGGCGCCGGTGGTGCGCGCCCTGCGCGAAGCCCTTGGGGTGCACCCGGTGACGCTGGTGACCGGTCAGCACCGCGAGCAGCTCGACGCCTCGCTGCGCATCTTCGGGATCGTTCCCGACGCCGACCTGGCGGTGATGACCGAGCGCCAGACGTTGCCCGAGCTCACCGCGCGGATCGTGCCCGCCGCCGCCCGCACGCTGCGCGAGCTCGCCGCCGATTACGTCCTGGTCCACGGCGACACCCTGACGACGTTCGCCGTGGCGCTCGCGGCGTTCTTCGAGGGCGTCCCCGTCGCCCACGTCGAGGCGGGGCTGCGCTCGCACGACCTGGCCCAACCCTTCCCCGAGGAGGCCAACCGCCGCCTGACCGACGTCCTGACCGACCTCGACCTGCCGCCCACCGCGCTCGCCCGGCGCAACCTGCTGGCCGAGGGGAAGCGGGAGGAGACGATGGTCGTCACCGGCAACACCGCGGTGGACGCGGTCGTGCAGGCGAGCCGTCAGGCGAGGTTGCCGCGGGCGCTGCCGCCGGGGCCGGTGGTCGCCATCACCATGCACCGACGCGAGAACCTCCCGGTCATGGCGGGGCTGGCCGAGGCGCTGGCGCGGGTGGCCCGCGCCCACCCGGACCGGACCTTCGTCTACCCCGTGCATCTCAATCCCGCGGTGCGCGAGGCGGTCACGCCCGCCCTGCGCGGGCTGGTCAACGTGCTGCTGGAGGACCCCTGGGACTACCTGGGGATGCTCGCGCTCCTGCGCCGCAGCGAGCTCGTGGTGACCGACTCCGGCGGCATCCAGGAGGAGGGAGCGGCGCTGGGCGTTCCGGTGGCGGTGTTGCGCAATGTCACGGAGCGTCCGGAGGGCGTCGAGGCAGGCGTCCTGACGCTGCTCGGCAACGACCCTCCTTCGGTCGAGGCCGGCCTCGAGGCGCTCTTTGCGGCACCGGCAACCCTGGAGGCCATGCGCAGGGCCCCCAATCCCTACGGCGACGGTCGTGCCGGCGTCCGCGTGGCGCAGGCGGTGGCGTGGCGGCTGGGGCTCGGCCCGCGTCCCCGCGACTGGCAGGCCGGGGAGGACGCCGACGCCGGTCGATCGGCGGACGCGCCCTCCGGCGGCACGCCCGCCGGGGAGGCGTCGGCACGTGGCTGAGCACGGGCGTCCGCCCGCGGCCGCCCGGCGCCGAGGCTCCGGGGCTCGTCGCGGGGTGGGCGGCGGCGATGCGGGCGCCGCGGGGCCCGCCGCCTCGTGGGCCCTCCAGGAGCATCGCCTCGTCTTCCGCCGCCCCGTTGCGGGGGCGGAGCGCGAGGGGGACGGCTGGGTGCTGCGCTGGCGGGCGGCCGCCCTGATGGGGATCGTCAACGTCACCCCCGACAGCTTCAGCGACGGCGGCCGCTTCGCGGGCGATCCTGCCGCCGCGGTGGAGGCCGGCCTCGAGCTGTGGCGCGACGGAGCCGCCTTCGTCGACGTCGGCGGGGAATCGAGCCGCCCCGGCGCCGAGAGCGTCTCGGAAGACGAGGAGTTGCGGCGGGTCCTGCCGGTGGTCGCGGGCCTGGCGGAGAGGGGGGTGCGCGTCAGCATCGACACCGTCAAGCCGGCTGTCGCCAGCGAGGCGGTGAAGGGGGGCGCCTGCCTCGTCAACGACGTCCGTGGGCTGGCGGACCCCGCGATGCGCGCGTTGTGCGCCGATGCCGGCGTGCCCGCCGTGGTCATGCACATGCAGGGGCAACCTCGCACCATGCAGCGCTCGCCGCGCTACCGCGACGTGGTCGGCGAGGTCGAGCGCGCGCTGCTGGAGCGCGCCCGCCTGGCGCGGACGGACGGCGTGCCGTCGGTGCTGGTCGACCCGGGCATCGGGTTCGGCAAGACGGTGGAGCACAACCTCGCGCTGCTGGCGTCGACCCGGCGGCTCGCCGGCCACGGCCTGCCGCTGCTGGTGGGCGCTTCGCGCAAGCGCATGATCGCCCGTCTCGCCGCGGTCGACGGCGAGCCCCTCGAGCCCGGCCGGAGGCTTCCGGGCAGCCTCGCCCTGCACCTCTACGCGGCCGAGCGGGGCGCGGCCTTGCTGCGCGTGCACGACGTGGCGGAGCACCGCCAGGCCCTGGCGGTGCTCACCGCCCTCGAGGAAGCCGGCGCGCCCGAGGCGGGGGTGCGCCGTGGATAGGATCGTGCTGCAGGGGCTGGAGTTCCACGGCTACCACGGTGTCTTCGAGGAGGAGTCGAAGATGGGCGCGCGCTTCGTGGTCGACGTCGAGTTGAGCCTCGACCTCCCCGAGCGCGACAGCCTGCGGCAGACCGTCGACTACAGCCGCGTCTACGGCCTGGTCCGGCGCGAGGTGACCGAGAAGCGTTACAAGCTCATCGAGGCCTTGGCGGCCCACATCGCGAGCGCCCTGCTGGCGTCGGAGACGCGCGTGCACAGCGTCGTGGTGCGGGTGCACAAGCCGCACGCCCCGCTCCCCGGCGTGGTGCGCGACGTCTTCGCCGAGGTCGAGCGCGAGCGCGCGTGAGCGTGCTCTGATCGTGGCTCCCGACACGCGGGCGCTGGTGGCGCTGGGCAGCAACCTCGACGATCCCCTCGAGCAGCTCCGGCGCGCCGCACGCGCCCTGCAGGAGCTGTCCGCGACCGCGCTGTTCTCGTCGCTCTTCCGGACGGCCCCGGTTGGGGGCCCTCCGGGGCAGCCCGACTATCTCAACGGGGTGGCGCTGCTCGAGCCGCGACCCCGCTGGTCGCAACCCGATGCGCTGCTCGAGGCCCTGCTCGCGATCGAGGGTCGCCAGGGTCGCCGGCGGCGTGAGCGCTGGGGCCCGCGCACGCTCGACCTGGACCTGCTGGCGCTGGACGCCCACAGCCTCCAGACGCCGCGCCTCACCCTGCCCCACCCCCGCATGATGGACCGGGCCTTCGTGCTGGCGCCCCTGTGCGAGCTGCTGCCCGGCTGGCGCCACCCCCTCACCGGCGAGGGCGCCTGCGCCGCGCTGGCACGCGTCGGCGCGTCGGGCGTCGAGCGCACCCGGCTGGCATGGAGCCCACGGTAGACTGGGCCCCCGATGCGCCTGTTCGCCATCGCCGACCCCCACCTGTCTCGCGTCGACCCGAAGCCGATGACCATCTTCGGCGAGACCTGGCAGGGCCATCCCGACGCCTTCTTCGACGGCTGGCGCAGCGTCGTGGAGGACGACGATGTGGTCCTGGTGCCGGGCGACCTGTCGTGGGCGATGCGGTTCGACGACGCCCTGGCGGACCTCGCCGACATCGCGTCCTTGCCCGGTCGCAAGGTGATCCTGCGCGGGAACCACGACTACTGGTGGCCCTCGATCTCGAAGCTGCGGCGGGGCCTGCCTGAGGGTATGTTCGCGGTGCAGAACGACGCCGTGGCGCTCGACGGGGTGGTGGTCGCAGGAACGCGCGGCTGGGTGTGCCCCGGGAGCCGAGGCTTCGCCGAACAGGACGAGAAGATCTACCGCCGCGAGGTCGAGCGGCTGGCGCTGTCGTTGCGGGCCGCGGAGCGGCTCGAGGGCGACTTCCGGGTGGTGATGCTCCACTTCCCGCCCACGAACCCGCGGCTCGAGCCCTCCGCGTTCACCCGCCTGCTGCTCGACGCCGCACCCGACGCGCTGGTGTTCGGTCACGTTCACGGGGAGTCGGAGGGGGTGCTGGAGCACCTCGACGGCATCGACGTGCACTTCGTGGCCGCCGACGCGCTGGGCTTCGTGCCCCGGTTGATCCACGACTTCGGCTCCGAGCGCCCCCACGGGGCGTCGGTCTCCGTCGGCCGCGGCGAACGCTAGCGCGCACGCCCGGGGCGCGTTCCCGGAAAGCGAAGCCGCTCCGTCCTGCGCTCGCTGTGGGTCAGGCGCTGGGGTGCCCGCCGACGCTGCGCCCGTCGTCGAGCGCTCCCGGCAAGGGGCGGGTGTCGGTGTCGCCGCTGAGGGGGTGGTAGTGGGTGATGGCGTTCTGCCCTCGCTCCCAGGTCAGGCACACCACTTCGGCGCCGAGCCGGCTGGGGAAGTCGACCAGGCCGACCTGCACGTCGCGAACCTGCACGCCCAGGCGATCGAGCTCCGCCTTGCTGGTGTGGATGACGTCGAGGAGGAAGGCCATCTCGCGGGCGAGGTTGGCGGACTCCACGGAGGCGTCGGGGAGGTCCGAGCCATGCTCGCGCAAGCGCGCGAGATCGGCGGCCGCGCCCTGCAGCTCCCCGAGGTGCTCGTCCACCACCGGGAGGAGGCGGGTCGCTTCGGTGAGGGTGAACAGACGGTACATGGACTCCTCCTCTCGCCCTTCGAGGATACTCTCGGTGGGGCGCCCCCGCCTGTGCCCATTCATACAAAACCTGAGCGTCCTGCGCTAAAGGCAAGCGTCCCGCGCACCGCTCGGGGCCGCCCCCGACGCTCTGGTAGACTTTGCCGGGGCTCCGGCGCCGCGCGGGCGCCGGGCTCGAGGTCCTGGTGGTGCCGCCCCGGGGCGCTCGGAGGAAGCCATGCACGAAGCCAGCGTCCTCGTGGTCAACGCGGGGAGCTCCAGCCTCAAGGTCAAGCTCTTTCCCGCAGGACACTCCGTCCTGGTGGAGCGCATCGGCGGGGACAGCAACATCGTCGCGAGCTTCGGCCCGGTGCGCGCCGAGCCGATCGGGCGGCACGACGAGGCCCTGAGGAAGGTGCTCGAGCTGCTGGAGGAGCGCCTCCCCGAGGGTGGGATCCGCGCCGTGGGTCACCGCGTGGTACACGGGGGGATGCGCTTCTCGCGGCCCGTGCTCATCGACCGCTCCGTCGAGCGGATCGTGGACGAGCTGTCGGCCCTGGCGCCGCTCCACAATCCCGCCAACCTCGAGGGGATCCGGGCGGCGCGGTCGCTCCTGCCCGACGTGCCGCACGTGGCGGTGTTCGATACCGCGTTCCACGCCGGCATGCCGGCGCGCGCCTTCCTCTTCGGTCTTCCCATCGGGCTCTACCGCGACCGCCGCATCCGCCGCTACGGGTTCCACGGCACCAGCCACGATTTCGTGACCGAGCGCGCCGCGGCGCTGCTCGGGCGGCCGCGCGAGGCGCTCAAGCTGGTCTCGCTCCACCTCGGGAACGGCGCCAGCGCGACTGCCGTGGCCGGAGGCCGCAGCATCGATACCAGCATGGGCTTCACCCCGCTGGACGGGCTGTTGATGGGCACGCGCAGCGGCGAGGTGGATCCCGGCGTGCTGCTCCACCTGCTACGTGGTGGCATGGATCTCGATGCCCTCGACCGGCTGCTCAATCGCGAATCGGGCCTCCTCGGCCTGTCGGGCGTCTCCAACGACATGCGCGACGTGCGGGCCGCCGCCGAGGGCGGCAACGCGGACGCTCGCGAGGCCCTGGAGGTGTTCGCCTACCGCATCACCAAGACCGTCGGCGCCTATGCGGCCGCCATGGGCGGCCTCGACGGCATCGTCTTCACCGGTGGGATCGGCGAGAACGACGCGCGCATGCGCCAGGAGAGCATGTCCGGACTGGGATTCCTGGGCGTGCGCCTCGACGAGCGCCGCAACGCCGGCCACGCCGAGCGCATCTCGACCGACGACGCAACGGTGGCCGTGCTGGTGGTGCCTACCGACGAGGAACGCATGATCGCCCGCGCGACCGCCGAGCTGGCAGGCCTCGGGCAGCCCGGCGACGAGGCCGAGCGGGAGGAGACGACGTGAAGACGCTCGGGCTGGACCTGGGAGGCACCAAGATCGCCGCGGCCGTGGTGAGCGATGGGCGGATCCTCGACGCGACGCGGGTCGAAACGCCGCAGACCGGCTTCGCCGACGTGGCGGAGGCGCTCGCCCGGGCCGCGCGCGACGTCTTGGAGCGCGGGCACGAGGAGGTGGCCGCGATCGGCGTGGGATCGCCGGGTCCCCTGGACTACCAGGCCGGCAAGGTGCTGTTCGCCCCCAACATCGCCGGCATGGAGAACGCGCCCATCGTGGCGGAACTCGGGCGCAGGCTGGAGCGCAAGATCGTGCTGGAGAACGACGCCAATGCCGCCGGCCTGGCCGAGCACCTCTACGGCGCCGCCCGGGACCTGGAGTCCAGCCTCTACATGACGATATCGACCGGCATCGGCGGCGGTCTGTTCATCGGCGACCGCATCATCCGCGGCGCCCACGGCCTGGCAGGCGAGATCGGGCACATGACGGTCCTCCCCGGCGGGCCGATCGGGGGCGACGGTCTGCTGGGGACGCTGGAGGCGATCGCTGCCGGACGTTCCATCGCTCGCGACGCGAGCTACGCCTACGGCCGCGAGATGGACACCCGTGAGGTGTTCGAGCGCGCACAGGCCGGCGAGATGAAGGCGCTCGAGATCGTGGACAACGCCGCGCGTTTCACGGGTATCGGCATCGCCAATCTCGCCAAGATCTTCGACCCCGAGGGGTTCGTCATCGGCGGGGGGATGAGTCAGGTGGGGCCCTTCTACCTCGATCGCATCAACCGCGCAGCGGCCGCCTACCTGCGAGGCTATCCGGACGCCGACATCCGCACCGCCGAGCTGGGAACCGACGCCGGCGTCATCGGGGCGGCGGCGGTGGCGGCGCAGTCGTTGCGGTAGGGCGCACGCTGGCGGCGGCCACGCTGCCGTCCGGGAGCAGAGATCCCGTCAGGTAGACGCGGCCCGAGGGCACGCTCG
>Ga0102956_1000186_pt1 | contig 21259 bp, 18 predicted proteins | sample SalPonF2_A_D2_MG_FD_84515 | JGI IMG/M metagenome (GOLD analysis project Ga0102956, IMG submission 84515) | Salt pond soil microbial communities from South San Francisco under conditions of wetland restoration - Salt Pond MetaG SF2_A_D2_MG ...
AGATCGTGCCCTGATGGTAGAGCTCCACGAACTGCCGCCGCACCGCACGCGACAGCCCCTCGTCCAGGGTGAAGCGCGTCCGCGACCAGTCCGCCGAGATCCCGAGGCGCTGGAGCTGCCCGAGGATGATGCCGCCGTAGGTCTCCTTCCACGCCCACACCCGCTCGAGGAAGGCCTCCCGCCCGATCTCGTGCCGATCGGTGCCCTCGGCCCGCAGCGCGCGCTCCACCTGGACCTGGGTCGAGATGCCGGCATGGTCGGTCCCGGGCTGGAACAGCGCTTCGTACCCCTGCATCCGCTTGAAGCGGATGAGCGTGTCGATGACGGCGTTGTCGAAGGCGTGGCCGAGGTGGAGGTTACCCGTCACGTTGGGGGGTGGGATGACGATGCAGAAGGGCTCGCGCCCGGAGCCCGGGTCGACCGTGAACGGCTCGGACGCCCAGCGTTCGGCCCAGCGGCCCTCCACCGCCAGGGGGTCGTAGCGGCTCGGAAGCGGCGAAGCTCCCGTCGGGGCGGTGTCCGTCGTCGTGTCGCTCATGCCTACCTCCGCTGGCGCGGCCCAAAAAACGGGCCCCGCCCGACCGTTGCGGACGAGGTCTCCCCCGCGGTACCACCGCACTTCCCCGGCGCGTGTGCGGCCGAGGCGCTCGCTTGTGCCGCGCTGACGGGGCGGCGTCCGGAGGGTCTAGAGGCCGGCCGTCGGCCGGCGTTCTTCCTCGCTTCGGCGCGAAGGGCGAGGAGCCCTCCCACCGATCCGCGGGCGACGTTCACCGGCGCGTCCGACCCGGCCTCGCAGCGTTTGCGCCGGGCTCTCTGGCGGACGACGGGGCGGCTACTCCTCCCGCGTACACGGGATTCTAGCAGGTCGCCTACGACCTCACAAGCGCCCGAGCCGGGCGCGCACCCGGCTCACAGGACCGGGAGACTGGACATCGACTGGACGCTGATCTGCCCCGCCAGCATGCGCGCGGCGCGGCGCAGCTCCAGGGCACTGGCGTTGTCGGGATCGGCCACCACCAGGGGAGCGCCGCGATCGCCGCTCTCCCGCAACGCACGCGTGATCGGGATGTGCCCGAGGACCGGGAGGCGCTCCTCCTCGGCCCAGCGGTCGGCGCCGCCCTCACCGAAGATGTAGTCGCGCTCGCCGTCGGGGAGCAGGTAGTAGCTCATGTTCTCGATCACGCCCAGGACCGGCACGTGCGTCTTGCGCGCCATGGTGTGGGCCCGCCGCACGTCCGCCAGTGCCACGTCCTGGGGCGTCGTGACCAGCACCATCCCCGTCAGCGGCACGAGCTGGGCCAGCGACAGCTGCACGTCGCCGGTGCCCGGCGGAAGGTCCACCACCATGTAGTCGAGCTCGCCCCAAACCGTCTGCTTCAGGAGCTGCGTGAGCGTGCCGTGCAGGATGGGGCCGCGCCACGTCAGTGCCTGACCGTCCTCCACGAGGTTCCCGATGGAGACGAGGCGAACGCCGAAGCCCTCGAGGGGCACGATGTTCTTGTCCGCGTCGGCGGCCAGACGCTGGCCCGAGACGCCGAACATGGTGGTCTGGCTGGGGCCGTAGATGTCGGCGTCGAGCAACCCGACGCTGGCGCCCTCGAGCGCCAGGGACGCCGCCAGGTTCGCCGCCACCGTGGACTTGCCGACGCCCCCCTTGCCGGAGCCCACGGCCAGGATGGTCTTCACGCCGGGCAGAGGCTCCTGCTGCGGGCCGCGGACCTGCGAGCCGAAGGTGATCGCCACGTCGCGCACGCCGAGGGCGGAGCCCAGGGCGCCGCGGACGTCGTTCTCGATGGTGTTCTTCAGAGGGCAGGCGGGGGTCGTCAGGTTGATCGTCAGCCGCACGGCCTCCCCTTCGACGACGATATCGTCGATCATCCCCAGGCTCACCAGGTCCTGGTGGAGCTCGGGGTCCTGGACGGTCTTGAGCGCCTCGAGGACGCGGTCTTCGGTGATGGCCATGGTGCCTGCAGCCTATCAGCAGGTCGACCGCCCCACAAGCTTCCCCCCTACAGGCGAAGCGAGAAACGCGCCGCCCTTTGCGAGCCCTTTCACCTTGTGACCCCCACCCCCCCTGGCTATACTCGGCACTGTGACAGCCGCTCGGCGTACCCGCCTCGCCCGCTCCTGCGCTGCTGCGGCGCATCGAGGTGCGACGGGTGGGCGTGTGGCCCCGAAGGTCGCGCCCGTTCCTTCGAGTCGAGCGCCGTGACCGCTCCCAGCCGTTACCAGAGCCAGGAGCTCTACCTCCAACAGGGCGACGTCAGCTGCTATCGCGGCGTCGACCCGCTCACCGGCCTGGCCGTCCTCATCTACACCTTCCCTGGACGTCCCGCGGCCCCCCTGGCCGCGTTGGAGTCCGAGAACATCCCCGGCATCCTGGTCAGCTCCTTCGACGACAACGCCGGCCAGGTGGTGACCGCGTACTCGCCGCACTACGGCCTGGTCGCGCCGGGCGAGTCCGTGGTGGACGATCGCTTCGTCCTCGAGGCGGTGCGCGCGGTGCGCGACGCGGCCCAGGCGGGCGTGGTGCACGGCGACCTGCGCGCCGGCCGCCTGTTGTACGCCCAGGGCCACGTGCTGATCGAGGGCTACGGCGTTCCCTGGAGGCCCGCCGACCCCGACGCGACCGCCCCCGAAGTCGCCGGCGGCGGCCCCCCGTCGCTCCCCGCCGACCTCTACTCCCTGGCCGCAACGCTGCTCCTGCTCGGGGGAAACAACCTCAGCAACGAAGTGGGGGCGCTGCTGCGCGCCGCGCTCGCCAAGGACCCGCGCGAGCGGCCGACCGCCACCACCCTCCACGGCCAGGTGCGACGCGCCTGCGGTGGGACCGTCACCCCTCCCCCCCGAAGCTTCGACGAGTTGACGCTGCCAACGGGCGCGGCCCCCGCCTCCGCTGCGGGAGCGACGGAACGCAAGGAGCCGCCACCGGCGGACGACCGGCGGCCGAGCCTGTCGGCCACCCGCTCGGATTTCCAGCTCGATCTCGACTTCGAGCTGGACGTGGCGACGCCCCCGCCCGACGACGGTGCCCTCACCACCGGCGGCGCACCGAGCCGCTCCCGGGCGACGCCCTCCCCCCACACGGCCGACGAGCCGCGGGCGGCCCCCCCGCCCGACAGGGCCGATGCGGCCGACGAGCCCGAGCCGATCACGCTCAACAGCGACCCCGGCCTGAGCCCGCACGGCGCCTCCCGCTCGACGCGGGACAGCACGCCCGGCTTCGTCAAGGACCTCCCTCCCGGCGCCACCTACCGCGCCGGCTCCCTGGACGACGCGCAACCACCCGCCCCCATCCGCATGGACCGCCCGCTGGAGAAGCGCCGGCGGTCGCGCTCCTGGCGGGGGCCGTTGCTGGTCATCCTGGCGCTGGTCGCCGCCGGCGCCGTCGCGTCCATCGCCTTCATCAACCAGGGCACCCTGGCCCCCGCTCCCCGGTCGAGCGGCACCGTGGACTACCTCGTATCGGTGCAGGTCCAACCCGCGGCCCTGCCACCGGTCGACCTCTACGTCGTCGAGAGCCCGAGCGGCTCCGGGACGCCCGCCGGGACCATCCTCTGTCGCGCGCCGTGCAAGATCGTGCTCGACCGCGCCGGCGCGTGGCAGTTCCGCGCGGAGTTCCAGAACCGGACCTCCAAGGTCGCCGACCTCGAGCTGCCCGGATCCCACAACCTCACCATCACCTTCCCGCCGGACACGAACGGCAGCGCACCCAGCCCCGCCAGCGGCCGCTGAGCAACGAAGGAGCCCCATGCCCAGCATCGTCGTCGTGGATTACGGCTCGCAGTACACCCGCCTCATCACACGGCGCTTGCGCGAGCTCAACGTCTTCTCCGTCATCGTGCCCCACACGGCCGATCTCGCCGCGATCCGGGGTTTCGACCCCGCCGGCGTCATCCTGTCGGGAGGCCCCCAGAGCGTCACCGAGCCGGGAGCGCCGGGCCTGCCCGACGGACTGCTCGACGCGGGACTGCCGGTCCTGGCGATCTGCTACGGCATGCAGCTCGTGGCGCGGGAGCTCGGCGGCCGCGTGCAGGCGAGCCCGGTGCGGGAGTACGGCAAGGCGGCCCTCACGCGCTACGGCGGCGAGCTGTTCGACGGCGTGGAGGGTGAGTTCGTGGCATGGATGAGCCACGGCGACTCGGTGGCGGAGCTCCCCGCCGGCTTCACGGTCTGCGCCTCCACCGACGACACGCCGGTCGCCGCCATGGAGGCACGGGACCGGCGGCTCTACGCCCTGCAGTTCCATCCCGAGGTGCGCCACACGCCCAAGGGGATGGCCATCCTCGAACGCTTCGTCCACGCCACCGGCATCGCACGCACCTGGACGCCCGAGAACATCGTGCAGCAGATGACGGCCGACGTGCGTGAGCGCGTCGGGGGCGCCCGCGTGCTGCTCGGGATCTCGGGCGGTGTCGACTCGAGCACGCTGGGGCTGCTGCTCCACCGCGCGCTCGGCGATCGGCTGGTGGCGGTGTTCGTCGACCACGGCCTGTTGCGCCTCGGGGAGGCCGAAGAGGTCGAACGGGCGCTGCGCGAGCTGGGCGTGGAACTGCGCGTGGTGGACGCCTCCGAGCGCTTCCTGAACGCCCTGGCGGGCGTGAGCGACCCCGAGCGGAAGCGCAAGATCATCGGGCGCGAGTTCATCGAGGTGTTCGCGCATCAGGCGCGCGCCGCGCAGGAGCGCGAGGGCCCCATCCGCTACCTCGCCCAGGGGACGCTCTACCCGGACGTGGTCGAGTCGGCCGGGGGCTTCGGGGCGGCCAACATCAAGTCGCACCACAACGTGGGCGGGCTCCCCGAAGACCTCGACTTCGAGCTCATCGAGCCGTTCCGGACGCTGTTCAAGGACGAGGTCCGGGAGATCGCCGAGACGCTGGGCCTGCCCAGGCACCTGCGCGACCGCCACCCGTTCCCGGGCCCCGGTCTCGCCATCCGGATCATCGGCGATGTCACCCCCGAACGGCTCGGCGTCCTCCGCCGTGTCGACGACATCTTCATCAGCAGCCTGCGCGAGTTCGGCCTCTACCACGAGACCTGGCAGGCGCTGGCCGTGCTAACGCCGATCCGCTCGGTGGGGGTCATGGGGGACGGGCGCACCTACGCGCACACCGTGGCGCTGCGCGCCGTGAGCAGCGTCGACGGCATGACGGCCGACTGGACGCGCCTGCCGCACGATTTCCTGGCCACCGTGTCCAACCGCATCGTCAACAACGTGCCCGAGGTCAACCGCGTGGTCTTCGACATCACGTCGAAACCGCCGGGCACGATCGAGTGGGAGTGATCCCGGCGGCGACGGGGCCGGTCACCGGGTCGCTGCTACGATGGCGCGCATGAGCCGAGCCTGGTTGGTCAAGAGCGAGCCCGATGCCTACAGCTACGATGACCTGGAACGCGACGGCCGGACCATGTGGGACGGCGTACGCAACTACCAGGCCCGCAACTTCATGCGCGACGAGATGCGGGTGGGCGACGCGGTCCTGTTCTATCACTCCAACATCGCCGCGCCGGCGGTGGTGGGTGTCGCTCGCGTGGCGTCCGAGCCCTACCCCGACCCCACGCAGTTCGAAGCGGGCGACCCGCACTTCGACCCGAAGGCCAGCGAGGACGCGCCTCGCTGGGTGGTGGTCGACCTCGAGCCGATGCGGCGCCTGCCGGAGCCGGTCGCCCTCGAGCGCTTGAAGGAGGACCCGGAGGTCGAGGGCCTGGCGCTGGTGCGCCGCGGCAACCGGCTGAGCGTGATGCCGGTGAGCCACGCCCACTACCGCCACGTTCTGAGGCTGGGCGGGCTGGACCCGGACGCGCCCTAGCCGCACCACGGGAGCCTCGTCCGAGCCCCCTGGAATGCCGTCCCTGTCGCGGTAGCCACGACATCGCACCGGCGTCGGCGTGCTAGCATGACGTCATGAACGATCGCCGCGCCCGCATCCTACGCATGGTCGCGGAGTCCTACATCCGGACGGCGCATCCCGTCGCTTCCGCCCGCATCGCCGAGCGGATGGGGTTGAGCAGCGCGACCGTTCGCAACGAGTTCGCCGCGCTCGAGGAGCAGGGCTACCTGCAGCGGCCCCACACGTCGGCCGGCCGCATCCCGACGTCGCGTGGCTTCCGCTCCTACGCGCTGGGCTGCCTGCCGCCCCGGCGGCTCCCCGAGCGGCAGCGCACGCGGCTCGTCCGCCAGCTCCAGGCCACCAACGGCGACGGCCTGTTCGCGCTGGTCGCGCGCACCGCCGCCGAGCTCTCCGGCTACGCGGTGGTCGTGCGGCTCCCGGCCGACGACGCGCTGCACATCCTGGAGATCCACCTCAGCATGCTGTCGGCCGAGCGCCTGCTGGCGGTGGTCGTCCTGGAGAACGGCATCGTTCGTCAGCTCAGCGTCGACCTCGCTCCGCCCCCCGCCGACCGCGTCCTCGACGACGCCGAGCGCAACCTTCGCCAGCTCACGCTGCCGTTGGGCGAGGTGCCGCGCGCACTCGATACCATCGCCACGCACGCCGACGAGGAGCTGGCGCGCACCCTCGAGGCGATCGCCCGGGCCTGGCCGCGGCTGAACCCGCCGCGCATGTTCAGCGAGGGCCTGCGTCACCTGCTCACCGAACCGGAGTCGAGCGACCCCGAGTTCATCCGCCTGGTGGTGGAACAGGTCGAGCGCGCCGACCCGTCGCTTGCCGGCTGGAACCCCGAGCGCTGGGCTCCCGACGGTCGACCGGTCGGGCTCGATCTCGACGACGCCGTGGCGCGCATCACGTCAGGCTTCGAGCTCGGCGTCGGCGTCGGCTCCCTGACGGTGCTCGGACCCGCCCGCATGCGCTACCCGGCCGCGATGATGGTCGCGCGCGGCGTCAGCGAGGCGCTGTCGCAGGGGCTGCAGAGGGCGTGAGCGTGACGGTCACCGTGCTGCTGTTCGCCGACCTGCGGGTCGCGGCGGAGCGCTCGCGGCTGGAGCTCGATCTGCCTGCCGGGGCCACGGTGCGAACGGCTGCCGACGAGCTCGAGCGCGTCCTCGGCAACGACCGCCTGCGAGGGGTCATGTGCGCCGTCAACGAGGGCTACGCCGGCCCCGGCACCACGCTCGCCGACGGCGACGTGCTGGCCTTCCTCCCCCCCGTTTCGGGCGGATGACCGCGCCCGGGGTACAGCCCCCCGACCTGCTCGTCGTCGCGTCCGAACCCATCGAGCCGGCAGCGCTGCTGCAGGAGGCGTCGGCCCCCGCCAACGGAGCCGTGGCCTCCTTCCTGGGGAGCGTGCGCTCGCCCAATCGCGGTGAGGTCGTACACCACATCGACTACGAAGGTTACGCCCCCATGATGGTGGCCGAGATGGAACGCCTGGCGGCCGAAACCCGCGCCCGGCACTCTCTCGGACGGGTCGTGGTCGTGCACCGGCTGGGCCGCTTGAGCGCCGGCGACGTCAGCCTGGCGGTGGTGGTCTCCTCGGCGCACCGGCACGCCGCCCTGCAGGCGTGTGCCGAGATCGTGGAGGGGCTCAAGGCACGGCTGCCGGTGTGGAAGTACGAGGTGAGCGCCTCAGGAGGCTCGTTCGTGCCCGGCCGCACCGACGCCGGCCCCACCCTGTGAGCGCCCCGGCATCCGGCCTCGGGGCACCGCGTGAACGGCCGCAGCGCCGCCACCCGTCGTGAGGGAAGGCCCATCCCAACGGAATATTTCACAGGGGCGGCGGGGACGTTCCGCCTATGCTTGAGCCACTGCCGGGCCCCCGACGATCCACTCGGAACGGCCCCGGAAGGCTGGGTAGGATGAGCGTACATGTCGACGATCGGCGCTAGCACGTTGGCTGCGGAGGCGCACGGTGCCCAATGAGGTCTACCTGCGCACGCGCGACGCGCTCGCGACGCTGGTATCGGAGCGGGCCGCGACGCGCGTGCTCGACGCCGCGCTGCGCCGCTCGCACGAGCGTGCCGAGTCGCTCGACGAGCGCACCGTCCGCCAGTTGCTGCTGGGACCGATCCAGCGCGAGCTGGAAGGCATCCTTCCGCGCACCGGCCTGCGCCGCACCTTGCGCCGCCTCGCTCGACAGGTGGCCGACGAGGTGCGCTCGCAGGGGGATGTCGTCACCGAGCACGCGCCCGCCGGGGCCGGGCTGCAGGAGCGCCCCCGCACGGTGCTGAAGCCGGTCACCCAGTCCTCGGTCTATCTGCCGGACGCGGCGCCGCCGATGCCCGACGAGCCGCACGTTCAACCCGCGGCAGCGGGTCGCCGGCGCGATCCGTCGGGACACGCGGGCGAGAGGGCCGTGGCGGTCGCTACGGCCGATGCCGGCGCGGCCGCGCCGGTCGCCACGGCGCGCGGCCGCGACCGCTCACGCCCCACGGTGGTGCCTCATCCGCTCGGGGCGGAGGCCCTGGACGCCCTCAGCGTCCACTTCGCCGAAATCGAAGGGGTGCTGCAGGTGATCGCCCTGCGGGCCTCCGAAGGGCCGCAGGTGCGTGGCGACGGCGTCGACCCGGACGCCCTGGCCCCGCTGGCCCAGTCCGCCGTTCGGCTCCTGGGCCGTTTCGGCCCGTTGCGATCCCTCGTGTTGGAGCACGAGGCCGGATTGCTTTTCGTCTTCCCGCTCGGACGCGACGCCATCGCAGTGCTCGCCCGGGCCAACGTCAACATGGGTGCGGTGTTCGCAGCGCGGGCCGCGCTGGAGGAGGGACCATGAAAAGGGGCAAACGTACCTTCGTGGCGGGCGTCCTGACGCTCGCGCTCGGCCTGTGCGCCACCGTATGGGCGCAACAGACCGACACGTACCTGCAACGTTACGACCTGGCGATCGAGAACCTGAGCCAGGCCGTCGCAGCGGTGCCCGACGACAGCGCCAAGGCCCGCAGTCAACTGGACCACGCGGTCAATGCACTCATGACGCTGTCGCGCGACACCACCAGCGCCACCCTGGTCAAGGCCATGGAGAACCTCTTCGGGCGTGCCCGCACCGCCGTGCAGAACCAGAGCCGGACCGACATCGCCGTCCAGACGGCCGTCCTGGCAGGGGGCTTCCGCCGCCTCGTCTACGACGCGGCGTTCAAGGCCGCTGTTGCCGGCGACATGGCCACCGCCAAGGCCCGCCTGGAGCGCATCGGCACCGACATGCAACTCGATGCTGCCTCGACGGACGCCATCCGCTCCGCGGACACCGTGGCAGGCCTGCGCCTCCAGACCGAGCGAGCGGTCGCCCGCGCCATCTCCGAGGAGGTCTCGGTCGCCGAGCGCCTGCTCCCCACCGATCGTTCCGTCGCCTACCAGACACTCGCCGAGGCCTACGGCACCTCGCTGCTGGTGCAGGACTCGCCGCGCCTCCAGGCGGGCTTCAACCAGCACTTCGTCGACGCCGCCAAGGCGATCGTGGCCAAGGACGACAGCGCCTTCCAGCAGGCCGCCCAGGCGATCGCTTCCGGCGCCGGGCGCCTGGCCCAGGCCGACCAGCAGGCGCTGGCCAGTGCCACCAACGGACCCACCAGCACCTCCAGCGCTTCCGCCCCGGGCACTCCCGCGTCCGGGCCTTCCGAGCTGCCGTCCGTCGCGACGCCCGGCTCGGGGGCTCCGAGCGGCGGCACGCCGAGCGCGGGCGCCGCTCCCTCCCCTGCGTCCGGCGGAAGCGCCGGAACGCCGGCGGCTGCCGCAGGCCAGGCTGCAACGCGCGCCCAGGTCCTGGCCGAACAGAAGCAGCAGCAGCTCGACACGCTCACCCGCGAGGTGCAGGCCGCCGGACTCCCCGGACCCGCCGGCCAGCACCTGGCCGAGACGCTCCAGAACGCCAACATCGACTCCCTCCAGGCTGCCACCCAGTCGCTGTACGCCGCCACGGCCCAGGCCAGTGCCGCGCTGATGGCCGGCGACGTCGGCGGCGCGCGGGACCGTGTGCGGGCCCTCTCGAAGCAGTACGGCGAGCTGCTCTCCCCGCTGGTGGCGGTGAAGGCTCCCAGCGTGGACGCCGACATGCGCGCGATGGCGCAACGCACCGCCGACCTCGTGGGCTTGCGGCTGCGCGACCTGAACAACCTCACCGCCCAGACGGACGCCGTTGCCCGCGTCGTGAACGGAGCGCCCGCTCCGGCCGACCTGGCGCTGAACCGCGCCGTGTCGAGCTGGTGGGCGGGCTGGCCGCGGCTGCTGGTCCTGCTCGTGTTCGGCATCCTCGTGTTCGTGCCGCTGTACCTGCTCAACCTCGCCTTCGGGGGCGGCAACCGCAACTGGCAGCTCATCGGTGTCGCGCTGTTCCTGCTGCTGCTGCCGGTGGTGTACGAGGCGCTGGCGGCGCTCGGAAGCATGATCGCGACGTGGACGAACAACGACGCCTTCGAGGTGCTGGCGAGTTACTCCATGTTCCAGAGCAGCATCGGCCAGGTGGTGTGGGCGGGACTCATCGTTCTCGCCATCGTGTTCGCCATCCTGGGCCTGTACGGCATCTGTGTGCAGTTCGGGTTGCTGGGTCGCGGGCGCGGCCGTCGCGGCGCGGGGACCACCCAGACCGCCACCACGACCGCCACCAGCACCCAGGAGCGGGCGGACTCGATGGTCGACTGGGATGAGGAGTTCTGAGCCGGGGGGAGGTCGCATCGGCGAGCACCGACTCCCCTGAGGAGGCCGGGTGCCGGACCGAGCGAACGACGACATGAGCAACCAGGTGTACCAATCGACCGTCGAAGAGCTGGAGACGATCCTGTCGCCGAGGGTCGTGTCGCGTTCCCTTCAGGAGGGGATGCGTCAGCTCGGGCGTTCGCCCGACACGGTCGATCTGGGAGCGGTCGAGAAGATCCTCAAGGCGCAGATCTACAGGCAACTGCAGGTGACGATGCCGGTGATGCAGGCCAAGCAGAAGATCGAGGACATCCTCGGTCGCCTGCAGGGCGTGGCGGACGAGGCCGGCGACGGCGCTTCGGCCGATGTCGGGCTGGCGCGCCAGGGCGAGCGCCTCAAGCAACTCAAGGACGCCCTCAAGCCGTTCAACCTGTACTTCGAGTGGCCGGAGGTGCAGAAGCTGCGCGCTCAGGTCCAGCTATTGGAGACCGAACAGGAATCCGAGCGCGAGGCCGCCTCGCTCGCCGACGACGCCGAGGCGCAGCTCCACGTGGTCGAGCAGAAGCTCGAGGATCAGCTCGTCATCCAGGCGCGCGAGCTCGGCGAGCTGAGCGAGGCCCTGGAACAGGTGCGCACGCTGGGCGGGCCCAAGATCCGTCGGCTGGAGAACCTCGTGAACCAGATCGGCGAGGCGCAGCAGGGTCGGCAGCTCGCCCCCGCCGAGGTCGAACGAGCCCGCAGGCTGGCGCGCGACCTCCGCAAGCTGATGGAGTCGAGCGTCTACTCCGAGGAGATGGAGGCGTCGGCGTCCGGGCAGAGCGCCGACGAGACCGCCCCCGTCGACCGACGCGAGGGCGGAGTCCTCGACGTCGAAGGTGAGGAGGAAGACCTGCTCTCCATCGACACGGCCGACCTCGACCCCGAAGTCAGCGCCAAGCTGCTGCTGCTCGACCTGGAGGACGAACGGCACGACCTCGAAGCCCTGGCGTCCGAGTACGACGAGCTCCTCGGCTTCCAACCGTCGCTCCGCTCCGCCGTCGACGACCTGCGTGCACAGCTCGACGCCGACGCCTCCATCGCGGACGCGCTGCCGGAGCTGCGCCGCAACCTCGAGGAGGCGTTCGACACCTACCGCGAGACCCTCCGCGACGAGCTCCAGACCATCGAGGCCTCGCTGGAGAAGCTGCGGCCCGAGGTCGACACGTCGGAGCTCCGGCAGGCGCTCCGCGTGGGTCTCGGGATCCTCAGCACCACGCTGCCGAACCAGGCCGACATCCATCACATCCGCAACCTGCACCAGCTGGCGCTGGACCAGGTGGAAGCGTTCGACCGATCCGAGGACGAGACGCGCGCGCAACGCGACGCCCAGCTCCACGACCAGGCCGCGATGCTCGAGCGCCTCGAATCGACGCTGCTGCGCTACGAGGGTCACGCCTCCGTCGAGGCGTACCAGCAACTCGAGGCGCAGGTGGGCGCCCTCCGGGAAGCGCACGCCCAGGATGTGCTGGACCCGCAGATCCTCGACACCGTGCGCCGGGCGGAGGCCTCGCTGGAGTCCGCCATGGCGGTGCTGGCCGATCAGCAGGTCGACCGCCAGCGCGCCACGCTCCGCAACCTGCTGGCGCAAGTGCAGGCGCTGCCGGCGCTCGACACCGTGGCCGCACGCATCAGCAGCGTGGTGGCCGAGATCGAACGGCAGCTCGCGCAGCTCGAGCGCGAGACCCTCGACAACGCCCAGGTCGAGGCCACCACCTCGATGGTCGAGGCGCTCAAGGGAGAGGCGACGGCAACGTTGCAGCGCCGCCTCGAGGGCCTCGCCGAACAAGCCGGCGAGCTCTCCAGCCCGCCCCTGCTCGAACGCATCCGGAGCGCGATGGACGGCCTGGAGGACGGCAACTACCCCGATCTGAACGCGCTCAGGGCCGCGATCACGCAGGAACGCGAGGCCGAACGCAGCGAGCAGATCGGCGAACTGCACCGGCTGGAGCGTGAGGCCGCGCGGCTCGGCGGCATGGAGGGCCCCACCCTCGACGCCCTGCAGGAGCACCTGCGAACGGCCCGTCAGCGCATCGACGACGGCCATCTGGCCCGCGGCCTGGGCCAGGCGTGGGCGCTCCTGGAGCGTGTCCAGGCCGAAGTCGACGAGCGCCTGCACAACGTGGTGCCACGGCTCGACGCCGCGCTGGAAGCGTTCACGCCGGTCGAGAAGCTCAACAGCGACGACGTCGCCACGGTGCGCCGCATCCTCCGGCATCTCGACTCCCAGCGCGACGCCCTGGACCGTGTCTCGGTCGGCTTGCGCCTTCAGCTCGAGGCCTCTCTGTCCGAAGTCGAGGCTCTGCTCGAGAAGCTGCGGGAGGAGTACGAGGCGACGCGCGTCATCGCCGACCAGCTCGTCAGCGCCAACGTCCTGGACGACGTTCTCGGCCTATTCGGCGAGGATGCCCCGAGCGAGGCGGGCGCAGGCTCCGGGGGCGACGAGGGCACCGCCATCGACGTCGACGCGCTGCTCGAGCCCTACCGGAGCGAGGTCGAAGTGACGGGAGCCGCCCTGCTCGGCGCGGGGGGCGAGCGCCTCGCCGGCGCCCTGCCGTTCGACGGCGACACGGCAGCGTCGTTGGTCGACGGCCTGCGCGCCGCGGCGGAGCGCGGGGCACTGGCGCTGGGGCAGCCCGCACCACGGCTCGCCACCCTCGAGTACGAGGGGGGCGTGGTGGTCGTGGCGTGGCCCACGAGCGAGCACACCCTGCTCCTCAGCCTGCGCTCGAGCTCCGAGCTGGCCCTGCTGTCGAACCGGCTGCGCCGCGACCTCGAGGGCCTGGCCGCCGCCCTCCCCGGCACCCACGGTGGACCTGCGCACGCTTGACGACACCCGCGCGCTCGCCCGGCGCCTGCTACGGCGGGCGCCGGGCGGTTCGTTGGTGGTGCTCACCGGCCCCCTCGGAGCAGGCAAGACCACCCTGACGCGCTTCCTGGTGGAGGCGCTGGGCTCCGAGGCGGCCGTCACCAGCCCCACCTACACGCTGGTGCACGAGTACCCCACGCCGCAGGGCGTGCTGGTCCATATCGACGCATACCGCCTTCCCGACGCCGCCGCTCTGGAGCAGCTGGGGCTGGACGAGACGCTCGAGCGTGCCCGGCTGGTGGTCGTGGAGTGGGGCGCCGGGCTGCTCCCCCTCCACCCGGACGCGCTGTGGCTCGAGCTCGAACGCCACGGCGAGGAGCGGCGCGCCACCCTGCGCAACGCCTCCGGCAGGCCGCTAGGATGGGAGGCGTGAATCCCGTCCATCTGGGCATCGACAGCGCCACGCGCTTCCTTGCGCTCGCCCTGTGGAGCCCCGAACGCGGGCTGCTGGCCGAGTACCGCGAGGACGTGGGGCGGGACCACGCCGCGCGCATCGTTCTCGAGATCGAGCGCCTGTTCGCCCGCGCAAGGATCGAACCCGCGGCCGTGACGGGCGTCGGCGTCGGCGTTGGGCCGGGCTCCTACACCGGGGTTCGTGTCGGTATCGCCACCGCGCAGGGGCTGGCGCGAGCCTGGGGCGTGCCCCTCGGCGGCGCCTCGACGCTGGCAGCGCTGGCGCTCGCCGGCCTGCTGCCGGGCGCGTCCGGCATCGCCGCTCTCGATGCGCGCCGCGGCAACGTCTACGCCGCGCGCTACCGGCGGCCGGACGACCCTGCCGACCTTCGCCTCGAGACGCTCCATCCCGCCGAGAAGCTCGCTCGGAGCTCGCTGGTCGAGCGCCTCGGCGCCGACACGGTGATCGAAGGGTGCGGTCCGGATGCGGCCCTGACGGCATTCATGGCCCTATCGGGGGAACCGGCGGAGGCGATCTACCTGTGACGCCCGGCCGCGCGATCCGCCGGCCGGCCCGGCTCGTTTCGACGGCGTCCCGGCCGCGCCGGGCCGGGACGCACGACCGCCCCAGAAAGGTATACTGCCCCGTCGCTGTGCACTCATCGCATCAGGGCCGCTCGGGTTGGAGAAAGCATGTTCTTCCGGTTGGGACAGGAGATCGGAGTCGATCTAGGGACGGCCACCGTCCTGATCTACGTCAAGGGCAAGGGCATCATGCTCCGGGAGCCCTCTGTGATCGCCATGGTGCGCGACACCGGCGATGTGAAGGCGGTCGGTGACGAGGCCTACAGGATGCTCGGCCGCACGCCCGGCAACATCGTCGCCGTCCGCCCCATGCGTGACGGCGTCATTGCTGACTACGACCTCACCGAGAAGATGCTCAAGGCGTTCGTGCGCAAGGTCATCACCGGCCCCGGCCGTCTGTTCAAGCCCCACATCATGGTGTGCGTGCCGTCGGGCGTCACGGAGGTGGAGCGTCGCGCCGTGCTGCAGGCGACCCGCGAGGTCGGCGCGCGCAAGGCGTTCCTCATCGAGGAGCCGCTGGCCGCAGCCATCGGGGCCGGCGTCGCCATCGCCGAGCCCACCGGCTCGATGATCGTCGACATCGGCGGCGGCACCACCGACATCGCCATCATCAGCCTGGGCGGCATCGTCGTGTCGGAGAGCCTGCGTATCGCAGGCAACGAGTTCGACGAGGCCATCATCCGGCACATCCGTCACAAGGAGAATCTCCTCATCGGCGACCGCACCGCCGAGGACGTCAAGATGCGCATCGGCGCGGCGGTGGTGAAGAGCCCCGAGGACAACCGCGAGATCGACGTGCGCGGACGCGATCTCATCAACGGCCTTCCCAAGACGATCAAGGTCACCACCGAGGACACGGTCGAGGCGCTTCGCGAACCGATCCAGAAGATCGCCGACGGGGTTCGCAGGGTGCTCGAGCTGGCCCCGCCCGAGCTCGTGTCCGACGTCATCGACCGCGGCATCATCATGACCGGAGGCGGCTCGCTGCTGCGCAACTTCGACGAGCTGCTGCGCCAGACCACCGGCATCCCGGTGGTGGTCGCCGACAACGCCATCGATGCGGTCGCGCTCGGGACCGGTCAGGCGCTCGACATGATCCACGTGCTGCGCGACGCGCTGATCTCCGACAACTTCCTCCGCCGCTAGCGATGGCGGGCCGCCGCAGGGCGCCACCCGGCCTCACCGCTCGGCGCGCGCCCGGGGCACGTCGTTCCCGGGGGCAGGGGCCGGCGACGATCCGCTGCCTGGTCCTCGTGCTGGCGCTGGCAGGCGCGGCGGCGCTGCCGCCCGCATCCTCCGCCGCAGCGCCGCCGCCGTCGGCGCCCGACCTGCCCCTGGGGCAGGTCGAGGCAGGCATGAAGGGCTACGGCCTCACCGCCGGGCCCGGCAACGCGCTGGTCCGGTTCACGGTCGACGTGCTCTCGATCCAGTCCGACGCCGGCCCGGGCTTCCCGCTGGTGCTGGTGCGCGCCTCGGGCGACTTCATCGATGCCAGCGGAGGCGTGTCCGCAGGCATGAGCGGCAGCCCGGTCTACCTCTCCACCGCCGACGGGCCGCGTCTCCTGGGCGCGGTGGGGTACGTCTTCCCGTCGGCCGATCATCACCTGGCCATGGTCACCCCCATCGCCGTGATGCGCAAGGCCGCCGACGCCGGCGCGCACGGGCCGCCCGACGGACCCGTCGCGGTCGCGGGCCTGGGCCGGGCGGTGCCGGCATCGACGCCCATCCTGCTGTCGGGCGTGGACCCGCGCGCAGCCGATCTGTTGGCGCCGCTGTTCCGCGACGCGCGCGTCACCCCCTTCCCCGCCCAGGCGTCGGGCTCGCTGCCTGCCGGCGACAATCCGCCGTACACGCTCGAGCCCGGGAGTCCGATCAGCGTGGAGCTGGCGCGGGGCGACGTCACGATCGGTGCCGTGGGCACGGTGACCGCGATCGACGGCGACCGCGTGCTCGCCTTCGGGCACCCGCTCCTCGGCCTCGGCGACGTAGCGCTGCCCCTGGCACCGGCGTACGTGACCGCCGTCGTCTCCAGCTCCGTGGTGCCCTTCAAGCTCGCCAACAGCGGCCAGAAGCCGCTCGGCACCATCGCGCAGGACCGTCCTGCCGCCGTGGCGGGCACCCTCGGGGACGGCCCCGCCATGATCCCGGTGACCCTGACCGTCGACGCCCCGGCCGGCAGCACCACCTACCACGAGGAGGTCGCCGCCGACGAACGCCTCTATCCGCAGCTCGTCGCGGCCGCGAGCCAGCAGCTCATCGACCGGAGCCTTGCCGAGACCACCGGTGGCTACGCCCAGGTCGGCTGGGAGATCGACCTCGCCGGCGGCGACAGGCTCAACCTGGTCGAGCAGGCCGACGACCCGAGCGACATCGCCAAAGCCGCGGCGCAGCTCATCGGCAGCCCGCTACAGACGCTGGCGACCAACATGTTCCGGGCGCCCGGCGTGTCCGCCGTGAAGGTCAACGTGCGGCTCTCCAGCCAGCGCAGCACGGGCGAGATCGTCGACGTCGTGGCCGAGAACCCCACCGTCGACCCGGGGACATCGGTGGTGCTGCATGTGCGGCTCCAGCCCTTCCGCCAGGACCCGGTCGTGAAGACGCTGAGCGTAAAGCTGCCTGCCGGCGCCAGCGGCACCGTCGCGCTGACCGTGCGCGGCGGCGACGTCACGCCCAAGCAGGACAGCACCAAGCCGCAGACGAAGAACCGACCGCGCTCCTTCCCGGAGCTCCTCGACGCCCTGCGGCAGAAGCCGCAGGCCAGCGAGCTGGTGGTCGAGGCGCCCGACAAGGACGGCAACACGCAGCGCCTGGGACGGTTGTCGCTGCCGTTCGTCGTCACCGGCAGCCGCACCGTCGACATCACCGTGCACAGTGCCGGGGACATGCCGGCGCCGGCACCGACGAAGCCGGACGGGAACGGCGAGAGCGCTCCGAGCAACCCCAGCCCGCAGACGCCGGATCTCCACCAGCCGCCGTCGGGCACGCCGCCTCCGGCGCCCGAGGGTCCCAAGCCCAACGGCGACGGCGGCTCCGCGGCGAGCGCCACCGGAGGGGGAACGCCATGACCGCAGCCGCGCACGACAGCGCGACGCTCGCCGCCCGCCTGCTGGGGGACCTCGACGGTCCCACCGTGCCCGTCCGGCGGCTGGCCTCCGCCGGCGGCGCCGGACCCGACGCCATCGTCGTGGTCTCGGGCGCCGACGACCTGGCGCAGGCCCTGGCGAACGGCGCGACCGCCGTGGTGCTTCCTCGCGCGCTGGCCCTGGCCCGTCCGCCCGCGTGCGCCGCGATCCGGGTCGACGACCCGCGCCGGGCGCTGGCGCAACTCAGCGCGCTGTTCGACCGCCGCCCCGAGGCGCCGCGCGGCGTGCACGCCACGGCCGTGGTGGCGGCCGATGCGTCCGTCGGTGAGGACGTCAGCGTGGGCCCCCACAGCGTCATCGAGGCCGGCGCCGAGATCGGGCCGGAGACGCGCATCGGGCCGCACTGCACGATTCATGCCGGCGCGCGCCTGGGCAGGGCGTGCCGCCTGCATGCGGGCGTGGTCGTCTACGACGGGGTGGCGCTCGGGAACCGGGTCGAACTCCACAGCGGCTGCGTCGTCGGAGCCGACGGCTTCGGCTACGCCGCCGGCGAACGCGGCGCAAGCAAGATCCACCATCTCGGCGCCGTCGTCATCGGCGACGACGTCGAGATCGGCGCCAACAGCGCCGTCGACCGCGGCACCCTGGACCCGACACGCATCGGGCCCCGCACCAAGATCGACAATCACTGCCAGATCGGGCACAACGTGACGATCGGCAGCGACTGCTTGATCGCCGGCATGACCGGCATCGCCGGCAGCAGCAGCGTCGGCGACCGCTCGGTCCTCGGCGGCTACGTCGCCGTCGCCGATCACGTCGCGATCGGCGACGACGTGCGGATCGCCGGGCGAGCCGGGGTCACCAAGGACGTTCCCGACGGGGAGACCTGGGCGGGTTTCCCCGCCCAGCCCTACCGGCGCTGGGTGCGCGGCCTGTACCTGCAGGGAAGGCTCGAGCGCATCTGGCAGGCGGTGAAGGGGCGCGATGCAGAGCGTTGAGGGCGTGGGCATCCATGGCGGCGCCCCTTGCCGCGTGACGCTGCATCGCGAGGACGGGCCGGTGCGTTTCCTCCGCCGCGGCCACAGCATCCCCGCGACGCTCGACGCCCTGGTCGACAGCCGCCGCGCCACCACGCTGGGTGCAGACGGTGAGCGTGTCGGCGTGGTCGAGCACCTGCTGGCCGCACTGGCGATGCGGGGCTTCTGGTCGGGCCTGGTGATCGAGGCTTCGGCTGCGGAGCTGCCCATCCTCGACGGCTCGGCCCGGGTCTGGTACGACCTGCTCGGCGAGCTGCCCGCTCCTCCGCCGCCCCCGAGCCCGTTGCGCGCCGAACGCACCGTCACCGTCGCGTCCGGCGACGCCCGCGGCGAGCTCGTGCCGGGCGCGGCGCGGCTGTGCTGCGGTATCGCGTTCGCACACCCCGCCATCGGGGAACAGCACTGGTGTGGCGACCCCGCGCACTACAGCGAGCTGATCGACGCCCGCACCTTCGGCCTGCTGTCGGACGTCGAGGCGCTGCGTGCGGGAGGCTTCGCTTCCGGCGCGAACCTGGAAAATGCTATCGTCTTTGGCGAGGAGGGCCCGCTGGTACCCTTGCGCGCGGAGAACGAACCGGTGCGACACAAGGCCCTCGACGCTCTGGGGGATCTGTTCTTGCTCGGTCGACCGTTCGAAGCTCGGCTCACCTTCTGGCGAGGCTCGCACGCCCTCCATGCCGCCCTCATGAGAGAGCTTCTACACCCCACGACGAGCGCGGGCCCCGCACGATGAAGGCCTTGCGGGTCGCGGTCGTCGGCGCGGGCGTGATGGGGCGCTTCCACGCCAACAACTACGCCGCGCTCCCGCACGTGGAGCTGGTCGCCGTCGCCGATCCCGATCCGGAGCGGCGCGCCGAGGCGCGGTCGTCCTTCGCCTGCAGGGCTTACGGGTCGCTCGACGAGTTGCTGGCGGCCGAGTCCTTCGACGCGGCCAGCGTGGCCGTGCCCACCAGCCTCCACTTCTCCGTCACCAGGCGCCTGCTGGAAGCGGGCGTTCACGTGCTGGTGGAGAAGCCGGTCGCCACCGACGTGGCCCAGGCGCGCGAGCTGGCTGCGCTGTCGCGCCGGCTCGGCCTGGTGCTCCAGGTGGGCCACATCACGCGTTTCTACCGAGCCGTACAGCTCCTCGGGGAGCAGGTCCGCGAACCCTACCTGATCGAGGCACGACGCATGGTCCCCTACGCCCGCATCAAGGACGTCGGCGTGGTGCTGGACCTGATGATCCACGATCTGGACATCGTCCTCCGGCTCATCCCGGCCGCGCCGGCCGAGATCAGCGTGGTCGGTCGCGCCCTCAACGGCACGCCCCTCGAAGACGTCGCCGCCGCCCAGATCACGTTCGAGGGCGGCTGCATCGCACGCTTCCTGGCGAGCCGCGTCGCTCCCGACGCCGAACGGAGCCTCGTGGTGGCCGAGCCGCATCAGACGATGCGGCTCGACTTCGCGAAGGAACCCTACACCGAGATCGCCATCTACCGGCAACCCAACGCCAACTCCGACACGGGCCACGTGCAACTGGACCGGCACGTGGTGCACGAGGACAACCCCTTGCGCAAGGAGCTCGAGCACTTCCTGGCGCGCATCCGCCGCGACGCCGACCCCATCGGCACGCTCGACGACGACCTGCGGTCGCTGGAACTGGCGACGCGGCTGCTCCGCAAGATCCGCAGCGAGCGCCACCCCGTCCTGGTCTGATCCCGCACCCGCAGCGAGGTGCGCCGGCAGCACCGGCGTCCAGGCCGCACGGCCCGCGTCGAGGGCTGCGATAGACTACCCCCATGAGCGTGGACGTCCGTTCCATCCTTCCCCACCGCTTTCCCTTCCTGCTGGTGGACGCTTTCGTGTCCCAGGAGGGCGACGCCTTCGAGTGCGTCAAGAACGTGAGCCACGGCGAGCCGTACTTCCAGGGGCACTTCCCGGACGAGCCCGTCATGCCGGGCGTGCTCATCGTCGAGGCCCTCGCCCAGGCCGCCGCCGTGGGCCTGAGCGTGCGCGAGGGGACGGTGGGCTCGGGGCAGGCCGGCTACCTGGCGGCCATCGAAGGCGCCAAGTTCCGGCGCAAGGTGGTGCCCGGCGACCGTCTGCGGCTCACCGGCGAGATCCTGCTGTTCCGTCGCGGCCTGTGCAAGGTGGCCGCCAGGGCCCTGGTGGGCGATGAGGTCGCCGCCGAGGCCAACCTCTCGTTCATGTACGCACGCTGACGTCAGGAGGAGGCCGTGACCGCTGAAGCCACCGCCACCGTCCATCCCAGCGCCCACGTCCACCCCGACGCCCGCCTGGCAGCCGACGTGCGGGTCGGCCCCGGCGTGGTGGTGGAGGCCGACGTCGAGGTGGGCGCGGGCAGCGAGCTGCTGGCGGGTACGGTGCTGCACGACGGCAGCCGCGTCGGACAGCGTTGCCGCGTGGGACCGTACGCCGTGGTGGGCGGTCTGCCCATGGACAGCCACTTCGCGGGCGAGGGCACCCTCGCGGTGATCGAGGACGACGTCACCGTGCGCGAGTTCGTGACCGTGCATCGCGCGACCGGTCCGGGGGCGCAGACGACGGTCGGCGCCGGGACCCTCCTGATGAGCTACGCACACGTGTCCCACAACACCCGTGTCGGGCGAGGCTGCGTGCTCACCACCGCGGTGCAACTCGGCGGACACAGCGAGGTCGGCGACCACGCCGTGCTCGGCTCGAACGCGCTCATCCACCAGTTCTGCCGCGTGGGCGAGTACGCCATGGTGGGCG
>Ga0102956_1000187_pt1 | contig 21201 bp, 19 predicted proteins | sample SalPonF2_A_D2_MG_FD_84515 | JGI IMG/M metagenome (GOLD analysis project Ga0102956, IMG submission 84515) | Salt pond soil microbial communities from South San Francisco under conditions of wetland restoration - Salt Pond MetaG SF2_A_D2_MG ...
GAAGGCGCGCTGGAGGGCACGCGCGGCGTGTACGTCGCCAACCTCGACGGGCTGGAGCGCGCCACCGACCACTACGTCATGCAGGTGCTCTGAGCCCGCGCCACCCCGACAACCCGCCCACTCTCCGCCGCCCCGGCCACCACGGCCGGGGCGGCTCTCTGTGGGGGCAACGACGGACCGCGGCCGGGGGCCTCGAGCGTGGCGGCGTAGGTGGGGCGACCCCCCGTTCCGGCGAGGCTCCTATACTCGGAAGTGGCATGCTGACCTTCACCGATACCGCCCGCACGCGCGTTGCGCACTTCCTCGAGATGCAGAAGGACCAGGAGGTGAGCGCGCTGCGCATCGCCGGCGACCGCACGTCGCAGCGGCTGTGGCTGGTAAAGCCCAGCGACCGCGAGGAGACGGACGCCGTGTTCCGCGTCGACGACTTCGAGGTCTACCTCGATCCCCTCACCTCGGATCGCCTCTCCGGCGCCACCGTCGACTTCGTCGAGGGGGTCATGCAGAGCGGGTTCCGGGTGTTCTTCCCCAGCCCGAGCTGGAGCGACCCGCTGGCGCAGAAGGTGCAGGACGTCATCGACACCGTCATCAACCCCGGGGTGGCCGCGCACAGCGGCAACGTCAGCCTGGAGGGGGTGGAGGACGGCGTCGCCTACATCGCGTTCGGCGGGGGGTGCCAGGGCTGCGGGGCGGCCGACGTCACCCTCAAGGGGGGCGTCGAGCGCATCCTCAGGGAGCACGTTCCCGAGATCACCGCCGTGCGCGACAGCACGGATCACGCCGCCGGCACCAACCCCTACTACGTGTCGACCGACGGCGCCGCCGAGTCGCCGCTCTCCTGAGCCCGCCGCGCCGGAGCTAGCCGGCGGCGAGCAGGGAGCTGATGGCGCCGCGCAGGTCGGTGCCGGTGAGCGGTTTGTTCAGGAACAGGTTGGCGCCGGCGTCCTCGGCGCGCCGGCGGGTGGCGTCGTCGCTGAGCGCGGTCATGATGATGACCGGCACGCCCTTCAGGCGGGTGAGGCGGCGCGCCCGAGCGCACACGTCGAGGCCCGTCATGAACGGCATGTTCACGTCGAGGATCATCATGTCGGGGGTATGCGATTGCAGGTAGGTCAGGGCGTCGTGCCCGTTCTCGACGCTGATCACGTCGAACTTGTAGGCGCCCAGGACCAGCTCCAGCAGACGGAGATGACCGGGGTCGTCGTCCGCGACCAACACGGTACGGCTGGGCGCGCCCATGCCGGAGCATAGGTTCGCTTCTCTTACAAGATTCTGACAACAGCGTTCAGGACGGCATTCGCGTGCGGCATCCGGGGCCCGCCCGCGGGCCACCGTGCAGGGCGCCTGGCGGGGCCCGGCGGTATACTCTCCCATCCCGGCCCCCGGCCGATCAGGACGGTGCCCATGCGATTGGATCCATCCACGCCGCAAGACGCCTACGCGATCACGACGGACGAGATCCGCCACGCCGTCGACGTGGCGGCCGGCCGTCGGCCGGCGACGCTGCTGCTCGTGGACGCCCGCTTGCTCAACGTCTTCGACGGGCGCATCAGCCGCGTCTGCGTGGCGCTCGCCGGCCGCCTCATCGCCACGGTCGGGAGCGCCGCCGACGCCCCCGCCGCCGAGGTCACGGTGGACCTGCACGGCGCCTACCTGGCGCCCGGGCTGATCGACGGCCACGTGCACATCGAGTCGTCGCTGGTGACCCCCTCGGCGTACGCCGAGGGGGTCGTGCCGCGCGGCGTCACGGGCGTGGTGTGCGATCCGCACGAGATCGCCAACGTCGCGGGGGTGGCGGGCGTGCAGTGGCTGCTCGAGCGCTCCCGCGACCTGCCGATGGACGTCTGGGTGACGGTCCCCAGCTCGGTCCCCTCCACCGCCATGGAGACGGCGGGCGCGGCGCTGGGGCTGCCGGAGATCGAGGAGCTGCTCGAGCACCCCCAGGTCGTCGGCGTCGCGGAGATGATGAGCTTCCCCGCGGTCGTGGCCGGCGACGAAACGGAGCTGGGCAAGGTGGCGCTGGCCGAGGCCGCGCGCAAGACGGCCGAGGGGCACGCCCCGGCTCTCGGGGGCCGCGCCCTGCAGGCCTACCTGGCGAGCGGCATCGGCTCGGACCACGAGAGCACCACGTTGGAGGAGGGGCGCGAGAAGCTCGCCGCCGGCGTGTTCCTGATGGTGCGCGAGGGCTCCGTGACGCGCGACCTGGACGCCTTGCTGCCGCTCGTGCGCCCCGACCATGCCGACCGCATCGGCTTCGTGACCGACGACCGCCTGCCTCACGACCTGCTCGACGAGGGCGGGGTGGACTGCCTGGTGCGCCGCGCCATCCAGGCCGGCGCCGACCCGGTCTACGCGGTGCGCTGCGCCAGCTACAACGTGGCCCGCTACTACGGCCTCCGGCGCCGCGGCGCGGTGGCTCCCGGCTACCTGGCCGACCTGCTGGTGATCGACGACCTCGCTTCGTTCCGAGCGCAGGCGGTCTACAAGGGCGGGCGGCGCGTCGCCGTGGACGGGCACCTCGAGCCCGGCGCAGCGGCTGCGAGCGCCCCCGCGACCGGGTCGGACGCCGCGGTGCTCGACACCGTGCGCCTCCCGCGCCTCGACCTGGAGGACCTGCGGCTGGAGGACCCGGGCGGGCCGGTGCGCGTCATCCGCGCGCTCCCGCACCAGATCCTCACCGGCGCCCTCGAGCTGCGGCCCTCGGTGGAGAACGGCGCCGTGGTGGCCGATCCGTCGCGCGACCTGCTCAAGCTCGCCTGCGTGGAGCGGCACGGCCGCCACGGGGCCGTGGCCGTCGGCCTGGTGACGGGTTTCGGCCTGCAGCGGGGAGCGCTGGCGTCCACCGTCGGGCACGATCACCACAATCTGCTGGTGGTCGGCGCCGAAGACGAAGCCATGCTGATGGCGGCCGATCGCCTGCAGGCGCTGGGTGGCGGCTTCGTGGCGGTGCAGGGCGGCCGGGTGCTGGCCGAGCTGCCGCTGGAGATCGCCGGGCTCGTCACCGACGCTCCGCTGGCCGACGTTCGCAGGAGCATGCGGGCGCTGGACGACGCCGCCGTGAACCTGGGCGCGACGCTGCCGGCGCCCTTCATGGCGCTGTCCTTCCTGGGGTTGCCGGTGATCCCCGAGCTCCGCCTCACCGACCGCGGCCTGGTGGACGTGCTCGCGGGGCGCATCGTGCCGTTCGCCGCCGAGGGCTGAGATGGGCGCGCCGTCCTTGTTGCGGGGGACCGTCATGCACGTCCCACGCGACCCGTTCCGGGACGGCGGGGTCCTGGAGGCCGAGGGCGACGGGGCGCTGGCCCTGCAGGACGGCCGCGTGCTGGCGAGCGGCGACTACGCGGCGCTGCGCCGGCGCTACCCGGGGTTTCCGGTCGACGACCGCCGCGGGGCGGTGATCCTGCCCGGCCTGGTGGACGCCCACGTGCACTACCCGCAGGTACCCGTGATGGGCGCCGTGGGCATGCGGCTGCTGCCCTGGCTGGAGCGCCGCACGCTGCCCGAGGAAGCGCGCTACGCCGATCCCGGCTACGCCGCCGCCCGCGCCGACGCCTTCCTGCGGCTGCTGGCCGCCAGCGGCACCACCACCGCCCTGGTGTTCGGCTCCCACTTCGCGCCCGCCATGGAGCGCTTCTTCCGGTCCGCGGAGCGCTCCGGGCTGCGCGTGTCCGCCGGGCTCGCCGTGGCGGACCGCAACCTTCGCGAGGCGTTGCACACCACGCCGGAGCGGGCGCTGGCCGACGGGCTCGAGCTGGCGCGCCGCTGGCACGGCCGCGGCCGCCTGCGCTACGCCGTCACGCCGCGCTTCGCGCTGTCCTCGGGCGAGGCGCTGCTGGAAGCGTGCGGAGAGCTGCTCCGCTCGGGCCCCGATCTGCTGTTCACCACCCACCTCAACGAGAGCGAGGAGGAGATCGAGGCGGTGAAGGCGCTCTTCCCCTGGGCCGACGACTACCTGGCGACCTACCAACGCTTCGGCCTGGTGGGCGAGCGTTCGCTCTTCGCGCACGACGTGCACCCCGACGAGGGCGAGCTGGAGCGTCTGGCCGCCGCGCGCTCCACGGTGGTGCACTGCCCCACCAGCAACGTCTCGCTCGGCAGCGGGCTGTTCCCCCTGCGCCGCCACCTCGACGCCGGCGTGCGGCTGGCGCTCGGCACCGACGTCGGCGCCGGGACAGGCTTCGGCTTGCTCAAGGAGGCACTGGCCGCCCACCAGGTGCAGATGCTGCGCGCCGACGGCGTGGCTCTCGACCCCGCGAAGCTGCTCTACCTGGCCACCGGCGCCGGCGCGCGAGCGCTGGGGCTGGGCGGCGTGGTGGGGGACTTCGCCGCCGGCCGCGAGGCCGATCTGCTGGTGGTGCGGCCGCGGCCGGGCTCGACCCTGGCCGAGGTCCTGGCGCACGCCCCCGACGCCCCATCGGCGCTGGCCGCGCTGATCACGCTGGCGGGCGAGGAGAGCGTCGAAGAGGTCCGCGTGGCGGGCGAGCGCGTGCATGGCGGCCCTCCCGCCGGGCGTGGCGGGCTTGACGCGGGCCCCGCCGCCGGGCCATAACCTACGGGATGCTCCTCCACCTCGTCGCGGACTTCGGCGTGGGCGACCTGGCGTTCGCCGAGGTCGCGCAACGCCTCAAACGCAGGCTCCCCGAAGCGGAACTGGTGCTCACGGCCGTGCCCCCCTTCGCCACGCTCGCGGCCGGTTTCGTCAGCGCCCAGCTCGCCCTCAACGAGGCGCCGCCGGGAACCGTGGTGTTCCACAACGTGGCGCCGCGGCGCGACGACGAGCGGCCGCGGGCCGACAACGCCGGCGAGCGGCTCGTGGCCGCGCGCCTGCCGGGCGACACCCGTGTGGTGGGTGTGCACGCCGGCCACGCCTTCTCCTTCTTCAAGCAAGCGGGCGCCGAGCTCTACTTCGCGCAGGCCGAAGCGGCCGGCTCGCAGTTCCGTTCGCGCGACGTCTTCCCGGACGCCGTGGCGGCGCTGGCGCGCGGCGAGGCGCACGCCCTGCACGAACCGGTACCGGCGGACGCGGTGCCGGACGTGCCCGAGGGGCGGGTGGCGTACGTCGACGGCTTCGGCAACCTCAAGACGACGTGGGCGGCCCCCTCCGCCTTCGCGCCCGGCACGCGCGTCCGGGTGCGCGTCGGCGAGGCCGAGCGCATCGCCTTCGTGAGCGGCGGGAGCTTCTCGGTACCTGCCGGCACGCTCGCCTTCGCGCCCGGCAGCAGCGGCTGGCCGCGCCTGGGGGGCGGCAGCCTTCGCTTCATGGAGCTCTTCCTGCGCGGCGGCAGCGCCGCCGAGGCGTTCGGCCGGCCCGCCGTGGGCGCGCGCGTCGAGGTCGCTCTCGATGCGGTGCCCACCTGAGCGTTCAGTCCAGCTCGATCTCCAGACCCTGCAACAGGGCGGTGGCGTCCGGCAGCGAGAAGCGCGCGCCCCGGACGCGGGTGGTGCGCACGTCGATGGCGTAGTTGCGCGCCTTGCGCAGGTCGGCGCCGCTCAGGTCGGCGCCCTCGAAGTTGGTGCCGGCGAAGTCGGTGCTCCGGCACACGGCGTCGACGAGCACCGCCCCGCGGAAGTCGCACTCGTGGGCCACGCAGTGATCGATGCGGCGGCCCTCCAGCGCGCAGCCCTGGAACACCGCGAAGTCGAGGAGGCAGTCGCGGAAGTCGATCTCCAGCGGGTCGTGGAGGGTGGCGGTGGCGCGCGCCCAGTTCACCCCCGTGAGGTTGCAGGCGTCGAAGCTGACGTCGCGGAAGGCGCTGCCGCCGACGTCCACCAGGCTCAGGTCACAGGCGACGAACGAGCACGCCAGGAAGCGGCAGTCCCGGAACGCGACCTCGCGCAAGCGGACATCGTCGAAGGCGCAGCCCACGAAGGTCGAGCCCTCGACGGCGTCGCTCTGCTCGAGCGCGCGGAAGGCGGTGTCGCGGTAGTGGCGACCGCTCTCGATGGGCGTCAGGGGGCGCATGGGTCGGCCCCTCCCTGCAGGTCGTCGGGACGGTTGACGTTGCTCAGGACCGTGCGCCCGCAGGCCGCTTCGACCTCGGCGCGGTCGACCTCGACCAGGGGCAGTGCGCGCAACAGTCCCTGCATGTCGAGCAGGCCGCCGTCGAGTCGGGCGCGGGCCTCGGCGAGCGCGCCGCGCGGGTAGAGGGCGGCGAGGGGCTCGAGCCGCCCCTGCGGGCCGCGCACCACCACCGCGCGCCCTTCGCGGGCGCGGCTGCACAGCAGGCGCCAGAAGTCGACGGTGAGGCAGGGGAGGTCGCACGCGGCGAGCGCCAGCCAGCCGCTCGCCGCCGCTCCCAGCGCCGTCTCGAGCCCGCCCAGCGGCCCCCGGCCCTCCCGCAGGTCGGGGACGAAGCGGACGCCCTCGATCCGGTAGGGCTTCCCCACCAGGAGCCGTTCCCGAGCGGGTGCCAGGCTGGCCAGCACGCGCTCCAGCAGGGTGCGGCCGCCGATGACGTGCAGCGCCTTGTCGGCTCCGAAGCGTGTGGAGCGTCCACCGCACAGCACCGCGGCCGTCACCTCTTCGAGGTGGAGCGGCGCATGGTGGGTGGCGCGGCGTGCGTCGACCGCGGGGTCGTCGGGTGAGCTGCCCATGGAGCGTCATTCTAGGCCGCGCGGGCGCCCCGCGCTAAGCAGCGCGGGGCGTCGGGGCACCTCGGAGGCACACCGTAGACTGGCGCATGACGCGTTCGCCGACCGTGCGCAAGGGGGTCGCGCTGCTGCTGTGGCTGGCGCTGCTGACGGCGTTCCTGGTGGCGGCCGGGCGCCACCCCGGGGGCGTGGAAGGCGTGCTCGTGATGGCGCTGAGGGCCATCAGGCTGTCGGCCGGCGGCCTGCTGCTGCTCGCGGGCATCTACCTGGTGCGTCCCTTGCTGCTGCTCCCGGTGACGGTGCTGACCGCCTTCTGCGGCTACCTCTTCGGCCCGTTGTGGGGCGTCGTGGTGGCGCACGTCGCAGCCACGGCATCGGCTTCGGTGGCCTACCTCGTCGTGCGCCGGTGGCGGGGGCGTGGCCAGGTCGGCGTCGCGGACCGGAGCGTGCCGGGGTGGATGGGGCGGCTGCGGCACGGCACCTTCGAGGCCGTGCTGGCGAGCCGCCTGAGCTTCGTGCCGGGGGACCTGGTCAACGGCGCGGCCGGTGCGCTGGCCCTGCCGTTCGCACCGTTCGCCGCGGCCACCGCGCTGGGCGGCCTGCCCGGCACGGTGGTCGGGGTCCTGGCCGGAGCCGGCATGCGCGGCCGGGACTTCCGGGCCGCGGCGATCACGCTGCGGCCCGGCTTCATCGTGGCCTCGCTGGTGCTGGCGCTGCTGAGCGTCGCCGTGGCGGTCGCGCTGCGGCGGCGCCTGCGCGCCCCCGGGGCGGCCAACGGCGGGGCTTCAGAGCGCGAAACGCTCCTCGGCCAGGTCGGAGAGGTGGCGGCCGATCGCCAGCGAGGCGGTCGCGGCCGGTGACGGTGCGTTCAGGACGTGGAGGGCGCGCTCGCTCTCGCGGATGACGAAGTCGTCGAGCAGCTTGCCGTCGCGGCCGAGCGCCTGGGCCCTCACGCCGGCGCCGCCGCGCCGCACGTCGGCCACCCCTATCTCCGGTAGCAGGCGCTGGATGGCGCGCACGAAGGCCACCTTCGAGAACGAGCGGTAGTACTCGTACAGCCCGATGCCGAGGAACGAGCGCGCCATGCGCCACAATCCCGGGAAGCTGAGGCTGTCGGCGGTGTCGCGCAGGCTCACGTCGAGCACGCTGTAGCCCTCGCGGTCGAAGGCCAGCACGGCGTTCGGGCCCGCCTCGACCTCGCCCCCGACGGTGCGGGTCAGGTGCACGCCGAGGAACGGCAGGGACGGGTCGGGCACCGGGTAGATGAGCCCGCGCACCAGCGCCCGCCGTTCGGGGGCCAGCACCATGTACTCGCCGCGGAAGGGGATGATGCGGACGTCGAGGTCCACTCCCGCCATGCGGGCCACGCGGTCGGCGTAGAGCCCGGCGCAGGTGATCAGGTGGGCGGCCTCGACGTCGCCCGCGAGCGTCGTGAGGTGCACGCTGTCGCTGCCGGAGCGGATGGCCTGCACGGCGGCCCCGGTCAGCACGCGGCCGCCGCGGCGCTCGAACGCGTCGCGCATGGCGCGCGTCACGGCGCCGTAGTCGGTGATGGCGGTGGAGGGGGAGTGGATGGCCCGCAGGCCGGTGGCGTGCGGCTCGATCTCACGGAGCTCGGCGGCGTCGAGCGTGCGCAGGTCCGGCACGCCGTTCTCGGTGCCGCGGGCCAGGAGATCGTCGAGGCGCTCGAGCTCCTCGGGGCGGGTCGCCACGATCACCTTGCCGACGGGCTCGTAGGGGATCTCGTGCTGCTGGCAGAAGGCGCGCAGCAGCCCGACGCCCTCCACGCACAGGCGGGCGCGGAGCGAGCCGGGGCGGTAGTAGATGCCCGAGTGCACCACGCCGGAGTTGTGACCGGTCTGGTGGCGGCCGACCTGCGGCTCCTTCTCGAGCACCGTGAGCTGGAGTTGCGGGTGACGGTCCTGCAGCGAGAGGGCGGTGGCGAGGCCGACGATGCCCCCGCCCAGGATGGCGACGTCGGGGCGCGTAGGGTCCATGACGCGTCAGACCGCGCGCTGGAAGGGGTGGATCTCGATACGCTGCCAGACGCCCTCGCGACGGTAGATGTCGTTGTCGATGAAGTCGCGGGCGGCGTCGGCGCTCTCGGCCTCCACCAGCAGCACGGACCCGGTCATGGTGCCGGCGTCGTCGAGGATGGCGCCGCCGAGCTGGAGCATGCCGGAGTCCACCGCGGGCCGGATGCCTTCGAGGTGGGTGGCGCGCACGCGCTGACGCCGGGCGGGGGCCTCGGGGTCGGTACCGTCGTGGGCGATGACGATGTAGAGCATGGGACCTCCTGGATCGGGTGCTGGCGCTACTCTACCGCGGGGCCCGGATCGGGCCGGGGGTTGTCGCCGCCGCCCGCGGGCCGGCGCCGGCTCCCGCACACGTAGGCGCTCCGCGGAAACTTGATATGACCGCACTCACATCTGTTGACAATGAGCCGATACCTGGCTATACTCGCTAGCAGTGAAGTTTGCGTCGACTATACTCAGGTTTTGTGACGCACGATGTAGGTTCGGCCTGAGAGCAATCCCGAGGCAAGAGGAGTACCAACCATGGCAAAGGCAGTAGGCATCGACCTCGGCACCACCAACAGCGTCATCGCCATCATGGAGAGCGGCGAGCCGGCGGTGCTGGTCAACAGCGAGGGCAATCGCACCACCCCGTCGGTGGTGGCGTTCAAAGACGAGAACCGCCTGGTCGGGCAGGTCGCCAAGCGGCAGGCCGTGCTCAACCCCAAGGGCACGCTGTTCGAGGTCAAGCGCTTCATCGGCCGCACCTGGGACGAGGTCAAGCACGAGGCCGAACGCGCGCCCTACGAGGTGGTGCGCGGCGACGACGGCGGGGTCCGCTTCGTCGTCGGGGACAAGAAGTACACCTCCGAAGAGGTCTCGGCCATGGTGCTGCGCAAGATGGTCGACGACGCCAGCGAGCGCGTGGGCGAGAAGATCAACCAGGCGGTCATCACCGTTCCCGCGTACTTCAACAACTCGCAGCGCGAGGCCACGCAGAACGCCGGCAAGATCGCGGGGCTCGACGTGCTGCGCATCGTCAACGAGCCCACGGCGGCGTCGCTCGCCTACGGCATGGAGAAGAAGGGCAACGAGACCATCCTGGTCTTCGACCTCGGCGGCGGCACCTTCGACGTGTCGGTGCTGGAGGTCGGCGACGGGGTGTTCGAGGTGCGGTCCACCAGCGGCGACACCCACCTCGGCGGCTCCGACATGGACCACGCCATCGTCGACTGGATGGCGGCCGAGTTCAAGAAGGAGTACAACGTCGATCTGCGCAAGGACAAGCAGGCGCTCCAGCGCCTCATCGAGGCGGCCGAGAAGGCCAAGATCGAGCTCTCCGGGCTGCCCGAGACCACCATCAGCCTGCCCTTCATCGCCATGGACCCGGCCTCGAACGCGCCTCTGTACCTCGAGCAGAAGCTCACCCGCAGCAAGTTCGAGGAGCTCGTCGGCTCGCTGCTGCAGCGCTTGCGCCACCCGGTCGAGCAGGCGCTGGCCGACGCCAAGGTCGGCAAGGGCGAGATCGACGAGATCATCCTGGTCGGCGGCTCCACCCGCGTGCCCGCCGTCAAGCGCATCGTCAAGGAGCTTCTGGGCAAGGAGCCCAACCAGAGCGTCAACCCCGACGAGGTGGTGGCGCTGGGCGCAGCCATCCAGGCCGGCGTGCTCACCGGCGACGTGGAGGACATCGTCCTGCTCGACGTCACCCCGCTCAGCCTGGGGGTCGAGACCAAGGGCGGCGTGTTCACCAAGCTGATCGAGCGCAACACCACGGTGCCGGTCCGCAAGACCGAGACCTTCACCACCGCCGACCACAACCAGACCGGCGTCGAGGTGCACGTGCTGCAGGGCGAGCGCTCGATGGCGAACGACAACAAGTCGCTCGGCCGCTTCAAGCTCGACGGCCTGCCGCCCATGCCCGCCGGCATGCCGCAGATCGAGATCACCTACGACATCGACGCCAACGGCGTGCTGCACGTCACGGCGAAGGAGAAGTCGACCGGCAAGGCCGCCAACATCACCATCCAGAACACGACCACCCTCGGCGACGACGAGGTGGAGAAGATGGTGGCCGACGCCCAGTCGCACGCCGACGAGGACCGTCAGGCCCGCGAGCTCGCCGAGTCGCGCAACCAGCTCGACAGCCTGCGCCTGCAGGCGCGCAAGGCGGTCGACGAGGCCGAGGGAGCCACCGAGGAGCAGAAGAAGCCTGTGGAGGACGCGATCCAGCAGGCGCAGCAGGCGCTCGACCAGAGCGCAGCCAAGGACGCCCTCGACGCCGCGACCAAGACGCTGGCCGAGGCGCTGCAGGCCTTCCAGCAGGCGACGGCCGCGCAGCAGAGCGGCCCGGAGGGTGGCGAGCCCGACGCGTCCGAGGCGCCCGGCGGCGAAGCCGAGGACGAGGACGTCATCGACGCGGACTTCAAGCCGGCCGGCTGAGCCGGGCCGAGCGAGCGTCAGCGCGCGACGCGCCCGAGGCGGCGTCGCGCGCTGACCCCTAGGACGAGGCTATGAGCGATCCGAAGAACCACGACGACAGCAGGGTCGGCACCGTCGACGACGGCCGGCCGGGCGACGAGACGGACGCCGCGGAGGCGCGCGTGGACGTCGCACCCGACGGCGAGGGCGGGGAGCCCGCCACGGCGGCCGCGGCGGCCGACCAGGAGGTGGACATCCTGCGCAGCGAACTGACACGGACGCAAGAGCAGCTCGGCGAGGCGCAGCGGGAGGCGGCCGAGTATCGCGACCGCTTCATGCGCAGCCGTGCCGAGCTGGAGACCTTCCGGCGCCGCGTCTCCGGCGACGTCGAGCGCGCCCGGGAGGCGGGCCTCGACAGCGCGGTGCTGGCGGTGCTGACGGTGTTCGACGATCTGGGACGGGCGCTGCAGGCGGCCGAGACCAGCGACGACCCGGCGACCATCGTGCCGGGCGTGCGGGCGGTCAAGGAGTCGCTCGAGCGCAACCTCGAGAACCTCGACATCCGGCCCATCGGCGAGCCGGGCGAGCCCTTCGATCCGAACCAGCACGAGGCGCTGACGGCGGTGCCGCTCACCGAGGGCGCCGAGCCGGGCACCATCGCCGACGTGTTCCAGGCCGGCTTCAAGCGCGGCGAGCGCCTGGTGCGGCCGGCGCGCGTGGTGGTTTACAAGGACGCCGAAGAGGGCTAGGCCCCGGCCGGGCCGCGGCGCGCGCCCGGTGCGGGAGGTGATTCGAGATGGCAGGCTACAAGGACTACTACCAGACCCTGGGCGTCCCGCGCGATGCGTCGCAGCAGGACGTCAAGGCCGCGTTCCGCAAGCTTGCCGCCAAGCATCACCCCGACCGCAACCCGGACGACCCCGGCGCCGAGGACCGCTTCAAGGAGATCAACGAGGCCTACACGGCGCTGTCCGACCCCGAGAAGCGCAAGATCTACGACCGGTACGGAACGACCGGGGACGTCCCCCCCTCCGCCCAGCAGGGCGGCGGCTTCCGCACGGTGTCGGCCGAGGAGTATGCCGGCTTCAGCGACTTCTTCCAGTCGCTGTTCGGCGGCATGATGGGGGGCCGCGGCTTCACCACCGAGAGCGGCTTCGGAGACCTGTTCGGGCAGGGGGGCTTCACGGCCACGCAGATGCGAGGCGCGCAGGCCGGCCGGGCCCCGCGGGGCGTGGAGGCGGAGCTGGAGGTCGGCCTCGAGGAGGCCTACCGAGGAGGCGAGACCAGCTTCCGGGTGGACGACAAGGCGCTCACCGTGACGTTGCCGCGTGGCGTTCGTGAAGGTGCGCGCCTCCGCCTGCGCGGACAGGCGCCGGGCGGGGGTGACCTCATCCTGATCGTGCGGCACGCCCGTCATCCGGTGTTCACGGTGCAGGGCGACGACGTCCGGGTGCGCCTCGAGGTGCCCGACTACCGCGCCGCTCTGGGCGGCAGCGTGCGGGTGCCGACCCTCGACGGCGACGTCGAGATGACCCTGCCTCAGGGCACGACCACCGGGCGCGTGCTGCGCCTGCGCGGCCAGGGCTGGCCTCGCAAGAGCGGCGGCCGTGGTGACGAGATGGCCGAGGTCCGGGTGGTGGTTCCGAAGCGGCCGACGCCGGAGCAGCAGGAGCTCTACCGTCAGCTCGAGGCGCAGGCCGAAGGCGACGCCTCGACCGGCGCCGAGCGCGAGGGCGAGGGTCGCGGCAAGCAGGCGGCCGCCTGAGCGCGCCGGCGACGGCGGGCCCGAAAGCGGGGCGCGACGCCTTGCGAACGTGTTCCGGCCCCACCCCGATGGGCCGATGCGGGGTGGTAGGCTGGCGGCCATGACTCGATTCCCCACGCGGCTCCGCCGCTTGTTGCTGCCGCTGCTGGCTCTCGCCGTCGCGGCGGGGCTCGCGAGCGCCCAGACCACGAACCAGAGTACGTCCCAGAGCACCGACGCTTCCGGCAAGGACCCGGTGGTGATCCAGCTCGGCGACCAGACCGAGACCCTGAGCGACTTCGAGGCTCGCTTCGACATCGCCATTCGCAGCCTGGCGGCCCAGCAGGGCATGCCGATGACGCCGAAGCTCCGCCAGCAGCTCGCGGTGTACCAGCCCCAGTACCTGAAGCAGCGGGCGAGCGAGATGGTGCTCCTCGACAAGGCCAAGAAGAACGGCCTCACCATCGACCAGAAGCACGTCGACTCGGTGCTCGCGCAGGTCCAGGGCAACGTCCCCAAGGGCAAGAAGCTGCAGGATCTGCTCGACCAGGCCGGCTTCAAGGACAAGGCCCAGCTCGTCAAGCTGATCGGGGAGTCCGACCTCATCAACCAGGAGATGCAGAAGCTGAAGGACGGCGTCAAGGTGACCGACGCCCAGCTCAAGGGCTACTACCAGGCGCACAAGTCCGATTACACGACGCCGGAGCAGGTCTGCGCCAGCCACATCCTGCTGAAGACCGAGGCCGACGCCAAGGCGGTGATGAAGGATCTGGCCGGCGGCGCCGACTTCGCGCAGGAAGCCAAGGACAAGAGCACCGGCCCGAGCGCCCCCAAGGGCGGCGATCTCGGCTGCTTCGGGAAGAACCAGATGGTCCAGGCCTTCTCCGACGCGGCCTTCAAGGCCCCCGTCGGCAAGGTGGTGGGACCGGTCAAGACGCAGTACGGCTACCACGTGATCCTGGTGAGCAAGCACACCCAGGCCACGACCAAGCCGTTCGACAAGGTCAAGAGCGACGTCGAGTCGAAGCTGCGCCAGGAGCACGCCAACCAGCAGGTGCAGGCGCTGGTCAAGAGCTCGGGCGTGCAGACCTTCCCCGACCGTCTCCCGGCCCCACCCCAGCCTTCGGGCTCGGCGCCCTCCGGAAGCGGCTCGGCCCCGGCCGGCGGGACCGGCAGCGGCGGCACCTCCGGAGGATCGAGCGGCGGCAGCTCGAGCGGCTCGGGCAACTAGCCCGCCTCCCGCTTCCAACCCGGCAAGCGTCGAGGCGGCGCGCCGGCCCATCCGGGCGGCGCGCCGCCTCGTTTCCATGGAGTCGCACGGAGCCGCCCCGGAGCCCGGCCCGCGGTCGAGGCGCGACCCGCGGGTCGATCAGGGGAAGAGCCGCTCGACCCTCCAGCCGTCCCCGGTGGCGCGGTAGAGGAAGCGGTCGTGAAGGCGGTTCTCGCGCCCCTGCCAGAACTCGACGCGCTCGGGCGAGAGGCGGTAGCCGCCCCAATGCGGGGGGCGCGGCACGCTGCCTTCGGGGAAGCGCGCCGCCATGGCCGCGAAGCGGCGCTCGAGCTCGCGCCGGTCGGTCGCCGGGCGACTCTGCTGGGAGGCCCAGGCGGCGATCTGGGAGCCGTAGGGGCGGCGGGCGAAGTAGGCGTCGCTGACTGCCTCGGGAAGCCTCGCGACGCGCCCCTCGACGCGCACCTGGCGTTCCAGCAGGTCCCACCAGAAGCAGGCGGCGGCCTGGGGATGGGCCTGCAGGTCGCGCCCCTTGCGGCTCTCGTAGTTGCTGTAGAACTCCAGCCCGCCGTCCACGACGCCCTTGAGCAGCACGATGCGGGACGACACCCGGCCGCCGTCGTCGACGGTGGCCAGGCTCATGGCGTTGGGTTCGGGCATGGCGGCGTCGGCGGCCTGGCGCAGCCAGCGCTCGAGCTGGCGCAGCGGGTCGTCGTCGAGCTCGTCGGGTCCCAGGGTTCCCTGGCGGTAGGACTTGCGCGGGGCGTCGGCGGGCATGTCGCCAGTCTACGGGCGCGGGACCCGCGCTCGCCGCCGCCCAGGGGCGCCGAGTAAGAACGCTGTAAGGCCACAGGGGGTATGGTCCTGTCGAGGCGTTGGAATCCCTGCTGCGTAGCCTCCTCCTTCCTGTTGCGTCTTCCTCCAGCGCGTCACCGGCTCCTCCCCTTGAACTGGCCGTCTGTCCCGCCCGGGAGCTTCCTGGGCGGGGGACGCCGTGTCGAAGGGGAGGAGCCGGGCTCGTTTCCTGGGACCTGCTACGGTGACGCCATGCCCAACCGTCTGGCGGACGCCACCAGCCCCTACCTGCTCCAGCACAGCGAGAACCCGGTCGACTGGCTCCCCTGGGGCGAGGAGGCGTTCGAGCGGGCGCGGCGGAGCGACCGGCCGGTGCTGCTCTCGATCGGCTACGCCGCCTGCCACTGGTGCCACGTGATGGCCCACGAGTCGTTCGAGGACGAACGGGTGGCGGCGTTCATGAACGAGCGGTTCGTGTGCGTCAAGGTGGACCGCGAGGAGCGCCCCGACGTCGATGCCGTCTACATGAACGCCGTGCAGGCCATGACCGGCGGCGGCGGGTGGCCCCTCACCGTGGTCGTCACGCCCGAGGGCGCCCCCTTCTTCGGCGGGACCTACTTCGGAAGCGAGCCGCGCTGGGGACAGCCCTCCTTCCGGCAGGTGCTGGAAGGGATCAGCGGGGCGTGGCGCGAGCGGCGCGGGGAGGTCGAGGAGGCCGCCCGCACCGTACACGAGCATCTGCGGGTGCTGGAAGCCCCCTACGGGCCCACCGCGGGGTCGGCCACCGGAGCGGAGCGGGCGGCGGCCGACCCCGAAGAGGCGGCCGGGCATGCCCTGAGCGCGCTGGCCGCTACGTTCGACGCCGAGCGGGGCGGCTTCGGCGGCGCGCCCAAGTTCCCGCCGCACGGCGCCCTGCGCTTCCTGCTGGGCCGACCCGAGGCGCACGCCCTCGCCATGGCCACGACCACCCTCGACGCCATGGCGGACGGCGGCATCCACGACCAGCTCGGTGGCGGCTTCGCGCGCTACAGCGTCGACGCCCGCTGGGACGTTCCCCACTTCGAGAAGATGCTCTACGACAACGCCCAGCTCCTGCAGCTCTACGCCGAGGGCTACCGCCGCAGCGGCCTGTCCCGCTACGTTGCGGTGGCAGAGGGCATCGTGGGCTGGCTGGGGCGCGAGTTGCGCACCTCGGAAGGCGGGCTGTGCAGCTCCCTGGACGCGGACAGCGAGGGGGAGGAGGGCCGCTTCTACACCTGGACGGAGCCGGAGGTCGAGGCCGCCTGCGGCGCCGACGCCGCCCTCGCCCTGCGCGCCTTCGGCGTGCGCACGCCGGGCCCCTTCGAGGGGCGCAACGTGCTTCGCGTCGCCGAGCCGCTGCCGGCGGTGGCCGCCGCCCTGGAGCTCGAACCGGGCGAGGCGGGCGCGCGGCTGGAACGCGCCCGGCGCGCCCTGGCCGCGGCCCGCGAGCGCCGCCCGCGCCCCGCCCTGGACGACAAGGTGCTCGCCTCCTGGAACGGCCTGGCGCTCGTCGGCCTCGCCGACGCCGCCCGCCTGCTGGGGTCGGAGCGCGCGCTGGGCATGGCCCGTGAGGTGGTGCGGTTCGTGCGGGCGCACCTCTGGCGGGACGGGCGCCTGCTCCACGTCTGGCGCGGCGGCAACGCCCGCGTCGAAGGGCTGCTGGAAGACTACGCCTACCTGGGGCTGGGCCTGCTGGCTCTGCACCGCGTCACGCTGGAAGCTCCCCTGCTGGAGCTCGCCCTCGACCTCGCCGCCGTCCTGCGCCGCGATTTCGAGGCGGAGGACGGCGGCTTCTTCTCGACCTCGTGCCGCGGCGAGCGCCTGCTGGTGCGCCCGCGCTCGCTGGCCGACGCAGCCGTGCCGTCCGACAACGCCGCCGCCGCCGAGCTGCTGGCGCGCCTCGCCCGTTTGACCGGGGACGGAGCGCTCGCACAGGCGGCGGAACGCGCCGTGGCGCCGCTGGCCGACGCCATGGCGAGGCATCCGCAGGCGTTCGCCTCCGCCCTGACGGTCCGCCGGATCCTGGCCGAGCCGCCGCGCGAGGTGGTGCTGGTGGGCGACCCGGGCTCCGACGACACCGTGGCGCTGACGGCCGCCTGGCGCCGACGGGCCGATCCTGCGGTGGCCGCGCTGCTGGTCAGCGGGCCGGACGACGCGCTGGCGCGGCGCTGCCCGCTGGCGCAGGGCCGCGAGCGGCTCGAGGGCCGCGCGACCGCCTACGTATGCCGGGCCGGCGCGTGCCGGCTGCCGGTCGTCGGGGCGGCGGCGTTCGAGCGCGAGCTCGACGCCATCGGGCTGGCGCCCCTGCCGGCGGCGCCGCGCGCCGGGTAGCCGTTCCGGTTGACAACGCGCGGCCGGCGCGGCATGCTGGCCTTCGGCTGACCGACCGGTCGGTCACTCCGGAACGCGCCGGCCGCACCCGGCGTGTCGGAACCCCACCCGTCGGTACCCCACCCGTCGGTACCCCACCCGTCGGAACGCCACCCTAGGAGGGAGTGGACATGGAAGATCGGGCTCGCAATCGGCTCCTGGCGGTTCTCTTCGTGGGCGTGCTCATGGGCGCGCTCGACATCGCCATCGTGGGGCCGGCGCTGCCGGCCATCCAGCGCGGCTTCGGCGTCGGCAACGCCGCCATCGCCTGGATCTTCAACGTCTACGTGCTGTTCAACCTGATGGCGACGCCGCTGATGGCGAAGCTCTCGGACCGCTTCGGACGGCGCCGTATCTACACGCTCGACGTGGCGCTCTTCGGGATCGGCTCGCTGGTCGTGGCGCTCTCTCCGAGCCTCACGGTGCTGCTGGTGGGGCGGGCGATCCAGGCCACCGGGGCCGGGGGCATCTTCCCGGTTGCCAGCGCCGTCATCGGCGATACCTTCCCGGCGGAGAAGCGCGGCCGAGCGCTGGGCATCATCGGCGCCGTGTTCGGCCTGGCGTTCCTGGTCGGTCCGTTGCTGGGCGGCCTGCTGCTGCAGTTGAGCTGGCACTGGCTGTTCCTCATCAATCTGCCGGTGGCGGCCTGGCTCCTCGTCGCCAGCCAGCGGCTCGTTCCCGACGTGCGCGCAGCCGACAGCTCCCCGTTCGACTGGGCCGGCGTGGGCACGCTGAGCCTGCTGCTGGCGGGACTCGCGCTCGGCCTCAGTCGCCTCGACAGCGCGGCGCTGCTGTCCAGCCTGGTGAGCTGGAGCGTCGGCCCTTTCCTGCTGCTGGCGCTGGTGCTGCTGCCGGTGTTCTGGTCGGTCGAGCGGCGCGCGGCCGACGCCGTGCTGCGGCCGCGGCTGCTGGCGTCCGGTCAGGTGAGGCTGGTCGGCCTGTTCGCCGCCGGCGCCGGCCTCAGCGAGGCGGCCATGGTGTTCCTGCCGTCGTTGGCTGTGTCCTCGCTGGGGGTGGGGGAGGCCACCGCCAGCTTCATGCTGCTGCCCTTGGTGGTGGCGCTGGCGATCGGGTCGCCGACGGCCGGCCGCGTCCTCGACGCGCTGGGCTCGAGGATCGTGGTGGTGGCGGGGCTGGCGCTGACCGCCGCGGGGCTTTTCGTGTTCGGCGCCGCCTCCACGAGCCTCGCGGGCTTCATCGTGGCCTCCGCACTCACCGGCCTGGGGCTGTCGGCGCTGCTGGGCGCGCCGCTGCGCTACATCCTGCTGCGCGAGGCCGACGAGGCCGACCGGGGAGCCTCACAGGGCCTGTTGACGGTGTTCACCAGCGTTGGGCAGCTCGTCGGCGGCGCCCTGGTGGGAGCGGTCGCGGCCTCCTCGGCCGGCGGCTTCCCGCGGGCGCTCACCGTCCTGGCGGTGGTGATGGCCGTGATGCTGGTGCCGTCGTTCGGCCTCGCGGGGCGGCGCCGTGAACGGGCGTCGGTCCCGGAGGGGAGCGGAGGGGCCGCGAACTGAGGCAGAATGGGGCAGGACGACCGCGGCGGCGCGGGGTGCGGCCCTGCCAGAGCACTTCGACAGCGAGAGGATCGACGCGATCATGTACACATTCCTGCTGGACCTCCACAACCTCCTACGTTGGGTGATCGTCATCGTCGGCGTGATCGCGGTGGCCACGGCCCTGCGCGGCGCCTTCGCGCGCGCGGCCTGGACCGGCCAACAGAACGCGCTCGGACGGCTGTTCACCATTTCGGTCGACGTGCAACTCCTGGTGGGCCTGCTGCTCTACTTCGTGTTCAGCCCCATCACCACCGGCGCCTTCGCCGACTTCGGCGCCGCCATGCAGAACGACCACACCCGCTTCTTCCTGGTCGAGCACCTGCCGTTGATGGTCATCGCCATCGCCCTCGTCCACGTGGGCGCGGCGCGCGCGCGCAAGCTGAACAGCGCCCGCCCGGCAGCCATCTTCTACACCGTCGCGATGGTGCTGATGGTGATCGCCATCCCGTGGTGGCGGCCGCTGGTTCCCGGGATGGGGTGAGGTCGGGCGTGACGCGCGCCCCCTACCGACCGGACGGCGCCGGCCCGCCGACCGGCGCCCGCTCCCCGGCGAGGCCGTCGTGACGCAGCCCGGAACCGGCGACAACGTCAAGGACCGCATCCTCGACGAGGCGGCCGGTCTGTTCGTCACGCACGGCTACCACGGGCTCTCGATGCGCCAGATCGCCGAGGCGGTGGGGGTGTCCAAGGCGGGCCTGTACTACCACTTCGAGGACAAGGAGACGCTCTTCCTGGCGATCCTGCTGCACCACATCGAGCGGGTGGGGGTCCTGGTCGACCAGGCCCGTGCCGGCGGCGGCAGCGCACGCGAGCAGGTGCGCGGGGTGCTGAGCAACATCCTCACGCACATGCGCGGCAGCCAGCGCTTCATCCGTCTGGCGGAGCAGGACGCCGTCAGCCTGCACCCGGAGTCGCGCGAGAAGATGCACCGCGCCTACCGGCAGCGCTTCCTGGGACCCATCGAGGCGATCCTGGAGCGGGGCGTCGACAGCGGCGAGCTGCGCCCGCTCGACCCCGCGCAGACGACATGGCTGTTGCTCGGGATGGCCTTCTCCGGGCTGTCGGCCAGTCCCGAGCGGGTGCCCGCCGTGGTGGAGCTCATCGAAGGCGTCTTCTTCGAGGGCGTCGAGGCGCGCTGAGCCCCGCGGGGGCGGCGACGCCGGCGCCGTAGCGGCGCTGATAGCATGACCGCGTGGCACTCTCGCTGCTCGTCGGGCCGCCGGGATCGGGCCGCACCCACGCCCTGCTGGCGCGCGCCCGCGAGGCCTGCGCGGCCGGGCGCCGCGTGTGGTGGGTGGGGCTCCCGGCGCAACGCGACGCCGTCTACCGGCGGGCGACGCTGGAGGGCTCGGGCCGCGCCCCCGGCGCAAGCGGCGGCGGGGCCGCGGGAGCCGCACTGCTCGGCCTCGAGTTCCTGACGCTGCAACAGGTCTATTACCGGATGCTGGCGCGCGCCCGCGAGCTGCACCCGCTCGTCATCGGCAGCGGCCGCCTGGTTCTGGTGGGGGAGGCGCTGGCGGAGGTCGCCGGCGCGGTGCCGGCGCCGGGCGAGGCGCGCCTCTTCGCGCAGGCCATCGCCGAGGCCAAGCGCTACGCCGTGGGCCCGGACGGCGTGGCCGGGGCCGACGACCCCGAGCGGAGCAGGCTGGCGCGCGTCTTCGCCGCGTACGAGCGCCGCAAGCGCGCGTCGGACGACGCCTGGGACTACGACGACTTCCGCGCGGCCGCCCGGCGGCTGGCCGAGACCGCGCCCGAAGCATGCGAAGCGGACCTCGTCCTGGTGGACGGCTTCCGGGAGCTGGGGCCGCTGGAGCTGCGGCTGTTCCAGGCCCTGGGGCGCGGCCGCGAGGTGCGCCTCGCGTTGCTCGAGCCCCCCGCCGGCTTGGCGTGGCCCGACGTCGCTGCCGCGGCCGGCGCGCCGCCGGTCAGCGTCGAGCGCTACCGCGCGCCCAACCCGGTCGCCGAGGCGCGCTGGGTGCTGCGCGCGCTCAAGCGCGACCTGGCCGAGGGCGGGTACGACTCGCTCGAGCTGGCGCTCATCGCGCCGCCCGAACGGGTGCGAGCGCTCGACGCGCTCGCCGACGAGTACGGCGTGCCGCTGATCGACGAGACCCCGCGCTCGCTGGCGGACGCGCCGGCCGGGCGCGTCCTGGTGGAGCTGCTCGAGCTCCCCGACCACCCCACCCCCTCGGGCCTGCTGGCGGTGCCGGAGCTGGCGGAGCTGGCCGACGCCGCCCTCGACGCCGGCGTGGCGGGCGGCGACGCCATGCTGGCGCTGGCCGAGCGTCTCGGGGTGCGCGAGCGCTACGACGCCTGGCTGGCCACCCTGGAGGCGCAGGGCGAGCCGCTGGCGTGGGCGCGGCGCATGCTGAGCGAGGTGCTCCCGGCGGTGCTGGTGCGCTCTCCCGAGGGGGCCGGCGACGGGCTGGAGGCCTTCCGGGAGGCGGCGTTGCGCGCCGC
>Ga0102956_1000190_pt1 | contig 21008 bp, 14 predicted proteins | sample SalPonF2_A_D2_MG_FD_84515 | JGI IMG/M metagenome (GOLD analysis project Ga0102956, IMG submission 84515) | Salt pond soil microbial communities from South San Francisco under conditions of wetland restoration - Salt Pond MetaG SF2_A_D2_MG ...
ACGCCCCTGCCCCCTACTCCCCTGCCCCTGGACCGCCTGTTCCTGCCGCGCCTGTTCCTGCCGCGCCTGCTCGTGTCGTGCCCACGAGTCCTTGAGCGTGATGATCCGGTTGAAGACCAGTGCCTCGTGGCGTCCCTCCTCGGGGTCGCGCCAGAAGTAGCCGAGGCGCTCGAACTGGTAGCGCGTGTCGGGGTCGTCCCCGGCGAGGCTCGGCTCCACGAAGCCGCGCCGCACCACCAGCGAGGCGGGGTTGAGGTGCTCGAGGAAGTCGGCGCCGTCGGCTCCGGGTTCCGGCACGCTGAAGAGCCGGTCGTAGAGCCGGAACTCGGCCGGCAGGGCGTGGTCGGCCGCCAGCCAGTGGATGGCGGCGCCGACCTTGACGCCGTCGGGGTTGCGGCCAAGGGTGCCCTCCAGCAAGCTGCAGCGCAACTCGCGCACGGTGCCGTCGGCGTCCTTCACCACCTCGTCGCAGCGGATGACGTAGCCGTGGCGCAGCCGCACGGCGCGCCCGGGCGCCAACCGGCGGAAGCCCCGGGGCGGGTCCTCGGCGAAGTCCTCGCGCTCGATGTAGAGCCGGGGCCCGAAGGGGACCGGGCGCTCGCCGTCCTTCGGCACGTCCGGCGGCCAGTAGGGGGCGGTGAGCGTCTCGTCGGCCGCGACGTTGGTGAGCACCACCGGCAGCGGGTCGATCACGGCCATCACGCGCGGCGCGCTGGTGTTGAGATCGTCGCGCACCGAGTGCTCGAGGAGCGCCAGGTCGACGGTGCGGTTGGTGCGCGAGACACCGATGCGCGCGGCGAAGTCGCGGATGGCTCCGGGCCGCACTCCCCGCCGCCGCAGGCCCGCCAGGGTGGGCATGCGCGGGTCGTCCCAGCCGTCGACGTGGCCTTCGTTCACGAGCCGGATGAGGCGGCGCTTGCTGACCACCGTGTACTCCAGGTTGCGCCGGCCGAACTCGTACTGGCGGGGGCGCTCCTGGTCCGGGAAGAGGCGTGACACCAGCCAGTCGTAGAGCTCGCGGTTGTCGAGGAACTCGAGCGAGCACAGGCTGTGCGTCACCCCTTCGATGGCGTCGGAGAGGGGGTGCTGGAAGTCGTAGAAGGGGTAGATGCACCAGGCGTCGCCGGTCCGGTAGTGGCGCGCGTGGACGATGCGGTAGAGCAGCGGGTCGCGCAGCTTCATGTTGGGCGACGAGAGGTCGATCCGGGCCCGCAGCACGTGGGCGCCGGTCTCGAACGCGCCGGCCCGCATGCGCCGGAAGAGGTCGAGGTTCTCCTCCACCGAGCGTTCGCGGTAGGGGCTCGGGGTGCCGGGCTGCAGGGCGGTGCCGCGCATCCGCTGGATCTCCTCGGTCGGCAGGCTGTCGACGTAGGCGTCGCCCATCGCGATCAGGGTCTCGGCCAGCTCGTAGAGCCGCTCGAAGTAGTCGGAGGCGAAGCGCGTGGCCTCCCAGCGCCAGCCCAGCCAGCGCATGTCCTCCTCGATCGAGGCGACGTAGCGCATCTCCTCGACCTCGGGGTTGGTGTCGTCGAAGCGCAGGTTGCACACGCCGCCGTAGTCGGCGGCGAGGCCGAAGTCGAGGAAGCTGGCGAAGGCGTGGCCGATGTGGGCGTAGCCGTTCGGCTCCGGCGGGAAGCGCGTGACCACGCGGCGATGGCGCCCGCTCTCGAGGTCGCGGTCGATGATGTCGGTGATGAAGTTGGGGTGCACGCGCCGCGGGCGGTCGTCGTTCGTCCCGGGGTTCGGCGCGGGTTCCTCGCGAGGGGGTGTCACGTCGTCCACTCCTTTGATCCGGCGCGCCGCCCGACCCGGCGGCGTGCCGGCCCGGCGCCGGCCGCGTCGCCGCGCCGGTGGCACGCGACGCTCACGCCAGGCGCATCCTGCGCCGTTCCCAAGCTTAGCGCACGCGACCGCCCGGGCACGAAGCCCGGTCGTGCTGTCGCGCATTCGTGGGGGCTCAGCGCAGGATCACCAGCGTGACGAAGTAGTACGTCACCGGCACCGCGAACAGGGTGCTGTCGATGCGGTCGAGCACACCGCCCTGGCCGGGGAGGAAGATACCGGCGTCCTTCACGCCCACCCAGCGCTTGATGAGCGACTCGAACAGGTCGCCGAGCTGCGCGGCGCTGCCGACCAGCAGGCTGAACAGCAGCCCGTCGTAGAGGTCGACGTGGAGGTGCGCGAGGCGCTCCAGAAGGAAGGTGGCGGCGGCGACCACCCCGACCGACAGGATCAGGCCGCCGAGCGAGCCCTCGACCGTCTTGTTGGGGCTGATCAGCGGGGCGAGCTTGCGCCTGCCCAGCCAGGACCCGATGGCGTAGGCGCCGACGTCCGAGGCCACGATGGCCAGCATGGGAAGGGTCAGATACCACAGCCCGAGCACGCCGTCGGGGGTGTAGCGCAGGGTGACCATGTAGCCGAACAGCCAGGGGATGTACAGGTAGACGAACAGCGAGTAGACGATGGTGTTGACCGAGTCGCGGCGCGGCGCCACGATCTCGACCCCGATGAGGTAGAGCGCGAACAGCCCGAGCAGCAGCTCGCGCCAGCTCACGCCGGCGACGAGCGGCTGCATGCCGGGGTAGGTGGCGGGCAGGGAGGCGGGCAGCGTCAGCACGGCCGCCACCCACAGGCTGCGCTTGCGCACGCGGATGCCGCGCAGCGCCAGCATCGACGCGAACTCCTGTACCGCGATGAGCGACAGCACCAGGTAGACGGGCGCCAGCAGCGGGAGGCCCACCCAGAAGACGATCATGGCCGCCAGGAAGGCGGCGAAGGCGCTGGCGATGCGGGCCACGTGCACGCCCTCTGCGCGCCGCGCCGGGGTCTCCTCGGCGGCCGTCAGCGCCAGGCGCTCCGGACCCTCGACGCGTTCGTTCACGCGCTCGCCGCCCGCGCGCTCACGGTCGCCTCGAGCCGTTCCTGGCGTGGCCGCTGCTGGCGTGCACGTCGCCCATGGGCCCGACCTCCCGCCCGCTCGTCACGCTTCAGCCCCGTCACACGGCGAGGATGTCCTCTTCCTTGGTCTTCACGCGCTCGTCGACGTCGGCCGTGAACGCGTCGGTCAGCTTCTGCACCTCGGCCTCCCCGCGGCGCAGGTCGTCCTCGGTGATGTCGTTGTCCTTCTGCATCTCCTTGAGGCTGTCGTTGCTGTCGCGCCGGATGTTCCGGATCGCGACGCGCGCCTCCTCGGCCATGTTGTGCACGGCGCGCACCAGGTCGTGCCGCCGCTCGTCGTTGAGCGCCGGCACGCTGATGAAGATGGCGTCGCCCTGGTTGTTCGGGTTGAAGCCGAGGTCGCTCTCCTGGATGGCGCGGTCGATCTCCTTGGCCGCCGACTTGTCGAACGGTGTGATGAGCAGGGTGCGCGGATCGGGGCTGGAGATGGAGGCGATCTGGGTCAGCGGCACGCTGCTGCCGTAGTACTCGACCATCACGCGGTTGAGGATGGCGGGGTTGGCCCGGCCGGTGCGCACGGTGGCGATGTTCGACTCGAAGGCCTCCAGCGACTTCTCCATGCGTTCCCGCGTTTCCTTCAGGACGCTCTTCATCAGCGGTACCTCCTGCAGTTCCCTTCGTCTGGCGCCCAGTCTACCGCGCGAGCCGCGATTCGAGCCGAGGCGCGGCGGGAGCGGGAGGGTGCTGGGAGGGAGGGGGCGCGGGGAGCGTCAGTCGAAGTAGCGGGTCTCGGCGCCGGTGCCGATGAACGTGCCGACCTCGTCGTCGCCGGCGAGCAGGCGGTCGAGGTGGCCCTCGGCGAAGATGTCGAACACCGTGATGGGCATGTCGCGCCCCATGCAGAGCGTGATGGCGGTGTCGTCCATGACCTTGAGGCCCTTGTTCAGGACGTCCATGTAGGACAGCGAGCGGAACCGGCGGGCGCCCGCGTTGACGTTGGGATCGTCGTCGTAGACGCCGTCGACCTTGTTCTTGGCCATCAGCACGCGGTCGGCGTCGATCTCCAGGGCGCGCAGCGCGGCGGCCGTGTCGGTGGTGAAGAAGGGGTTGCCGGTGCCGCCGGCGAAGATGACGACGCGCCCCTTCTCCAGGTGGCGCAACGCGCGCCGCCGGATGTAGGGCTCCGCCACCTCCTGCATGGTGATGGCCGTCATCACGCGGGTGTCGACCTCACGCCGCTCCAGCGCGTCCTGCAGGGCCATGGCGTTCATGACCGTGCCGAGCATGCCGACGTAGTCGGCGGTGGCCGGATCCATCGAGCGGCCGTGCTGCTGGCCGCGCCAGAAGTTCCCGCCGCCGACGACGATCGCCAGAGGAACGCCGCGGCCGAGGGCCGCGGCGATCTCTCCTGCGAGGGAGTCGGTGGCTTCGGGCGAGACCCCGGTTCCGCTCTCGCCGGCGAGGAACTCACCGGACAGCTTCAGCAGGGCGCGCCTCATCCGCTACTCCCCGATGGCGATGCGCGCGAAGCGCCCCACCTGGATGTTCTCGCCGATGGTCGCGATGGCTTCCTTGATCAGGGTGTCGATGGTCTTCTTGTCGTCCTTGATGTAGGGCTGCTCGAGCAGGCAGATCTCGGCGAAGAACTTGTTCAGGCGCCCCTCGGCGATCTTCTCGACCACGTTGGCGGGCTTGCCTTCGGCCGCCGCCTGGTTGGCGAAGGCCGTGCGCTCCGCTTCGACGAGATCCTGCGGCACCTGGTCCCGGCTGGTGTACTTGGGGTCGTTCATCGCGACATGCATCGCGATGTTGCGCGCCAGCTCGTGGAACGAGTCGTTCAGCGCGACGAAGTCCGTCTCGCAGTTCAGCTCGACCATCACGCCGATCTTCCCGTTGTGGTGGACGTAGGTGCCGATGTAGCCCTCGCTGGCGACGCGGTCGGCCTTCTTGGCCGCCTTGGCGATGCCGCGCTCGCGCAGCAGCGCCGCCGCCTTGTCGAGGTCGCCCTCGGTCTCGTCGAGGGCCTTCTTGACGTCCATCATGCCCGCGCCGGTGAGGGCGCGGAGCTGCTTGATCGCTTCGGTGCTCACTGCCATCGTCGTCGTTCCTCCGTGTCGCGCGCTCGGCTCAGCGCTCGTCTTCGTCTTCGCTCGCGGTCCCGGCCTGCTCCTCCTGGGCCGCGTCCGCGCTCTCGTCGTCCGACTCGCTCTTGGCGGCGGCCCTGGTGCGGCGCCGCGGCTTGGCCTCCTGGGAGGCCTCGTCGTCGTCGGCGCCGTCGTCGGCCTCGTCCGCCGGTGCGGCGGCCTCTGCTTCGGAGGTGTCGGCCGCAGCGGCCTCGGCCGGTTCCGGCTCGGCCTTCGCCGCGGCTGCCGGCTTTTCGGTCGCCGGCTCGTCGGCTGCCGGCGTCTCCGCCGCGGGCGTCTCGGCGGCCGGCGCCTGGGCGGCAGGCTGCTGGGCCGCCGGCCGCTCGGCGGCGGGAGCGGCCGCATCTGCCTCGTGCTCCGCCATCGCCGCCGCGGCCTTGATGGTGCGCTCCGGCGAGGACATCGGGGTCGGCAGGGTCTCGCGCTGGGCCTGCGTGGCGGCCTCCTCGAGCGGGCGCTCGACCGGCTCGTCGGCGCCGCCCCTCACCTCGACGATGACGTCGGACAGGCGCGCGGTGACGAGCTGGATGGAGCGGATGGCATCGTCGTTGCCGGGGATGATGTAGTCCAGCACGTCGGGATCGCTGTCGGTGTCGGCCAGCGCCACGACCGGGATGTCGAGCTTGTTGGCCTCCTTGACGGCGATCGCTTCCTTGGTGGGGTCGATCACGAAGAGCGCGTCGGGCAGGCGGTTCATGTCGCGGATCCCGCCCAGGTAGCGCTGCAGGCGCTGCAGCTCCTTGCCCATGGAGATCTGTTCCTTCTTGGTGAAGCGCAGGATCGACTCGTCGTCGAACATCGACTGCAGGTCCTTGAGCCGCTCGACGCGGGTGCGGATGGTCTTGAAGTTGGTCAGCAGGCCGCCGAGCCAGCGCTCGTTGATGAACGGCATGCCGCAGCGCTTGGCCTCCGCCGCCAGGATCTCCTGCGCCTGCTTCTTGGTGCCGACGAAAAGGATGGTGTTGCCGCGGCCGGCCATGTCGCGCAGGAAGTTGAACGACTTCTCGCTCTCCACCAGCGTCTTCTGCAGGTCGATGATGAAGATGCCGTTGCGCTCCGCGAAGATGTAACGCTTCATCTTCGGGTTCCAGCGCTTCGTCTCGTGCCCGAAGTGCACGCCGGCTTCCAACAGTTGCTTCATTCCGAGGTACGACATTCTGGTTCCTCCAGGGCGGGATGTTGAGGTGGGAATCGGGAGGCCTGGGGCGCTCCCCATCCTGCCGTTGGCCCGGCGGACATCCCGCTGCCGCCGACCAAACCTCCGCAGTATACAGGAGCGTCCTCGCGCAGGGCCACTCTGCCCGACGGTGGTGGCAGGCGGCGGGGTCGGGCCGGGCGCAGCCGCGGGGCGGGCGCCGCACGCGAACGGGCGGCCCGGAAAGACCGGGCCGCCCGCGCGGCTGCGAGACGCTCGCGGCGTTCAGGGAAGCGAGCCGAGCGCGTCCTTGGCGGCCTGGTAGTTGGGATCGATCTGCAGCGCGTGCTGATAGGCCTGGCGGGCGTTGTCGGTGTCGCCGCTGGCGCCGCGCGCCTGGTAGGCCTGCCCCAGCCAGTAGTAGGCGTCCGCGCTCTCCGGCGGGAGCAGGGCGCCCTGCTGGGCGCGCTTGACCGCCTCGTCGACCTTGCCGGTCTTGAGGTAGGCGCGCGCCAGGTAGGTGTACAGCGGGGGCACGAACACCGCGCCGTTGAGCTTGAGGGCAGCCTCCAGCTTGGCGACGCTGTCCTTGACGTCACCGCACTCGAACATGGTGATGCCGAGCTGCGACATCGACGACAGCGACTGCGGGTCGAGGCTCACGGCCTGCGAGAGCTCGTACTCGGCGGTGCTGCAGTCCTTGAGCCGGAAGGCGATGTTGCCGAGGTTGTTGTGCGCCGAGCCGTTGGTGGGGTCGAGCACCACCGCACGCCGGAAGGCCTGCTGCGCCAGCTTGAGGTCGCCCTGGTCGCGGTAGACGCGGCCGAGGTTGACCTCGAGGGTGGAGCGCTCCGACTCGGAGAGGCCCTTGCCGCCGGTGCCGGAGGCCTGCGACACGGCCTGCTCGAGCACCGTCCGCGCCTCCTTGAGGTTGCCCAGGTCGTAGAGCACCACGCCCTTGGTGTTGAGCACCTTGGGATCGTTCGGCGCGATCGCCTCGGCCTGCTTGACCGTGTCCAGGGCGTCGCTCAGGCGGTTCGGGTAGCTCTTGGGATCGCTCTGGTACTCGTTGCGGTAGGTGAGCGCCAGGTGCACCATGGCCAGGACGTTCTTCGGGTCCTGCTTGAGGGCCGCCTGGAAGGCGTCGATCGCTTGCGGGTAGGCCTGCTGGCAGGACAGCGAGCGGCCCTTGCCGACCAGCGCATCGACGTTGTTGGCGTCGGTCTTGAGGGCCTCCTGGAAGAAGTACTGCGCCAGCGCGCAGTCGCCGTGGTCCATGTAGAACTGCCCGTCGCTCAACAGGGTGGGCACGTCCGGGGGGCCGGACTGCGTGGGCGCCTGCGCCTGCGTCTTCGAGGAAGCGGCGGGCGAGCTCGACGACGAGCTCTTGGAGCTCTGGGCGAAGGCGGTGGCGAGGCTCAGGCCGACGATCAGGGTCGCCAGCAGAAGCTTCCCCCAGGCGCCGGTTCTGTTGTTCCCGAAACTAATCAACGTGTCCTCCGACAGGTCTTGCGGTGTTGTGCGTGTCCAGGATCCGCCGAGTGTACCATCCGGCCTTCTGCTGCCTTCGCTCGGCGGAACCTTCGTGGCGGTGGCTGTTGGGCAGTGAGGCGGTGCAGGCGGTCAACGCGATGCCGCCGTCGAACGAAGCCTGGGATCGCGGGTGGAGCGTCGCCCGGTTACGTCCATTGCTGCCCATGATGACCACTCACTGTGAGAAGGAGGTGTGCAGCACGGGACATATGCCTTTCGGACGGAACGCGCGGCGGCACCGTTGCGGCCGCGGTGAGCTCAAGGCAGGTAGGCGCGCGCAGGGGCTGCCGGGCGCCGCAACTCGAACCGTTCGGCCAGGTCCACCCCGGCCTCGCGCCCGGCCGCACGGCGGGCGGCGAGGAAGTCGTCGGCCTGGTAGGGCCAGCGGTAGAAGTCCGCGTAGAAGTTGAACAGGCGCTTGACGAGCTCCACCTCGTCGCTGATGTCGACGTGCACCTGGGGGCGGCCGGACCCCTGGGTGGGGTACTGGTAGAGCCGGACCGGGGTGCGGTGGGCCTCCAGGGTCTCGCCGGTGTCGGCCAGGATCTTGGGGATGCGCGCCAGGGTGATGGCGTCGAAGGCGATCTTGGCGGTGTTGCGGTGGTCGGGATGGGGGCTGTCGTCGCTCCAGGTGATGACGGCGTCGGGGCGGAAGCGCGCGTAGAGCGCGGCCAGCGCCAGCCCCTCGTCACGGCCGCCCGTCATGCGGGAGTCGCCCATGTCGAAGAACGTGAACGAAGCGCCCACGGCTTCGGCGACGTAGGCGCCGTGCTCGCGCCGGATGCGGCGCACGTCCTCGGGCGAGGTGTCGCGGAACTGGCTTGCGAGCTCACCGTGGGTGGTCCAGGCCAGCATCACGTCGTCGCCGCGTGCGGCGTGGCGTGCCAGCGTGCCGACGCAGCCGAGCTCGTCGTCGGGATGGGCGAAGACCGCGAGCAGCTTCACGGGCGGAAGCTCCTGCGGCGCGAGGAGGGGCGCGAGCCGTCGACCGGGGACCTGCCTTGGATGTCCAGTTGGATGTCCAGCACGTCGGGATTGTACCGCGCGGCGTGACGGAGGTCGCGCGGCGCCCCCCGCGCGGTCGCGGTCGCGCGCGCCGCTCGCGCGTGCCGGTCCGGGTGCTAGCATCGCGACATCGATTTTTGGGCCGCCCGGGGGCGGCCCGGTCGCGCGGACGCCCGCGAGGCGTTAGCATGGGTGCGCCCGGGACAGATGTCCCGATGATCTGCCCCGACGTTCCCCTGGCGGCCGCTGTGCGCTGCGCGGCGACCCCGGTCGAGTGTCCCGTGTGGAAGAGAGGAAACGCATGGCCGAAGCGAGGCGACCTTCCACTCATCTCCTGGCCTGGTTCGCCCTGGTCGGCAACGGCCTGGTGATCTTGCAGGGTGCGTTCGTCCGGGCCTCGGGCTCCGGAGCGGGTTGCGGGGGCCACTGGCCCACCTGCAACGGCGAGGTCGTGCCGCTGAACGCCAACGTGCACACGCTGATCGAGTTCACCCACCGCTTGCTGGCGCTGACGGTGCTGGCGCTCGGCGTGTGGCTGCTGGTGCGGGCCATCCGGACGCGCAAGGAGTCGGCGGGCTTCAGCACGTTCGCCTATGCGGCCTTCTACTTCTTGATCATGGAGGCGCTCCTGGGGGCGGTCACCGTGGTGTTCGGGCTCACCGGCGACAACCAGAGCCTCGCCCGCGGGGTGCTGGTCGCCGTCCATCTGGTGAACTCGCTGCTGCTCATCGGCACGCTCACCGGCATGGTGGTGTTCTCACGCCCCCGGCCCCCCGCCTGGCCGTTGCGCCTGGGCCGCCAGGGCGCGCTGGCCACGGTGCTGGGGCTCGGCCTGGTGGGCATGCTGGTGTTGATCTTCTCGGGCGGCATCGCCGCCATGGGCAACACCATGTTCCCCTCGACCTCGCTGCAGCAGGGCTTCGCGGCGGACTTCAACCCCGCCTCCCACACGCTCATCCGGCTGCGTATCCTGCACCCGCTCATCGCGATCACGGTCGGCACCTACCTGTTCGTGGGCCTCGGCCTGAGCTGGTGGCTCAAGCCCACGCCCTCGGCGCGCCGCACCGCGCAGGTGCTTCTGGGCGTCTACGTGGCGCAGCTCGCCGTCGGAACGGCCAACCTGGCGTTCCTGGCGCCGATGGCGCTGCAGCTCCTCCATCTCACGATGGCCGTGCTGGCCTTCTCGTTGCTCACCACCCTCTCGCTCGAGATGCTCGGCGGGCAGGCGGCGGCCCGCGAGGGCGCCGCTCAGCAGCACGCCGCGATGGAGAAGGCGTAGCCATGGCCGACAACACCGTGAAGCCCGACACCCTCGAGCCCGACGCCCCGAACGAGGCCGCGCCGCGCGCGCGCGCCACCGTGCGCGACTACATCACCCTCACCAAGCCGAAGGTGATCAGCCTGCTGCTGCTCACCACGGTCGGTGCCATGTTCATCGCCGCGCGCGGCTTCCCCGGCTGGATCCCGCTGATCGGCGTGATGCTGGGCGGCTACATGTCCGCCGGCGCCGCCGGCGTGTTCAACATGGTCTACGACCGCGACATCGACGAGCGCATGCGCCGTACCGCCAAGCGGCCGACCGTGACGCAGGTGGTGCCCACCCGCAACGCCCTGGTCTTCGGGGTGGTGCTGACCGTGGCCTCGTTCCTGGCCATCGCGCTGTCCAGCAACGTGCTTGCGGCGCTGCTCTCCTGGGCGGGCATCGCCTTCTACGTCATCGTCTACACCATGTGGCTCAAGCGCAGCACCTGGCAGAACATCGTCATCGGCGGCGCCGCCGGAGCGATCCCGCCGCTGGTCGGCTGGGCGGCGGTCACCGGTCACCTCAGCTTGCTGGCCTGGGTGCTGTTCGCCCTGGTGTTCATGTGGACGCCGGTCCACTTCTGGGCGCTGGCGCTGATGATCAAGGACGAGTACAACAAGGTCGGCGTGCCGATGGCGCCCTCCGTCATCGGCGAGCGCGCCACGGTGATGCAGATGGCGATGTACGCCGTGCTCACCATGGTGCTCACGGTCGCCCCGTTCTTCCTGCACGTGTTCAGCCCCGCCTACTTCCTCGCCGCGCTGGGGCTCAACGTGGTGCTGGCGTTGCGGGTGCTCAGGCTCTTCCAGATCGCGCGCGCCGGATCCCCCATCGACAAGGTCACGGCGCTGCCGCTGTACAAGTACTCGATGACCTACCTGGCGCTGGTGTTCCTCAGCATGGCACTCGACCGGATCATCTTCTGAAGGACGTCGTGGGCGGCCCTCGCGATTTCCGCTTCCTGCTCCGCCCGCGCTGGCTGTTCGGAACGCTGGCCGTGATCGTGGCGGCCGCGGTGATGGTCAACCTCGGCCTCTGGCAGGTCCGGCGGCTGAACCAGCGCATGGAGCGCAATCACACCATCGAGGCGCGCATCCACGCGCCGGCCGAGCCGCTGACGCAGGCGCTGGCACGGTACGACATCGGCGCCGCCCTGAACGCGCCCACGGCCGCCGCCTACCGGCACGTCCGCGTGTCGGGACGCTACGACGCCGCCGACGAGGTGCTGTTGCGCTCGCGCAGCGAGGGGGGCCACCCCGGCTTCCACGTGCTGACGCCGCTCATGCTCGCGAACGGCAAGGCGCTGCTGGTGGACCGTGGCTGGGTGCCCTACACGGATAGCGACCCGCCGGTGCCGGCGGCGGCGCCCCCGTCGGGCGAGGTCAGCCGGACCGGCCTGCTGCGGCGTCCCGAGCCGGAGCCGTCGGGGATCTTCAAGAGTATCAGCCCCCAGGATCCCGTCACCGGCCCGCTCAAGAAGACCTTCTACGCCAATCCGGCGCGGCTGCAGCCGCAGTTCCGCGTCCCGCTGGTGGGCGCCTATCTCCAGCTCGCCACCCAGACGCCGGCGCAGACGGGCGAGCTGCCGGTCACGCCGCACCCGCCCGTACTCTCCAACGGGCCGCACCTGAGCTACGCCATCCAGTGGTTCTCCTTCACCCTCATCACGGTGATCGGCTACGGCGCCGTGTTGTGGCGCCGCTCGCGGGGCGCCGAGGGGTCCGAGGAGGAGGCCGATGGCGAGGCCTCGGAGCGCTCCGGCCGGGGTCCCGCGGCGCCCGGCGGCGCGGGCTGAGGGCCCGGTTGCCGAGGGCCCGGTTGCCGAGGGCGGCGGCCGCTCGCTAGTCCGAGGTCGGCCCGGCGATGCCGGCCCGTACGCCCGCCACGGGATCGGGAGAGGGAACGAGCGCGTAGGCGATCGCGTCCTGCGTCGCCATCGCTTCGCCGCGCCGCTCGAGCGCGTCCGCGTCCGCGGCGGGCACGGCGCTACGGGCGGCGGCCAGCATCGTCCGGTAGCTCTCCTGCTGCGGCGCGGTGAGCGGCACGCCGACGCGCGCGCACAGGCTGCGTACGGCGCCCGCCAGGACCAGCGCGCTCGCGAAGGCGCCGCGGGCCACGGCGAGGTCGGCGAAGCACGACAGGGACTGGGGGATCATGCCGCGCAGCCCGAGCTCGCGGCGCAACTCCAGGGCCTCGCCGTAGAAGCGGTGGGCTTCCTCGAAGCGTTCCTCCCATTGCGCCACGATCCCCAGGTTGTTCAGGAGGTGCGTCGTTCCCTCGCGGTCGCCGAGCTCGCGTGCGAGCTCGAGCGCGGCGTCGTAGAGCTCGTGCGCGCGGTCCCAGTCGCCGGTGTCGAGCGCGACGTTGCCCAGGTTGGTCAGGCACGTGAGGATGCCCGGCCGGTGGTCGATCGAGCGGCGCAGCTCCAGCGCGCGCTCGAAGGTCCGGCGCGCGGCGTCGAGGTCGTCCTGGTAGACGAAGGCGATGGCCTTGTTGTTGAGCACGTTGGCGGTCTCCCAGACGTGTCCGAGGCGCTCGGCCAGCGCCAGCGCCTCGTCGTAGCGCGCCTGGGCCGCCGCCACGTCGTCGCTGTCGCGCAGCACGTTGCCGAGGTTGCCCAGCACGCCGGCGAGGGCGGCGCGGTCGCCGAGCGCGCGGTAGCCTGCCGCCGCTTCCTCGAGCAACGCCGCGGCCTGCTTCAGGTCGCCGTGGCGCCAGGCGACCGTCGCGCGCTCGCGCTGCGCCGCGGCCGCCAGGGACGGGTTCCCGAGCGCCCTGGCCGCCGCCAGGGAGGCCCCGAACGACCGTTGCGCCTCCTCGTAGCGCCCCGCTGCGGCCAGCGCCGCCCCCTCCGCGCGCAGCGCCGCGGCACGTTCCGGCGTCGGCCCGTCCGCTGCTTGCAGCTCGCGCAGGCGCGCGAACCATCCCAGCGCTTCGTGGGTGTGGCCGCGCCAGACCCAGTAGCGCCCGAGCGCGGCCGCGAGCGCGTTGGCGCTGGCGTGCCGCCCGCCCGCCAGGTGGCGCTCGAGGGCTCGCGTGAGGTCGTCGCGGTCGGCATCCAGGGCCCGCAACGCCGCCGGCTGCTCGTGCGTGTCGAGCTGGCGATCGGCTCGCTGCGCCAACGCCAGGAAGTACTCGCCGTGCCGGCGGTCGAGCTCGCTCAACAGCGCGGGGTCGCGCTCGAGCCGCTGGCGTCCGAAGCGCTGGACCGTGGGGTGAGCCAGGAAGCGCCCGCCCGCCGCACGCTGCAGCAGCGAACGGTTCGTCAGCGCCAGGAGCGTGCCCAGGGGGACGTCGGCGACCGCCATGGCGCTCTCCCGCGTGCACCCGCCGCGGAACACCGCCAGACGGAGTAGCGCGCCCTGCTCGGCGATGCCGAGCAGCGACCACGAGCTCTCGAAGACCGCGCGAAGGCTCCGCTGCCTGCGCGGCATGTCGTCCCTGTCGGCCTTCAGCACGTCCAGGTCGCGACGGACTTCGCGGAGGAGCTCCGAGGGCTCGAGCAGCCCCATCCAGCTCGCCGCCAGCTCCAGCGCCAGCGGGCTGCCGGCGAGCTCGCGGATGAGCGCCACCATGGCGCGGTGTTCCTCGCCCGCCGGGTGGAAATCGGGCCGCGCCCGGCGGGCTGAGCGGACGAAGAGCGCCACCGCGTCGAAGCTCTCGGCGTCCTCGGCATCGTCGCGCTGCGGCAGCCTCAGCGCGCGAAGGCGGTAGACGACCTCGCCCGGCACGTCGATGGGCGCGCGCGACGTGAGCACCAGGCGCAGGCCCGGGCAGCCGTCCAGCAGGGCGGAGGCGACGGCGGGCGCGCAGTCCAGGTGCTCGACGTTGTCGAGGGCCAGGAGCAGGTCGTGCTCGGCCAGGGCAGCGGTGAGGCCGGCGGGGGTGGGATCGGCCTGGACCGCGGCCGCCGTGGCGACGGCCCGCAGCACCCCGGCCTCGTCATGGACGGTGTCGAGCGGCACCCACACGGCGCCGTCGCGGAAGCCGGCGGCGCGTTCGCGCACCAGCCGACGTGCCAGCCGCGTCTTGCCAGCCCCGCCCGGCCCGACGATGGTGAGGGCGCGGTGGCCGTCGAGGTCCGCCAGCGCGTGCAGGTCGGCCAGTTCCTCGACGCGGCCGACGAAGGCGGTGCCGTCGTCTGGGAGGTTGCGCACGCGGCTCGCCCCCGGCCCCGGCCGGCCGGCGGTCGTCACGGGCGCCTGGTCCGCCGGTGCGTCGGCCGGCGGCGCATCATCGACCGAGCGCAGGCGCTCCGCGAGCTCCGCGGTGGACGCCAGAGGCTCGAGGCCGAGCGCGCCGCGCAGGCGCTCCCGGAAGCGGTCGAACACGCGCAGGGCGGCGTCACGCCGGCCGAGCTCCGCTTCGCAGCGCACCAGTAGGTCGACCGCGTCTTCGAGCAGGTCGTCCGTCCTGAGCAGGCGCCGGAGCAGCGGGATCGCCTCCGAGCAGCGGCCGTCCCGCCGCAGCGCCGCGGCATGGCCCAGCGCCGCCTCGCGCCAGCTCGACGCCAGCTCCTCGCGTTCGGTGCTCAGCCAGCTCTCGAAGGCGCCCGAGGCCGGCACGTCCATGCCCTGCAGGAGCTCGCCGCCGTACAGCGCCGCGGCACGCTCCCAGTCGCCGTCGCCCACCGCCCTGCGGAAGGCCTGGACGTCGCAGCCGGGCTGCCAGCGCAGGCGGCGGCCGTCCGCCTCGACGTCGTGGGCCCAGGCGGTGCGCCGGAGCGAGTACAGCAGCTGGCTCAGGTTGTGGCGGGCGCGGCGGGCTTCCGCCTCGGGCCAGAACAGCGAGGCCAGCTCGTCGCGCGGGACCCCCTTGTCGCCGAGCGCCAGGTAGGTCGCCAGGTGCAAGGCCTGGCCCGACGGCAGCGCCACGTCGACCCCTGCGATCCGCCTGCGCGGAACGCCGAGGAGGCGAACGACTGGGTCCACACGGCATCATACGCAGCGACGTCCCGACGCTCCGGGCGGAGGCCACGGCGAGCGCGCGGGAGGGCGCGGGACCGGTCCCGCGCCCTCCTCTGCGGGGTCACTGCACCCAGTAGTCGATCACCTCGAACTTCTGTCCGTCCAGGGGCCTGGTGTAGGTGAAGATCCCCCACTGGTAGCTGTTGGCTCCGAAGTGCGCGGCGTCGATGCTGCCCACCGTGCCCGTGTAGGTCGTCTTGGAGCCGCTGGTGATGCTGAGCGCCGCTTCGGCGCCGTACCCCACCGTGAACCCAGCCATGACCTTGCCGCCGGTGGCCTCGACCGAGCTCTCGTACTCGATGCCGAGCGAGCCGCCGACGTTGATCTCGCTCGAAACGCTGATCTCCTGCTGGGTGTCGCCGGTGCCCTGCCCGACCCCCTTGGGGCCGAACTGCAGGCCGCCGTAGCTGGCCAGCAGGCTGTCCTTCTGGGAGGCGGTGGGATAGCTGTGGATGTCGCCGACGCTGTGCTGGAACACCGAGCTGCCGATGTGCAGCGCACCGGACGGGACCGAGGCGTTGTAGAAGCCGCGCTCGGCGATGCGCGTCACCGGCTCGCGCGGGATGCGGATGACGACCTGCTTGCCGACGAGCGTGGGGTCGGGGTGCGAGACGATGGTGTAGCGGTACTCGTCGTAGGGGATGGAGGTGAACACCACGGCGTCCTCCAGCGCGCCGGTGGAGTAGGTGACGGTCTTCTCGACGGTGTAGGCGGCACCGGCCCAGGCCTTGGCGGTGACCGTGACCGACTGCTTCAGGCTCACGCCCACGTCGCCCACGAACGGGACGTTCACGCCGGCCTCGATGCCGGCGGTGACGCCCGCCTTGACGCTGACGGTGAGCGAGGCGTCGACGCTGCCGCTGGTGCCCTGGCCGAAGCTGGTGACGCACGCCTGCCAGTTCTGACCGATGTCCTTGGCGCAGGGGGGCGCGCCGAGCGCGGCGATGACGATGGGCTCGGTGAAGATCACCTCGTGGCTGGCCGCGGAGTACTTGAGCGCGGGGCTGTCGGTGTCGACGTTGGCGGGCAGCAGCAAGGGCCTCGAGGTGGTCTGGCCGTTGTTCGTGTTCGGGAGCGCGAGCTCGCTGAGCTGCGCCCAGCCGTTCGAGGCCGACCCGATGGTCGTGATCGCGGACAGGCCCCAGACCGGGAGGGTGGTCCGGTTCTGCTGGTAGATGATCACGTTGTCGCGGCCGTCGCCGGTCACGTCGGCGGCCACCACGCCGGTCTCGGCCAGGCTCAGGTACTGGTTGGCGTCGTTGCTGCCGTCGAGGAAGGCGGTCGCCGGGAGCTGCATATCGGTCAGCTGCGTGAACGGCGCGTTGTCCTTGAAGTTGCCGTAGACGTTCTGGTTGGCGGTGATCTCGTGCACGCCGTCCCCGTCGAGGTCGGGCGTGGTGATGAAGACGAAGTAGCGGTGCCAGGCGCCGTAGGCCGGGCAGTTCTGGTAGGGGAGCGCGTCCTGCGTGGCGCCGAGAACAGCGAGGCTGTGGGCGGCATCGTCCAGCGCGAAGAGCACCGTCTGGAACGGATCGCCGCACTGCCAGGCCAGGTTGGACGCGCCACCGAGCACCACCTCGTCGAGCCCGTCGCCGTCGATGTCGGCGATCGAGACGTCGGACGCGGCGACCGCGACGGGGCCGGGTACGTCGGCTTGCACGGGTCCCGAGCCGATGACGGCGAGGTCGTGGTTGGCGTCGTCGAAGACGGTGTAGGTGGCGAGGCCCTGGAGGCCGCTCGTGCTGCTGAAGGCCTCGTTCACGACCACGGCCAGCTCCTGAGCGTTGTCGTAGTCGAGGTTACCGGCCGCCATGCGGACGTACAGGGTGGAACCGCCGACCTTCTGCGGCAGGGTGATCTTGTGGGCGTTGTCGAGGCTGGCGCCCGCGCCGCTGCCCGTGATGGGGATGAGGTCGACGTGGTCACTGTAGGAGATGGCCACGGTGAGCTCGTCGGTGCCGTCGCCGTTGCCGTCGAGTGCGATCAGCGCGAGGCTCTCGACGCTGCCGCCCGCGGCGATGCTGGCGGTGGTGGAGGCGAAGTTGTGCTTGCTGTCGTCGAACTCGCGTAGCTTCACGACGCTGTCGGCCTGATCGACGTAGACCGCGGCGATCTCGTCGAGGCCGTCCCCGTCGAGATCGCCGGACGCCACGGCGCGCAGCGTCTGGAACTGGTTGCCGTCGTCGTAAGCCGACTTCGACCAGTCGTTGCCGCTGGTGAGGTCCGACAGCACCGTCTCGCTTCCGAAGTCGACGCTGCCGCCGGAGGTCACCTGCGCCCCGGTGATCTTCTCCACCTTCAGGGTGTTCGTGGAGCTGGAGTTGCGCGAGAGCAGCAACTCCATGGTGGGATTGGCGCCGCTCTCGTTGGAGAACGCCGCCGGGTCTCCGTAGCTGGCCTCGCTGCCCAGGGGCGCCGCGTCGGCGCCCAGCGTGTCGCCGTTCGCCGCGACGCGCGGCGTTGCCGTGGTGTCGACGCCGAGGTCGTTCAGGGCGTTGGCGACCTGATCGGTGCCGCCGCCGGGGTGGCCGCCCCCGCCGCCGCCCGGCGAGCCACAGGCGGCCAGGAGCAGCACGAGGGTCGGCGCGAGGACGAGGGGAAGCCGGCGGACCGGCGCGGGTCGCCGTCGTTGGGGTCGGGACATGCTCTCTCCTCCTAGGGACGGTGCAGGGCACCGTTCCGATCAGCCTAGGAGGGCGCTATCACCCGGGTATCAGTCCATGTGCGCGCGTTCACGAGGGGAGGCGCCGAGGGGCGGGGGGATTCGCGTGGCGAGGTCCCTGGGGCGAGACCTCCGGTCCGAACCCCTCCCGCGATGTAGAGGACCTTCGGTGTGCAGCCAAGGTGATGAGCACCGCTTCATCCGCGTCAGGGGCGTAGCGGGGGTGCTCGTGCCTAGCGGCAGGAGCCGGGGCTCGTCGACGACCGGGGCCGCGGCCGAGGGCTCCGCGGCCGGTGCCGCGGGCGTCGCGGCAGCAACCCCTTGGGTGCGGGCGCCTTGGCACGTGCCGAGGACGGTTGCGGCCTAGGCGCCCACGTATGTGCGTCGTGAACGGGGGTCCGGTGCCCCAGCCGTGCGCCTGCGGGGAGAAGCGCGGGGGCTACGCCCCTCGACACTAGGGTAGGGTCCCCGCGGAAAGCCCCCCTCCTCGCGCCGGACGCCCGGCACCGCGCACGCCCCGTCAGGCAGGCGCCTTGCGCAGCTCCTCGGCCAGGGTGCCCATCAGCTTGTCGAACGGCTTGATGAACTTGTCGACGCCTTCGTCCTCGAGGGCCTGCGTGACCTCGTCGAGGTCGATGTCCAGCTCGCCCAGCTGCTCGAGCTTCCTGCCGTACGCGTCGATGTCGTCGCGGACGCGGTCGGCAGGCTCGCCGTGGTCGCGGTAGGCGTCGAGCGTCTCGCCCGGCATGGTGTTGATGGTGTCGGGGCCGACGAGCGGCTCGACGTACTTGACGTCGGAGTAGTCGGGGTTCTTGGTGCTGGTCGACGCCCACAGCAGGCGCTGCTTGCGCGCCCCCCGCCGCTCGAGCGCGCGGAAGCGCTCGCCTCCGAACGCCTCCTCGAAGATGGCGTAGGCCCGCTTGGCGCTGGCGACGGCGATCTCGCCGTGGAGCGCCTTCGCGGCGTCCGCGCGCGGGCCTCCCTGCTGCATGACCTTCTCCAGCATGGGGTCGACCATCACGTCGATGCGGCTCAGGAAGAAGCTGGCCACCGAGGCCACCCGTTCCACCGGCTCGCCGGCCTCGACGCGGTCTTCCAGACCGCCGAGGTAGGCCTCGATCACCTCGCGGTAGCGGCCCAGCCCGAACAGCAGCGTGACGTTGACGTTGATGCCTTCGCTGATGAGCTGCCGGATCGCGGGCAGCCCCGCCGCCGTGCCGGGCACCTTGATGAAGGCGTTGGGGCGACCGAGGCGCCCCCACAGGTGGCGCGCTTCACGGACGGTGCCCTCGGTGTCGTGCGCCAGGTGGGGGGAGACCTCCAGCGAGACGTAGCCGTAGCGGCCGTCCGAGGCGTCGTAGGTAGGGCGGAACAGGTCGCAGGCGTTCTGGATGTCGCTGACCACCAGCTCCTCGTAGGCCGACTCGACGCTCATGCCGCGGCGGGCCATGTCGGCGACGGCGCCGTCGTAGTCGTCGGACTGGCCGATCGCCTTCTGGAAGATGGCGGGGTTGGAGGTGACGCCGCGCAGGCCGTCGTCGTCGATGAGGGTCTGGAGCGTGCCGTCGGTCAGCCAGCTCCGGCGGATCTCGTCCATGTACACGGACTGCCCGAAGTCCTGCAGTCGCTTGAGGGTGCTCATGATGGTCCTCCCGTGGGCCGGTGCGCGGCGGCGTGCGGTCGCACCGGCCGATGAGGTCACGATACGACTCCGAGGCGTCGCGTCCGGGTGGGTCGGGTTACGCGTGGCGGCTCAGGTGCGCTCGAGCCCGACGGCCACCACCGCGTCCCCGCGCAGCTCGAGCTGCACCCGCGGCAGCGGCCGCACCGCTGGCCCGCTCACGGCCTCCCCCCCGCGCGTGGGATCGAAGATGCTCAGGTGGCAGGGGCAGGTCAGGTCGGGATGGGTCGTGCGGAAGTTGAACGCGAAGTCGATGCCGCCCAGGTCCCGGTTGAGGTAGACGGTGCAGCCCAGGTGGGTGCACACCCGGCTGAAGCCGGCGAGGTAGGTGGCCTCGCCTCCGGCGGCGGGGACCTCGAGGCCGCCGGGGATGGGGCCGGGCAGCCGCAGGGCGATGGCCGGGATGCGATGGTCGCCGGCGAGCTCGAAGGGGACGGCGTCCCACGCCTGCGCGAAGGCCTGGAGGCCGGCGACGGCGGTGGCCGGGCGCGGGTCGAACTGGGGGTGCGCCGCCGGCGCGTCCTTCTCGAAGTGGATGCGGATGGCCTCGTAGAGCCCCAGGGCGCCGCCGCCGACCGCCAGCAGCACCGGCAGGCGCCAGGCCCAGCGGATCAGGCGGCGGCGCCCCTCGTCGGCCTCGGGTTGCGCGGTCGCGCCGTCCTCGGGCCGCTCGCTCACGGCGCCCCCGAGCCGCCGCCCGCCAGCGTGCCGGTGACGTAGCTCACCACGGCGTCGATCTGGTCGCTGCTGAGGCGCGCCTGGAAGCCCGGCATCATGCCGCGGCCGGAGCGCACCGCGTCCCGCACGTTGCCGGCGTTGGCCGCGCGCGGGTTGCCCGCCAGAGCGGGGCCGGAGCCTCCCTGGCCGGAGGCTCCGTGGCAGGTGGCACAGTTGGCCTCGAAGAGCTGCGCGCCGTCCGGGGCGGGGGCGCCGGGCAGGGCCGGGGCGGGCGCGCTGGCGTTGCCCTGCTGGCGCGCCTTGGCGCTGGCGATCAGGTCGGGCACGCGGCCCGCCTTGTCGGGGCCGCCCATCTTCTGCACGTAGTGGTTCCAGGTGTCGATGGCGTTCTGGTACTGCTGCTGGGTGAAGTAGGCGTTGCCCAGCATCAGCAGCGAGGGCGCGTCGAGCTTCTCGGGACCGCCCAGGTCCTGCGCGGCGCGGCGCAGCAGGGTGATGGCGTCGCTGCTCCGGCCCTTCATGAACAGCACCTGGCCGGTGCGGGCCAGCGCGGTGGTGTTGTCGGCGTTGGGGCCGGTGAGCACGCGGACGTACACGTCCACCGCGCGGTTCTGGTCGCCCTTCTGCCAGTAGGCGCCGGCCAGGGCCATGAGGTTGGCCTCGCTGGGATCCGCCTTGACCTTCTCGACCAGCGGCTTCACCGCGTCGATGAGGGCGATCTGGCTTCGCGCCTGGCTGTCGTTGGCGTTGCCCGGGGTGGCCAGATAGCGCTGGAAGGCGCTCTTCGCCCCCGCCAGATCGTCGCGCGCGAACGCCACCTGGCCCAGCGCGTACAGTGCCTGCGGGTCGTCGGGGGCGACCGACAGCGCCTTCTGCAGGTAGTCCTGCGCCTGGGCGAGGTCGGTCGGCAGGTAGGCCGCGGCCAGGCGCTTGTAGGCCTCCGCCGGCACCGGGGTGATGGTCGCGACCACGTTCTTGTACGCTGCGATGGCCTTGTCGGTC
>Ga0102956_1000191_pt1 | contig 20943 bp, 22 predicted proteins | sample SalPonF2_A_D2_MG_FD_84515 | JGI IMG/M metagenome (GOLD analysis project Ga0102956, IMG submission 84515) | Salt pond soil microbial communities from South San Francisco under conditions of wetland restoration - Salt Pond MetaG SF2_A_D2_MG ...
CAGACCCTGACCGTGCTGGTGGATGAGGTGGATGAGGAGGGTGCCATCGCCCGCAGCGCCGCCGATGCGCCGGAGATCGACGGCTGCGTGTATGTCAGCGACGACCGGCTGCCGGCGGGTGACTTCGCACAGGTACGGATCACCGCCGCGGATGAACACGATCTGTTCGCCGAGCCGGTGTGAGTCAGGGGCGGTGCGCGCCGGCTTCCTCCAGCGGCATGGCTTCCAGAATGCGGTCCAGGCGCAGCTCCAGCCGCTGTCCGCCCTTGCCCGTGGCGATCAGATACTCGGCGCCCGATCGGGTCTGCAGATCCTGCGGTTGCAGGATTTCCAGGTGCGTGACCGCGGCCGCGTCCCGCCAGCATACCCGCAGCCGTTCCCGGTGCAGGATGGCGACTTCGTAGCGGCTGTAGAGGGCGCAGTCGATGGGCCGGTAGTCAGTCATCTTCCCGTCGCGTGCTGATGGTCAGCAACGCGCCCGTACCGTCCACCTCGGCGTGGAATTCGATGGGCCGGCAGCAGATCGGGCAGTCTTCGATGTAATCGCAGCTTCCCGCCGAGCAGTCGACGGCGGTCTCGAAGCCTTCGCCGCAGTAGGGGCAGTCAACCTGTGTCTCTTCGATCATCGGCGCCTTCCTCCGGCAGGAACAGCGCAAGCAGATCATTCAGAAACTGCCTGCCTGTGGCGCTGGCCCGCAGGCGGTCCGTGTCGTGCCGCTCCAGCAGGCCTGCCGTCAGGCCCTGCTCGATCGCCGCCGCGGCGCTCTCCAGCGCCAGCCCCGTGCCCGCCTCGAACTGGCCGGCCGTGAAGCCTTCGTTCAGCCGCAGGCCGTTCATCATGAACTCCAGCACGGCGTCGGCGGGACGCAGCACCGATTCTCCGCCCAGCGCCTGTGCGGTTCCCGCCTGCCTCACATAGTCCTTCGGATGCTTGATCTTCCAGCGCCGGGTCACGGCCTGACGCTGGGCATCGGTGACCTTTCCATGAGCGCCGGCGCCGATTCCCAGGTAGTCGCCGAAGCGCCAATAGTTGAGGTTGTGGTCGCATTGGCGCCCGGGGCGCGCATAGGCGGAAATCTCGTACTGAGTATAGCCGCCGGCCTCCAATGCGGCCCGGCCCTGCTCCTGCATGGTCCAGACGATGTCCTCCTCGGGCAGTACGGGCGGGTAGCGATGAAAGCGGGTATTGGGCTCCAGGGTGAGCTGATAGAACGAGATATGGGCGGGCTCCAGGTCCATGGCGGTCGCCACATCGGCCAGGCACGCTGCCAGCTTCTGACCGGGCAGACCGAACATGAGATCGAGGTTGAAATTCTCCAGGCCCGCCCGGTGGGCACTCTCGGCCGCCCGCATGGCCTCGCGACGGTCGTGGATCCTTCCCAGGCGTTCCAGCAGGTCGGGTTGAAAGCTCTGCACACCGATGGAAAGGCGGTTGACGCCCGCCGCTCGATATTCGGCGAAGCGGCCCTGCTCCACCGTGCCGGGATTGGCTTCCAGGGTGATTTCCAAAGCCGGTTTGCAGCGCAGCCGACTGCGCACGCCGGCCAGCAGTCGATCGATGGCCTCGGGAGAAAACAGGCTCGGTGTGCCGCCGCCGATGAAGATGCTCTGGACCGTGCGCCCCCAGATTCCCGGCAGCTCGAACTCGATGTCGGCGAGCAGGGCGTCCACGTACGCCTGCTCCGGCAGGTCCGACTTGAGCTCATGGGAGTTGAAGTCGCAGTACGGGCATTTGCGCACGCACCACGGCAGGTGCAGGTACAGGGCGAGGGGCGGCAGGACGTCGAATCGGAACATGGCTCTAGCCCTTCATGGGTGGTGACCTGCGGGCGCGATGCGGTGCCACCCGGCGACCGACGCCACCGCCGCCTCAGGGCCGGGACGGCGGTGCGGCGGTGGCCTTGCGGCGCCAGTCGGCGGCCTTGGCCGGGTCGGCCTTGACGCCCAGCAATCCCTGATCGTAGATATGGGCCAGGGCCGTCATGGCGTGCCGGTTGCCTGCTTTCGCGGCGTGCTTCAGCCAGTACAGGGCCTTGTCCTTGTCGGCCAGCACATCCCAGGCACCGCTCTCGTAGCGCAGGCCCAGTTCGTACTGGGCCTGGGCGTCGCCATTGTGGGCCCGCTGCTTCAGGGCCTCGGCGGATTCGCGGTAGGTGGCCGAGGTCTGCTGGCCCACTTCACTGATGGCATGCAGCAGCCTGATGGCGTCGGAATCCCCCTGGGCAGCCGCCCTTTCCAGCCAGGTGCGGCCCAGTTCCTTGTCCTGGGGCACGCCGAACCCCTGATAGTACATTTTGCCGATCAGAAACTTCGCATCGGCATTGCCCTGCTGGGCGGAGAGGGTCAGCCAGTGGGCGGCCTGGGAAGGTTTGCGGGCTGTGCCCTTTCCATGGAGGCAGGCGCGCCCCAACTCGTACTGGGCCTTGGCGTTGCCGGCGGCGGCCGACTTCTTCCACCAGTAGACGGCGTGGGCGGGGTCCTTGTCCACGCCCTTACCCTGGGCGTACAGATCGCCCACCAGCTGCTGGGCGTAGGGCTGACCGTCACGGGCCGCCCGCGTGAGCCAGAAGGCCCCCTTCCCGGGATCGGGTTTCAGGCCGTAACGCCCTTCCAGGTAGGCCAGTCCCAGCAGCAGCTGGGCGCTGGGATTCTCGTTCTTCGCGGCGGCGGAAATGGTCGCCAGCTCCTTGGCGGCGTGCGTGGGTTCGGCGGCCGGGGCGGGAGCGCCAAGGACCAGACACAGACCAATGGCAATAGGGAATTGGGACAGCTTGTGCATCGCGTGCTACCGGTTCATCAGCGGGCAGGTGGGGGACGTTGTCCTGTCAGTGTGTCGGCGGTGCACGGTCGAGATGGTAAAGCACCGCGATCAACACCAGTGTCGCTCCCAGCATCAGGTGGGGGCCGAACAACCAGAATACCAGAGGTACGGAAACGTGGTAGGCCCGCATGCCCAGGCTGTAGTAGCCGCCCGCGCGGTTCAGGTGGATTGCCACGCGTTTCGCCGTGAGGGCCTTGGGCCTTCGTTCCGCCGGCACGCCGATCAGGTAGCCCACGTGGTTGAACATGCGGATCGACATGGAGAAGCTGAAGAAGGCGATGAAGAAGTCCGCCACCAGCAGCAGGGATTTGGCCACCCACAGGCCCGCGTGCTTGGAGCCGAGCACGCTGATGCTGTGGAACGAGGCGGCCAGCTTGTCGGCCTGTTCGGTCAGGGTCAGGGTGCCGATGATCAGCAGCACCGCAGTGGAGGCCAGAAAGGTGGCGGCCATGGTGGAATTGCGCAGGGTCTGCACGCCGACGATGGCCTGGCCGTCGCCGTCCATGATGTTCTCCACCCAGGCCGTGCGCGCCGCCCGGTTGATGGCCTGAATGGTATAGGAGGAATCATGGCGCAGCCGGTACGCCAGATACAGATGGTAGCCGGCCAGCAAAGCCACGCTGACGCCGAAACTGATGATGTCGGTGCCGTATTCGCTCCACCAATGGGCCTGCATGGTCAGCTCTCCACCGGGCGCGGAACCGGACGCGGACCGACGGCCTGGCGCGGCGATGCGGGGCGCTGGTGGGAGCGGGCGGACAGATTCATGACGGCTATCCCAGCGCCCGGACCAGTTTGGTCAGTGCCTGGCCGCGGTGGCTCAAGCGGTTCTTGATTTCCGCCGGCAGCTCGGCGGCCGAGCAGTCGTGGGTGGGGACGTGGAAGACCGGGTCGTAGCCGAAGCCGTTGTCGCCGCGGGGCGCATTCAGAATCCGACCTTCCCAGGTGCCCTGGCAGATGACAGGCGTGGGGTCGGCGTCATGGCGCAGGTACACCATGACGCATTGGAAACGCGCCGTACGGGCCTGTTCCTCCATCCCGTCCAGCGCCGCCAGCAGCTTGTCGACGTTGTCCCGGTCGCTGGCGCCGCTGCCGGCATAGCGCGCCGAGTAGATGCCGGGCCCGCCGTTCAGGGCGTCCACCTCGATGCCCGAGTCGTCCCCTATGGCGGGCAGGCCGGTGTGGCGGGTGGCGTTGCGGGCCTTGAGAATGGCGTTTTCCACGAAGGTCAGGCCGGTCTCCTCCGCCTCCGGTACCCCGTATTGGGACTGGGGTACCACCTGCAGGTCGTGCCCCTCCAGCAACTGGTTGATCTCGCGTACCTTGCCCGGGTTGCCGCTGGCCAGCACCACCGTCTTCATGCCGGCGCTTCCGCCAGCGCCGTGCGCTGGGCCTGCACCAGCCGTTCGATGCCGCCGCGGGCCAGACCCAGCATGGCCAGCAGCTCGTCCTGGCTGAACGGATGGCCTTCGGCGGTGCCCTGCACTTCGATGAACTGGCCGCTGTCGGTCATCACCACGTTCATGTCCGTTTCGGCGCTGCAGTCCTCGGCATAGTCCAGGTCCAGTACCGGCATGCCCTTGTAGACGCCCACCGATACGGACGCGACCTGGCCGAGCAGGGGGTCTTTCTTCAGGGCGCCGTTGGCGCGCAGGTGGGCGATGGCATCGGCCAGCGCCACGTAGCCGCCGGTGATGCTGGCGGTGCGGGTGCCGCCGTCGGCCTGGATGACGTCGCAGTCGATGGTGATGGAGCGCTCGCCGAGGGCCTTCAGGTCCACCACCGCCCGCAGGGAGCGGCCGATCAGGCGCTGGATTTCCAGCGTGCGTCCGCCCTGGCGCCCGCGGGCGGCCTCGCGGTCCATGCGCGAGCCGGTGGAACGGGGCAGCATGCCGTATTCGGCGGTGACCCAGCCCTGGTCCTTGCCCTTGAGAAACCGGGGTACCTGCTCCACCACGCTGGCGTTGCACAGGACCCGGGTGTCGCCGAATTCCACCAGTACCGAGCCCTCGGCGTGCTTGGTGTAGCTTCGGGTGATCCGCACGGGGCGCAGTTGGTCGGGCGCACGTTCGCTGGGGCGCATAGAGGCTCCTCGGTTGCATGGCAAAACGACATTATAAGCCCGCGGAGTCTGTGCGCCTAAGGCGTCAGTCCTGCATTTCGGTGCCGTACTTGCGGATGGCGCGGTGAATTTCGGCGATGGCGCTGGTCAGTCGGTCCGGCGGCTGGCGTCCCGGGGCCGCGCTGTTGCGGGCGGCGGGTGTGCGCGTGTCGTCCTTGCTGTCCCGCCAGCGCAGGGCGACGGCCGTGATGTTGTCGCTGTGGGGATAGCTGGCGCGTTGGGCGGCTTCGGAGAGCGCATCCAGGCCCACCGTCAGGTCCGCGTTGTCGGCCAGTTCCTCGATCCGGTTCTGGGACAGGGCCGACCAGAAGCCGTCGGAACACAGCACCAACAGGTCGTCGGGCTGCAGGCTGACCGGCGCCCCCATGGTGGGCAGCGGCGATTCCAGGGTTCCCCCCACGCAGCGGGTGACATAGTTGCGCATGGGGTGGCGGGCGATCTCCTCTGCGGTCAGCATGCCCTGCTGATGCATGTCTTCCACGAAGGTGTGGTCCTTGGTGCGGGTAAGGACATGGCCGTCACGCAGCAGGTAGAGCCGGCTGTCGCCCACGTGCAGCCAATGGGCCTGTCCATGCTGTATGAGGCAGGCGACCGCCGTGGTGCGCGGTTGGATGGGCGGGTGTTGGGCGTGACCCGCCTCCAGGATGGCACCGTGGGCGCGCTCGAGGGTGGAACGCAGAAACGCTTCCGGGTCGGGCAACGGCAGGTGCAAGGCCTCGAAGCGTCGGCCGTACTCGTCCACCAGCCTCTGGGCCGCCAGGTCGCCGCCGGCATGTCCTCCCATGCCGTCGGCGAGCACCAGCAACACCGCGGACTTGCGCTCCCGGGCGATGCAGCGGTCCTGGTTGCTGGTGCGATCGCCCAGGCGGCTGGCGAATCCCAGTTCGTAGCGCACGGGCTAGGCACCGGCCGGATAGCCGCGCACGGCGGCCGCCGGCATATCAGTGGGCGCCTCGGTCCCGAGCGCGGCGCGGAACTCGCCGACGCTCTGGGGTCGCAGCAGGGGGTCCACTTCCATGGCCCAGTCCAACGCGGCCAGCAGTGCATCGGGGTAGCGCTTGCGGAACGCCGTCTTGGCGGGGCGCAGTGCGTCGGTGAGGTAACGGTCCTTGGCCGCCGGCGGCGGCCGCCCTTCGATGCAGGTGCGGATGGTGGCGCCCAGGGCGTAGATGTCGGTCCACGGGCCCACGTAGCCGTACTTGTCGTATTGCTCGATGGGGGAGTAGCCGGGGCTGATGACCTGCCCGGGCTGTTCCATGCGGCTCTGGGGGAAACCGTGAACGGCGCCGAAATCCAGCAGCAGGGGCTGGCCTCCGGGCCGGATATGTATATTGCCCGGCTTGATGTCCAGGTGCAGCAGGTCCCGTGAGTGGATGAGCTCCAGGCCGTCCAGCAGCGGCGGAAACACGGTCTGCAGAAACCGTTCGCTGAGCTTTCCCCGGCGGCCCCGTATGTAGGCCTCCAGGTTTTTGCCCTGCTGGTACTCCATGACCATGTACACGGTGCCGTTGGCCCGGAAAAAGCTCAGCACGTTGACGATGTTGGGATGCTTGAGGGTGGCCAGGGTGCTGGCCTCCTGAAAGAACAGCATGCGGCCGCGGTGGAACCGGTCGGATTCGGCTTCGCCGCGGGCGCCCACGGAGAGGTCCCTGGACCGAACGGCCAGTGCGCCCGGCATGTACTCCTTGATGACGACGGGCATCCCGCTGGACTGCTCGGTTGCCAGGTAGACGACGCTGAAACCGCCCCCGCCCAGGGTTTTGCTGATGCGATACTGGTCCAGTACCGTGCCCGCGGGCAGGCTCTTCAACTTCCTGATCATAAGATCCAATTCGGGTCGGTGGGCATGCGCGGCGTCGTCTGAGGAGGCGCGGGCCGGTTTCGCCGTCCGCGCATTGCGCTTACCATTAAGGCCATTGCATCGTTCATCGGCCAACGGCGCGGGGAACTTGAGATGATCCGGAGCATGACCGCCTTCGCTCGCTGCGAGCGCCACGGCGAGTGGGGGCGCCTGACCTGGGAGTTGCGCTCGGTCAACCACCGTTATCTGGAGGTCAGTCTGCGTCTCCCGGAGGACCTGCGGGGCCTGGAGCCGGCGGTACGCGAACGGGTCGGCGCCCATATCCGCCGTGGCAAGGTGGAATGCAACCTGCGGTTCCGTCCTGATCCGGCCGCCGCTCCCGAAATGGCCCTCAACGGCGAGTACCTGGACCGCTTGCTGCAGGCTTCCCGCGCCGTGGAAGAACGTCTGACCCGGGCCGCCGCCGTGAATCCGGTGGATGTGCTGCGCTGGCCCGGAGTGGTGCGGGAAGCCGAGCAGGACCTGGGGCCGGTCATCGAGCAGGCCATGACCGGCCTGGATGCCGCGCTGGCGGAGATGGTCGCCACCCGCGAGCGGGAAGGGGAACAGATTGCCGGCTGGTTGCGCAGCCGTTGCGAAGCCATCGAGGTCGAGACGTCGCAGGTTCGCGAGCGTCTGCCGGAGATCCGCGCGCGGCTGCGTGAGCGCATCGTGGCCCGGCTCGCGGAGGTGGCGATGGAAGCGGATGCCGGCCGGTTGGAGCAGGAAATGGTGTTGCAGCTCCAGAAGATGGACGCCGATGAGGAGCTCGACCGGCTGAGCGGCCATGTGGCCGAGGTGCGGCGGGTGCTGGAACGCAAGGAACCGGTGGGGCGGCGGCTGGACTTCCTGATGCAGGAGCTGAACCGGGAGGCCAACACGCTGGGGTCCAAATCGGTGGATGGAGACACCAGCCGCGGCGCCGTGGAGCTGAAGGTGCTCATCGAGCAGATGCGCGAACAGGTCCAGAACGTGGAATAGCCCCGGCTGGACATTTTCTACAACGCCGGGTTCTGGTGCCCGGCCGCTGGGAACCCAAACGACGATGGTTGCTGCAAACGACGCGCCGTCCGCACAAGCGGCGGCGGGCACCCTGTATATTGTCTCGGCCCCTTCGGGCGCCGGTAAAACGAGTCTGGTCAAGGCCTTGCTGGAACGCGACAAGGGCGTCGCCCTGTCCGTCTCGCACACCACCCGGGCTCCCCGCCCGGGCGAACAAGACGGCGTGCACTATCACTTCGTGGACAATGCGACCTTCGACCGCATGGTGGAGACAGGGGAGTTTCTGGAACACGCCCGGGTCTTCGACAACCAGTACGGCACCTCCCTTGCCGGCGTCCGGAACCAGCTTGCCGGCGGTCAGGACGTGATCCTGGAGATCGACTGGCAGGGTGCCCGCCAGGTCCGTGAGGCGGTGCCGGGCGCCGTGGGGATCTTTGTGCTGCCGCCGTCCCGGGACGCCCTGGAGGAACGGCTGCGCGGGCGCGGTCAGGATTCCTCGGAAGTGATCGCCCGCCGCATGCGCGACGCGGTCACCGAGATGACCCACTACGACGAGTACCACTACCTGGTCATCAACGACCGTTTCGATACCGCCCTGGACGAGCTGGCGGCCATCATGACGGCGAGGCGGCTGACCCTGGAGCGTCAGGGGGCCCGCCATCAGGTGCTGCTGGAGTCACTGCTGGCGCCGGGCGCTTGAATCCGTTAGACTGATTTGCCCTAACTCTCTGTTAGATCTACTGACTTGCAGGACGAAACCCCATGGCACGCGTAACTGTAGAAGACTGTCTGAGCAACATGGAAAATCGCTTCCAGCTGGTGCTGGTAGCCACCAAGCGGGCCCGCCAGCTGGCCAATGGGGCCGACGCCATGGTGCCCTGGGAAAACGACAAGCCGACGGTGGTGGCGTTGCGGGAAATCGCCGACGATCTGGTTGGGCCGGGGATCCTTGACGAAGTCACAGCCCGGGAGCACGCCAGCGAACCTTCGATGAGCGACGAAGAGGCCCGCGTGGAAGAGGAGGCACCGCCGGTGGGTGGTCCGGCCTCCGAGGCCAATGCCAACGAAGACTGACGGTTTGGCCGACCAGGGTCCGTCGCCGCCGGGCCGGCAGTAGCGAAACCCCCAGTGGCAGCGTCCCGGCGCGGCGCTTTCCCGTGCCGCATCCCGGCGGGGCATCTTCCGGCCATGTGGTCCGGCCAGCGCCTGCCGCGCCGTTCGCCAGCGCCTGCCGCACCGTTCGGGAGAACCGAAATCCGCATCCGATCCCTCAACGTCCTGCAATCCCCACCCTGCCGCCGGCGAGCCTCCTCCCGCCCGGCTTTCCGTCACGCTTTGTCCCGGCGGCCGGGCCGCTGATCCGGGCGGGTGTTTGTACCGTGCCGCGAATGTCCTATGATCAATTGGCGATAAACCGGGGCCCGGACAACTCCCGGCCGTGGGCCCGTAAGGACGACACAGCGGCGGCGATGGCGGCGAAAGCGGAGACCACCACAAACGAGAACGGGTCGCGCTTTCTGATCAGCGACCTGTGCGACCTCCTGGAGACCTATCTGCCCGCCGATCGGGTGCGGGAGGTCTACCGGGCCTATCTGTTCGGGGCGGAGGCCCACGAGGGCCAACGGCGGTTGTCCGGCGAGCCCTATATCTACCATCCCATGGAAGTGGCCCGCACCCTGGCCGAGATGCACATGGACTACCAGAGCATCGTGGCGGCGGTGCTCCACGATGTCATCGAAGACACGGCCACCGCCAAGGAACAGGTCGCCCGCGAGTTCGGGGAGGACGTGGCCGAGCTCGTCGACGGTGTCAGCAAGCTCACCCAGATCCAGTTCGAAAGCCGCGCCGAAGCCCAGGCGGAGAACTTCCGCAAGATGCTTCTCGCCATGGTGCGGGACATCCGGGTGATCCTCATCAAGCTCGCCGACCGCCTGCACAACATGCGCACCCTGGGCGCCATGCCCGCCGACAAGCGCCGGCGCATCGCCCATGAAACCCTCGAGATCTATGCGCCCATCGCCAACCGCCTGGGCATGAACACCATGCGCCTGGAGCTGGAGGACCTGGGGTTCGCGGCCCTGTATCCGGCGCGCTATCGGGTGCTGGCCGAGGCGGTGCGCAAGGCGCGGGGGAACCGCAAGGAAATCGTCCAGAAGATCGAGGCGGCGATCCGCGAACGCCTGGACAAGGAGGGGCTGTCCTGTCGGGTGGTCGGGCGGGAAAAGCATCTGTACAGCCTGTACCAGAAGATGCGCGCCAAGACGCTGCCGTTCTCGGAGGTGTTCGACGTCTACGCCTTCCGGCTGATCGTCGACCAGGTGGACACCTGCTACCGGGTGCTGGGGGTGATGCACAACCTCTACAAGCCGGTGCCCGGGCGCTTCAAGGACTACGTCGCCATTCCCAAGGCCAACGGCTACCAGTCCCTGCACACGGTGCTGTTCGGGCCCTACGGCGTGCCCATCGAGATCCAGATCCGTACCGAGGACATGGATCGGGTCGCCGAAGCGGGAATCGCCGCTCACTGGCTCTACAAGACCGGCGACAAGAGCCGCAACAGTGCCCAGGCCCGTGCCCGCGAGTGGTTGCGCGAGCTGCTGGAGATGCAGAAGCACGCGGGCAACTCCCTGGAGTTTCTCGAGAACGTCAAGATCGATCTGTTTCCCGACGAGGTCTACGTGTTCACGCCCAAGGGCGAGATCATGGAGCTTCCCCGCGGCGCCACCGCCGTGGACTTCGCCTATGCGGTGCACACCGACGTGGGCAGTACCTGTATCGCCGCCAAGATCGACCGGCGCCTGGCGCCGCTGCGTACACCGCTGCTCAACGGCCAGACGGTGGAGATCATCACCGCGCCGGGCGCCCATCCCAATCCGGCCTGGCTCAATTTCGTCGTCACCGGCAAGGCGCGCTCCAATATCCGTCACTACCTGAAGAACCTGCGCCGGGAAGAGGCCATCAACCTCGGCCGTCGCCTGCTGGACAAGGCGATGGCCGGGTTGTCCCTGTCGCTGGCGGATCTGGCGGAAAGCCAGTTGCACGACTACCTCAGTGAGTGCCAGCTGGCCGGTACGGACGACCTGTTGGAGGATATCGGGCTCGGCAGCCGCATGGCGGTGCTGGTGGCGCGCCGGTTGGCCGCGGTGGACGGTCCCAAGGAGGCGCCCGCCCCGGAGACCGAGGATACCCGCCCCCTGGGGATCAAGGGTACCGAGGGGATGGTGGTGAACTTCGCCCGCTGCTGCCGGCCCATTCCCGGCGATCCCATCGTGGGCTTCGTGAGCGCCGGGCGGGGCATCGTCATCCACAATCAGCACTGCAAGAACGTGGCCGAGTACCGCAACCTGCCGGAGAAGTGGATCGACGTGCAGTGGGAGGCGGAGGTCAGCGGAGAGTTTCCCGCCGAAATCCGGGTGGACGTGGCCAACGAGCGCGGCGTGCTCGCCACCGTGGCGGCTTCCATTTCCGATACCGGTTCGAATATCGAAAACGTGTCCATCGAAGAGCGGGACGGCCAGAACACCACCCTGATCTTCACGCTGGCGGTCCACGATCGCCGTCACCTGGCGCGGGTGATGCGCCGGGTCCGCAGTCTGCCCGCCGTGCTGCGCATCAGCCGCAGCCGGCGTTGATTGCCTGCCGACGGGTGCAAGGCCCGCCGCTATGGGTCATCATGTGGCCCCTGTCCAACAGCGGGAGCGATCCATGCCACGCGAAATCATCCAGACCGACCGGGCACCCGAGGCGATCGGCACCTACTCCCAGGCGGTACGCACCGGCGATACGGTGTACCTCTCCGGCCAGATACCGCTGGTGCCGAGCACCATGGAGCTGGTGGAAGGGGACATGGAGGCGCAGATCCGGCAGGTGTTCGACAACCTCACGGCGGTTGCCCGGGCGGCGGGCGGCGATCTGGCGGCGGTTGCCAAGCTGAACATCTACCTTACCGATCTGGCCCACTTTCCACTGGTGAATCAGGTCATGGCCGAGTATTTCCAGGAACCGTTTCCCGCCCGCGCCGCCATCGGCGTGGCGGCGCTGCCCAAGGGTGCCGGCGTGGAGATGGACGCCGTGCTGGTACTGGAATCGAGCGCAACGACGCCGGCGCCATAGCGATATGATCACGGGGACGGAGTTCTAGGACTGCCGCCGTGGGAGGAAGGCGTGCAGCGTCGGGCGGTGGCACCGGCGGCGGCCGGTTGGACACGGGGCTGGCGATCACCGCCCTGAAGGGGGTTGGCCCCCAGGTGGCCCGGCGCCTGGAAAAGCTCGGCATCCACACCGTGCAGGACCTGCTCTTCCACCTGCCCTATCGTTACGAGGACCGGACCCGGGTGGTGCCCATGGGTGGGCTGCGTCCCGGCGACCCCGCGGTGGTGGAAGGGGAGGTGCAGCTGGCTGAAGTGCGGTTCGGTCGTCGCCGCAGCCTGCTGGTGCGGGTGAGCGACGGCACCGGCAGTCTCACCCTGCGTTTCTTCCACTTCAGCGGCGCCCAGCAGAGCGGCTTTCAGCGCGGCGTGCGGGTGCGCTGTTATGGCGAGGCGCGGGCCGGCGCAACGACGCTGGAAATGGTGCATCCGGAGTATCGTGTGCTGACGGCAGACGAACCGCCGCCGCCTGAGGACCATCTGACGCCGGTCTATCCCACCACCGAGGGCGTGCATCAGTTGTCCCTGCGCCGCCTTGCCGACGCGGCGCTGTCCTGTCTGGACGGGCCTCAGGGGAACGGGACGGTGTTGCCGGAATGGCTGCCTCCCGAGATCCTGCAGCGTTTCCGGTTGCCGTCCCTGGCCGAAGCAGTGCGCTATGTGCACCGCCCGCCTCCCGATGCCGCCCTGGCCGAACTGGGTGCCGGCCTGCATCCCGCCCAGCAACGCCTGGCCTTCGAGGAACTGCTGGCCCACCACCTGAGCCTTCGGCGTCTGCGCCACCGGGCCCGCTCCCGGCAGGCGCCGCCACTGGACGGGGGCGGTGCCTTGCTGGACGGCTTTCTGGCGGCACTGCCGTTTGCGCCCACCGCGGCTCAGCGGCGGGTGATCGACGAGATCCGCGCCGACCTGGCCGCCTCCCACCCCATGTTGCGGCTGGTACAGGGCGATGTAGGTTCCGGCAAGACCGTGGTGGCCGCCTGCGCGGCTGTGCAGGCGGTGCAGAGCGGCTATCAGGCCGCGGTCATGGCGCCCACCGAGCTGCTGGCCGAGCAGCACTACCACAGCTTCGCCCGCTGGCTGGAACCGCTCGGGGTGAACGTGTCGTGGCTGGCCGGCAAGAGCAAGGGCGCCGCCCGTGCGGCCCGCCTCGCCGCCATCGCTTCCGGCGAGGCAGCCGTTGCCGTCGGCACCCACGCGCTGTTTCAGTCCGACGTGACCTTCGCGCGGCTGGGTCTGGTGATCGTCGACGAGCAGCACCGTTTCGGCGTCCACCAGCGCCTGGCGCTGCGCGAGAAGGGCCTCGGCGACGGCCGGCGTCCCCATCAGCTGACCATGACCGCGACCCCGATTCCCCGCACACTGGCCATGACGCTGTATGCCGATCTGGACGTGTCCGTCATCGACGAGTTGCCCCCCGGGCGCACGCCGGTGCAGACGGTGGTGGTGTCCGACAAGCGCCGGGACGAGGTGGTGGCGCGGGTGCGCGAGGCCTGTGCCCAGGGCCGTCAGGCCTACTGGGTCTGTACCCTCATCGAAGAGTCGGAGGTGCTGCAGTGCCAGGCGGCTTCCGATACCGCGGCGGCGCTGACCGAGGCCCTGCCGGGCCTGCGGGTGGGACTCGTGCACGGCCGGCTGAAGTCGCGCGAGAAGGAACAGGTCATGGCCGCCTTCAAGGACGGCCACATCGATCTGCTGGTGGCGACCACGGTCATCGAGGTGGGGGTGGATGTGCCCAACGCCTCGCTGATGATCATCGAAAACCCGGAACGCCTGGGGCTGGCCCAGTTGCACCAGCTGCGTGGACGGGTGGGACGGGGGGCGCAGGCCAGTACCTGCGTGCTGCTTTACCGGCCCCCGTTGTCCGATGCCGCCCGCGAGCGCCTGGGGGTGATGCGCGACACCGTGGACGGTTTTGAGATCGCCCGCCGCGACCTGGAGCTGCGCGGACCCGGCGAGGTGCTGGGCACCCGCCAGACCGGTATGCTGCAACTGCGCATCGCGGACCTGATGCGGGACCAGGCTCAGCTCGGCGCAGTGGAAAAGGCGGCCGAGCTGCTTCTGAAGCAGTATCCGGAACGGGTGGCGCCGCTGATGCGTCGCTGGCTGGGGGATGCCGTGCGTTATGGGGACGTATGATGGCGTGCCGCTGCAGCGCAGCGGTTGGCCCGTGGTTCGCCGGCCATGCGATAATCGGCGTTTTGCAGCATGTCCTGGACGATGCGCGGGCTTTGATAGCGGTGACTCACACAAGCTGGCAGGGGTGCGGGCTGCACTGGCAGGGGTGCGGGCTGCACTGGGTGCCCCACAGGCGCGTGCTGCGCAGCCGTATCCCCGCCTCGCTGCTGTACTGGCTGCTGGATCCGACCTCCCTGACCCACAGGGTCCGGCAGGCCTGCCCGGGGCGTTTCGGGGTGCGGGTGGTGAGCCAGGGCTGGGGGCGTCCCACCCACGACGAACGCCGGCGTCTCGCCATGCGGCGCGGCGAGCGCAGCCTGGTACGCCACGTGGAACTGCAATGCGACGGGCAGGCCTGGGTGTTCGCCCGCACCGTGATACCCGCCCACACGCTGACCGGCGCCCGGCGTCGGCTGGCACGGCTGGGAACGCGGCCGCTGGGGGAGTACCTGTTCGCCGACCCGTCCCTGCGCCGCGGGGTGCTGGAATTGGCCCGGGTTCATCCCGGCTGCGAGTTCTACGATCTGGCCGCCGGCACTGAAAGCGCGTCCCCGGCACCGCTGTGGGGCCGCCGTTCTGTGTTCCGCATCAAGGACAAGCCACTGCTGGTCAGTGAATTCTTCCTGCCGGCATTGGGTGCGCGCGCGAATGCGTGGCCGTTTAGATCCTGACGGGAGTGGCCCGACAGCCGGGGAGACCGCGCTGGTCGGTACGGCCCCGCATTGCGGCCGTTCGAGCAGACAGACAAGTCAGCAGAGATGAATGTCGCCGTCGTCAAAGACCGTTTGTATCAGTACTATCGCCTGACCCGGCTCGACCGGCCCATCGGCAGCCTGCTGCTGCTGTGGCCCGCCATGTGGGCTCTGTGGATCGCCGGCAAGGGTCACCCGCAGCCGCTGATCGTGGCGGTATTCGTGCTGGGGGTCTTCATCATGCGTTCGGCCGGCTGCGTGCTCAACGATTACGCCGACCGGCACATCGACCCCCACGTGAAACGCACCCAGGCCCGCCCGCTGGCGGCCGGGCAGGTCAGCCCGCGTGAGGCGCTGATCCTGTTCGTGGTGCTGTCTCTGATCGCCTTCGCCCTGGTGCTGCTGCTCAACCGCCTCACCGTACTGATGTCCTTCGGCGGTATCGCGCTGGCGGCGGTCTATCCGTTCACCAAGCGCTACACCCATCTGCCCCAGGTGTTTCTGGGGGCGGCCTTCGGATGGGCGGTGCCCATGGCGTTTACGGCCCAAACCGGCGCCGTTCCCAAGGTCGGCTGGCTGTTGTTCATCGCCGCCATCCTCTGGGCGGTGGTGTACGACACCATGTACGCCATGGTGGATCGCGACGATGATCTGAAAATCGGCGTCAAGTCCACGGCCATTCTGTTCGGGGACGCGGACCGGCTGATCATCGGCATCGTGCAGGCGCTGTTGCTGGGGGCCCTGGTGCTGGCAGGGCAGCTGGCCCATCTGCATTCCATGTATTACCTGGGGCTGGTGGTGGCTGCCGGGCTGGCTTTGTACCAGCAGTATCTGATCAGGGGGCGGCAACGGGACAAGTGCTTTCAGGCGTTCCTGAACAACAACTGGTTCGGGGGCGTGGTATTTGCGGGCATTGTTCTGCATTACATGGTGATCAGCCATATCTGAATCCGGCCCGTGCAGAGCGTTCCCAGGGAACCTCTGCACAGGTCGATCAAGGGGATGATCACAAGGCGCAAAGGGGCGAGGAAGCGCAGTTTACAACGAGTCTGTCGCTTCGCGACCCCGCATTCCGAGCGTCTTTGCAACGCCGTGAGCGCCGCTTCAGCGGCCTGTGCAGAGGTTCCCTAGACGGTGCGGGCACACACCCAGACCTCGATCCCGCCCACCCCGCGGCGCCGCAGGGTGCGGGCAAGCTCGGCCACCGTGCTGCCGGTGGTCATGACATCGTCGACGATGGCCACCCGCTCCAGCTTCGGAAGGGTTCCGGCGCCGAAGGCGCCCCGCACATTGGCGCGGCGGGCACGCGCCGGCAGCCCGGACTGGGCGGGGGTGGGGCGCCGGCGGTAACAGGCCCGGTCGAGGATTGGTATATCCAGGTGGCGGCTCAGGGTGCGACAGAGCTCCAGCGACTGATTGAAACCCCGTTCCCGCAACCGCCGCGCATGCAGCGGCACCGGTATCAGGGCCTGGGGCAGGTGCCCGTGTGCGGCGGCCTGTTCGGCCATCAGGGTGCCCAGCAGGCGCGCGATTCCCAGTTGGCGGGAGAACTTCAGCCGCTGGATCAGGCGGTCGACAGGGGGCTGGTAGCGGGCCAGCACCAGGGTGCGGTCGAAGGGCGGTGGATGGCGCTGGCAGGCGCCGCATACGACTGATCCGGCTGCGCCGGCCAGCGCAGCCCCGCAGCGCCGGCAGCCGTCGGCCGCCAGCGGCAGGTCGAGCCGGCAGCCGGAGCACAGGTCCAGGGTGCCATCGGTGCGGCACCCGCACAGCTGGCAGCTGGACGGGTAGATGGCTGACCGGATAAAATATAGCCAGTTGTAAACCACCGGATGTCCCTTCCGGTTGACAGTCGGCAACGCTCCGGGCACCATACCCTGCCCCCGGGGAGCCATATCCTAACCCACCCCAACGTTGGACGCGATGACCAATCCCAGCCCTCCGCAGCCGGCCACTCACAGCATCAGCGGACGCAGCGCCCGCTTCGCCAGCCTGCTGTTCAATTACGGCAATATCGCCGCGCTGTTGATTCCGTTTCCCATCGGCCTGTTCTGGCTGGGTGCATCCATGCTGGTGTACGCCATGAACCGCCACCATCCCAACGAGAAGGTGGGACACTACACCCAGCAGGCGGCCTATCGCTTCTACGGACTGACCGGCTTCTTCGTCGCGGCGGCGATCTTCATTCCCCACGGCCGCCACCACTACTACCTGATTGCCTGGGCCCTCGGGGTGCTGGTGCTGGTGCCCTGGTCCATCATCGACATCCTGCGCATTCGCCGGGACCAGTGGCAGGACATGGAAGTGACCGTCGAGGAACCCGTCGATGCCTGAGGGTTTGGCAACCGCGTCCGCGCCGGTCGAGGTTCGCGGCAACTGGCGCCGCGACGAGGTGCTGGCGCTGTTCGAGCAGCCGTTCGCCGACCTGATGTTCCGCGCCCAGCAGCTCCATCGCGCGGTCTTCGACCCCAACGCCGTACAGATCAGCACCCTGCTCAGCATCAAGACCGGCGCCTGTCCCGAGGACTGCGCCTACTGCCCCCAGAGTGCCCATTTCGATACCGGCCTGGAGGTGGAGCGGCTGCTGGATCTGGACACCGTGCTGGACGCGGCCCGGGCCGCCAAGGAGCGGGGCGCCAGCCGCTTCTGCATGGGGGCGGCCTGGCGCAGTCCCCGGGAGAAGCAGTTCGTCCAGGTGCTGGACATGGTGCGCGGGGTGCGCGAGCTGGGCCTGGAGACCTGCGTCACCCTGGGCATGCTGGATGACGACCAGACCCGGCGGCTGCAGGAGGCGGGGCTGGACTACTACAACCACAATCTCGACACCTCCCCGGAGTTCTACGGCACCATCATCAGCACGCGCACCTACCAGGATCGCCTGGACACCCTGCGTCGGGTGCGGGATGCCGGCATCCATGTGTGCGCGGGGGGTATCGTCGGGATGGGCGAGGATCGCGGCGACCGGGCCGGTCTGCTCCAGGAACTGGCCAATCTGCCCCGCCATCCCGAGAGCGTGCCCATCAACCAGCTGGTGCGCGTTCAGGGCACACCCCTGGCGGAGACCGAAGCACCGGACCCCTTCGAGTTCGTCCGCACCATCGCGGTGGCCCGCATCCTCATGCCCCGCTCCCGGGTGCGTCTGTCGGCCGGCCGTACGGATATGAGCGACGAGCTGCAGGCGCTGTGCTTTCTGGCCGGTGCCAATTCCATCTTCTATGGCGAGCGGCTGCTCACCACCGACAACCCCGAGCAGGACCACGACCGGGGTCTCTTCGAACGCCTCGGCCTGCGCCCGGAGTGATTGCAGCGCGGGCTCGCGTCATGCGCCCTGCCGGCCCCCGCATGGGATCTCTGCGATGAAGGATCTGGCGGCACAGCTCGACGATCGCAAGGCCCGGCATCTGTACCGGCGCCGGCGGGTGGTCGCCGGGCCCCAGGGGCCGGAGGCCACCGTCGACGGACGGCGCTGCCTGACCTTCTGCAGCAACGACTACCTGGGTCTGGCCAATGATTCGCAGGTGGTGCAGGCCTTCCGTGACGCCGTCACCGAGTATGGCGTCGGCAGCGGGGCCGCCCACCTGGTGACCGGCCACAGCGCTGCCCATCACGCCCTGGAGGAGGAGCTGGCCGCCTTCGTCGGGCGGCCGCGGGCGCTGCTGTTCTCCACCGGCTACATGGCCAACCTGGGGGTGGCCGGCGCCCTGCTGGACCACCATGACCGGCTCTTCGAGGACCGCTACAACCATGCGTCCCTCCTGGATGCGGCCCGCTACAGCGGCGCACGGCTGGTGCGCTACGGGCACGGCGACAGCGGCGATCTGGAGCGGCGCCTGGGCGCGGCCGGTGGCGCCGGGGCGCTGGTGTCCAGCGACGGGGTGTTCAGCATGGACGGCGACCTCGCTCCGGTGCGTGCCCTGGCCGAGCTGGCCCGGCGCCATGGGGCGACCCTCATGATCGACGATGCCCACGGCCTCGGTGTGCTCGGCGAGCACGGCGGCGGTCTGCTGGAACAGCAATCCCTGGGCGTGGAGGATGTTCCGATACTGGTGGGCACCCTGGGCAAGGCGTTCGGGACCTTCGGCGCCTTCGTGGCGGGATCCGAGGCGCTGATCGAGACCCTGATCCAGCAGGCCCGCACCTACGTCTACACCACGGCCCCGCCACCGGCGGTGGCCCAGGCTACCCGCGCCAGCCTCCGGCTGGTTCAGCAGGACGGCTGGCGCCGGGAACGGCTGCGGTCGCTGGTAGCCCGTTTCCGGGAAGGTGCGAGCCAGCTGGGTCTGGCGCTCACGGCGTCGACGACCCCCATACAGCCGTTGCGGGTGGGTGATGCCGCCCGTGCCCTTGCCTTGAGCGACGCGCTGCTGGAGCAGGGCGTACTGATTTCCGCCATCCGTCCGCCCACCGTGCCCGCAGGCACCGCACGGCTGCGGATCACCCTGTCCGCCGCCCACCAGGAGTCCCATGTGGACCGGTTGCTGGATGCCCTGGACGGGGCCGGCGCAAACCGGCTCGCAGGCTGACCGGGCGCCATGGCTTTATATACGCGGACATCGGGTGCCGGGCCGGAGCTGCTCCTGATTCACGGTTGGGGCCTGCATTCCGAGGTGTGGAACGGTTTCGCCGAGGAGCTGGCAGGGGATTTCCGTGTCACGGTGGTGGATCTGCCCGGCCACGGCCGCAGCCCGCCTCAGGGCGTGTTTTCCCTGCACGATGCCGCGGAGGCGGTGCTGGCGGCGGCGCCGGCGGAGGCGCTCTGGTTGGGATGGTCCCTGGGGGGCATGGTGGCCCTGGAGGCGGCGGCCCGCCGTCCGCAACGGGTGAGCCGCCTGGTGCTGATGGCCAGCAACCCCCGTTTCGTGGCAGCGCCCGACTGGCCCGGCATGGACGCCGCCGTGTTGGCGCGCTTTGCGGCGGACCTGGCCGAGGACTACCGGGGTACCCTGCAGCGCTTTCTCGCCCTGGTGGCCCGGGGCGCCGACAGTGAAGCCGACGGTCTGCGTGCGCTGCGCCGTCGCTTTGCCGCCGGCGCCCCGCCGGATGCCGACGCCCTGCAGGCGGGTCTGGAGATCTTGCGGGACACGGACCTGCGTCCCGAGCTGCGCCGGCTGGCCATGCCGACGCTGGCAGTGCTGGGGGAGCGGGACATGCTGGTGCCCGCGGCGGTCGGCCCGCGGCTGGAGCAGGTGCTGGGTCGCGGTGCTGTGCAGACCGTGGCCGGCGCCGGTCACGCGCCGTTTCTGTCCGATGCGGCGCGCTGCGCAGGTCTTTTGCGGGAGTTCATGTCGTGAGCCGGGGCGACGAGTATCAGGTGGACAAGGCCCAGGTCCGGCAGTCCTTCGGGCGCGCCGCCGCCAGTTACGACGCCGCGGCGGTGCTGCAGCGCGAGGTAGGCGAGCGCATGCTGGAGCGTCTGCAGCTCGTGCGCATGAAACCGGAGCGTATCGCGGACCTCGGTGCCGGCACCGGCGTGGCCACCGCCGAGCTGGCGCGTCGCTACCGCGGTGCGCGGGTCGTAGCCGTGGATATCGCCGAACCCATGCTTCAGCTGGCACGACGACGGGCGCCCTGGCTGGGGCGACCGGGTTACGTATGCGGGGATGTGGAACGCCTGCCGCTGCGGGACGGGTCGGTGGACATGGTGTTTTCCAACCTGTGCATTCAGTGGTCCAACGACCTGGATCGGACCCTGGGCGAATTCCGTCGGGTGCTGCGCCCGGGCGGCGTGGTGATGTTCACCACCTTCGGTCCCGACACGTTGCGGGAACTGCGGAGCAGCTGGGCGGCGGTGGATGCCTACAGCCATACCAGCGCCTTCCTGGACATGCACGATATCGGGGATGCCCTGCTGAGACACGGCTTCGCCAACCCGGTCATGGACGTGGAGCACTTCACCCTGACGTACCGGGACGTCTTCCAATTGATGCACGATCTGAAAAACCTGGGGGCCCACAACGTCACCGGCGGCCGCGCCCGGGCCCTGACGGGCAGGGGACAACTGAAGGCCGTCGAGCAGGCCTATCAGGAATTCCGCCGCGACGATCGGCTGCCCGCCACCTACGAGGTGATCCACGGCCATGCCTGGGCCTCTGAGCAGGCACCGCGCCGCCAGGCGGACGGCCAGACCGTGGCAATACCGG
>Ga0102956_1000192_pt1 | contig 20858 bp, 10 predicted proteins | sample SalPonF2_A_D2_MG_FD_84515 | JGI IMG/M metagenome (GOLD analysis project Ga0102956, IMG submission 84515) | Salt pond soil microbial communities from South San Francisco under conditions of wetland restoration - Salt Pond MetaG SF2_A_D2_MG ...
AATATAATCTTAAGAGAGTCGCAGCAAAATCAAGCTATAAAATATAAGATATGGCAGCATAAAATGGATACATGTCTCTTCTATATAATTTGAGCACTAATAAAAATGACATATAGAAAAGTTATTTGGCCATGACATAACAAACCATATAAATATCACCAACGTATAGTAATGCTCTAATATACTGGGGGATCATTGCTTAAAATGTTACAAAATAATAATATTGGCCTATACGGGTTTTTTGTACTATTACTCGTCTTGTTACCGGTTTGTGTTCTTGGACAGGGGTATAATGCTCAAATGTTTGACAATCAGGAGTATGACCTGCCGTCTAATAATATACGTACCATTTTGCGTGATAAGGAGGGATATATATGGATAGGGACAGATGCCGGGCTCGTACGTTATGACGGTTATACATTAGATGTATTTGAAGATCAATTACCAAGTCATTTTGTTAAAGATATTATCGAAATTCAGGATGATGATCTGCTTGTGGCTACAGATCTGGGATTGATCAGTATTCATAAAACGATAAAAGGCCCGGTTTTCAGGAAACTGATCAATGGCAATATTCAACTGACGGATTCCACACTTTACTATCCCCAAAAATTATATCAGGATAAAAATGATATTCTTTGGATAGCGGAAAAAAATACCGTTGTTAGATATCAGGATCATCGTTTTAAAAGATATCTGTTTAAGAGTAAGTATGTTACAGATAATAACCTTCGTTCTTTTATGTTTATTGAGTGCCGAAACGGACCTATGATATTAGCTTCTCATACAGGATATTTCTTTGTATATGATTCAACTAAAGATCAATTCAAGCCTGTATCATCACCTAAGATTTTCAATCCATCAGCCAAAGTAAAAATTAATAGTTTAGTGAAGCAGCAAGGGGGATGGATTTGGGTTGGTACAAATCAGGGATTATATCGTTTTAAGCCGGAGAATGGCCGTTTTTTTGCACATTGGGAGCTAATAAAAAATATACCGAATGTATCCAGTATCTCCCGGCAACAAAATAATGTTTCCTATATAGGAACATGGCTCGATGGGATGTATAGCGTTGTTCAGTACGGTAACAAGTTTGACTGCAAACTTATTAATGAAGTGGCGCATTATTCAGTTAACGATTTGGATAATGATATAGATAAAGGTATTTGGATAGCGTCTGACCATGGATTTGCATTATTAAAACCAAATTTTTTCCTGGTAGCCAAAGTAAAATCACGTTTAAATTTTATTAATTCTATACGCAAGGATACGGATGGTTCTATTTATAAATCGGATGAATTTGGAGTTTATCGTTTAAGAATTGGTGATGACCCAACTAAACCAATAATAAATAAGATAATATCAGCCCCGCCTAATGTACGTTTTTCCAGTCTTGCCGTTCAGGGTGATGATCTTTATGTGGGAACTCGAGACGGAAAAGTTCTGTGGTATAAAAATCAAAAATTTTATAAACAGATTTATGCAGATAGTGATAATAAGAGCTTAATAAAGTATTTAGCCGTTCAGGAACCAAACAAGATCTGGATAAGCCAGGTGGATCATGCAAAATTACTTATGCTTGATAATGCAAGTGAATCACATGATTATGGTGAAAATAAAGGGATTGATAGCAGAGTCCATGTAATAAAATTAGATAGGCGAAATAGTTTAATTGTGGGTGGCGAAGGTAATGGAAGTTATCTTTACAGATACAATTCAGAAAAAGACGTTTTCGATAATCTGAGTATTTATTTACCAGATAGTTTGTTTACACGAAAGAAAAATAAAGTCATCGTAAATGATATTTGCTACGATGATGACAATAATCTATACCTTGCCACCAATATCGGTTTGCTTGAATTTACATCGGAACCGGGGGGTAGTTATGCTTTTACAAAATTAATTGTCGACGATTATATAAAATCCGTTAAAGTAGATGATAGTAATAATATCTGGATGGGAACCGAAAGCGGTTTATATTATTATAGTGATGGACAGTTAACCCGTTATGGTAAAGAAGATGGTCTGCCCGGATTAAATCTTTCCTATCATGCATTGGTCATGGATAAAAACCATCGATTATGGGTTGGAACGAGTCAAGGCCTTGCATTTTCAAGGCAGCCAATCGCTAAACTAAAGAATACTCCGGAACCTGTTATTCAAAAGGTATGGGTAGATGATAAATCCATTATAACCCGGCATAATGAACGATTGGAATTATCTACCGATTCGAAGCTGCGTATTAAGATGTCTTCATTTATCTATCCCACTGATAAAGTCCATTTCAAAGTTACTATCATTGGAAATAAGCAAAATAAAATTTACAGTATCAGAAATACGACTGATGATATCCATATACCTTTTTATAATCTTGGAAAATTTATTGTCAGTATACAGAGTTATCAATCAGGGTATCTTTGGAGTCATCCCACTTATTTCTATGTATCTATAATCAGGCCATGGTATTACAGGTGGTGGTCAGTATTAATGTATGGTATATTTTTGATTACAGTAGGTTATTTATCATACAATTTTATCCAGTCAAAAAAAGAACGGGACGCCCAATTACGATATTATCAACGCAGGGATAAGATGATGCGCAAGATAATGGATGTAATGCCATTCTATGTGCATGTGAGAGATAAGACAGGCCGATATCTTTATAGTAACAAAGCAACAGCCGCTATATATGGTACAACTCCGAAACAGATGGAGGGGAAAACAGATGAAGATTTCATTGAAAATGAAGAAGATCTAAAGAAAATTAAAGAGAGGGATTTTGAAGTTTTCCAAAAAGGGGACCTTTTAACTTACTATGATAAATATAATTTAAAGGGCAAAAATATTTATCTGCATATATCAAAATTACCGTACAAGCTGGATGACGATGATCATGATGTGATTTTAGGTGTATCGATGGATGTTACATCCCTGTTTAAAGCAAGAGAGGAACTAAAACAAAGTGAAGAGCGATTCAGGATTCTCTCGGATGCGGCATTTGAAGGTATCCTGATATTGGATAATGGGAAAATCATTGATACAAACAAGAAAATACTGGAATTATCAGGATATACAAGAGTTGAGGTCATTGGAAAAGTAGCATGGGGATTTGTTCCGGATGAGGAACAAAATATAGTAAAAGAGCATATTTTAAACGAAGAATCAAGTTCATATGAAACGGAATTTGTGAATAAGAATGGTTACCGCATACCCATCGAAGTGTATGGACGTTCATATATTCATCACGATCGCAAGTTGCGGATTGCCATAATCAGAGATATAACGGAACGTAAAAAGTCGGAAGAAGAATTAAAAAGGTATGCCCATAAGTTAGAGAAAAGCAATAGGGAATTGGAAGATTTTGCATATGTGGTATCACACGATTTACAAGAACCATTACGTAAAATCAGGGCCTTCGGGGATATTTTTATCAATGAACTTGGAATACATTTAAGTGAATACGGTAAGTTTTATATCGAAAGAATGATGGATGCGGCTGATCGTATGCGTAATCTAATTGATGATTTATTAGATTACTCTCGTATTACGACGAAAGCGAAACCTTATGAACATCTGAGTTTAAATAATATAGTTGAATATGTATTAACAGATCTGGAATTACGTATTAAAGAAAGTAATGCAGAAATAAATATTGGACAGCTGCCCGAAATTAACGCTGATCCGGTACAGATGCGTCAATTATTTCAGAATCTGATAGGTAATGCTTTAAAATTCACAAGAGAGGGTGTGAAACCTGTTATAGAGATTGAGTGTAAATATAGAAATATGATCGCTCAACCAAACGAGCACAATGGAATACAGTATAATTGCTGTATTATTATCCGTGACAATGGAATTGGTTTTGATCAAAAATATGCCAAACGCATATTTAATGTGTTTGAACGTCTTCATTCACGCAGCGAATATGAAGGTTCGGGTATGGGTTTAGCTATTTGCCAAAAAATAATTGAAAGGCATAACGGCCGGATAAGCGTAGAGAGTAAAGAAGGTGCAGGAACTACATTTACGATAGAGTTACCGGTTAAGCACAAAGAGAACAGTGCAAATATAAAAACTGATATAAAAATCAAACATTATTAATTATTTCCAGCACAATGAGTTATTCTGGGACCTACTTATGCAAAATAAACCATTAACCATTTTAATGGCAGATGATGATCCGGAAGATCGGATGTTAACACATCTTGCATTGGAAAAATGTAAATTTAAAAGCGATTTTCGCCATGTCTGTGATGGTGAAGAGCTTTTAGATTATTTATATCAAAGAGGAAAATATAAGGATCCCGGTACAGCCCCAAAACCATTATTTATATTACTCGATTTGCACATGCCCCGGAAGAATGGAATTGAAGTTCTTGAGATTATTAAAAAAGATGCCGAAGTCAGACACATTCCGGTAGTTATATTAACCTCATCCGATAGGTATGAAGATATCATCAATACCTATAATCTGGGTGTTAACTCATATATCAAAAAACAAGAAAAATTCGAAGCATTTGTTGAAGAATTAGCTATTATCGGAAAATACTGGTTCGATATTGTTCGATTACCCAAAAGAGATTAAGCAGATGGAAAAGCAACCCCAGGAATTTGTAGATGAGATAAGCATTCTTTTGATTGACGATGACAAGGATGAATATATCATTATAAGTTCATTATTAGACCGTATTAAGGATATGGAATATCGTCTCGAGTGGATTCCCGATTATCAGCATGCGTTAGCTGAAATGATCAGGAATCGATTTGATATCTATCTCATAGATTATCGCTTGGGTAGTGATAATGGACTGGAATTAATGAGAGAAGCCCGTTTAAAAGGATGTTACGGTCCTAAAATATTATTAACAGGACAGGGTGACAGGGAAATAGATATCGCGGCCATGAAAGCGGGTGCGTCTGATTATATGTTAAAAAATCAGTTGCACGCCCAATTATTGGAACGTTCCATTCGCTATGCCATCGAACGGAGAAAATCACAATTAGCCCTACAGGAGAGCGAGGAGCGTTATCGGGATCTGTTAGATAATGCCAACGATATGATCGTCAATATGGATCCCCAAGGTGGGTTTATATATGTAAATAACGTTTGGTTTAAAACACTTAATTATGGTGAATCAGAGTCCCGGAAAATGAATATTTTGGATATTATTTATCCGGATCAAAAAAGAGAATTCCAGGATGTTTACAAAGATCTGCTATCTGGCAAAAATATAGAACTGTTAGAGACAGCTTTTATAACTAAACAAGGTTTAAAAGTTGATGTGCAGGGAAATCTTAACAGTAAATATGATTCAAGTGGTGACATCATTTCAATAAGGGCTATATTCAGGGATGTCAGTGCACGTCGAAAGGCTGAACGTGAAAGAGACCGTATCTTTGAATTATCACGTGATTTAATTGCGATCTTGAATTATGAAGGGGAATTCATTGATTTAAACCCATCGTGGACCCGTGTACTTGGTTATGATATTTCAAACATTGCAATCCAAAACATATTAAAGTTAATTCATCCGGACGATATACATCTTATACGAAGGAAGATTAAAAAACTAAAAGAGAATATTCCTGTCCATCCAATAGAAATACGTTTTAAAAGAGAAGACAGCAGCTATAAATGGTTTTCATTAAGTATAACCCTGGAAGAAAAGGAAAAAAGATTATATATATTCGCCCGTGATATAACGGAAATAAAAAAATCACAAATTGAACTTGAAGAAAGTGAAAAAAGGTATCGTAACCTGATAGAGTATAATCGGGGATTGATATTTACCCACGATTTATCCGGAAAAATATTATCGGTGAATAAGGCCGTGTCTGAGACAATTGGGTATTCTGTTGACGATATGGTTGGACAAAATCTTGAAAAATATTTTTTTCCGGAAGACAAGCGAAAATTGAATAGGTATCTGGCTAATATTAGAAAAAAAAGGGTTGTTCATGGTACCATTGATTTAAAAAACCGTGAAGGTCAGCTCATTACTCTGGCGTATCGAAATTTTAAATATAAACAGCACGGTGGTATCGAATATATTATTGGCAATGCTCAGGATATTACTGACCGTGTACTTGCCGAAAAAGCTTTAATGCGTGAACGACAACAACTTCGTGATACTATTGAAAACGCTCCGGTACCAATGGCTCTGTTGGATAAAGATTTAAAGTTTATTACCTGCAGTAAAAGATGGCTGGTGGATTACAAACCCAAACATGTAAAATCGATTATTGGTAATACCTATTTTGAATTGTATCCCTGGCTTGATTCTAAATGGGTTCAATATATGCACCGTTGTCTGGATGGGGAAATATTATCAAAATCGGAAGATATCTTTAACTTGCCTAATAACGGGTATATATATATCCGATGGGCAATGCATCCATGGAGAGATAAAAAGGGAGATGTGAATGGCGTCATTATTGTGGCTGAAAGGATTGACGATCTTGTAAAAGCCCGTAATGAGGCTGAATTGGCTAATAAGGCCAAATCAACTTTTCTGGCAAATGTGACCCACGAGTTAAGGACACCGCTAAACGCTATTCTGGGGTATTCACAGATTTTGGCTAAAGATCAATCCATTACAGAATATCAGAAAGAATATATAGACAATATGTATCGGAGTGGGATGCATTTGTTAAATATGATTAATGATATCCTCGATTTGTCGAAAATAGAAGCCGGTAAGACAGAGATCAACCTCGAAGATGTGAACTTGCATGATCTGTTGGATGAAATTTATAATCTTTTCATTTTGAGAAGCCGTGAAAAAGGCTTGGAATACCGGTTATATAAAAGTGAAAACCTTCCAATTTATATTCGAACCGATATAAGTAAATTAAGACAAATGCTAATCAATATTATTAGTAATTCGATGAAATACACCGATAATGGTAGTATAACCATTCATGTGAATGAAAATGGGGGGATAAATAAACCCGGTTTTATACCACTATGCATTTGTATAACGGATACCGGATTAGGAATACCTGAATCACAGTTGAATGATATTTTTGAACCTTTCGTACAAGTTGCCGGTGAAAATAGTGAAGGTACAGGATTAGGCCTTTCTATTTCGAGGGGGCTTGCCCGATTGCTGGGTGGGGATATAATTGTAGAAAGTGAATGGAAGGTAGGTTCTGAATTTAAATTGTATTTACCTGTTAAAGCAGTTGATAAGCCGGCTATTTCGCTAAATAACAAATTCAGCAGGGTGAAAGCGATAGAGGGCGATGACGTTTATAGAGTATTAATCGTAGACGATGTTGAATATAACCGGACCGTTTTGCGAGTGATGCTGTCTCAAGTGGGTTTTGAGTGTGAAGAAGTCTCAAGTGGTAGTGAAGCAATTACGAAGTGTGAGATATTTAAGCCCAATATCATATTTATTGATAAACACTTATCAGATACAAACGGGATTGAAGTCATGAAAAAGATTCGGGCAATGGATACCATGTCTGATACAGTAATATTCGCCCTATCTGCAAGTGGGGTTGGAGATTCAAGATCAAGTTATATCAAAATGGGCTTTAATGATTTTCTGCGCAAACCTTTTACCGAGGAAGAAATATTTGAACTGATCCATAAGCATACTAACGTTCATTATATTTTCGAAGATGAACAAATGGAAGAAAAAACCATCACAGAGATAATCCAGGATACCATTCGGGAAATAGAAAAACTACCGGAGGAGCTAAAAACGAATTTAAAAGACGCTCTTGAATGGCAGGATATGGAGGAATTAAACTGGCTGGTTAAAGGCATGGAAAAAGTAACCAATGAAAATAATATAGCAGCGAAGCGTATTAAAAATGCCGTACACCGTTCGGATTACTTTTTTATTACCATGTTGAATAAATCCATGAATAACTAATCAGATAATATTATATCCAGATATATAATATCATTATGGTTATAAATTTAAAATATTTCCGATTATGAATATTGAGAAGGAATCAACCACCATCCTGATAGTAGATGACACTCAACACAATGTTCAGGTTCTGTCACAATTAATAAGAGCTGCCGGGTATAGAGTTATTGCGGCGTTTAACGGTCGCGATGCACTAAATCTTGCTTCAAAGAGAAAACCGGATCTTATCTTATTAGATATACTGATGCCGGATATGGACGGATTTAAAGTATGTGAGATTTTTAAGAAGAATCCTGATTTGTGTGAGATACCGGTTATCTTTTTAAGTGCGCTCTCGGACGCGGAATCTAAAATCAAAGGGTTTAAAGCAGGGGGCATAGACTATATTACTAAGCCTTTTCACAGGGAAGAAGTGTTAGCTCGTATTGAGCTTCATTTGACACTTAAGAAGCTTGAGAAAGAGCGTAGAGAATACATAAAAGAACTAAAAAGAAGTGAAATAAACCTTAAGTCACTAAACAGGACAAAAGATGAGGTAATGCGAATAGTCAGCCACGATATTCGGAATCCTTTAACGGGTATCATCGGTGTTGCTAATATGATTCAGAATGAGGAAGATTTATCCAAGGGTGAGCTAAAAAATATGATGCAGATGATTGAGCGTAGTGGCAGAGAATTGCTTAAACTTGTAAATGATGTTCTGGAAGTTGATTTCGTTGAATCAGGTGGGATGAACCTTAATCTGGAGAAAGTTAATGTTTCGGATTTGATAAGTAAAATTATCGAATTACATAAGTCATCGGCATACGCCAAGTCAATTGATCTGTTTGTTAATTTGGAGAATAAAATTCCCAGGGTACAAATGGATGTACAAAAAATGAATCAGGTTTTAGGCAATTTGATATCCAATGCTTTAAAGTATACTCCGCTGGGTGGACAAATAGAGATAGATGTTGGGTATTGTTCTAAAAACGGTGATCAGAAGCAGTCCGATGAGATAATTATCTCTGTTTGTGATAATGGCATAGGAATAAATGAAAATGATTTACCTGTAATATTTGAGCGGTATAATAAAATAAGGAGACCCGGAGTACATGGTGAAAAAGGTACAGGATTAGGACTAAATATTGTAAAACGTTTTGTTGAAATGCACAGAGGTAAAATTGAGGTTCAATCACAAAAAGGAGAAGGGACAGAATTCAAAATTACCCTCCCTGCCAATTAGTAACCTATTAAAGGAAGTAATTTTTTAGGGCTATGTAAAAGATATAAATGTAAATTAAATGATCTGTAAATATTATAAATACCTCTATTTCAAATGAATAGAGCCAATACCTTAGAAGAAATTAGATTATAAATAACTCACTAAGATCTCCGATAATATTGTCGCATTTTTAAAAGAAACAAATCTCAATTGACAATATTCATCATGAAGAAAACAATACTGTTGATCATTGAGGGTACATATCCCTGGTATAGAGGAGGAGTGAGCGAATGGGTTCATCAATACCTACATGCGTTTTCAGATTGCAACATTCTGATATTACAGATAGCCTCTGAGCCTTATGTAACACTGAATATAGATCAGGCTATTTATGAAATTCCACCTAATTTAATTGAATTTAAAAGAATTTCACTACCCGATTTAGCTAATGATTGGTATTATTTTCGATACCCGTGGAGCCATACAATAATTGATACCGTTAAGTTATTTATGAGATCTGTATCATTGATACATGTAACCAACACTGGATTTGCAGGTTGGCTTGGGACACAGCTTGCAACTTATTATAAACAGCCTCTATTATTAACTGAGCATGCAGTTTATTGGAAAGAAATTGAAATGGGAGCGGTTGCTTTAGAATGTGGATACATGTTGGAGAATGCCAAGTATAACAGGAGAGAAGTGGTTAGTATTTTTAAACAATTCGCACACGAAACTTATTTAAGAGCTTACAAAACAATTAGTGTATCTCAGCACAATTTAAACTACCAGAGAACCCTTGGCGCCAATAGTCCGGTTTATATTCCGAATGGAATAAATCATCATCTAATCGACGATCAGCCAGCAGATATGACGCGTAATGATATGGTTATTGGTTGGGTTGGAAGATGTGCTAAGATGAAAAATCCAATGCGCTTCTTTGAAGTAATAGAAACTATGCACAACTATCGACTTATAAACGTTCGTTTTATAATGATGTTAAGTTTTGCCGGTGAAGCTGGATTGGAGGACGAAATAAATAAGCAAGCCAAAAATTATCATTATTTGGAAGTAATATGGAATGAGAAAGCGATTAATTATATACACAAGTTTGATGCCCTTTGTATAACCAGCTATAATGAATCTCAACCCTTAGTCCTTTTTGAAGCTTTATCTCAAAATGTGCTGCCTTTTGGATGGAAAGCAGGTGATGCCAATGCAAAATATGGCCTTTTTATTGAACAACATGAGCCGGCAACAGTTCTTGTGAATAAGCTAATGACCGTTTGGAATAATAAGGTTTACTGGTCAGAGGAATTACAATCCAAAAAGAAATTATTAAAAGCCGAACATACATGGGAAAAAATATTTTCAAAATATCGAACACTGATGTCGGGTAACTAAATTATAAACAGTTAATAATGAAATGACTTTAAATCGTAATGTATTATATGCCAATATGCTAAGTGTTGCTACAATAATGAATGACCAAAAGTTGGCCCTATAGTAATGTTATAATTTAATAGAAAACAAGTAAATAGGGTCTTTCAATATTATACTGTTCAACAGATAACTGAAATAAAAATTATAATCAAAGAAATACATTCTGAATGGATGTTGCAGAGAGACCTACGGTACTACTAGCTACGGAAGGATCTTATCCATATAAAGGTGGTGGAGTCTCCACCTGGGCACAGATGTTGTGTGAGGAGTTAAATGGCCAGATTGATTTTATTATTTTTGCACTTTCAAACAGTTCCCAGGATAAGATCCGGTATAATCTGCCTTCAAATATAAAAGCTGTCTATAACATTCCACTGTGGGTAACAGAAGATACTGTCGTTTACTATAATGCTGAACCACCTTTTTCTTATTATTTAAAAAGAAAGCTTAGGACAACACGAAACGATATTGATAATCTTTTTCGTCCCATTTTTAAAGATTTCATTGAATGTTTAAAAGACCCCGTTACCAAATCTGTTGAATCAGGACAGGTTATCTATGGTCTTTGGAAGTATTTCCAATATTATGATTATAAAATGACTTTAAGCCATATTTCAACATGGGACCATTTCAAACAATTCTTGTTCGAATATACAGATAAAACAATAACAAGCAGTAGTACAGAAACGCCACATTTATTAGATATGACTTACGGAATGCGTTGGTTGTATCATTTTATGATGCCGATTGTGGCATCAATACCACAAATTAATTTAAGCATGAGTACGTTGGCAGGGTTTCCTGTAATACCATCCATAGTTGCTAAATTTGAATATGGAATACCTTATATGGTTATTGATCATGGTGTTTTCATAAGAGAACGGTTGATCAACATAAGTAACACAAATTTTTCATATTCCGCCAAGAAAATTTTACTTGATATGGCAACATTGATTACCGGCACCGCATATCATTATGCTGATCGGATCTTGCCGGTATCAGGTTTTAATAAGAACTGGGAAATTACTTTCGGTGCTGAGGCCAATAAAATAGAAGTAATTCCTAATGGCGTAGATACACAATATTTTGTCCCGGGACCAAAACCTAAAGAATTAAATAATACAAAGACTGTCGTTGCTGTTAGTCATATTTTTCCATTGAAGGATATAGAAACAATGATAAAAGTTTGTGAGATTGTCAGTGGGAAAATACATGATGTACAGTTTATCGTTTATGGGAGCCTGGATATTGATCCGGATTACACTCGAAAATGTCAAGCTCTGATAAAAAGACTGCACATTGAAGAAAATTTTAAACTTGCAGGTTACCATGCCAATCCAAGAGAAACATATAATGAGGGGGATATTTATTTAATGACCTCAATATCAGAAGGAGTACCTTATACACTACTGGAAGCTATGAGCTGTGGTAAACCCGTAGTGGCAACTGATGTAGGTGGCATTAGTGAAATATTGAAAGACAATGGAATATTATGTAAGCCAAGAGATCCCAACAATATAGCCGAAGCTGTTCTACTATTATTAGTAGATGATGCGATGAGGAATGAGATGTCTGTCAATTCCAGGGCTAATGTCATAAAAGAATTTTCAAAAGAACATTTTGTGCAACATTACAAAAATATATTTCAGGAATTATTACAAAAAAAAACACAGAAAGATAAGATAAAGATAACCTTGCCATCAGTTAATTATTTATTACGCCATATTAATGAACAACATTGAATTTGCAACGATTAAGAAAGATGATTCCAAGATTGACACATTGGCTCAGCATATACATGGATTAATTGGGAATCCTGTAAGTGTATGGGCTGTAGCTGCTTCCATTGAATCGATTGGAATCCGTGAAAAAGATGTTTTACAGGATTTTGGTTATAAGAGTTTATATGATCTGGCCAGTGAGATTTACAGAATTCTCAAGAATGAAAAATATAGAACATCAGTAATCGAAAATAACGATAGTGATTTTAATGAAAGCGTATTACTGGATAATATTATATCATTTTTAAAATATTATGGTTTAGGGTTACTCGTGACAATTCCTTTATTAAGTCAGATTGCGTCATTATTTATCTTCGATTATTCATTATGGGCATGGATTCATTTAAATAAAGCACAGGCTACTATGATAGCCATTGGGGTGATTAGTTCATTTATTATAACAGGTGGGTTCGTTCAGGTTATAGGTCGGGAAATAAACAGATATATCGGAATGGGTGATTATGGTTTAGCTAAAAAACTAACAAGGCAGATTCTTCTCATTGGGGGGATAACCATAATTTGCAGTCAATCGTGCTTCTATTTTTTGAATATGCTTTTTTATTTTTATCCAATAAACATGGTTACTCTATCAGTAATTTATGGGTGTCTAATTGGCTTTATGATACTATTATCATCGGTACTTTATACACTTGAGCAAATAAAGAGTATCACCATTGCGGTAATTATTGGTACCGGATTAGTTGTCACTGGTATCAAGTTGATGCATTTAAATATGTATATAGCTCAATGGATGGGATTAGGAGCAACAGATTTGATATTAGTGTTCTACATGAGGAGTTATTTCTCCAAAATGACTCATAGTAATCCAAAAGATACAGCTGATATATTACCACAAATAGAAGTGATCTATTATCGCAATTATCGATATTTCCTATATGGTATTTTATACTTCAGTTTTATTTTTATGGATCGAATTATAGCCTGGTCCACTGGCAAACCGCCAACCTCTTTTATTATCTGGTTTAATACACCCTATGAGTTAGGTATGGATTGGGCACTTTTGGGTTTAATAGCAACTGTAGGTGTGTTGGAATACGATATCCATTTATTTTCTGAACGTATTCAATACTTCCAAAAGAGAGCAACTTACGACCAGATACCGAAGTTCAACGCTTACTTTATGAAATTGTATAAACATCAGGTTTTAATATTGATAGGTATGAATATCATCTCTGTAATGGCTGCATATTATGCAATTCATAGCTTAAAACCATATGGTAATGAATATCCTTTAATTAAGGACTTTTTTGCCAGCCCCATCACGAGTAATGTTTTTTGGCTTGCTAGTTTAGGTTATATCTTTTTTTCAATAGGATTATTACATACCCTTTATTGTTTTACCTTAGCTCGTCCTGGATATGTCGTTTTCAGTTTATTAATAAGTCTAATTTCTAATTTTTCAATTGGTTTTATAATGAGCCGTTTAATTTCACCTGAATATGCAATTACAGGCTTAGTTACCGGTTCTGTCGTTTTTGCATTGTTAACCGGATGGTATATAACAAAATCATTCCATCGAATGGATTACTTCTACTTTTCAGCATATTAGAATAGTAGTATATGATTAATCGTAATCAATTTATATGAATGGATTTATAAACTATATTCTGATCGTACTATTTATGACAGGTTTAATAAGCTGCAATCAAAAAAATAGTCTGATATCCTTTTATGTAGACTATGGTAAAGTCAATTCTTCAGACTTGATTGGTGAAGATATGGTTATTGTTGAACCGGATAATTATACGAGATCGGATGTTTTGAGCCTGAGGCAAAACAATATAAAAGTTATTGCATATATAAGTTTGGGAGAAGTCAATCCTTCACGGTGGTATTATTCATTACTTGAGAAAAGAGGATTTATCGGTATTAATGAAAATTGGAATAGTCCATATATAGATCTTGAAGATTCCATATCTCGATCCATAATAGTCAATACAGTGATTCCGGATATTATGAAAAAAGGATTTGACGGGTTATTTCTGGATACAATAGATGATGTTGCGTCATATACAAATAGATCATACTTACAACCTTATATGATTGAATTGATTAGAAATATACATGACAAGAATAAAGGGAAATATATAATTCAAAATGCAGGATTTTTCCTGGTGGACAAAACCAAGAATTTTATTGATGCCATGTTAGTGGAGGATGTTGCAACATCGTATGATTTTACTACAAATACCTACCATTTAGCTACAGAAAAAAAATATCAAGAGGATGTCGATATGATCAGGTACTATCAAAAACAAATACATAAACCATTCTTTATTGTTGATTATGCTAATACAGAATCTCTGAGACAAGCCGTAAAAAAGAGACTCGATACGCTCGGAATTTCATATTTCATAGGAACAATCAATTTAAATGCCACAAAGTAAAATTTATACTTTAGAAGCTTTATTTAGGGAAATATTCTTCAAGAAAATAAACAAGAAATCGATTTTATATAATGGATTCTTATACTATTCAAGTACTTTACGCTACATTCAGACTTGTTATAATAGTTGTCATATTATTTGTTTGGATTGCCCCGCTCTATTTTCAATCAATTAGTAAATATGACTTGTTTGATAGAATTGTCTTATCCTGGTTAGGCATGGGAGGTTTACTATTGGTGCTTATTACATTATTATCATTTTTGCACCTTTATGATCTGATAAGCATAGTTGCTTCGCTTATTATGATATTAATTATAAAAAGAGTATGGAAGGACGAACCCAATAATCTCATTGATTATTTAAAAAAAATCGAAAACCAGGTTATTTTTTTACATATCAGCTTTATTGAGAGTTTCAGGCAGAGTGATAGCATTATCACATTTAAAAAGGTCAAAAAGAATCTAACACAAAGGCATAGCCTATTTATTGTCGCTGTTTTGCTTATAATTATTATAGGTATTGTATATATCTATAAAATTAACGCAGTATTTGAATATGCCGAGCCTTTATCGAGGGAATGGTTCTTTAATATTAACAGGGTAAAAGAGATCAGGTTGCAGAATTATTTTGGAAATGTCCCCTCTGCCGCCGGATTATTTGCATTAGTAGATTTATTATCACTTGCCGTTCATGTAGAACCGGAAATAATATTACATATTTTCGGAATTTTTATTAATGCCTGGATAATGGTATTGATCACCTGGGTGTCTGGTAAAATAATTGATGAAAAAGGTACCCTTATACCCTTAACAGGTGCAATAATTTACATTTTTTTCATTAGTCAATTATTTCCGATACCCTCCGATTATTTTATAGAAGCAAATTCCCTGATGTTGTCACTCAGTTTTGCACTCCCGGTTTTACTACTGATGGGAAGTAAATTAGTAGTTCAAAACAGACATATAAATTATATCGTATTGTTTGGATTATTGGCAGTCGGACTTACTAATGTGTTTATATTTTTAGTAACTGTAGTGTTAGCCTTACTTCAAATTGCAGCATTAAACCTTTATCGTCGCTTGAATAATCGTTTAAATAGCTTTTACATTGTTGCTGCTGCTTGTGTAGTCATTGTATTAATTTATAGTAAATATTTGTATACAAGTAAAGTCAGTATATACACCTTTCTTAAGAGTCAATTATTTGCTACTAACATCTATAGTTTTTTACCCGATAAAATTGTTATACCAATAAAGATAATAAGCTTAATAGCGTTAGGCATTTCGACGTTATTCATATTAAAACATATTGCTTTCGAAATAACCAATCACAGGACTAAAAATGAAATAAACATATCGATTGATATAATCATTATGACTCTTGCATTTATCTATGTCCTGGAAAATGACAGTATTGATAAAATAATTGATTACGATCAGTTGAATACCCTGTATGTGATCCTCCTTTCGATATATATATCGATCATAATTTGGTATCTATACAAATATATAAGAGTTGTATTTGCGATATCCGGGAAGTATTGGATATTCGTTGAATCAATTATTGTGATAACTGTTTTAGCTTTCTCATATAATTATACAGATCAATCAGATCCATTTCAGGTTACATCAAAAAAAAGAACTGACCACTTTTTTAAAGCGTATTATAAAATTAACCGGAATTATCTACCCTATACATATACTATTATAGCCCCATCTATAGATTCTACGTTAGCCAAAAATCGCCATTATTTTATGGATTATAGCTATTTCCTATCCGATTACCGAAAAATGGATTCTCTGTATAAAGTTTTGCCGATAGACGAGAGACCTAAATTGCTGGATAATATTCGAACAACAAACTTATTCATATTTATAGAAAATCCACCTTATTCATGGTTATCCGAAGGTGTGATACCGGATCAACAAAAGGTTATGCTTTCCATGAATGAATGGGTATTCGATTATAAATACAAAGGATATAATAATCTTAAGGTATACTATAAATCACCTGAATTTACTGTTTATGAATTGATAAATAACACTCAAAATAATTCACAGAAATCCATACTATTCCCTCCCTCAAATACGAGATGAGAAAATGTTGAAATTTAGAATTGGTCTTAGTGTATCGATAATATCATTACTCATATCCTTAATTGGTTGTGATATAAACTCACAGTTAAATGCAGAGACAAAGAGTCAAGATCCGGGGTATGTTCAGAAACGAAATTATATTAATAATAAATTATCAAAAAGCGATGAACCGTTGGTATTAATCGTTAAGAATGATAAAGATGAAGCAAGTATAGAGATAACAAAAAATATAATTTGGACATTGATATATACTAAAATTACCTACAGAACCTTTGATGTTATAACAAATAATGATCAATTTGAGATACCAACTTCAACTCATATCATTTGTTTATCAGTCAGTGATTTGGGAAATATCTCAACAAAAAGTCTAAAAAAAATCATAGGCTTTGTAGCAGCGGGAAACTTGTTGATTGTTGTACAACCGGTTTGGGATCAGCGTATAGAACCCTTAGTAGGAATTAAGCCAGATGCGATGGGTAAAATGGATACAACAGCAAAAGGCATTTATTTTAATAAAAAAGTTTTACCCGGATTACAATATAAAAGACTTAAACCTGAGATGGGAAGCATTCATAATGGTTATCACAAAAATGAATTTGAAAATGGATTGGATAAAATTTTATCAGCATCGAGCGATACGACCTATCCCGTTTTAATTGAGAAAAAAATTGGAATGGGTTATGTTGATTATTATAATACGTATATCCTTACCGGAAAAAGGTTCCGTGGTATTATATTCTCTAATATTATTAAAGGACTGCAAGATATCCCTTACCCAACTGCTAATGTCAGTTCTATTTTCCTGGACGATTTCCCTCAACCTCTTTATAATTATAAAAGCCCCCCTATAGATAAGGAATATGATCTTACTGATGCAAATTTCGTAAGTAAAGTTTGGTGGCGTGATATGTCAGCTTTAGCGGATTCAATGAATCTGAAATATACAGGTATGTTAGTTTTTAACTACAATAATGAAATCACACCACCTTTCGATTTTAAGCAATGGACGCATGGTAAAATTGATATTAATAACAGAGCAATGGATGCTAGCTTATGGTTGCTTAATGAGGCAAAAAAAGAAGGTTTAGAATTAGGATTTCATGGATATAATCATGTATCGCTTCTGTTGAACAATTGGAGTGACGAACGTTATATGAAAGCTGCGATAGAAACAGCCAAAAAGAGATGGAAGATTGATAATATCGGACCTTTACCGGTTACCTATGTTCCACCTAATGATTATATAGACTCTGTTGGTATTCAGAGCCTTGTTAAGGGTATGCCCTCTATTAGGTATTTATGCAGCCTGTATCTTGATGAAGTGCCTAAAGGCAATGGGCGTGAGTTTGATTTGGATCCCTATTCTAACTGGTTATTTGATTATCCAAGAATCTCTGATGGATATGTCGATAATGTTATTTCCATCTTCAATCAACAGAGTTTATATATCTATACTGGTATTTGGAATCATTTTATCCATCCGGATGACGTATACGATTTACCATCACTGGGAGGTGAAGGTAACTTTGATCCTCGTAATATTCATAGTCTTGGTTGGCATAAATATGCCGATAAAAAAGTAGGTTTATATGAAGTATTTAAAAAAAGGCTAATTGAGACTAAAAGAAATAATCCCCTGATTCGGTATGAGACTGTATCAGAAGCTGTCCCAAAAGTTATTAATTGGCGAAGCAGCCTAGTAGAACGAAGATTTGAAGATAGTACAGTAACACTCATACATTTGAATCTATCAAGTGAACAGGATACCGGGAAGATATACTGGTATGTTTATGTTCCACGGAAGGATGTTACTATTCTGGAAAAGGCGATCCGTAAGCAAAGCGATACACTCGCTTCAGTGCCTTTATGGAATGGTTATTTATTCCAGTTTGCATCCCGATCAAAATATCTGACTCTGCCTCTATACAGCGGAAAAATTATGAAATCAGGTAAACGGCAAAATGCTATCATTAAGAAGGCGATAGACCGTTATGAACAGGATTTACATGATACACCATCCGTTACGGTGTATAATGATTCATTACAATCTTATCATCGTTTACAAAAAGCACTTTTGACATTTAAAAAGCATCCTGATTCACATATTGTGCAGAATGATGTTATAAAACTTGCTGAAGCAAGTAATCGGCTGACGTATGCCAAAAATATATTGAAAGACAGGATAGTTTATTTTCCACCATGGTATAAAGACGATGTTGATCATTTACTCAATCTTTATTCCTGGCAGGATAGTTCCATGGTGATATGGGATATTATTGAAGAGAGATGGGATAAGTATCATGATATCGAAACATTACAACTGTATGACTATGTCACTCAAAAAATGGGGAATCCACCTGGAATGTGGGCAGATATTTGGAGCAGGAGAGCATTGTCTTTACAACCTGATAATGACAAATATAAGATCGCTTTTATCAGGTTACATCAAAAAAAAGATGATTGGCCGGAGACAAAAAAGTTATTGTTAGGATTGATTAAAGTGCATCCTGATTCGGATACACTTTATTATTACACATTAAGACGTTCTGTATGGTATGATAAGCCAAAACAAATATTCAATTTGTTACAACAATTTCCGGAAAAATCATATCAACAATTAATACCTCTGGCAAGGAATATTGCCAATGTCTATGTCTATAATAGTCATAATGTAAAACAGGGAGATTATTGGGCTGAATTCGCTAATAAATTTGATCACAGGACTATCCTTCAAAAATTATTGGACGAAAAACGATATAGGGATTTCAATTATTATAGTTGGAAATATCTTGAAAATGATCGTAATAATGAATCCCTGCGGACTTATATAGGTCGTGCTTATTTAGATCAGGGAGAATTAAATACCGGTTTAAGAATTCTCTATCCATTGTTTAAAAATAATAAGGTTAATGACGATATTGTAAAAAGGGTTAGAACTGAGATGACTTATTTATCGGACACACTAAGATTAAAAATCCTCGAAAAATATCCGGATCTTTTTAATCAAAATGTACAAAAGCAAATCAGGTATCGTCACAGGATAGAAAATGGATTAGCACCGACTTTTTCCTCTACATTTGCGAATGACAACTTTGATAACACCATTGGTAAAATTGGCTTTAGCAGTACCTGGAATAGAAAAAATCTGAAACAACAAATAAATGTCAAATATTATTACGTGGATAATGAAGTAAGACGCAATACGATTCATAGTAACATCACAGGTTTAAAATATCACCTGGGAAACAAAAGCAGGAATTCTCGTTTTACTTATATGGCTGGTGCTGGAATAGTGTTTAACGATCAAATGATTTTGCCGGACGTAAGTTTTACGGCTGCAACCAACAGGACCATTTTCTTTACTACTTTGCAAATTAATTATCAACCTTTATTTGTTAATCCCGCGCTTAGTAGAAAGTTCCGAATATTTAAAACACAGATTTACAATGAAGTTCCATTACTAAATCAAAAGCTATTATATGCTCAGAGTATAATAGGAAATTGGTTTTCAGATAATAATGTGTCTTTTGAATGGTTAGGCAAGGTTTATTTATCTTTAGCGAAGAATAGACATTACAACTTTAAACCCCTGGTAATGTTATCTTATGCTGATGCACAAAACGAACACAGACGTGGTAATCCTTACTGGACTCCACATAATCTGTCCATTACAGGAGCTGGTATATTTTTTGATTATCAGAAAGACAATTTGATCCCGTTTTTCAATTTTAATACGGAAATTATGATTAAAAATGACAATGAAAGCGGGATATTTTTTACTACTAATTTTAATTTGGAAACACTTATTGCCAAATACTGGCGCTTAAATATTAAATCCGAAATGTCTACCAGTAATGTGTATAGATATAATTTATACGGTTTTTCTATTTCTCACTATTTTCATACCAAATAATAATCTCAATCTATTCCTTTTAAATACACCATATAATTTTTTACAACAGATTGGGTTAGGGCAATAATATTTTTAGTATCCGCTGCTTTTGAAAATTCAACAGCACGGTCGTTATGATCAAGGA